>Ga0209310_1000028_pt1 | contig 338179 bp, 243 predicted proteins | sample AD_UKC030_MetaG_FD_184415 | JGI IMG/M metagenome (GOLD analysis project Ga0209310, IMG submission 184415) | Active sludge microbial communities of municipal wastewater-treating anaerobic digesters from USA - AD_UKC030_MetaG (SPAdes) (version 2) | ecosystem: Engineered > Bioreactor > Anaerobic... | reverse complement strand
ATCAGAACGGGGCCTACCGCTTCTGCGGAATGCAGCCCGGTACATACACCCTCAGGGTGCAAACAGACAACGCTTCAGGCGGTATCAACAGCATCGACGCCCTGCTGATCCTGCAGCATTTCACGGGATTACAATATCTTTCAGGCCTGAGACTGCTTGCAGCGGACGTCAATACCAGCAATTATGTCAATGCTTCCGACGCCCTGCTCGTACAACGGCATTTTGTGGAACTGATCACTACCTTCCCCGCCGGCGACTGGATCTTCGATGAACCCGCTTTTTCGATCGGCCCTGAGGATATCCTGCTCATCAATCTATACGGACTGTGTTTCGGCGATGTCAACGGCAGCTTCTCCCCCTGATCTTTGCTTCCCGGTGGAGACGCGATTCATCTCAGACTGGAGTGGAGACGCGATTCATCGCGTCTTCACAGGTGTATGGTATATTCATACAAACGGTACGACCCCACCGCCCCCAAACCATTGCTAACATTGGAATAAACCACTACCGGCTCGGCAAAAGGATCGTCTCCGCTAAAACTGAAAAAAGTCCTGTGAAAACGGTAAAAGGCCTCATCGGTGGTGTATAAGATCATCCTCACACTGTGGATATCTTCCTCCCAGGTCCTGAAACTGTAATACAACTTTCCCCCGTCGTTATTCTTGTCCGACAGGAACAGGCGGCCACGGTCCTCATACAAATCTTCAAAATATGTGGTATCCCAGGAACGGGATATCATACAGCGGGCGTAATAATAGTTGTCCTGTCCGGGCAGGTCTGTCAGGCTGAAATTCAGGAAATAATAGAATTGCTCCATATCAAAATCATATTTCCTGGTCATGCCCGTATATTCAACCATGGTATTGATTACCGGGGGTATGGTGGTGCTGCCGTAAACCGTCTCAAAGCCGTCGAGGCTCACCTGAAGGGTATAGGTATTCCCGGGCTGTAAAGGATAAGCCGAAACGGGAAGACTGAAAATGTTCCCGATCACCTGGTCGTACGGTATGACCATGCTTCCCTGCGATGAAACCAGACTGACAACCGCCTTGCTGAAATCAGTCTCCGTCCAGACCTGGTTCAAGGGCTGCGATTTACTCAGCACCACAAGGATCAGGCTGTCCTCGGGCGATAAGTAAGTGTTCACAACCAGACTGGGATCCGAGACCGGAAGGTCAATGTCGGTGACCATTTCGGTGCAGGAATTCAGTGCCAGGCCGGCCAGACAACCGAAGAAAACCAACACCCTCTTCATTATTAATATCTTATACATTTTCATAGAGCACATCACATTAAAACTTAAGGTTATAGGATATCGAAGGGATCAGCGGGAAAAGGGAAACCTGTTTGAGCACGGTGGTTGATCCGCCAGGAGAATATGATCGTTCCAGAAAATAAAAGAAAGGATTTCTGCGGTTGTAAGCGTTGAAAAGCCCTATTTCAAACGTTCTGATACCCTTTCTGATTTTTTTGATGAATTGTATGCTGAGATCCAGGCGGTGAAAATTTTTCATGCGGTATGCATTCTTTTCACCATAATTGTAAATCTCCATACCACCCCAAAAGCTTTGAAACACATGTGAATAGGGTGCAGGCTGGTACAAAGCCAGCGGTAAGGTCATGGGGTTGCCGGAAGCAAACACCCAGGTTCCGGAGGCTACTATCTTTTCAGATATCTCATAAATACATACAAGGCTCAGATCGTGCCTGCGGTCGTAACGGGCATAGAAAGTCCTGCCGTTGTTCAGTTCATCGAACTGCTGACGGGTCCATGACAGGGTATACCCCACCCATCCGTTCAGTCGTCCTGTTTTCTTCTGCAACAGCAGTTCCAGACCTGTCGAATGACCCATGCCAGCAGTGATATTATCCTCCCAGCTGACCTGCTCTGCGGATTCCGGATCGTTGAACACCAGGAAGCTGGCACCTTCGCGGTATCCGATGATATGATCCATCCATTTATAATACGCTTCTATGGTGAGGCTCAGACGGGGTTCCGCAAAGTCGTACGCATAGCCGGCAGCCACAAGTTGCGAACGCTGGGGCCTGGTGACCGAAGAACTCGGCACCCATAGGTCGGTGGGTAAACCCAGTCCGGTATTGCTGAGAAGGTGCACGTACTGGTTCATCAGGGCATAGGAGGCTTTGGCTGCGGCTCTTTCTCCAAGGGCATAGCTCGAACTGAACCTGGGCTCGGGGAAAACATAGGAGACACCACTGCTTACAAAACTGCTGAGGCGAATCCCGGGATTCAGCTTAATTTTCTCCCCAAGTCTGATCTCATCCTCGGCATATAAACCGCTTTCCAAAGCATCAATCCTTACAGTCTCATCTACCGGAATATCCATATAGTTGGCATTGACCGTATAGGCGCCGGGCCTGAAACGGTGCTGTGTCATCACCAGCCCGTAGCGCACCTGGTGTGCGGGATCGGGAAACCAGCTGAAATCCGACTTCAAAGCGAAATCGCGGATACCGCTCAGGTATTTCAGTTTGAAGAAATCCCCGTCCGATTTGTCCTCGGCATGCAGTACCAGGTGATAGTTCGAAAAGATCAGCGAGGTGTTGGCGAATAAACGCTTGTTAAACAAGTGATTCCAGCGAAAGGTGGTGGTGGCGTTCTGCCAGTAGAAACCGGATCGCAACTCATCGCGATCCCATGATCCCCCGCCCCGGTATCTGTAATAAAACACATCCCTGCCAAAATAAGCACTCAGGTACAATTTATTACGGGATCCGAAATCGTAATTGAGCTTTGCGTTCAGGTCATAAAAGTAATACCCGCCCACGCCTTCCTCAAGTTTCATAAATGGTCTGATCAGCAGATCGATGTACGTCCTGCGGCCACTAAACAGAAAAGAAGCCTTGTCCTTCACCAGCGGACCTTCCAGGGTCAGACGGGATGAAATCAGCCCGAGTCCTGCCTCCCCTGCCAGCTTCTCCTTGTTTCCGTCCTTCATGTTCATCTCAACCACTGAGCTCAGACGTCCTCCGTAACGGGCCGGAAAGCCTCCCTTCACCAGTTCGGCGCTCTTTAAGGCATCACCGCTGAACAGGGAGAAAAATCCGAACAAATGACTGGCATTGTAAACCGGGGCATCGTCGAGAATGATCAGGTTCTGGTCGGGCCCTCCGCCCCTGACATACAGGCCGCTGGCCCCCTCGGTTCCCTTCTGCACTCCCGGCATCAGCTGCAGCACTTTAAACACGTCCTTCTCACCCAGCAGCGCCGGCAACTGCTTCACCTGAAGCACCGGCAACGCTATCCTGCTCATCCGTACCGATTCACTTTCTTTCGCCTCCGCACTTGCCTTCACTTCTATCCCTTTCAGCTCGGCTCCCTGTACCAGACTGATATTCAACTCCATATCTTTATCCAGCCGGATGTCAAGCAAATGTTTCTCGTAGCCGATATAGGAGTAAACTACCTGATACTGCCCCTGCGGTAAACTGATGCTGTAAAACCCGTAAAGATTGGTGGTGGTGCCTACTTTCTGTTCAGGCACATACACAGCAACCCCGGTAAGCAACTCCCGGCTGCCGGCTTCACTCACGTAGCCGGAAAGCGTGAAGCGGTTCGCCTGAGCATGTGCAGGTTTTTCACCAGGCAGGAATAGCGAGAAAAACCAGCTTAACAAAAGAAATTTCATTGTTTTCATCTCATCCACTTCTTTAACCAAAGATATGAATCCGATCAATGCAACAGAAATGTTTCCATTGCCTTGCGATGGCGGCAATGTGTACATTTCCTATTCCCCACTCAAACATCAGAAATTTTCACTTATACTGATGACTCTGGAAACACAGATCGCATTCCTGTGTTCTTTCGGTATAACCTGCAACCACGTTTTTTTCAAAACTCAAAAATTCCTGTATTAATTTTTTCGTTCTTTGGTCGCCCGTTCATTCCAAAAAACATCTGCATGCGCCTGCTGATCTCCTTTCTTCTTGCCATCCCCGCTGTGACCCTGGCATATCATCCTGATTCCCTGAAAATGATCACGCAGCAGGCCGATTATGTGGCCCTGGTGGAGATGGATTCCCGGCCAATGGATTCCATCTTCTCCCTCATCGAAGATCTCGGAACGGAATATTACTTTCCCCGGTTTAAGGTGATACGGGTATTCAAGGCGGACGCAACCCTGCCGGATTCGTCCTTCTCCATGGTACTCAGCAATGTGAATCCCCAGTTTCAATCATGGTATATACCTGGTGAACGCTATTATCTCTTTCTCAGCCTGGGGCTGCCCAAACATCCCGACCTGTCTGATCTTCTGATGCCATACGGTAAATCAAACGGGATGCCCGTTCTGCTTGCCGGGGGATTGATCCTTCAAACTGCGGTTGCCGACCGTGAGATCAGGAAACTGACCAGGCCTTCAAACCTTGCCAAAGCAGCCATGCAGGGGAATTGTAAAAAAATGCTCCGCATCCTGAGACGGCATGATGCTTCCATAAAAACGACAAAACGCCTGTACAGGAAACAGGCCGGTACCGCCGCATCCCCGTCTCTCCCTGACTGGTTACAGAAACAACAGGGCATAGCCGGGGTGATGACCGACACCTGCAGCATGCATATTGCCATCTGGCCGGGCTGGTCTGATTACTTTTTCTGGGTGAACAGACCGGAAGGCATGAAGGAATACCACATTTGTGTGCAGCACGGAAGGTCGTACGGTTGCTGTTGTCTCCGCTGGACTAGTGAAAGATCGTTTATTAAATCCGTGGCCGAAGCTCCCGGTGCCAGGGAACAGATCATCCGGCTATGCGAACAGACAGCCCTGAATGAAAGCCGTGACCGGTACAACAACCTGGTCCAGCTGCGACTCGACGAAGGCAGGCTTCACTGGTCAGTGGTAAATGCCCCCCTGCACCTCGACAGCGATGGTGAACTGATCAGGCTGAAGGTATCCCTGACCAATCATGGAGACTCGGCGCTGTTCGTTCGCTGGCCGGGCCTGCAGAACCACGGAAGGAAAATCATCCGCTTCTCACTCCACCACCAGGAGAGCCGCAGGGTGTTCCATGAATCCCCCTTCCTGAACCTGCCGCATGACGAAACACTGGGACCGGAAGAAATCCTGCTGGAAGCCGGCGGCTCCGTTTCAGCCTGGCACAGTCTGAACGACAGGGTTTTCCTGGACAGGGACGCCAGGACAGACCACCATTTCGACAGCCTTCCCCCCGGAACCTATAGCGTGCAGGCATGCTACCAGCCCTATCCCGACAGCCTGGAGGAATATCCTTGCTGGGAACCCTGGGTCGACAGCATCACGGCCTGGACGGGATATCCCTTCCACCTGTCCGAAGACCCTGCACATGAAGCGGTTAAGATCCGTTGCCGGGTGGTTGAAACAGCTCAGAATGTGATGAATGGCTATGAACAACCCGCTTATATCCATGGCATCGTCGAAGTTTTGGAAAACCCCTCCTTAAAACCTCCTGCCCCCGGAAGCCTGATCGCCTGGAAGATCCTGATCCCCGGCCCCGCCCCCGCAGCCCCGTTCGGCCGGCCCCCTTATATGCATGAAATCGTGAGGCCGGGGGATATGATCTGGATCAGGCTGTCTGCCCCGGCTTATCCGGGCCAGGTTACAACAGCCTCGGGAAAATACCCGCTGTTTGTCACCGACAGGGATGTCAGCCTGTATTGAAACTTTTTACCGCACAATGACCAGCCGGCTGAAGCAGCAAGCTGTAGAAGTCTTCAAGCGACAGGTATATAATCCGGACTCAAGTCTGCCACACCACCAGTCTATGCGGTGTTCCCCTGCATTATAGCGATCATCCGTTATTGTGGAGATCAATCTTCCGGTAGCATCATAAAGGCATAAAGAGATACTTCCGCCATGGGGTATCCGGAAGCAAAAGGTGGTGTTTTGACCGGCAGGGTTCGGGGAACTGCTGAGGTACAAGGGTTCAGCTTCCCGGCTGGGAAATCCCGCCGCCGGTATGTATTTATACAATCCCTGGGTTTCGGTACCCGCAAACAACTGATTCTGAGGTCCGACGGCCAGGCAGCTGATTGTCGGGTCGGGTGGAAAGCCGGTATTCTGCAACTGCCATGGGGACCGAGCCTTGAAATAGTCGTTGGTCAAGACACCGTAATGGTAAATCATCAGAACGATCGCCATGCTCCATAAGCTTATATCCCTGATGTAATAATCCTGTGACGATGCAAAACCCTTGCTGAAAGGCAGACCATCGTTGTATGTCATCCATGAATTACCGAAATTGGCCGACACAAATAGACCCTGGGGATATACACCGGCATATACCTCCCAGCCGGGATTCTCAAACAAAGCCGTGACGACAGTCGTGTCCGGCAGGTTAATGGATGCAGGTACCCAGGAAGCTCCCAGGTCATTCGAGCGGTAAACCCTGTTCAATAGAAACCCGGCATATACCCTGTTATCTTCACCCTTGCTCAGGGCGGTGACCACATCCTGAGGCAGTCCGGTGCCAAAGGACGCCCAGTTATCCCCGTTGTCTGCCGACCGGAAGATACCGCCGGATGTTCCCAGCAAAATATCACCATTGTCGAGGATGACCATGCAACGGACATTCCAGGAGGTCAGACCGCTGTTCACCTGGGTAAAGCTCAGCCCATCGTCTTCCGAACGGTACATCCCATCGGCGTAGGTCCCTATGAACATATCGTCATCAGCATTGAAGGCAATGCAGCTGGGCGTCACCCCCGGCCAGGCGGAACAAACCGTCCAGGTGCCGCCGTTATCATCCGACAAGGCAAGCTGGTTCTGAAAGCCCGCCGCGATCAGACCGTCGCCGGATATCCCGATGACACGAACAGAGGTATCCAGGCCGGCAACCGGACACTGGCTCCATGTGATCTGGGCTGCTGCAGGTAACACCAGCAGAAAAACAGCCAACATAGGTAGCATTGTTTTTTTCATAATAGCCTGATTTAAAATATATTGACATCTACCAGCCTGCGATTGCAAAGCTGTTTTGTATGTGTAATGCCGTACACTACAGGATCGGAAATGTTTCGTAATCCCATTCTGTGTCGGAAACCATCGGAAAAACACAAATATAAGAAAACCAGGCAGGTTTGTCAAGCATCCCCGAAAGCAGGCCGCGCAGCCTGCTTCCTCAGTTTTTCCGGAAGATCTGCCCGTTCTCAAAGAACTCGGGCATTTTCATTGACCGGCTCACCTGGTCTCTCAGGCTTTCCACCGAGAGAACGGCATCCATTCCGCCGTCCAGCAGCCCCATATCGTAAAGCGTCACCTGCTTTCCCTTTAGCCTGTAACAGTAGTGGAGAAATTTCTGTCCGTCCCCTTCATCGATCACCAGGAAAGCCTCCCCATCGAGTTTCGCGATCCAGGCATTGAATTCCATATCTGACATCATATAACTCCCCGTTTTCTGCAAGACTGTGATCCGGTAAGTATAGGCGTCCAGCGCCCTGACCTCCACCTCCTTCACTTCGATGTCCTCCCCGCTGCCCTGGTTCACCCAGGTGCCCAGCAGCGCTTTGTCAAGCGGATAAATCCCCTCCTCCCCAAGGGGAAAATCAAGGGAAACAGGACAGGCCTGGAGGAGCAGGACAAGGCAGATTCCTGCTGCCCACCGCAAAAGATACAATGTACTTTTCATGGGATATGGATTGATTGTAATACAAATATACCGACACGGAATGAGTTTGCGAAAAAATTGCGATCAGGGGTGTACGGCATTACTCATACTAAACAGTTTTACATTCGCAAACCTGTCAAGTATGAGTATATATGAAAAGGTGGAAAGATTTAAAAGGGGATTTAATAGATATCAGGTATCTGACTATCTTCGTGTCATCAGGCAGGCATTCAGTGATCATTATCCTGCAGGCTGCCCAGAGATCCAGTAAACACCACCCTGATGTCCACCTTTGCAGATCGTGTCATTCTTTTCAACAATAGCCTGCCGGAAATCACCGGCTTGCCGGAACATTTCGCTGTGATGAATCCGTTTAAGGATAATCCGGAGATCAGCAGGGTCACCGGAGCGTTTTACCACAGATTTTACCACGACAACAAGCCGAGAACCCTGATGCTTGGCATCAACCCGGGCAGATTTGGAGCGGGAACTACCGGCATTCCCTTTACCGACACCAGACACCTGAATCATCAGTGCGGTATTCGGATGGATTCCGTTTCAACCCATGAGCCATCCTCGGTTTTTATCTACGACATGATAGCAGCATACGGTGGTGTGGCGAAGTTCTTCGGTAGATTTTTCCTGAACTCCGTGCTGCCGCTGGGACTCGTCCGGGTCAAACCAGACGGTAAAAAGGTGAATTTCAACTATTACGACGATAAAAGCGTCCTTGCCTCCCTGCTGCCAACCGTTGATCTAAACCTGACAAGACTGTTGGAGCTGGGATGTGACACATCGGTCTGCTTTTGCATTGGCAGCGGAAAAAACTTCAGCTTTTTATCCCGATTAAACACGGAAAGCAAGTACTTTAAAAAAGTCATCCCCCTTGAACACCCACGCTTTGTGATGCAGTACAGGTTGAAGCTCAAAAGCAGCTATATCAAAGACTATCTTGCAAAACTCGGAAACAGGATTGAAGTATTATAAAACAAAAGCGAATGAATGCTGCTTTTTATTCTATTGTGTCAGCTTCTCCTTTAGCCGGCGGAAATCTTTAACACGGAGTGCCACGGAGTTAATCACGGAGTATACAGAACCTCACAATAATGGAATAAGCCAGTGAGGGAGTCAGAGAAAGATAGTTTTTTCAATACACCAAGCCGGTTCAAAAAGTGTCATTGATTTAATTTACTGATAGTGAATACCATGTCAATCCTCACAGACTTCGATCTCTTTCATCAGTTTGAAAAGAAACTCCGTGCCCCTCCGTGTATAACTCTGTGAAACTCCGTGTTTTTAACAGACAGGCGTACTGGAGTAATTTTTTCAGAGTAGGTCAGTACTCTTCAGTTAACCGGAAATTTAAACACGGAGTGGCCACGGAGAAAATCACGGAGTAAACGGAACATTACAATGATGGAGTAAGCCAGTGAGGGAGTCAGAGCAAGATATTATTTTCAATATACCAATCAATTTAAAAAAATGCCAGTGATTTAATTTACTGATAGTGAATACCATGTCAATCCTCACAGACTTCGATCTCTTTCATCAGTTTGAAAAGAAACTCCGTGCCCCTCCGTGTATAACTCTGTGAAACTCCGTGTTTTTAACAGACAGGCGTACAGGAGTAATTTTTTCAGAGTAGGTCAGTACTCTTCAGTTAACCGGAAATTTAAACACGGAGTGGCCACGGAGTAAAACTACTTCAAACCACGAAGGCTATATGCTATATTTTATTATCCATAAAAAACCCGACTCCCTTGAAATCACCAAAGAAAAAAACCAAAAACACTGAAGCTCTTTCCGACTATTTCTACCATGTCCTTCCGGAAAGAAAAAGGTTTGCATGGCTGATGCAGCAACTCGCTGAGCAAGACGGACCGACTTCTGAACTGATTGACTGGCTACTGGAGACTCCGGAGTATGAAAACGGTGATTATGAAGCCATTGTGCAATTTGCAGACCGTTTTGCGCTCTTAAATCCCGAAGCCTACAAAGAGGAATATCCTTTCGTGGAACGCAAGTTGCTCGACCTTGCCTTTTACCGGAAAGACAAAGTACGGATCAGAAAAAGCCTGGAGGCATTGATATTAAATCCCGTCAGCGGTATTGATGTAGTAGTCAGAAAAGCACTTTACCAGCTCCTTTATCACGGGTATTACGAAGAATTGCTTGATTATGCCGCGGCAGTCTGGAAACCATTGTCCGCGAGCACAAAACTATTGTTCAGTCCGGAATATGAATTTATCAACATGATTTACCTGGACAAACTGGAAAAACAATACGATCTGCTGCAAAAGGGTGATACCTCCGCTTGGAAAGGGTTTCTAAAGGAAATAAAGGTCCTGGGCTATGCAGTTGATGACGAAAGGATACCCATCATCCATAATACCCTGAAACAGGACATCAGCAGTATTTCCGAACTGACTATGGATTGGAAAAAGAAGGAAGAATCCCTGCTGATCCTCAATATATATTTTCTAATGTATATGAAGGAACAATACCATGTTCCCTTCATGTTCTCCGACACTGTTTTCAATATCATGTATACCGAAGACTTCTACAAAGGCAGAAGCAGTAAAAGACCTGTGTTTTTTATTCCCTACCCTGTGCTGGATCATCAGATCGCTCAGAAAACTGACTTTACCTTTGACATCAATGTGCTGGAGATGTTCGGCAAAGTCTGGGGATTACCGCTCGTATATGATTTCCTGATGAAGTTTTCGCTCATTCAGGAACCCTGGTACACCCTGATGACACAAAACCTTGCCTGGCTAAAGAAAGACATGATGAAAGTCGTGGCAGACAGCCTCTGGCAAATGCATTTTGTGACGGACTGGCCGGGACAGGATATCCCCGGTAGGCTTGCGGTGACGTCAGATTTTTTTGATCAGGTCATGGGCAGGGATTATTCCGAAACAATTGAAATCATTTCGTGGCAATTCCAACATCTGGACGGACAAGAGCGCATCATGGATGAGATTAAAAATGATCAGATAAAAAAGGGAACATACCGTCCAGACCTTGAAATGTTCTGACGAATCCAGATGAACCCTGGCGTAAACAAACACCAGACACCGTTAGGAATGACCCCTGCCCCCGCGGAAGCGGAAAGAAATATAGGCATTGCTGCATGAAGTCTCATACTGAATCAAAGTGAATATGCGAAACAGTTTTCGCTGAGATTCTTTATATACAAATACTTGACAGGTTTGCGCATGCAAAGCTTTTTAGTATGAGTTATGCCTTACACCGCTGGAATGTAAATTTTCCACAAACCCATTCCGTGTCGGTATCCCTCGCAGGTTTTACCTTTTGAACCGTTTCCGGTTTTGCCATACTTTTTTGCGGGTTTTGTGCTGTTGTTTCCATTGTTTTGAGGTTTTAGGGGTTTGAATTTTGATTTTTTATGCTGGTTATCAATACCGTAAGAGGTGACAGGAATGTCAATTGTGCAGGTCTTTCCGTGAACGCGGAATGAAAGCACCCGACGGGCCTGCAGTTGACATTGGAACATCAGCAGGTATCTTCGCATGGAAAAATCAGATAAAGGTACCTGGAACCCTGGGGGCGATAGCTTTCCGGAGAAAAGAAGTGACGGGCGAATTCAAATAGCCCGGAGATCAGCTGTCAGAAGATGATGCGTTTCCTTACTATCTTTGGACTTTGAAGGCTAAAGTGCATGCATATTGATGAGAACATTATTCGGATAATTTCGGACCTGTTCGGGTGCCGGCGGGATGTGTTCGCCATACGGTGGGAAAAAGGAAGCAAGAGTGGATATATGCCGGCAATGGATTATGACCCATATTGGTTCCGCTTGCATAAACGCAAAGAAGGCACGCTCTCAAGCTTTCAAGACAAGAAATACAAAGCGCTGACTGAAGCAGAGGTACAAAAACACCTGGCCGGAGAACAATTCATCGGGATTTATCCCCTGGCAAAGGATAACACATCCCGGTTCATCGCCGCGGATTTTGATGAGGAGAATTGGGCTGACCAATCCCGGGCTTTCATCAAAATTTGCATGGATCATAAGATTCACGCATACCTGGAACGATCAAGATCGGGAAATGGTGGTCATGTCTGGATTTTCTTTGAAACACCATATCCGGCAGAAAAAAGCAGGAAGATCATAATCAAACTGCTGGAACAAGCCGGGATCTTTTCGAAATTCGACAAAGCCTCCAGCTTCGACCGCTTGTTTCCTAACCAGGATATGCTTTCAGGCAAAGGCTTCGGTAACCTCATCGCGCTTCCATTTAACAAAAATGCCCTGGACAAAGGCAATTGCTGTTTTATTGGCCCGGATACCATGCTTCCGTTTCCGGATCAAGTGGAGGTATTGAAAGGTATTATTAAAACTCCGCAGGAAATTTTAGATAGCCTGTGGAGTAAATTCGCACAAAATTCAGGACAGATTGCTCTGGGAACGACGAGTTCAGTAATCACGAAACCTGTATTTCGGTTAGGAACTGACGTCAGGATTAATAAACTGTCCCTGCCCCTTTCAATGATCAACTTCCTGAAAAATGAGCTGAATATTGCCAATACAGCATTTTACATCAGAAAGAATATGGGCAAAAACACCCATGAAACGAGAAGGTACTTTAACCTGATCGGCGAAAACGGGAATGAACTGGTGATTCCCAGGGGGTTTCTGGGGAATATGCTGCGGTTTTGCAAAGAACATAAAATAGAATTTGAATTTTCTGATGATCGGAAAAAGTCACCTCCTACAGATTTTGCAAAGCAAAGTTCTATACAACTTCATCCTCATCAACAACACTCCATTGAGGCCACTCATAAGAAGGATTTTGGAGTGATTGTCGCTCCACCTGGGTCAGGAAAGACGATCATCGGCCTTAAGATAATTGAAGAAAAATCCCAGCCAGCCATAATTATAGTCCACAGGAAACAACTGGCTGACCAATGGATCGAAAGAATCCAGACCTTTTTGGGAATCCCAAGGCATCAAATCGGGCAGATCACAGGCGGTAAAGCCAAACCCGGGAAGCAAATAACCGTTGCCATGATCCAAAGTCTCGGGAAGGAAATTGAAAAACCGGAATCCCTGGAATGGCTGAGTTCATTTGGAACCGTCATCGTGGACGAATGTCATCACATCCCGGCCGAAACATACAGCAAAGTGATATCCAGACTTCCGGCCTTTTACCTTTATGGGCTGACAGCCACTCCTTTCCGGAAGTATAGTGATGGTAAGCTGATTTTTTTTTACCTGGGAGACGTCATATCTGAGGTAAAAACAAATGAGGTCTCCAATCAAGAGAATGCGACAATTATTATCAGGAACACAGAACTGAACGTTCCCTTCAACTCGAAGACAGACAGATTTGAGACTCTATCGAAGATTCTCGTTCATGATAGCAACAGGAATAAATTGATACTGGATGATGTGATTGCGGAAGTAAATTCGGGGAGGAAATCAGTTATTATCACAGAAAGGAAGGAGCACATGGATGCTTTGTACCAGTTTCTCAAACAAAAGTTTGAAGTTATTACCCTTTCCGGAGATGATAACGAAGCGGCCACTAAGGCAAAATGGCAAAGTCTCAGGAATGGCGACTACCAGGTACTGATCACTACGGGTCAGTATTTTGGGGAAGGCACTGATCTGAAAAACGCCCAAAGCCTTTTCCTGGCCTATCCGTTTTCTTTTGAAGGAAAACTCATACAATACATCGGCCGTATTCAGCGCGGAGAAATATCCCCGGTGGTTTACGATTACAGGGATATCCAGATCGAATATCTGAACCGATTGTTCCTGAAAAGAAATGCCTATTACCGGAAACTTGAACACCAGGCCACTCTTTTTGATGACGTTGGAACGGCGGTTACGACCAATCGGACAACAATCAAATTTGATGAGTGGATTAAAGTCCCGATCGAGGAACTTGAATTCCGATATGGCTCGGTTTCGTTCAGGTACACCCTTGAAAAAATGAACACTGCCCTGGAGTTTGAAATTGAGAACGATCATATAAGGCCCGAGCTTGACGTCCTGAAGCCTTATTTTATCAAGGTTTTGAAGGCAAAACTCATCAACATTCACATCCAGGCTGAATATCATGGGGGCCGGTTGATTTCTCAGATTGCCTGGTCAAATGATCTGGAAAGGATAAATAAAGAGGTCGTGGACACGGTGAGGTTTCGGTTTGTTGAAAAACGATTCTTCGGAAATCCTCAATCCAAAGATCAGGGTTTGATGGGATTACCAGATATTCAGAGTGAAAATGAAAAGCTATTCGATTCAGAAGAAGAGTTTCTGGAAGCAATTCTCAACAACAAAAGGGTTAAACATTACAGGCAGTTACGTTATCTGGCTGATCAGCATGAATCCTCAATCTTGAAAATCCGCTTTGTTCTTGATCCATTTTCATTTGTGTTCCTTATGGAAGGCGAGGAACAATACCACATTATAATGGAGACCCTGGACACAGAAGAGGCCACCTACATTTGGCATGTTGACAAATCTGTATCCGACCTTAAGCGACGATTAAAAGAGATTGATGCGGACCTGCTTGCCATCCGTACCGAAGGAAGAAAGTCGTTTCTTGAAAAGCTACCGGCTAACTTCACCAGGGTACTGCATGATTACACGGACGAAATGAAGGGGTTCATTATTTGGAAATCGGCGCTGGAGGAAAAGATTGTCTGAACCTGAATTGAAGAGTTTTTCTTTAAGAAGAGTACGCTATATACTGACTTCGAGGGCAAGGAAATTTTATCACTTTAGCGGTTAACATAAAAACATGAGACCATAGGATCTTCAAAATTCCCGTGAAAAGGGTTCAAAAATTGGCATCGTTAACTCCCAAAACGCCGATTTTCCCTCCGAAAAACCCGATTTTTGACCCTCCAGGAAATCGATTATTTGTCAAATAGCTGATTTTGTGCCTTTTAAACTTCTGGCCCTTTGTTGTCAGAAAATTTGTCTCAGACAAAACGCCGACCCGCTCTGCGGAATCAATGCAATTGCCTTGCTCCAAAAAACGGATATATGACGGGGCGAAATTCTAACCAATATGCCATAATACACATAATCAACCATATAGATCAAGCCTGATGATCCTCTTAGAACCAGAAAAACATCAAACCAGCCAGATTCTAACCATTTAGCGGTGTCACCGAATCGGGGCGGATTTTGCTTTTCAAAGGATCGTATTCTTCAACCTTCTCTCCCGCTCACTCCAACCAGTTTACCGTTTCATCCGATATGGAACCAGAACCAGCAACTTTGGCTTCACTTTCAACCTCTGCCAGGTAGCCCCGAATATGAGCATCTTTTCAAGAACCTTGTTCACTCAAAATCAATGTTCATTGACAATGAACAGAGGGTAAAAATGAACAAAATAATGAGAATTTGTTATATTTTGTGATTTTTTCTCATTTTTTGATTGTTTTTAATAATTTTTTATTATATTTGCGAATATTTCACAATATTATAAGCCATGTTATCAGAGTTCACAGTAGGTAACTTCTTGTCCTTCAAGGAGAAGAAAACGCTAAGCCTTGCAGCTACCAGCATCAAAGAACATAAGGATACGAATCTTATCCCAACGGAAAGACTGGACCTTTTAAAAGGCGCTGTCGTCTACGGTGCGAATGCTAGTGGAAAGTCTAACCTTATCCGGGCAATGTCCACCATGAGGCGACTTGTCCTTAAGTCAGTCGAGCTCTCCTCAACCTCAGAACTTAAGGTCACTCCCTTCTTACTGAACACAGTCCATGCCGATGAACCTTCCTTCTTCGAGGTGGTATTTTTCCTTGGCCAGGTCAGGTACCGTTACGGGTTTGAAGTGACCAATACCCTGGTCCATTCTGAATGGCTGTTTGAATCAAGAAAAAACACTGAAAAACAGCTGTTTATCCGTGAAAAGGATGGGATCCAGATTTGGAAGGGTTTTCCGGAAGGACAGGGACTTGAGGAGAAAACACGTGAGAACGCCTTGTTCCTTTCTGTGGTTGACCAGTTTAACGGAGCCCTGGCAAGAAGAATCATCCAATGGTTCACCAATTTTATTGCCGTCTCTGGACTTAGCCATGAACAATATAAGCTGGTCACGTTTAAAATGCTCGAGGACCCGGAGACCAAGCCCCTGCTTCAGGATTTTTTCAACAACCTGGATCTGGGCTTCGATCAAATCGAAGTGACAAAGGAGCTGTTTAATCCGGATCAGCTGCCGAAGGAAATGCCGGAGGAGCTCATTAAGCAATTGGGCACTGACTTGGTGGGGAAAACCATGCTTAATTTCAGGACATCCCATACACGGTACGACGAAAATAACAGCCCCACCGGTACAGTTACTTTCGATATGCGTTCCCAGGAATCTGCGGGATCTAATAAAATTTTCAACATTTCAGGCCCTGTCTTCGACACCATAAAAAATGGAGGGGTTTTGATGATCGATGAGCTGGATTCAAGCCTTCACCCCTTACTAACACTGGCAATCACCCGTCTTTTTAACTCAAAAGAACACAATCCTAAAAATGCGCAATTGATTTTTGCCACCCATGACACGAATCTGCTCCGGCTTGGAAGGTTCCGGCGGGACCAGATTTATTTTGTCGAGAAGAACAACTACGGCGCTTCTGATTTATATTCACTGGTTGAATATAAGGAAGAATCCAAAACGGTCAGAAAGGACCGCTCTTTTGAAAAGGACTACATCCAGGGGAGATATGGCGCCATCCCGTTTATCGGCAACATGGATAAGATTACTTCGAGATGGCTGGAAAAGTAAAAATTGACAACGCTGTATTGAAACGGCATCAAGCCAGGCAGACAGAAAGGAAACTTGATGTCCGGGCAAAAAGGACCTACTATGTCATTGTTTGTGAAGGTGAAAAGACCGAGCCGAATTACTTTGAAGGCCTGAAAAAAGCGCTGCCGCCCGGGGTATTACAGACCTGCCAGATCGACATCCACGGCATTGGTGATAATACCCTTTCACTTGTCAGGAAAGCAAAAAAAATAAAAAAGTCTATAGAAGAGGATTCCGGCAGAGTGGTTGACAAATTATGGGTGGTGTTCGACAGGGACAGCTTTACCCCGGAATCCTTCAATAACGCCATCCTTAGCTGTCAGCATTCACGACCGAAGATCCATTGTGCCTGGTCAAACGAAGCTTTTGAACTTTGGTATTTGCTTCATTTCCATTTCTTTAACACAGCGATCAGCCGGGGTGACTATAAAAGCCTTATCGAAAAAGCCTTGCGGCCACATTTAGGCAAAGCCTACCGTTACCGTAAAAACAGCGAGGAAATGTATTCAATCCTGGAGAAATATGGCAATCAGGAGCAGGCTATTCAATGGGCCGGGAACCTGGTCAATCAACACGCCGGGAATAAGAATTTTGCGACACATAACCCCTGTACCATGATTTATCAATTGGTTGAGGAACTCATCGTAATGCAAAAAACCAAGTAATGATATATCTGCAAGGCTTTACGGCAACATAGCCAACGGAATATGGTTTGTGTCAAATTTCTTTATACATTAGGCTAAGAAATCGAACCTCATGCTCCGATAAGATATCCTTCACAAAATCTGCACTTTAACTAATAGAATATATTTATGAAGTCCCTCTCCCAACAACTCACAGTCCGCCCGTCTGTTTTTGACAAAAACCGAAGAGATGTGGTGCTCGACATTACCAACCTTATTGCTGGTCAGGTCGATCCCGATGACTTTTTTAAAGAAAACTACATCACCAGGGGAATGCAGGATTTATACAGGGCAGTCTTTAAAAGACTTGAAGGCAACTCTGATGACGGATTGTTCCGACTCACTCAATCCATGGGAGGAGGCAAGACGCATAACATGATTGCCATAGGACTGCTGGCAAAATTTCCTGAATACCGTGAAAAGGTTATGGGTCATATTTACAACACCACGCTGAAAGGCGGGGTCAATGTGATAGGATTCAGTGGAAGGGAAAAACCCGAGCTGGGAATCTGGGGCTACCTGGCAGAACAGCTGGGTAAAAAGGACATTTTTAAGAAGCGCTATGCTCCCCTGGAAGCTCCCGGACAGGAGGAATGGGAAGCCCTGCTTGCCAATGAGAAGCTGGTAATCATACTGGATGAGTTGCCTCCTTACCTGGAAGGGGCCTATGGTAAAACTATCGGGGATTCAAACCTGGCCACAATTACCACCCAAGCCCTGAGTAACCTCTTTGTGGCCCTGGGGAAAAAGGAACTCAAGCAAGTAGTTGTCATTATCTCCGACCTGACTGCCAATTGGACACAGGGAAGTGAACTTATCGGTCAGATCGTTAAAAATCTGGAGGATGAAACCCACCGCGGGGCCAAACCCTTTACTCCTGTGGAGCAAACCGGTGATGAGATTTACAATATACTCAGGACCAGGATTTTTGACAATCAGCCCAGCACTGAAGAGATTGAACCCATCGCCCTGGCATACGCTGCAATGATCAAGGAAGCCAAACAGATGGACATTACCACTGAAACTCCCGAACGCTTTGCCCAGGCAGTCAAAGACTCCTACCCTTTTCATCCTGCCATTAAAGACCTTTTCGCCCGCTTCAAGGAAAATCCGGGATTCCAGCAAACCCGTGGCCTGATCCGCTTAATGAGGACGATCGTATCCAGGATGTTTGATCCGGAAGAGGGCTGGGCAGGCAACAGTTACCTTATTGCTCCGTATGATCTTGATTTCAATGATTCAGACACCCTGACTGAAATCGCCGGCATTAATTCTAAACTTACCAATGCCATCTCGCATGATATTTATGGAAACCCTTCTGCCGTAGCACAGATACTCGATGAGAAGTTTGATAACTCCCTGGCTTCTGATGCGGCCAAACTCATCCTTGTGTCTTCTCTGTCCGTGGTACAAAACGCCGTCAGGGGGCTTCATGACTGGGAAATAATCCGCAACCTCTGCAAGCCGGGTGTTGAAATTTCGAAAGTAGCAGCAGAAATTCTGCCCGAACTCAAGAATACTTCCTGGTACCTTCATATTGACAATACAGGGAAATTCCTTTACAAGGATGTCCAGAACGTCGTTGCCAAACTCAATGATTATATCAAAGGGTACAACCAGGAAAGCATCAAACTGGAAATCAAAGCCAAGCTACAAAGGATCTTCGAGCCAAAACTGAAGGATTGTTATCAAAAGGTATATGCATTACCAGCTCTCGACGAAATCGAGCCGGAACAGTTTAAAACATCGCTCATTATCTATCAACCTTTTGCAGGCTCTGAGCTGCACCCCGACCTTGAAACTTTATTCAAAGATACCCAATGGCAGAACAGGGTTCTGTTTTTGACCGGCGATGCCCATTCTATGGCTTCTATTTTTGAGAATGCGGCAGGTCTGAAAGCCATTGATGCCATCCTGGGAGAATTTCGTTCAGAGAAGGTTCAACCCAATGATCCTCAGTTTATTGAAGCGGAAAAACTCAAAGAAACCTTCCTCTTCAAATTCAACAGTGCTGTCCGGGAAACTTTCGTCAAGATATTCTACCCGACGAAAAACGGTCTCATGCCGGCAAATTTCCAGATGCAATTCAAGGATAATAATTTCGACGGCGAGGATCAGATCAAAAAGACACTGGTTGACAAAAGGAAATTCACAGAAGATATAAACTCTGATACCTTCCAGAAATATGTGGAAGGTAAATTATTCCACCCGCAGAAGACCCTGCCATGGAATGAGATCAAGAAAAAAGCAGCCACCAATACCGACTGGATCTGGCATAAGATGAATGCCCTGGACCAGTTGAAAGATGAATTAATCCTGAAAGATCTCTGGAGGGCCAACGGTGACTGGATTGAGATCGGTCCCTTTGAACCACCTAAAACCAGTGTGACTTACAGGATCATGAGCAGAAATGATGATACCGGCGAGGTTGCCCTGAAAATCATCCCCTCTCATGGTGACCGGGTACATTTTGAGATTGGTGACAAAGTTTCCACTGCCTCTCAGCAACTTGACCTGGCCCTACCCTTTAAGACTTCCGAACTTAAAGCCACCTTCCTGTGTACCGACAGCAAAAATGTACACGAAACGGGTGACCCGCTGACGTTTAACAATACCATTACCCTTAAACACCGGTTTTTCCAGGATGATGACCGTCTGATGCTGGAATTGAAAGCAGCTCCGAAAGCTGACATCAGGTTCACGACCAACGGAAGTGACCCTTCCAATTCCGGAAAGCACTATGAAGGACCGGTGGCCATCCCCACTGGCGTCAGTTTCATTATTGCACTGGCGGAAAAGGATGGTATCAAGTCGGAGAAGAAGGAATACAAAGTCCCGGCAAGGGACCAGGGACCCTATGAGCCGATTAAAACAAAACCGGCCATCCTGAAAAGAAAGATCACCCGGCAGAGTACTTCAGAAACTTACGAATGGCTGAAGATGGTTAGCAAACACCGGATCATTCTGTCCGGGGTGACCTTTTCGATAAACGGGAAAAAATGGGCCAGCATTGATGTTTACCCTGAAATGCAGTTCGATCATGACAAGTTGAACACAGTACTGAGTTTCCTGAGGAATGAAATCCTCAACGAAGGAGAAATTGAACTATCGGCCCAGCAACTGCATTTTGAAACAGGCCAGCTGTTATTGGATTATATCAGGGATACAAGAGACCAGTTAAAACCGAATGAAGTCGAACAATAAAAAAGGCCCCGTTCTTGACTTTGGTTTTAACCCAAAGGACACGGAACATCATTTCCTGGTTTACATCAAACCCGGAGACAAAGAAGTGTATTTCTTTGAACAATTCTCCTTCACCGAGGATCAGGACTTTAGTGTACTCGCCTATACCATCAGCGGTCAGGGATCCACCTGCAAGTGCCTTCTGAATCATTCAAGATGGGATTTGATAAAAGCGGATGTAAGGGCCGAGTTCAACCGCAGGTTGAAAGAAATGGAGATCCCTTCATCCCAGTGGAAATCGAAGTACAACTATCTTCACCGCCTGCTGGGGAAAGAACTCCTGGTGCTGGCCTGGGCCATAGAGGAGGCAGATCCGGCCACCGTACCCCTGGCCATCCAAAACTGGCTTGGTTTAAAACCGGAAGAGCGCTGGTGGCTGTATACCATTACCAATGCTGCCACCGGGCATGCCATTAACGGCCGGGGCAAGGGATGGCGCAAGGCTTTACGCTTTGCCCTGACTGAAAACCCCGTCACACACGAGAAAATTGACATGAACATCTACAAAGAATCCAATATTCTCAGCCTTTTTAAGGAAGACCCGGATTCTGAAACCCTCGGAAGCAAACATGAATAAATCCTTCATAGAAACCCAGTTCCCGGTTTCCAAAATATCAAAAGAGAGTTATAAAGAAAGAAAGGCCGGAGCCAGCCAGACGCTCACAGGACTGGGAAAATGGTGGGGACGAAAACCCCTGGTGCTTGTACGTGCAACTATTCTGGGCCTCTTGATGCCATCTTCCGAAGACCCCAAAAAGGACAGGGAAATCTTCCTCAAACTGCTTACCATGGATGAAGAGGGTTTGCTCAGTAGAAAAGACAAAACCCTCTCTGCAAAGGAGTTGTTCCTTCATTCCCCGCAAAGCCTCAGAATCAGATATTTTGATCCTTCCTCCACAGTAGAAAAGGTAATCTGGCGAGATAACATCGGCAAAGAGGATACGGATGAACTTCAGGATAAGGTGTTTAAGGCTTTGAGCTATGACGACAAACTGAAGTATTGCCTGAGGCCGGAGCATCTGGAAGGTCCTTCATCAGATACATGGGAAGAAATCAATGCCCATCTGAATACCTCAGCCCACTCCCTGCAAGAACTGGTCAACGAGCTGGGAATCCGGATTTTTGGTCACACACCAAGAATCGGGGATGCCTTCTGCGGCGGGGGATCCATACCTTTTGAAGCAGCCCGCCTGGGTTGTGACGTTTACGCCAGTGACCTGAACCCGGCTGCTGCACTGCTTACCTGGGCTTCCCTGAATATCATCGGCGGCGGCGAAAAAGTCCAGAAAGAAGTGCGTGAAGCTCAGGAAGAAGCCTTCCGGCTTGCCGACGGACAGATCACCGAATTGGGCATCGAACACAATGACAAGGGCTGGAGAGCTGATGCCTACCTCTATTGCATAGAAGCAAGAAGCCCGAACAGCGGCTATTGGGTGCCACTTGCCCCGAGTTGGATCATATCAGAAAAATACAAGGTTTGTGCAGTTTTACGGCCCGACCATGCCAATAAACGCTACCATATTGATATAGTTACTGATGCCGACAGTCAAACGTTCGCGAAGGCCAAACAGGGAACCATCCGGAATGGCGAACTCATATGCCCGGAAGATCCCACAAAATCTTATGACATTTCCACCATCCGGGGTGACCGGAGAATGGATGGGGAAACCCGTTACGGTTTGAGACAATGGGAAAACGAAGATATAGTCCCTCGGCCCGAAGATGTCTTCCAGGAAAGGCTTTATTGCGTAAGGTACATAGGTCCTGATGGAAATCGCTATTATGTGGCACCCGGCCCACGGGAATGGCAAAATGAAGAAAAGGTCCTTAATCTCATCCAAGAGAGATTTGAGGAATGGCAAGAGAAAGGATATATTCCCAGCTCGCTGATTCCAGAAGGTGATAAAACAGAAGAACCAAAAAGAACCCGTGGTTGGACCCATTGGCATCATCTCTTTAATCCGAGGCAGTTGATTTACCATGGGCTTTTCATGCAAAGCCTGATGGGAAAAGGCAACAATGAAAGACATCAAAAAGTCGGTGGCTGCATTTCTATTGGGGCTGCAATTGACAACCAATCAAGATTATGCGGATGGAATCCACATTTTTCAAAAGGCCCAGGTACCACAAGGAATGTATTTTTCAATCAGGCTTTGAACACACAGTATTATTATGGCACAAGAAGTTTTGGAGGAGTCCTCGATTTTTACCTCTCGGATCTACCGTATGAAAAAAAACTCACCCCTGAAATAAAAGTAGTGACATCTGATGCCCGGGAGAATCAGGACACTAATGAATTTTGGATCACTGACCCGCCCTATGCTGATGCAATCAATTATCATGAGCTTGGTGATTTCTTTTTAAGCTGGTATGAAAAGCATATAGGGAATACTTTCCCAGAATGGTATTCGGAATCAAAAGCAGCATTAGCTGTCAAGGGGACGGGAAGTTCCTTTAACCAGAGTATGGTAGATTGCTACCAGAATTTCACCCGGCATATGCCTGACAATGGTGCCCAGGTGGTCATGTTCACCCACCAGGACAGTCGGGTCTGGGCCGACCTGGCATTAATTTTATGGGCCTCGGGCCTCCAGGTCACAGCCGCCTGGACTATACAAACCGAGACCGATTCTGTAGGGATAAAATCAGGTAATTATGTGCAGGGTACCGTAATTATGGTCCTCAGGAAACAGCAGACCAGCAATATTGCTTTTTTAAGCGACATCCAGGCGGATGTGGAATATGAGGTCAAGCAGGAACTCCGGAGCATGCTGGCCCTGGATGACCGGGATGATCCCAATTTCGGGGATACGGATTACCAGCTTGCAGCCTATGTGGCTGCCTTGCGGGTAATTACGAGGTATAAAAAGATAGAAGACATTGATGTTCACTACGAATTGAGCAGGGAAAGGCAGGCCGGGGAGGTCAGTGAGATCCAGGAGATCATCAAAAGTGCCGTGAAGGTTGCCTGTGAATACCTGGTACCCGGTGGCTTTGACGCTTCCGTGTGGAGACAACTCAGCGGCGAAGAACGCTTTTATCTCAAGGGCCTTGAAATCCAAAGCCATGGGGAATACCGGAATGGTGTATTCCAGGAACTTGCCCGTGGGTTCGGCCTGAGGGATTACAAACTGTTTCTGCAAACAGGTTCGGCCAATGAAACCCGGCTGGCCTCAGCTGTAGAGTTTAACAATAAGGAGCTTCAAACCGAGGGATTCGGCAGTACGCTGGTCAGGCATGTTTTATTCGCCGTCAGGGAAACGCACAAGAACCAGTCTGCACGTTCCGGCCGGCAGTGGCTGTACAACGAGTTGCCCGATTATTGGGGGAGCCGCCTGCGGATCATCCATATTCTGGCCTACCTGCAAAGACTGGGCATCTATCTGGACAACTGGCAGGATGATGTTTATGCAGCCCGGCTGTTGCAGGGCTATCTTGAAAATGATACGATATGACAGAAGCTCAGATTAGAACATATCTTTCTCAAGGCGAGGGACTCAGAATTGAATTCAAAAAATCAAGGCTGGCCTTACCTGGCAACTTGTTTGAGAGTGTTTGCTCATTTCTGAACCATAGTGGAGGGACAATCTTGCTTGGCGTTGATAATGATGGCAGCTTTGAAGGTGTAGATAGAACTACGCTTGACAAACTGATGGACAACGTTGCAACCCTATCCAATAATCCTGAATTTCTTGACCCGCCGTTCCTCCTGTTCCCGATCAAACATGAAATTGACGGGGAGAATATTATTGTTATTCAAGTCCCGGAAAGCTCACAAGTACACAAGTTTAAAGGTATAGTTTTTGACAGAAGCAGGGACGGGGATTTTAAAGTGATTAAGCCTGAAAGAATCGCTGAAATTGCAAACCGGAAAAGAAACCTGTTTACTGAAGGCAGAATATTGCCTTTCCTTGAATATAAACATTTCAGGGAAGACCTGTTTGAAAAAGCCAGGGCACTGATTCGTTCAAGAAAACCAGATCATCCATGGCTTTTGTTTGATAACCCGACATTACTCGAAAAAGCGGGCCTTTATAAAACTGACCTTCAGACCGGCGAAGTGGGCTATACCCTTGCTGCTTTGTTATTGTTTGGAAGAAATGAATTCATTGAAAGCACACTTCCGGCGCTAAAAATTGATGCACTTGTCAGAATAGAAAATACTGATCGCTATGACGACCGGGATGAAATCAGGCATACTAACCTGATAGAAGCATATGAAAGGTTAATGGCGTTTGTCGGCAAACACCTCCCGGATAAGTTCCACCTGGAAAACGGGCAAAATGTAAGTTTAAGGGACATTATCTTCAGGGAAGTTATTGCAAATATCCTGGTGCACAGGGAATATACCCATGCGATGCCAACCACATTTGTCATTTATCAGGATAGGGTTGAAACTCTCAATCCGAATAATCCACATTTCCATGGGTTAATTCTACCCGAAAAAGTGGTTCCCTTCCCTAAGAATCCTGCCATATCAAAATTCTTTATTCAATTGGGCAGGGTTGAAGAATTAGGATCAGGGGTTATGAATGTCAGTAAGTACCTACCCCATTACACCCAGGGTGCATTACCACAGTTTATTGAAAATGATGTATTTACGACGATTATACCGCTTAAGGTGCACACACTTGGGGCGTTAGCAAAGGAATTTTTGAGGGCCATTCTGCCCGGGCACATACAAGCAGAAGAGGTGCTTACATTGCTTACAAGTCTCCAGATCACATCAGAAATTGCAAAAGAAGCCCACGATCCTGGCCTGTTGTTTTATCGATTGGGAGTATGCTGGATGGAAAAAGGGCTTAAGCTGCTTAGAGATAAAGATCATGATATCAGCAAACTAACAAAAGAAGAAGAAATAAAGGGACTAAGCTGGGAGGAAAAAGGGACTAAGCTGATCGAAAAAGGACTGTTAAACATGGTTCAGATTCTGATACTATGTTTAAGGGAAAAAAGTTTACAGGAACTGGCTGATATCACGGGGTATTCAAACAGATCGAAATATAAATCCTCCTATATTGACCCGTTAGTTAACTATAGGTTAATAGAATTAACCATTCCGGACAAACCAAAGTCCCCTGCCCAAAAATATAAAACAACCGTTGCAGGAAGGTATTTCCTTGGAGGTGGACAAATTTAAATGACTCATTAATGATCAACCGATATTCTTCAAGGACACTGCCGCTGGATGAGAGCTTATTAAATGCTAGGCTTCTCAATGCGAAATCTTATGACCGGGTGGCTGGGTACTTCAGCTCTTCTATCCTTGAAATTGCCGGTGAATCCATCAACTCCATTCAAGGGACCGTCAGGATCATCTGTAATTCCGAGATGGAGGAAGCAGATGTGGTCACGGCACGGGCTGCGGAAATGTCGATGAAACGGGAATGGTGCAACAGTATAGACACCAGGCTGAATTACACCGGAACCGACCGGTTTTCAAAACTATACTCCTTACTTACCTCCAATAAAATTGAAGTGAGGGTTCTGCCCTCCACTACTTTCGGGCTGATTCACGGGAAAATAGGCGTTGTCACAGGATCTGACGGAAAAAAGATGGCTTTTATCGGCAGCACCAATGAAACTTATGCTGCCTGGCGGATGAACTACGAGGTTGTTTGGGAAGACGATTCCCCGGAGGCAGTGGAATGGGCACAATCAGAATTTGATGCGTTGTGGCAGCATCCTCATGTTACCCGATTATCTGATTTTATTATACAGGACATCGGCAGGATCGCAAAAAGAAAGATCATAAACCTGGATTCCTGGCAGGCCATTAAGCAACCGGCCAGTGTCGTAGTGGAGAGCCCTGTTTACAGATCCGAATACGGTTTATGGGCACACCAGAAGTATTTTGTAAAAAAGGCTTTTGACGATCATCTTTCAGGAAAGGGAGCCCGTTACTTATTAGCCGACCAGGTTGGACTTGGAAAGACCGTTCAACTTGCCTTATCGGCTCAACTCATGGCCCTGACCGGAAGCAAGCCGGTACTGATTATTGTACCCCGCACCCTGCTATTTCAATGGCAGGATGAAATGAATAATCTCCTTGCCATGCCATCAGCTGTTTGGGACGGCAAACAATGGAATGATGAGAACGGGGTAAAATATCCTTCAATCGGACCGGAATCCATCAGCAAATGTCCGCGCCGCGTTGGTATTGTAAGCCAGGGATTGATTACCCGGAAAAGCGAAGCTGCCTCCGCCCTTTTGAATATTGAATATGAATGTATTATCCTGGATGAATGTCACCGGGCCAGGAGAAAGAACCTAAAGGCAGATGCAGAGAATGAACCTGTCAATCCGAACAACCTGTTGGCATTCTTATTCAAAATTGCTTCGCAAACGAAGAACCTTCTCATAGCCACGGCAACGCCTGTACAGTTATTTCCCATTGAGGCGTATGATTTGCTCGATGCCCTCAGCCGAAGCAATGACCACGTACTTGGTAACGTATTTTCCCTCTGGAAGAAAGACAAAAAACTTATCCTCGATCTGGTAACGGAGAAACAGGATCCTCCAATGAGCTTCAGTTCAATGTGGGAATGGGTAAGGAATCCTTTTCCGGCTACATCAGAAAATGACCAGTTATTTGGCTCAATCCGTCGTAGATTGAATATGTCAGATAAAGACGCTGTCGTTGAAGGAAACAGGGAAATCGAAATGAAACCGGCCGATAAAAACAAGATTGAACGGCTGGGTAAGGAATTCTTCACTCTGTACAACCCCTTTATCAGGCATATTGTGAGAAGGACAAGGGAATTTCTGGAAAATGAAAACGATCCTTCGACCGGTGAACCCTACCTGAAAAAGGTTGAAGTTACCCTCTTTGGTGAGGATAGCAAAGACGCTATCCTCTTACCAGGCTACCTGAGAGATGCCTACGAATCAGCGGAAGAGTTTTGCAGACTTCTTGGAGAACGAATGAAATCGGCGGGATTTATGAAGACCATGCTTCTCAGGCGGATGGGAAGTTCCCTCGAAGCCGGCAAAAATACAACCATGAAGATCCTTGGGAACTTGTCAGAGGAAATCTTCCAGGAAGAAGATGATAATGAATCAAGTGAAGAGGAAAATATGGTGCTGGAACAGGAGGTTTCTTCCCTCACGGCATCCCTGACCAATAAGGAAAAAGAAGTCCTTCAATTATTGCTCAGGCAATTAGAAAAACACCAGGATAAAGATCCTAAATACTTCAAGATCAAAGAATTCTTGTTCGACCGGGGCTGGATGGAGTCGGGTTGTATCCTGTTTTCTCAATATTTCGACACCTGCTGGTATATGGCAAACCAGCTTTCATCTGAACTGAAAGACATTTCAATCGGCGTGTATGCAGGGGGGAATAAATCAGGACTGCTGATTAAAGGCATATTTACGCCCTACACCCGGGAAGACTTGAAAAAGATGGTCCAGGCAGGCAAGATCAGACTCCTGTTCGGAACAGATGCTGCAAGTGAAGGTTTAAACTTACAGAAACTCGGAACATTGATCAATATTGACCTTCCCTGGAACCCAACCCGTCTGGAACAACGCAAGGGCCGGATTCAACGCATCGGACAAATCAGGGATAAAGTGCTTATTTACAACATGCGCTATAAAGACTCCATTGAAGACAAGGTGCATGGGATACTATCGAGCCGGTTAAAGAAGATCTACGATATGTTCGGGCAATTACCAGATGTGCTGGAGGATGTTTGGATTGAGGCAGCACAGGGGCATATCGAGAAGGCCAACGAGATCATTGATGCCATCCCCAACCAGCATCCGTTTGAGATGAAATACAACAAAGTCGAGCAAATCGACTGGGAGAGCTGCTCGGAGGTTTTGAATGAGGTGGAGAGAAGAGAAATACTAAATAAATCCTGGTAAATAATAATTTTAAGTAAACATCATCACAAAATACATCATTATGAGCAAGATAATATTTATGAGAATTGCCTGGATGAAATTCTATAAGGGGAATACCAAGCAAGATAAACCTATAGGTGCAGGAGCATATGTTCAAGAAAATGAAGATGGCGGTGAAGTTTGCAATTTCCTTGATATAAATGGCTTGTGCTATGGATATGCAAGAATGCCCCCAGGCAGGAATATTGATATTAAGCGAGAAGGAGCCAGCCCATTTGACACATCAGTAAATGATGTAGATGTAATCTTTATTGCGACAAATCCGAAAGATGGTGGTCAGTATATTGTTGGATTTTACAATAATGCTATTGTTTATAAGAAACCTCAAACAATAAAAAACAAGAAACGTGGAAACCACAATAACTATGTTTGCTTATGTCCTTCAAAATCAGCATTTCTTGTATCTGAAAAAGATAGGGTATATGATATCACCGGTGCTGGGCAAGCTAATATCTGGCATGCCAGTGAGTACTTAACTAACACTGAGTTACGAAGATTGACAACTTATCTTCTCAAAGTTAAAGGATCATTGCAAACGGCACGTAAATCTTCAGGTAGCTTTAATTCGAATATAAAAGCTAACGCTGAAGCTGAGATGAAGGCGATGGAGTATGTAAAGCAATATTTCGAAAGCAATGAATTTAAGGTAATAGATATTCACAAGGATAATTTAGGTTGGGATTTTACTGCTATCAAAAATACAGTTGAGTACCAACTCGAGGTCAAAGGATTGTCTGGGAACTTCACCTCAATTGATCTGACACCCAATGAATTTGATAAGATGGAAAACAAAAAATCAACCTATCTAGTTTGTATTGTTTCAAATCTTGGAACCGGGGAGGCACCAAAATTGGATTTAATTTCCTATTATGGTAGTACTCTCAAATCGGACAGTGGCATCGAAATGAAGATTACTAAAATTATTGGTGCAAGAATTTCAAGAAAATAATCATATCAATTTCAAGGACTTTTATGAAAATTTCAACTGTACTTGACCATATCGATAATGGGCACATGGCCCTCCCGGAATTTCAACGAGGATATGTTTGGAACCGGGAACAGGTCAGAGGCCTCTTCGACTCACTTTATAGACGACATCCAATCGGTGGCTTACTTGTGTGGGCAACTGAATCACAAAGTGCTGAACACAGAGGGGATGGAGAGCTGGCAGCTGGTATTGTAAAATTACTGCTCGATGGTCAACAGCGGATGACTACATTATATGGGGTTATAAGGGGAAAAGCACCAAAGTTCTTTGATGGAAATGCAGCAACTTTCACAGGACTTTTCTTTCATCTTGAAAATGAAATATTTGAATTTTATCAACCTTTGAAGATGAAGGATGATAAGTTGTGGATAGATGTCACGCAATTGATGAAAAAAGGAGATGAAGGCCTGGGCGAAATAATTGCAAGATTGTCCCAACAAGCGGAATTTGTTGCAAAAACAGGTGAGCATGTTGGAAAGTTAGCTAAGTTACTTGGTATAAGGGAAGTAGATCTTCATGTTGAAGAAGTGACCGGATCGGACAAAACCATTGATATAGTGGTAGAAATTTTTAATAGAGTTAACAGCGGTGGAACAAAATTATCGAAAGGAGATCTGGCTCTTGCCAAGATTTGTGCAGAGTGGCCGGATGCCCGGGAGAAAATGAAAGAGAAATTAAAAGTTTGGGAGAACATTGGTTATCACTTTAGTCTGGATTGGCTATTGCGTTCTGTTAATACAGTTATCACAGGTGAAGCTAAGTTCCTGTACCTGCATGATAAAAATCCAGCAGAGGTGCAAAATGGATTAGAAAGAGCAGGTAGGCACCTGGATTCATGCCTGAATATGATCAGTGGAAGACTCGGTTTGGATCACGACCAGGTATTGTTCAGCCGGTATTCTTTGCCAGTCATGGTGCGGTATCTTGACAAACGAAATGGCCTGCTTGATGCAAAAGAAAGAGATAAACTGCTATTCTGGTTTGTTCAGGCAGGAATGTGGGGGCGATTTTCGGGTTCGACTGAATCAATAATCGACAAGGATCTGGAAGTTCTAGAATATGGTGATAACATGCTGGATAATTTATTGGAGAATTTGCGGATGTGGCACTCCGGATTAAGAATTGAACCGTATCATTTCACCGGTTGGAGCTTGGGTGCGAGGTTTTATCCGGTTTTGTATATGCTCACCAGGATGGGAGAAGCAAGGGACTGGGGGAATGGACTTCCGCTAAAAGCACATCTTCACGGTAAAATGAGCAAACTGGAAGTTCATCACATTTTTCCTAAAGCAAAGCTTTACAAACATAACAATACTGGTTACAAACGACCCGAGGTAAACGCTTTAGCAAACTATTGTTTCCTGACTAAAGAGACCAATCTACTAATTAGTGATAGATTTCCTGAAGAATATTTCCCGGAAATTGAGCAGAACCACCCAGGAGCTCTTGCCTCTCAATGGATCCCACAAGACCCAAATCTTTGGAAAACAGATAACTACCTTGAATTCCTTGAAGCACGGAAAATCCTGATTGCAAATGAAGCCAATAGACAAATGGAAGATCTTCTTCATGGTGAATTACATTGGATGGATACATCCGCCCCAGCAATTTCATTAACTGAGACCATTGGTGGTGGAATAACGACTGAGAAAGAAGAAGAAGAACTAAATGAAGTCAATAATTGGATCGCTGCATTAGGATTGCCTCGCGGCACTTTACTTTTCGAATATTATGATCCTATGGGAAATCAATTGAAGGCAGTTTTTGATCTGGCCTGGCCTTCAGGATTACAGGAAGAACTTAGTCAACCAGTTGCAATACTACTGAATGAAAACGATGAACTTGTAAAATTTGCCCTCGAATCCGGTTATAAGTGCTTCACTAACATTTCAGATTTCAAGCGATATATCAACAGTGACATTCTTGTCATGGAAATTGAATTGTAATTATGGGTCACATATTGCCATCAAAGGTCTTTTCGTGAATAGATCCACGCTGCCTACCAAAGCCAGTGGTCACGCTATGCTGCATTCGACGCAAACATCCCCGGCATCAACCCTGATTACCATACCTCCGTCCGGAAAGATGTTCTTGAAGAAATTGACGGACCCATGCTCAAATACGGCATATAATCACTGGATAAACAAAGGATCATTCTTCCAGGGAGAAAAGCCGACTGGCCGGATAGAAACCGCCTGAAACCAGGTTCTCAGAATTCCTGAATAGAATATAACTCACACCCTCACTCTCACCCGCTTGTGGGTTGTACTGGACTCGAACCAGTGGCCCCCGCCCTGTCAAGGCGATGCTCTGAACCAACTGAGCTAACAACCCCTATTTTAATTTCCAATTAGCAACACGCTCACGCTCAATCTCGCTCTCACTCTCACTCTCACTCTGTTTCTCCCCCGCCCTGTCATCCCGCACGTGCGGGACTGAACCAACTGAGCTAACAACCCCTATTTTAATTTCCAATTAGCAACACGCTCACGCTCGCTCTCACTCTCGCTCTCACTCTGCTTCCCCCCCGCCCTGTCATCCCGCACGTGCGGGACTGAACCAACTGAGCTAACAACCCCTTATTTTAACCTCCCCGCTGCCAACTTCCCGTCTCAGTGCTGCAAAATTAATATTAAAATTTGAATTTCAAAACAGCAGCAGATTACATTCGGTTCGCATGCTTCTCACCCGCCTACGGCTTCGTGCAAACAAGATTCCTTGCCTGCAATATCCCGTTTCCACGCTGCCATGGAAGGTCGTATCTTTAAGCCTTCATTCAATCAAAATGCCATGGAAAAACAAAACAAAATCCCGATGCTGTACGGCTATGCCGTATGCCTGACGGCAGTGATCACCCTGATCATCGCTGTCGCTTCCCTGGTCAACAGCCTGATCGACCGCCAGGCTCCCCTCTACGCCGAACGCGACTATCAGAAAACCGCCAGCCTGGCTTCCTTCGAAAACTACAAAGCGGATATCCTGAAAACAGGAGACAAGGAAAACACCCTGACCCTCGACGATGCCACCCTGAGGTCAATGTTCGAGGCGGCGCGCACAGAAAAGATACAGTCGGTCCTGCACCGCAGCAACCGCACGATAATTACCAACGGCATCCTCATCGTCATCTGTCTTGCCTTGTTCTTTACTCACTGGAGCTGGATGGGGAAGATCAGGAAAACAACGGAATAGCCTTTCCCTTTCCTTTTGTGGACTGATTAATTAGTGGGTAGACATTTGCTATCCAATGTGATATGTTGTACCTTTATGGGAAATTCCTTCCAATGTATAAGATATTCATTATCAGCCTGTTTTTGACGCCATGCTGTTTAAGTGCACAAATTGGTCCCGCATTCATGATCGACAGCGTTCCGGCATGCCCGGCTCCCAGCCAGGTGACAGTGCCGGTGCGGGTGAGCAATTTCGTGGATGAGGAAGTTTTATCATTAAAAATGAGTTATCTATCCAGTTGTCTGACGTATCAACACTGCACCAGCACGCTCAATTGGCCCGTCTTCATCTGTGCACCGATCTCTAACCCAAATCCCGGGTATCTCTCCCTGGGGGTTGCGGCTTTTGGCCCGGTGCTGTTCACCCTGCCCGACAACGCCGTGCTGTTCACGGTCACCTTCTCCTACCACGGTGGTTCCACCGACCTGATTTGGGATACGATAGGATTGGGAGGCAATCCCAATAGCTGCAACGGTTATGTGGGACCCGGCCAGACAGGGATCCTCAGTCAGCCCGCATCTCAGCAGGTGATGAGCGGCGATACAGCCCTTTTCAGCGTACAGGTCATCAATGCAATCCTGATGCAATATCAGTGGCAGGAAAGTGCGGATGGCGGCATCAGTTGGACGAACCTCACGGATACACTGCCCTTCTCCGGAACAGCCACGGCCAGCCTGAGCATTGCCGGGGTGGTTTCCCAGCTCGACCAGCACCGTTACCGTTGCACAGTCACGGGTTGTGACACATCCGTTTCCCAGGATGCCACGCTCAGTGTTTATATTCCACCCTCATTGCTGGCCAGTCTTCACTATCAGAATGCAGGGTATAGCCCGCTTCAAAACGCCACCATCGTGCTTTTCGACAACTGGATACCGGTTTATACTGTTTACAGCGGTTTATCGGGCGATTTCGGCATACCGAACATCCAGCCGGGAACCTATACCCTGGCCATTTACTGTCAGGAAGCCTGGGGCGGAGCCAATGCGCTGGACGGCCTGATGATCCTGCAGCATTTCACCGGGATGATCAACCTGGGCGGCCTGGCTGCAAAGGCAGCAGACGTGAATGCCGACGGAGCCGTCAACAGCCTGGATGCCCTGATGGTATTGCAGCGCTTTGTGGGCAGCATCAGTACTTTTTCTTCCGGCGACTGGCAATTCAGTACAGAAATACTGACCATTCCGGTATCAGGACCCGTCACCCTCTCCATTGAGGCCCTCTGCACGGGTGATGTGAACGGAAGCCACCTTCCTTAGCGCAATACGAACTTCATGGTCTTTTTGATGTCTCCGGATTCGAAGACGGCGATATAGAGTCCGGGAACGAGTTTGGGCAATGCCTGGCTGATCCTTCCCCTGCCGGATGAAACAAACTCCTCCCTGAGCATGCTTTGCCCGGTAATGCTCAACACGCTGAGGCTGATCCCGTTGCCGGCCGGCAGGTCGTAGTCTGCCTTCAGTGAACGGGAAACATCTGAGAAAATCAGACTGACCTTATGCTCAGGCTTGCTGACGGAAACCACAGGCGTGTTATAATCAAAGAAGAGGTCATCCACCAGCAGCACACTGCCGGCTGTAGCCGTAAAACTTGCGGAAGAACTGATCAGGATGTTCATGGTGTCGGGAGTGTCGCTCGTGTACCAGTCCACAACTGCCTCAAACTGCGTCCACTGGCTGACCGTGCTGTTCCCGATGAACCAGGCCAGTCCGACAGTATCCTGCCACCCGCCGGGATTGTGCTTATAAAACAAGGCGGCCACCGCACAACTGTCGTTTCCCTGTTGGGTATATTTGTAATAACCCTTCAGCTTAACCGGCCGCTGGTTGAAAGCAACCCCTCCGCGAAGTCCGAAGTTCATGTTCACCAGGTCGATGTCGAGCTGACCAAGGGTTAAAAGTCCGGGTACAGTAAAGGCAATGAAACTCTTATTCTCGAGCCGTGCACTCCACGATCCGGAAAAGGCATCATTGCTTTTGCTCACCACGGCCGCCCCGATAAACGGAATGGCGGTGGTTTGCTGGTTGGGAGAATCCCAGAACTGAGGATCAGACCAGGAACCGCTGCTGATCCAGTTCTCCATGCCGGCGTTGGGAATGTTTTGTCCCTTGGTAATAAAAGCGCTGACAAACAGTATTATAATTAAAAGTAAAGGTTTCATAGGAAAGATGTTACTCAATGAATATGTCAGTTTTTATGATGCTGTTACTCAAATATCGTGCAATTTTTTCAGCCTGACATCTCAACCTTATATACCTTTGCAGTTTATCTTCAAAACGATGAACAGGAAATCCTTTGCCCTCCTGCTGCTGACAGGATTGTCGGCTCTCTGCGCCTTCGGCCAGAACAACAAAGAAATCACACTGAAAGACATCTGGGGGTCGAGGCAGTTTCTGCCAAAACGTCCGCCCGCCCTGACCTCCCTCAGCGACGGAGTCCGCTATTACCAGGAAAAAGGGGATTCGGTGAATGTTTACTTCTATGAAAGCGGGCAATATTCGGCTACCCTTTTCCTGAATTCTGAGCTTGTTTTGCAGGACAGCAGGGATACCCTCCAGATGGATGACTTCACCCTGAGCGCAGATGAAAAGAAAGTACTGATCAGTACCGGGACGGAACCCATTTACCGCCGTTCAAGCAAATCGGAGTTTTATATATTTGATCTGACGACCCGGCAGCTCAGCCGCTTGTGTGACAGGGGCAAGCAAAGGCTGGCTGATTTTTCCCCGGATGCGACTAAAGTTGCTTACTTCCTTAACAATGATTTGTATATCAGAGATTTGACTGGCGGAAAGGAAATCCGTATCTCCCATGACGGGAAAATCAACAACATCATCAACGGGGCTGCAGACTGGGTTTATGAAGAAGAATTTGAATTCTCAAAGGCATTTTTCTGGTCACCTGATGGCCGTTACTTGGCTTATTACCGCTTCGATGAAAGCAAGGTCAGGGAGTTTTCCTATACTGTCTGGGGCACTCTCTACCCTGAGGAATACCGCTATAAATACCCCAAGGCGGGTGAGGACAATTCAGTGGTCAGCATTCACATCTATGAGGTGGCCACAGGGAAGACCCTGCAGGTGGATCCTGGAAGGGACAAAGACAGTTACATTCCCCGTATCCGCTGGACAGCAGATCCGGGCAAGCTCTGCATTTACTGGATGAACAGGCTTCAGAACAGGCTTGAACTGCACCTTGCCGATGCCGCCACAGGAAAGACCACCATGCTGTATGAAGAGGATAATCCTGCCTATATCGAGATCAACGACCACCTGACCTTCACCGACGACAGGAAGTATTTCTTCCTGAGCAGTGAAAAGGGCGGTTCCCGCCACCTCTACCTTTATGGTATGGACGGCAGGCTGATCAGGCAGATCACGCATGGCAACTGGGAAGTGACGGATGTGTTGGGGTACGATCAAAAAAAGAAAGTGATCTATTTCTCGACCACCGAAAGCGGGCCCCTGAACAGGGATATCTCCAGGATCAACCTCGACGGAACCAGGATGAAACGCCTGTCGCATCAAACCGGCTGGAATGACGCGGAATTCAGCGAACAATTCCAATATTTCAGACTCACGTTTTCCGATGCCAACACCCCGCCTGTCAGTGGTTTATACGATCAGAAGGGGAAAGCACTCAGAATCCTTGAAGACAATGCCGCTCTTTCACAAAAAGTATCGGAATATCAGTTCGGCAGGGTAGAATTTATGAGCATCCCGGGAGCCGACGGAACCCTGCTCAATGCATATATGATTAAACCCGCCGGTTTTGACCAGTCGAAGAAATATCCCGTGCTGATGAACGTCTATGGTGGTCCGGGTTCCCAGAGCGTGGAAAACCGCTGGGGATACTATGATTTCATCTGGTACCAGATGCTTGCCCGGAAAGGCTATATCCCGGTATCGGTCGACAACCGCGGCACCGGATTCAGAGGGGAGCAGTTTAAGAAATGTACTTACGGACAACTCGGGAAACTGGAAACGGAAGATCAGATTGCAGCCGCCAGATACCTTGCCTCACAGCCCTATGTGGATGGCGGACGCATCGGGATCTGGGGCTGGTCGTATGGCGGCTATATGACGGCCCTCTGCATGACCAAAGGAGCGGATGTTTTCAAGACAGGGATTGCCGTTGCCCCTGTCATGAACTGGAGATATTATGACAATATTTATACGGAAAGGTTCATGGGCCTTCCCAGGGATAATGCCGCGGGTTACGACGACAATTCACCCATCCATTTTGCAAAGGAATTGAAAGGGAATTTCCTGATGGTACACGGAACAGCCGACGATAATGTCCACCTGCAGAATGCCATTGAGTTCTCCAATGCCCTGATAAGGGAAAACAAGCAATTCACCGAATTCTTCTACCCGAACCGCAACCATGGCATTTACGGGGGAAACACCCGGCTGCATCTTTACAGGATGATGACGGATTTCCTGCTGGATAAGTTGTAGCGAAATGCCGGTCTGGCAACATGATCCTCACTGGCTTAATCCATTATTGTGAGGTTCTGTATACTCCGTGTTTAACTCCGTGGCCACTCCGTGTTTAAATTCCAAGTCAGCTGCAAGGGAATGACCTACTCCGGTAGGCCTGGCTTTTAAAAACACGGAGTTATTTTACCAGGAAACCGCAAAGCAACATCAGGGATGCTGCTGCTTCCCGTGCTTTGAACTCCGCTTCTGCAAGATCTGCCCTGACCAGGTAAAGGTCTTCCTGAGACTCCCTGAACTGTAAAGAAGAATACAGTCCCGCCTGAAAAGCCTCCCGGCTGATTTCCATGTTTCGCTGCGCTGCAGCCAGGGCTTTACGCTGCAGCCCCACCACTTCGAGAGTCGCAGTATATTCATTGAACAGCTTCATCACACTGAGCCTGATTTCCTGCTTCAGATCTTCGTACCGCAACAACTCATTTTCCCTGTCTATCCTGGCATTTTTAATCTGCCGGTCGAGCCTGTTGCCATCCCATAACCTGATTCCCGCCGAAATGCCAAACTGGGGACCGAAGAGCCTGGTATAACGGATAAAAGAAGCATCGGTTTCATTTTCGTACCATGACCATGCCCCATTGAGGATAAGCTTGGGATAGCGGCCGGATCGCAGCGACCGGATTTCGGTCTGCTGCAGCCTGATCTTAGCCTCCTGGTACCTGATGCCGGTATTGTTGTCCAGCGCTTCTTTGAGGCAAGCTCCCACGCCTGGCAAGGGATCCGGCGGAATCGTGTCGGGCAGCTGATAATCTGAACCCGGCTCGCGAAGCAGCAAACGGTCCATGTCGAGCATCGCATTCTGCATCCTGATCTGTTGTATCTTAAATGCGGCAGAATCAGCCTGGCACCTGACCATGGCCTGCATATACTCAAGCTCCGACAATTGGGCAAACCTGCTTTTTTCACCAGCCACACGGTAGCGAAAGTCACTGATGGCCATCCTTTCAGCCGCGGCATCCAGCAGCTGCCTTTCCAGCAGCAGCCGGTAATATGCCATGGTGATCCGGTGAACGGTGGTTTCGGCGGTTTGCAGTAAGCTGCTTTGCTCCAGATCGGCCGATTCCTGCAGCAAACGGTACTGATAATACATCCCTCCCCCGTCGAACAACGTCCACCGTGCATGCAGCCCGGCCTGCCTGATGGTACCGTGAGCCGCATCATTCTTCATGACGGCACCCGTGCTCACCTCCACATCTGCATCATAGACGCTTTTATCCAGCGAGGCCGAAGCTTCGATGACCGGAAAAAAACCGGCATTCCCGTAATGTATGTCCTGCTGCACCATGCTGAGCCTGTTCCTGGCAATTTTAAGCCCGAGATTCTTACTGATGCCCTCTTTCACCGCATCATCAAGCGTAAACACCGTCTGAGCCCCGGCTGAAAAGCTTAGACCAAGCTGGAGTATCCACAGGCAAAGGCAGCCCTTAACCAGAACGTATCTACCTGAAAATCGGTTCATAAGGTTCTGTTTCTTCTTCATCTTCGACGGGGGTTTTATATTCACGGGAAAGATATGTGTACAGCACCGGCACGAAAAAAAGTGAGAGGAAGGTGGCGAAGATCATGCCCCCGACCACGGCGATACCCAACGACTGCCTGCTTCCGGATGAAGATCCGAGGGCCAGCGCGATCGGCAGAATGCCAAAGATGGTGGCCAGGGCCGTCATCAGGATGGGACGAAGCCGCGACACTGCTGCTTTGAGCACTGCTTCCTGTTTGTTCATGCCATGGCGCTTTTTCTGGTTCGCAAATTCAACGATCAGGATCCCATTTTTGGTGACCAGGCCAATGAGCATGATCAGTCCGATCTGACTGAAAATATTCAGTGTCTGTCCAAACACCCAAAGGGATAACAATGCGCCAAACAAGGCCAGCGGCACTGTCACCAGGATGACAAGGGGATCCACAAAGCTGTCGAACTGGGCTGCCAGCACAAGAAAGATAATGACAAGGGCAAGCAGGAAAACGATCATCAGGCTGGAGGAACTTTCTGCATAATCGCGGCTCTGGCCTGCAAGTGCGGTACGGAATGAAGGCGTCAGTATGCGGGATGCGATGGTTTTCATCTCCTCAATGCCGTCGCCCATGGCATAACCCGGGTTCAGTCCGGCCGATATGGTCGCGGCATAATACCGGTCGAAGGAAAAAATGGTGGAAGGACCCACACTTTCCTTCCAGTTGACCACATTGGACAATGGGATCAATGTCCCCTTACTGCTTCTGACTTCAAGCATCTCAAGATTGGCAGGCGTGTTTCTGTGCCTCCGGCTCAGCTGGCCGATCACCTCGTATTGCTGGCCGTTCATGATAAAGTAGCCGTACCGCTGCCCGCTGAGAGCAAGCTGAAGCGTTTTCCCTATGTCTTCAGCTGAAACACCATACAAAGCAGCCTTCTCCCTGTCGATAAAAATATGAAGCTCCGGCTTATTGACCTTCAGATTGGCATCTGTAAAACGCAAGACCTCGCTCCTGCCAGCTTCCTCAAGAAAACGCGGAACGATGGATTTCAGGGAATCAAAACTCCCCGCCTGGATTACAAACTGAATGGGCTGCCCGGCAAAACGGCTTCCGATGGTCGGCGGTTCGAAAGGATAAATGCCTATCCCCGTAATATGCTGAATATCCCTGGTAAACTTCTGAAAAATTTCATGCTGGCTTCGTTCCCGTTCTCCCGGTTCAGTGAGGTATATCAGATGCATGCCCTTATTGACGGGATCGATGCTGCTCAGGCTGGGAGAGATGACGGAAACATTCCGGGTGGCCTCCGGAATGGAATCGATCACATACTGGCTCAGCTGATCCATATACTTTTCCATAAATTCGTAACTGGCACCCTCCGGCCCGAGAATACCGATCCTGATGTTGGATCTGTCCTCCAGGGGAGCCAGCTCTGAGTGAAGCCCGCGGTATATCAGGTAAATCAGGACAACTAACAGAAGAAGTACCGGCCATATCACAAAACGGATTCTAATCAGTGCCGACAATGAATACCGGTACACCCTGTTCAGGTTGACAAAAAAGGGTTCAGTCTTCCTGTAGAACCAGTTAAAATTAAGATGATGCTGACTGACAAGCATTCTGGATCCCATCATGGGCGAAAGACTGAGGGCAATAAAGGCAGATATCATCACCGATCCTGCCACCACGATGACGAACTCGCTGAAAAGCTTTCCTGTCAAGCCCTGCAGGAAAAGTATCGGCAGGAATACCATGGCCAGGGTGATGGTAGTGGAAATGATGGCTGTAAAAATCTCACTGCTGCCTTCAATGGCTGCTGCTACGGGCTTCATACCGGAATCAACCTTGGTGTAAATGATCTCCAGCACCACGATGGCATCGTCACAAACAAGCCCGATCGCCAATACCAGTCCCATCAGGGTCAGTACGTTGATCGAAAGGCCCGCTGCCCACATCAGGAAAAAAGTGGCAATGATGGAAACCGGAATGGCCACCACCGGAATGATGGTCGAACGCCAGTCTCTCAGAAACACGAAGATGATCAGTACCACCAGGAAAAACGCCAGGAACAGGGTTTCTTTCACCTCGGCAATGGACCGCCTTTCGAAAATGGTGAAATCGTATCCGATTTCTGCATGATATCCTGCCGGTAGCTCCTTTTGGATGAGATCGACCCTTTTGTAGAATTCATCTGCAATGTCAATGGTATTAGCCCCTGGCTGGGGAACCACTCCCATCACCACCACAGGCTTCAGGTTATTCTTCAGGATACGTTTTTCAGCTTCACAACCCAGGCTGGCATTTCCTATATCACTAAACCTTAATAAGGTACCATCTTCCGACTTGATGATCAGGTTATTAAATGCTGAATCCGTAGTAAGCAGGCCCAGGGTCCGGATGCCAAGTTCGGCAAGATTCCCATCTATTCTGCCCGAAGGAAGTTCCTGGTTTTCCCTGTTTACCGCCCTGTTGACGTCGAGGGAGGTGATGCCCCTTGCCTTCATTTTTTCCGGATCCAGCCAAAGGCGCATGGCAAATTTTTTCTCCCCGAAAATGGTGATCCCCGCAATGCCGGGTATGGTCTGAAGGCGATCCTTGACAAAACGGTCAACCACGTCGTTCACTTCGAGGATGTCGTGTTCGTCGCTTTCAACGATCACAAAGATGACAGGACTGGCGTTTGCATCAAGCTTTTCGACGATGGGAGGATCCACGTCTTTCGGAAGATAGCGGACCGCGCGGGAAACACGGTCTCTGACATCGTTGGCGGCTCTCTCGAGATCTTCACCAAGCCCGAACTCCACACTGATCTGGCTGACCTGCTCCGCAGAGGAAGACGTGATCACCCTGATCCCTTCAATACCGCTGAGTTCTTCTTCAATAGGTTCGGTGACCTGAGTCTGTATGATTTCAGGGTTGGCTCCGGTATAGGTGGTGGTAACATTCACCACCGGGGGGTCCATGTTCGGGTACTCTCTGTCGGGCAACGAATAAAACCCGACCATCCCGGCTATCAGCAGCAGCAGGGAGAAGACGACAGGCAATACCGGCCGTTTGATGCAAGTGGTGGAAAGGTTCATCTTACAACATTTGAATGACTTTGACCGGTGAACCCGGCTTCACCTTCATTAACCCGGTAAGAAGGATGGTATCCCCGGCCTGCAATCCTGCGGTTGCTTCAACCATCCCGGCTGATCTAAGTCCTGTTATTATTGTCACCGCCCGGGCCTTTCCGTTTTCGATCCGGTAGACCGTGCTGCCGGAAGGATAGGCCTGTATGGCGTTAGCCGGAATATACAGGGCCGGTGCAACAGTCCTGCTCCTGACCGACACACTGACGATTCTCCCGGGAACGGCACCGGGAACAGTGCCGGAAATTACCGCCCTGACCTTCAGGTTACCTGTACCTGGCTCAAGGGATGGAGCAACGGCTTCTATCCCGGCCTGAAATGTACCCGGAATCCCTTCAAGCCGGAAACTGAGCTGATCACCCTGCCCGACGGAGGCTGCCATGGATTCCGGAATGCCGATATCGATCTTTAATACACTAAGATCTTCTATATGTGTGAGCACCAGCCCGGGACTGACATAAGCCCCCACACTGACGTTTCTCAGGCCGGCCTTCCCGCTGAATGGTGCCCGGATAATCGTTTTTTCCAACCTGAGCTCCAGTTGCCTCACCTCGGCTTCCAGTGCCTTCATCCGGCTGAAAGATTCATCATAGGATTGCTGGCTCACACCTCCCCCCGTAAGCAACTGTCTGTATCGTTTCTCGGTTTCGACGGCAAGTCCGTGTTCTGTTCTGACCCTGTCGAGAGAAGCTTTCAGTTCTGCTCCGTCAAGCTCGAACAGCACATCCCCCTTCCTGACCATGCTGCCCTCACGAAACGGAATGGACACCACCTTCAGTGATAACTCACTCACAATATCCACGGCCTCATTGGCCCGGATCACACCCACCCCTGTAAAGGGAAATTCAAGGACACTGTCACGGACAAGGTAACACTCGGCCTGAACCGGCATCAACTTTGGCCCGGATTTGCTTACTGCATGCGAAGCGTTCTTTTTGACGGCCTTCACGGCAAAAAAAACTGCTACTAGCAGTATCGGCAGTAATAACAGGTAATACTTCTTATTCATAGGAAAGTGATAATGATGAGGTAAACATACAGAAATTTTCTGATTGTAGCCGGGCAGCAGCAGAAATTCAACTTTTCGATGAGCCTGGTCAGCCTAAACACAAAAATTCATCATCATGCTGCCTGGTGAAAGCCACCAGGGAAATGATCCTGCAGGGAATGAAATGCCGGTGATAACCCAATACAAAAGCCCCCGGGTAATATTTTCTGAACAAAACCCGAAACGCCGGTATTCTCAGAATAAGTTACTGAGGTGTGAAAGAGGCATCTACATCACCAGTGCAAAGCCCTTTAACCGGAATATTTTTCGTCAGATTGGCAATGATCTGAAATGAAGGAGAGAGGAATTGCCAGTCTCCCGGTACAAAACCACCAAGCAGACCGACAAAACGGCGCATGACCACCAGTGCATCCACAGCATTGATAAACTGGCTGCCATCCGTATCGGCTGCTTTCAGCCTGACCCCCGAAAGCAGGGATAAACCCACAAAATGTCGCATGATCAGCAGGGCATCAATTGAATTCCCCCCGCCCCAGTCAGCCATTGAACCAAAAGACAGTGAATAAGAGCCTGTGACAAGGTTATTGAATGCGTAATGCCCGGCGGCGTCGGTGATCAGCGTATCGATAACCGCCTGCCCCTGGTCTCTGAGATAAACCGATACCCCAGCCAGCGGAGTCTGTGCCACGTTATCGTAAGTTACAATCCCCTCAACCGATCCGTAAGCCTGTCCCCCGCCGGTAATCACAATATCATCGATGATCCAGAAAAAGAAAGCACTCAGATCGCCTTCCAGTACAAAAGCTACATAAGTATGCAAGCCAAGATTATAAACAATCTCTGTTTCAACCAGTTCAGGTCCAAGATCCCCACTTCCGGACTGGTAAAAAAATTCCTCATCTGTCCAGTGAACGGCATCGGCACTGCTTTGTACCTTCAGTGTAAGGCCCGGGAAGTCATCCCAATAATTATGGTTAAAACTCAGGTAAAGAATGCCCTGTCCGTTCGTTTGAAGCGGCGGTGACACAAACCTCGCGACCCCGGTCGATGACTGGAAATCGAACTCCAGTTCGTTGGGACTTCCTCCCGCGTAGTCGTATGGTGAAATATACCAGCCGGGATTGACGGCGGAATCCTGTTCAAACCATCCGAAAGGGATACTGAGTGCATTGAAATGTTCTTCAAAAGGCAGTGGCTGAGCCGGCATGGTGGAGAATGACCAGATGGCACATCCGGGAGGCTGGCCGAAAAGGTTGAATGGAATGACCTTCCAATAGTATTGTGTCTGGGGAGTAAGGCTTTGCAAATTGAAATGGGTGGCTCCTCCGGTGGCGACACCGTTCAGAATATTGGTCGGCGGATTGTCTGTTCCCAGGTAGAGATAATAATCAGATGCATAAGGTGAGGTTTCCCATTGAAGGTTTACACTCGTCATAACGGACTGGCTTCCGTTAAGCGGGCTTTCCCCGCCTGAACAGGTCGGAAGATAGATGAGCGGACTGATCTCCACATTATCGATATGCCATGCCAGAAAATAGTAAAGGTTGCCTTCAATGGTGAAGGCGATGTAAGTGGTATCCTGCAGGTTACCGGAAACCACGGTACTCACCAGTTCAGGACCCAGGTTGCCATTTCCCGACTGCCGGCTCCAGCTTTCATCCGTCCAGTTGATCCCATCGGGGCTGGATTGGATTTTGAATGTTAGCCCGAAAGAGTAATCATTCATCCAATGCCTGAACTCGAGGAAAATCGCCTGAACATCTGCATTATAGACAGGCGGCATGACCAGCCTCGAATAGCCGGTACCCACAACCCAACTTGCTTTTGCTTCATAGGGTGTGCCACCGGCCTGATTCTGGTTGACAATACTCCAGTTATTCACCTGCACATCTCCGCCATGCTGCTGCGTCCAGCCGGCCGGCATCGCAGCCGTGTTGAAATGTTCAGAATGCGGAAGCGTTACCGTCTGTGCATTGGAAACTGATCCATTTACAATAGTCAGGAGAAACAGAAGCAATCGCGGGAATGATTTAATCATTGTACTGCAGTATAAGAGTGGAGGTCACTATTGTTTGATGATTTTCACCATGGCTCCTTCAGGGGTCCGCAGAAAATATAAACCGGCGTGCAAACCCCTGACATCCATAACCGATCCGGTCTCTGCGGAAATGACTTCAGCGGCTCTCCGTCCCGTATGATCATATAATACATACAATCCGCAAGGGGAGTCCCCCGGGGACAGAAAAAGTATATCCTGAACGGGATTGGGACTCGCAATCGGGATACTGCCCTTGCCGCAGGTAACGTACCTGATCCATTGGGCATCGAATACCGTCTCCGTGCCATCAGTATCCGTCTGAGAAAGCCTGTAATAGCTAATGGTTTCATATGGCGGATGATCCACAATACTGTACTGAATTCTCCCTGAACTGTTTAACTGCCCGGGCACCGTTTGTACCACCTCCCAATCATCCAGATCCCTGCTTCGATGCACCGTAAAATGATGATTATTTGATTCATTCTCGGTGATCCAGGTAAGCTTTACACTCTTACCCTCACAGGCAGCAGTGAAACTAAGCAGGTCGATACCAAGCGGTCCGGTACTGATGTAACACTGATCATATTCGGCATGCATATGCAACTGCACGCCAACACCGGTAGGCTCGTCCCCTTTCCAAAGGTTTTCCCAGCAAATGGTGCCCCCGTGGAGGTTGATTTCCCCGCCATCTTTAGTGGTGACTTTGTTATCCACGAAAACCAGTCCGCCGTAATAAATCCGTAATAATCCGCCCGGATCCATCCACAAATTATTGTGGATGATCATATAACCCCAGACGATTACCTCGCCCGGATATGCGATCCTGGTTTGGTTAGGCGTGTAAAGCATTCCGCCTCCCTTTATCAGCATATAAGCGGTTACAATGGAATATTGTCCTGTAGCCGGAATATACATATTATGGCTGATGATGATGGAGTCGCCGGGAGTATTTACCTGTGGAGGACCTCCCAATGGCAACCAGTTCATTGGATTAAGAAAATCACCATCACTTACCGATTCATAGGTGGTTCCAAAGGTGTAAGTGATCAGGAAACATAAAATGAGTCCGAAGAAATATTTCATGCTTATTGGTTAAAAATTCCAAAATTTGGATATAAAATTAAACTATTAATGGATAATATGCAAAAATTTTTTAAAATTTCCAAAATCAGGAATGCTGAATGGAAAATTTCCAGGTATTTACGCCTTCATAGATTAGTGCTTGCATAATATTTGCATTTTAACCTAAATGTATGTACGTTTGTCTATCTAAAACCATTCCCATGTCAGAAAAAAAGACTGTAAAAACACAAAAACAGGATCATGTGCTGTTGCTGACACTGAACCGTCCGGAGGCACTGAATGCACTTAACCTATTGGTTTACAAAGAAATTAACGAAGTTCTTGATGAAATTGAAGCGGACCCGGATGTGAAAGTACTCGTCATCACGGGAGAAGGGAAGGCCTTCGTGGCAGGGGCCGACATTGCAGAGATGTCGGGGATGAATCCTGATGAGGCCTATGCCTTTTCAAAGACGGGGCAGAACACCTTCGACCGCCTGGAAGCGCTTGATATTCCTGTGATCGCGGCCGTGAACGGATTTGCCCTCGGGGGGGGTTGCGAATTCACCATGGCCTGCGATTTCAGGATCGCCAGTACCAGGGCAAAATTCGGGCAACCTGAACTCAACCTCGGCCTGATCCCGGGTTATGCCGGCACCCAGCGGCTATCAAGGCTTAGCGGACTGGGCAATGCGCTTTACCTGATCCTTACCGCCGAGATGATCACCGCCGAAGACGCCTTGCGGATGGGTCTGGTTCAGAAAGTCGTTGAACCCGAACAACTGCTTGAGGTGACCATGCAACTTGCCCATAGAATTGCAAACAACGGATCAGCCGCGGCAGTAAAGGCAAAACGTACCATCAGGGACGGAATCCATATGGATTTCATGATGGCATCGGATATGGAAGCACAGGAGTTTGCTTCACTCTTCGGCGATGCTGCCACCCAGGAAGGAATGAAAGCCTTTCTGGAAAAACGCAAACCGGAATGGTAATCTCATTCATGTAAATAATCATTAACCAAAAAATCATCATATGACTTACGAAGAAAGACTTCAAAATGTCAGTGTGCTGGGTGCTGCCGGAAAGATGGGCAGCGGTATCATCCTGCTGACCGCACTCGAAATGGCAGATCTCAGCCTGAAACCTGAGCACAAAGGCAAAACCTTTGTGGCCAACGCCATTGACGTGTCACATGAGGCCCTTGCGGGGCTGGTTAAATACCTCCAGACCCAGGTATTTAAAGCGGCAGAAAAAAAGATGGTCCAACTGAGGCATTTTTATTCCGACCGCCCCGAGTTGATCGAAAACTCGCATATTGTGGATGAATATGTCCGCCATGTGCTTGGTTTGATCAGACCATCGGTGAGGCTTGAATCAGCTTATGATTCCCTGCTCGTTTTTGAGGCTATCAAGGAAGACCCTGCGGTAAAAAATGCCGTCCTGAGCCAGATCGACCGGAACAACCCGAATAAACCATGGTATTTCACCAATACTTCCTCCATCCCCATCAGCGAACTCGACGAAGGAGCCGGCCTGGAAGGAAGAATCATCGGTTTCCATTTTTACAATCCTCCTGCCATTCAAAAACTGGTGGAGGTGATCAAAGGAAAGCATACCCTGCCCGAACTGGGTGATTTTGCCCTCAAGTATGCGAAAAACATGAAAAAAATCACGGTGCCCTCCAATGATATCGCCGGTTTTATCGGTAACGGCCACTTCATGAGAGATCTTTTATTCGGCATCAGCTTGGCGCAGCGCCTCTCTTCGGAAATGCCGCTGCACGAAGCCATTTTCACAGTCAACAAAGTCACCCAGGATTACCTCGTCAGGCCGATGGGTATCTTCCAGCTGATGGACTATGTCGGACTGGATGTGTGCCGGTATATTCTCAGTGTGATGAATCCACGTATTGCGGGAGGCAGTCTGCATGCTCCCCTGCTGGAGGAATTTACCGCAAAAGGGGTGAAAGGAGGACAACATGCCGACGGCAGCCAGAAAAACGGCATCCTGCAGTATGACAAAGGAAAAATCACGGGGGTTTATTGCCTGACAAGAGACGGATATGCACATCACAACGACTTCGAAGAAAGATGTAACCAGCGATTGGGAGCGATGCCCGAAGGAACTCCGGCCTGGAAAAATGCAGTCAGGGTTTCCGATAAAGACAGCCTCTTCAAACCGCATTTCGAAAAGATGAAAAATCAGGATAGCCTTGGAGCCAGGCTGGCTGTTGAATATGCATCAGAATCAGCCCGTATTGCCCGGCAACTGGTTACAGACGGAGTCGCAAACCAGGTAGAGGATGTCAATACCGTCTTACTGACCGGCTTCTTCCATGCCTACGGTCCGGTGAATGAGTATCTTTAATCAATGTTAAACTTTTTAAGAATCACAATATGAATGCTTTAAGAAAAAAAGTATACCTGGTTGCCGGATATAATACCATCTCCATGGGGACTGGACGGAAAGAATTCAATCCGAAGAAAGAACGGCCCGGGCTGGAGCAATACATCACGGAAGCCGGGCAGGCCACGCTGAAGATGATAGGCGGGGCTGACAAGGTTGATGAATGTGTGATCGGCAATTTCATTGCATCCCGTTTCAACGGGCAGGCGAACATGGCGGCCTTTTTTCCGATGATAGACCCCGGTTTGCGTTACAAGCCTGCCACCAGGGTGGAAGGGGCCTGTGCGACAGGCAGTCTGGCCGTCCTGGCCGGCGTAAAGAGCGTACTGGCCGAAACAGCCGATGTGGTGCTGGTGATCGGTGTGGAAGTCCAGAATACGGTGAAAGCCATCTATGGTGCCGATTATCTGGCCGCAGCCGGATGGGCCAAAGACCGGAAGGCAGGGCACGCCTATTTTTTCCCCGGACAGTTCAGTGAGCGTGCAGGTGCTTATTTTGAGAAATACGGCAGGGACAGAACGCGCCAGGCATTTGCCCGCTGGTTCAGAAATGCCGTCGAGAATGCAAGGCTTTGTCCTACCGCCCAGGAATACCACAATACAGCGGCAGAACTTGAAAAACTTGCCCTGATGGAACCCAACGGCAAAGTATTTGTCGATCACCTGAACGTTTTCGACTGTTCCAAGGTGAGCGACGGCGCCTCGGCCATTGCAGTCGTATCTGAAGAAGGACTGAAACGCATCGGCATTCCGCTTTCGGAAGCCGTGGAAGTGGTGTCCTTCGGCCATGTGGAGGAAGATATCACCAAACCTCCGGTCGACCGTACCGCGCTGACCACTTTCGCTGCCGCTGCCAGACAGGCACTCGACAGGGCAGGAATCAGCATTCATCAGGTGGCTACAGCAGAAGTGCACGACTGCTTCACCATTGCCGGTATCATGGCCGTGGAAGCCATCGGCCTGGCAGAAGCAGGAAAAGGGCCCGACTTTGTCTCCGCCGGTCATACCGCCCGCGACGGAAAGTTCCCCATCAACACCACCGGCGGACTGATCGGCTGGGGCCACCCCACCGGCGGTACCGGGGTTCATATGGCGGTTACCCTCTGGGAACAGCTGACCGCTAAGGCCGGGGACAACCAGATTACGATTCCCCCTGACAGGCCTTATGGGCTGTCGGTGAATATGGGCGGCGATGATAAAACCCTGGTAGCTTTTGTAATAAAATCTGCAACTGCCTGATTATTATCATTTAAATCACTACCGGCAATCCCTGTGGGGTTGCGGAATCTGAAGCATTGACTGAAAGGCTGCCGGAAAAAGTTCCGGTTTGCCGAAGTGTTTGACCACATGGGTAATCAAAGTACAAACCGCATTAATACACTGTTCGGAATCGATGTTCCCGTCATCCAGGCAGGGATGATCTGGTGTTCAGGCTGGAAGCTGGCATCGGCCGTTTCAGAAGCGGGAGGACTCGGACTTATCGGTGCCGGTTCGATGCATCCTGATGTGCTCGGGGCCCATATCCGCAAATGCAGGGCAGCCACATCAAAACCTTTCGGAGTGAATCTTCCGCTCATCTATCCGCAGGTGGAAGAGGCCCTGGATATCATCGTCAGCAATGGCGTAAAAATTATTTTCACTTCGGCAGGAAATCCCGTCCGTTTTACCGGAATGCTGAAACAACAGGGCATCACAGTGGTTCACGTGGTAGCAAACCTGAAATCAGCCGTCAAATGCGAAGAAGCAGGTGTGGATGCCATTGTGGCGGAGGGTTTTGAAGCCGGAGGACACAACGGTAAGGAAGAAACCACCACCATGGTGCTGATCCCGCTGATCAGGGAAAACACCGGCCTGCCTTTGATTGCTGCCGGCGGTATCGCAGGCGGAAGATCCATGCTGGCGGCCATGGTACTCGGAGCAGAGGGTGTTCAGATCGGTTCACTCTTTGCCGCTTCGGAAGAATCTTCGGCTCACCCCGCCTTTAAAAACAGAATTGTTGCAACCGGGGACGGGGATACCCTGCTGACCATGAAAAAAGTAATCCCCGTGAGGCTGATAAAAAACAGCTTTTTTGAACGTGTTCACCAGATGGAAAGCCAGGGCGCCACGACAGAGGAAATTAAATCCTTTCTGGGCCGCGGCAGAGCCAAAAAGGGCATGTTTGAAGGAGATCTGGAAGAAGGAGAACTGGAGATCGGACAGGTGGCAGCCCTGATCAGGGAAATAAAACCGGCTGCCTCCATCCTGAAGGAAATCATTGAAGAATACCGGCAGGCAATACAAGAACACTGCATTCAGCAACAGTTTTGAAAAATATCTGTAAATACTGAACACCAAACCAAAAACAAAAAAATATGGATTTCAATTTCACTGAAGAACAGATCATGATCCAGCAAAGTGCACGCGATTACGCACAAAGGGAACTGATCAAAGACGTACTGGAAAGAGATGCCAAGGCTGAGTATCCGGCACATCATGTCAAAGCACTGGCAGAACTGGGTTTCCTGGGTATGCTGGTCTCTACCGAATGGGACGGAGGCGGAATGGATACCGTCTCTTACGTGCTTGCCATGGAAGAAATCTCAAAAGTTGACTCCTCGGTTTCCGTGATCATGTCAGTGAACAATTCACTGGTTTGTTACGGTATCGAATCCTTCGGAACAACCGAACAAAAAGAAAAATGGCTTCGTCCTCTTGCCAGAGGCGAACAAATCGGGGCATTTCTGCTTTCAGAACCGGAAGCAGGCTCCGATGCCACTTCCCAAAGAACACTGGCCACCGACATGGGTGATCATTACCTGGTGAACGGCACCAAAAACTGGATTACCAATGCCAACTCGGCCGAAACTTATCTGCTCATCGCCCAGACACACCCGGAGAAAGGACACAAAGGAATCAACGTACTGCTGGTCGACCGCCATGCTCCCGGTATCAGCCTCGGCCCTCACGAAGACAAGATGGGAATGAGAAGCTCCGACACCCATTCTGTGATGTTTACCGATGTGAAAGTACCCAAGGGAAACCGGATCGGTGAAGACGGATTTGGCTTTAAATTCGCCATGAAGACCCTGGAAGGCGGACGCATCGGCATCGCCGCACAGGCACTCGGTATCGCACAGGGCGCCTATGAAAGATCCGTCCAGTACGCCAAAGACCGCAAAGCTTTCGGCACTCAGATCATCAATCACCAGGCCATCGGTTTTAAACTGGCTGAAATGAGAATCAGAATTGAAGCCGCCAGGTATTTCTGCCTGAAGGCCGCCTGGCTGAAAGACCAGCACCTTCCCTACGGAATCGCCAGCGCCATGGCCAAGTATTACGCAGCAGAAACCGCGATGTATGTCACCACTGAAGCCGTCCAGATACACGGTGGCTACGGCTATGTGAAGGAATACCACGTGGAAAGGCTGATGAGGGAGGCAAAACTCACCCAGATCTACGAAGGAACCAGCGAAATCCAGCAAATCATCATCTCCAGGGATATCATGGCAGAGTAAGGGCGAGCGACCTTTCACCCCTGACCTGCCTTACCATTTAACCCAAGGCCCATGACAGAAGTCGAACCCCACAAAGCAAGGCACCATGTCCGTATCGTCACAGCCGCTTCGCTGTTCGACGGACACGATGCAGCAATTAACATCATGAGGAGAATACTCCAGGCAACCGGTGTGGAGGTGATCCACCTCGGTCACGACCGGTCAGTGCAGGAAATCGTCGATTGCGCCATTCAGGAAGACGTACAGGCAATCGCCATCACCTCATACCAGGGTGGTCATATGGAGTTTTTTCAATATATGTACGACCTGCTTCAGGAGAAAAACTGCGGCCATATCAAAATCGTGGGCGGCGGAGGCGGTGTGATCCTGCCGGATGAAATCGACGCATTGCACGCGTATGGCATCTCCCGCATATTCTCACCGGATGACGGAAGAAACATGGGACTCCAGGGAATGATCAACCAGGTGGTGAAAGAAGCAGATTTTGAAACAGTAACCCCATCACCTGATGTATTCACGCTTCTGCTGAATGAACTCCATGACAACTCCAACGATATCCTGAACATCAGAAAGATAAGGACAATTGCCCAATGGATCAGCCTTGCCGAAAATTATCAGAAGGAATCAGAACCCTATGTGAGAAAACTCGCGCCACCGCCTGAAAAAATCACCCCGGTACTCGGAATCACCGGAACAGGTGGAGCGGGGAAGTCATCCCTGGTGGATGAACTTGTCAGACGCTTTCTTGCAGACTTCGAGGATAAATCACTGGCAATTATATCAGTAGATCCGACAAAACGAAAAACGGGAGGAGCACTCCTGGGTGACCGCATCCGGATGAACGCGATCTTTAATCCGAGGGTTTATATGCGTTCGCTGGCTACGCGCCAGTCGAACATCTCCCTGTCAAAATCAGTGAAAGACGCCACCCAGGTTCTGAAAGCGGCCGGATTCGACCTCATCCTGATCGAGACCTCCGGTATCGGGCAATCCGACTCCGAAATCGTCGATCACAGCGATCTGACCATGTATGTCATGACACCTGAATACGGCGCCGCAAGCCAGCTTGAAAAAATCGACATGCTGGATTTCGCCGACATCGTGGCGATCAACAAGGCCGATAAAAGAGGTGCAGCGGATGCCATCCGGGATGTAAAAAAGCAATACCAGCGTAACCACAAGCTGTTTCACCTGGATCCCGCCGATATGCCGGTTTATGCAACAGTTGCGTCCCAATTCAACGACCATGGCGTTAACATCCTTTATAAAGCCCTGATGGACCTGCTGGAACAAAAAACAGGCGCGGTCTTTCATTCATCTTACCAGCCTCCGGAGGAAGCCAAAGAAAAGATCAACATTATCCCCCCCTCCAGAACGAGATACCTTGCGGAGATTGCAGAAACAGTGAGGGAGTATAACCGCTATGCAGCGCAGCAGGCGGCAATTGCCGAACAGCTCTGCCACCTGAGGCAGACCATGGAGGTTCTGAAACAGGAACAGGAAAACAGCACCGGAAGTAAGGATGAAGACTTGCACAGGATCTCCGCCGGCCTCAGCAAGAGGCTCGATGCGGATAATCTCCTGCAGTTGGAAAAATGGCAACAAAAAGCCGAAGCCTACCGGCAGGAAACATTCTGTTACCAGGTCAGGGATAAGCAAGTTTGCGTGGAAACCCACACAGAATCGCTTTCTCATCTGAAGATCCCTAAAATTTGCATGCCGCGCTACTCTTCATGGGGCGATCGCCTGCGGTGGCTCCTGAAGGAAAACGTGCCTGGAGAATTTCCCTACGCTGCAGGCGTATTCCCGTTCAAAAGGGAGGCAGAAGATCCTACCAGGATGTTCGCCGGTGAGGGTGGACCCGAACGCACGAACAAACGCTTTCATTACCTCTCCCTTGGTATGCCTGCCGTAAGGCTTTCCACGGCCTTCGACAGCGTGACCCTTTACGGCAACGACCCCGGACTTCGCCCCGATATTTACGGAAAAATCGGAAATTCCGGCGTGTCGATCGCCTGCCTCGATGATGCCAAAAAACTGTATTCCGGGTTTAACCTCATGGATCCCAAGACTTCAGTTTCAATGACAATCAACGGGCCGGCACCCTCCCTGGTGGGTTATTTTATGAATGCCGCCATCGACCAGCAATGCGAATTGTATATCAGAAAAAACGGGCTGCTGTCACAAACCGAATCCCTTATCAACAAAATATATCAGGAAAGAGGAACCGCCAGGCCTGCTTACCAGGGAAACCTGCCGGAGGGTAACGACGGGCTCGGGCTGCTCCTCCTCGGTGTAACGGGTGACATGGTTCTTGACAGAGAAACCTACGAGAAAATCAAAGCCGAAACCCTTTCTCAGGTAAGAGGAACAGTGCAGGCTGATATCCTGAAGGAGGACCAGGCCCAAAACACCTGTATCTTTTCCACGGATTTCGCGCTCAAGATGATGGGGGATGTGCAGGAGTATTTCATCAATAATAACGTCAGGAATTTTTACTCTGTCAGCATCTCCGGATACCACATTGCCGAAGCAGGGGCAAATCCGCTCACCCAGCTTGCATTCACCCTTGCCAACGGCTTCACCTATGTCGAATACTACGCAAGCAGGGGCATGGATGTAAACAAATTCGCACCCAACCTCTCGTTTTTCTTTTCCAATGGCATCGATCCTGAATATGCCGTCATGGGAAGAGTGGCCAGGCTGATCTGGGCCAAAGCAATGAAATACAAGTATAAAGCGAACGCACGATCGCAGATGCTGAAGTATCATATTCAGACATCAGGCCGCTCGCTTCATGCCCAGGAAATCGACTTTAACGATATCCGCACAACCCTGCAGGCCCTGTATGCCATCTATGATAACTGCAACTCATTGCATACCAACGCCTACGACGAGGCTATCACCACGCCTACCGAAGAAAGCGTCAGAAGGGCCATGGCTATTCAAATGATCATCAATCATGAACTCGGACTGGCAAAAAACCAGAACCCGCTGCAGGGATCGTTTATCATTGAAGAACTGACCGACCTTGTAGAGGAGGCAGTATTAAAAGAATTCGAGCGCATCTCAGAAAGAGGAGGAGTGCTCGGCGCCATGGAAACCATGTACCAGCGAAGCCGCATCCAGGAAGAATCACTGTACTATGAAACAATGAAACACAGCGGAAAACTTCCCATCATGGGCGTCAATACCTTCCTTTCCTCCAAAGGTTCCCCGACAGTGATCCCCGGCGAGGTGATCCGGGCTACCGAAACGGAAAAAAACTACCAGATCGGAATGCTCGATGCCCTTCATCAGACCTGGCCTGCCGAAGCGGCCAAAAGCCTGGACGAACTGAAACACGCTGCCCTGCAAAACAAAAACATCTTTGAGAGCCTGATGGATGCGACCAAAGTCTGCTCAATCGGACAAATCACCAATGCCCTCTTCGATGTCGGAGGAAAATACAGGCGGAATATGTAATGCAGGAAAAATTTCTACCTTAATTTTGTAATCCAACTTACGGGCCAGAAAAAAGCAACGCATGAATACTTTTAACATCCTAGTAGTCAATCCCAAAGACAGGCTGACACAAATAGCGGTTTATGACAACCACAAACTGCTTTACCTGATCAACCGCAAACACAGCGGAGACGACCTGGCAGAATTCAGGAAGATCACAGATCAGCTTGAATATCGCAAGAAGATCATAATGAATGAGTTACAAAACAACGAATTTCACTTTGACAAGCTCAGGATCGTGATATCCAGAGGTGGGCTGATCCGTCCGGTACAGAGCGGGGTGTTTGCTGTTAACGAAGCCATGAAAAAGGATCTTATGGACAGTCCGGTGGGTGAAGACGTGATCAATCTTGGCGGCCTGCTTGCCGATGCCATCGCAGCAGATTTTCCGGGCGTACTGGCGCTGGTCGCAGATCCGACTGTGGTTGATGAAATGCAGGATGTGGCAAGGGTTACCGGGTATCCTGATGTGAAACGCAAATCGATATTCCACGCACTGAGTCAGAAAGCTGTGGCCAAACAGCATGCCGAAATGAATACGAAGAAGTATGAAGATCTGAACCTGATCGTTGCCCATCTCGGTAATGGCACTACTGTTGGCGCTCACCGGAAAGGTCGTGTGGTCGATGTGAACCAGGGATTCGACGGAGACGGACCTTTCTCTAATGTCAGAAGCGGCAGCCTGCCCATGGGCGAGATCATCAAACTCTGCTTCGACCGGAACATGACCAGGGAACAGGTCACATGCCTGGTTACCCATTGTGGTGGCCTGAATGCCCACCTCGGTACATCCAACATCAATGAGATTGATAAAAAAATTGAGGAGGGAGACCATCACTTCATTATGATCATCCGGGCGATGGCTTACCAGATCGCCAAATCGATCGGCGAAATGTACGCTGTGCTCAAAACGGATGTAGATGCCATTCTCATCACGGGCGACCAGGCATACAGCAGGCACCTTACCCATTTCATTCTCGAACATGTGGAAAAAATGGCCCCGGTGTTTATCTATCCGGGCGATAACGACGTACAGGCCATGGCTGCCAACGCCAACAGGATACTCAAAGGAGAAATGAAGATCCTGGATTATGAAGGCTGATTGATCATTTCTCATCCTTATTTGTTTATACTCATACCTGACAGGTTTGGATTTATTTAACCTATCGCTATGAAATTGCATGCTATAGAAACCGGAAATTTTAAACTCGACGGAGGCGCCATGTTCGGTTCGGTGCCCAAAGTTATCTGGAACCACCTGTATCCTGCCGATGAGCACAACCTGATCAACCTGTCGATGCGTTGCCTGCTGATCGAAGACGGCGACAGACTTATCCTTCTCGACAACGGGATTGGTGACAAACAATCTGAGAAATTTTTCAGTTTCTACTATCTCAACGGTGATTTCAGCCTGAAAAACTCGCTTCATCAGGCTGGATTTGATTTCAGTGATATCACCGATGTGATCCTATCCCATCTGCATTTTGACCATTGCGGCGGCAGTGTGAGTCACAATGCTGACCGCACTGGCTGGGTGCCCGCATTCCCAAATGCTACTTTCTGGGTCACCAGGGAACAATGGGAGTGGGCTTGTAATCCAAATCCAAAAGAAAAACCATCCTTCCTGAAAGAGAATATCCTGCCATTGCAGGAAAGCGGACAACTGTCTTTCCTGACCAGTGACACTGTGATCCATCCTGACCTTTCCTTCAGGATCATGAACGGACATACCGACGGACAGATTATCACCCTGGTCAGGTTTAACAAGCGTACCCTCGCCTTCTGCGCCGACCTGATTCCCACCTCCGCCCATATTCCGCTTGTTTACGTGATGGGGTATGATACAAGGCCCCTCATTACTGTCGAAGAAAAAACCGGCTTCCTGGAAGAGGCTTCTCTGAACGATTACATCCTCTTCTACGAACACGATCTCAATACCCAGTGCAGTTCAATCCTGCACACTGAGAAAGGATACAGGAAAGGCGACACTTTCAGCCTGCAGGAGCTTGTCTGAGGCTGATTTTGTTTGAGTTTCAGCGTAACATTTTTCAAAATTTCCTATATAATGTTGAATTAATGGGTAACTTTGCGCCCGTTTTTTGTGTCTATGTTTTATTCATTTTGTAATAATATGAATGCAACATATCGCTTATAGTCATTAAATCATATCAAAAATGAAAAGGCAATTTTACTTTTTCCTGTCAGTCCTCGCGTCAGTCATCCTGATTCTCGGGAACAGCAGGCTTCAGGCTACAGAAATCGATTCCCTTACGGCTGAAATCACGCATATCAGCTGTTTTGGTTACCAGGACGGAGCCATTGATCTTACGGTACATGGTGGTATTGCTCCTTACACCTATTTCTGGAATGACGGATATTTCCAGGAAGACAGGATCAACCTTCCTTCCGGTAACTATAGTGTGACCGTACATGACCAGGATGGACACTATGCCTCAGCAGCATTTCAACTTGGACAGCCCGGCCCGCTTTTCCTTGAATCGGCAGTTAACCCGGTGACCTGTTACGGTGGCAACAATGGCAGTATCGATGCAACAGTCTTCGGAGGAACATCCCCCTACACCTACCTCTGGTCAAACGGCAGTACCGAAGAAGATCCGCAGAACCTGACGGCCGGTGTTTATACCTTTACCCTGACCGATGCCCAGGGCTGCGAACTCATCGGGAATGTCCTTGTTCCCGGACCCGACCCGAGCTTTACGGTCACGCTTGAAATAAGCGACGTGAATTGCTACAACGGTTCCGACGGCGCCATCAACCTGAGTATGCAGGGAGGAACCCCTCCTTATACCTTCCTCTGGAATGACGGATTCACAGGTGAAGACAGAACCGGCCTGATCGCAGGAAACTATGATGTTTCTGTCTATGATGCCGCTGAAACCTGCTCCGCCGGACAGGCTGTCATCGTGCAACCTGATGAAATTACCTGGACAGACAGCATCATTGATGTGAATTGCTCCGGTGTCAGTAATGGAAGTATCCTGATTGAAGTGGACGGGGGAACAACCCCATATTCGTTTTTATGGTCGAACGGCTCCACCATGGAAGATTTGCTGGGCGCCGGAGCCGGAACCTATTATCTCACCATCACCGATGCCAATAATTGTGCTGTGGTGGCAGGTCCATACACCCTGACCGATCCCACACCCATCACCATTTCCTGGGAACAGGGCGAAGTGAGTTGCCACGGCGGGAACGACGGTTTTATTGATATCACGGCCACAGGCGGGTTTCCTCCATATTCCTTCGCCTGGTCGAACGGAGCCACCTCGGAAGACCTGCAGGATCTGATGGAAGGATACTATTCAGTCACCGTTACCGACAGCGTCGGCTGCACCGTAAGCCAGTTCTTCCTCATTACCCAACCGGAATCAATCCTGGCCAACGGTTCGGTAACCAATGTCAGTTGCTTCGGACTGCAAAACGGATCCATCGTGCTGAGTACCACCGGGGGAACACCTCCCTACTCCTACCTCTGGAACACGGGAGCCCTGACCGACGATCTCTTTGCACTGGCCCCCGGGACTTATACCGTTACCATCACCGATGCCGAAAATTGCACCCTCGTGCAGGATTTCACAGTCACCCAACCTGATTATCTCTGGTGCGGCGGTTTAATCACTGATATCGACTGCCCGGGAGATGACATGGGAAATATTGAACTTGGTGTCTTTGGCGGAACACCTCCCTATTCATATTTATGGAACGACGGCGTTACCACCAAGGACCGGGTCAATATCCCGGCCGGCATTTACTCCATCACTGTGACAGATGACAATAGCTGTCATTACTCCACCTATTTCGTTGTTTCCGATCCCGATGACATCACCTTTAATCCTTCTATTACCCATGTAAGCTGCCTTGGGGAAAGTGATGCAGTGATCGAACTCAACATGGCCGGTGGTACTGCCCCCTTCAGTTTCGAATGGAATACCGGAGCTACCTCCAACCTACTCAGCGGTTTGCCCACGGGAATTTATTCGGTCAGTGTCACCGATCAAAACGGCTGTACCGCCGATACCAGCTTCGTTGTTACGGAGCCTCCCCTGCTCACAATATCCGGATCAGCAAGTCCTGCCCATTGTTTTGGTAATGCAGACGGTCTCATCAACACCCTCACCGAAGGCGGCACCCAGCCCTATGCATGGCTTTGGAGTGACGGAGGAACAGAAGAATCGAGAGATTCCATAGTTGCCGGAGATTATACGGTTACAGTTACAGATGCCAACGGATGTACTGCTACAGCTGACTTCATTGTCAGCCAACCTGAGGCATTCGCCTATAATGAAACCATCACCCATGTTTCCTGCAACGGACTGAGCGATGGTGCCATTGTTACCGCAATGACCGGCGGAACACAACCTTATTCTTATGCCTGGTCAACCGGAGAGGATACACCGGCCATCGATTCTCTTATCACCGGCGAATACACGCTGACAGTTACAGATCAGAACAGTTGCGAAACGATAAGGACTTTCACTATTGAACAACCGGACGTGCTTTACGCACTGATTACAGTCGGCGATGTCAGTTGTTTTAACGGATCTGACGGACAAATCAGCGTTACAACGATGGGCGGAACCACCCCTTACGCCTGGTTATGGAGCAATGGCGCAGTCAGCGAGGATATCAGCGGTCTTACAACAGGAATGTATTACCTGACAATTACCGATGTCAATGGCTGTATTTATACTGACAGTGCGCTCATCGAACAGCCCGCTGCAATTCTTGCCACTGCAAGCACCACTGATAATATCTGCTTCGGAGATACGGAAGGCAGCATCACAGTCGAAGTCAATGGCGGTATCTCTCCTTACTCTTACCTCTGGAATGACGGAGAAACAAACCTAAACAGGACCGGCCTCGCAGCAGGTCTGTATTCCCTGACCATTACGGATGCTAACCTGTGTACTTTCATGCTTGATCCTGTGATCACCGAGCCCCCTCAAATTGAAGCGAATCCTGCGCTCCAGCATGTATCATGCAACGGGTTGAGCGATGGCAGCATCACGGTGACGCCGGCAGGCGGAACCCCGGCTTATACCCTGATCTGGTCAACCGGATCAGACCAGACCTCCATCGATAACCTGACTGCAGGACTTTACTCCCTTACCATCACTGATGCCAACAACTGTTCCAGAATCTTTGAATTTGAAATCACACAACCGGATATGCTGCTTGTGACCGGAAGTGTTACCAATGTCACCTGCTTCGATGACGGGAACGGACACATCACACTCACTGTTACAGGAGGAACTCAACCCTTTGAATATCTTTGGAATACAGGAGCAGTCACCGCTGATCCAGGTCTACTCACACCCGGGCTTTACGAAGTAACCGTGACTGATGCAAACGGATGTACCGACACCGAAAATTTCACCATTACCCAGCCGGATGCCCTCCAGCTGGTCGGATTGATCACGCCCATCAGCTGTGTGGGAGCGGGGAACGGCATCATCGACGTGAACGTATTCGGCGGAACCATGGATTATACTTATCTTTGGAATACAGGAGCAGTCAGCCAGGATCTTTCCAACCTCACCCCTGGCACCTATCAGATTACTGTTACAGATGCTCAGGCTTGTCAGGCTTTTGGAACCTTTAACCTCGCTGACCCTGCATTGATCGTCACGGTTACCGCAACCCCTTATCCCGTAAGCTGTTACGGAGATACAGACGGAGGTATAAATCTCGACGTCAGTGGCGGCAATACACCATATTTATATAGCTGGAATACCGGTTACGATCTGGAGGACCTGAGTGGCGTCGGGATAGGCACCTACACGGTCACCGTGACAGATAACGATGGTGCATGTACCGTGGTAAGCGGCACAGTCACCCAGCCCGATCCCCTCGATTTATCAGGCACCCCCGTTCAAACCCTCTGCTTTGGTTCCTCAGACGGATCCATTGACATCACCGTTACAGGCGGCACCCCCTCCTATACCTTCCTTTGGAATAACGGGCTGACTGATGAAGATATTACAGGTTTGACAACCGGCACATACAGTGTGACAGTGACTGACAATAATGGATGTGAAATCAATGGCTCCTACTTTATCGGACAGCCGGATGAACTGATCTATACTGCAACGGTTGCTGACCTCAGCTGCTTTGAGTCCATGGACGGCCAGATCACCGGCAGCACCACTGGCGGTACCCCTGCATATAGCTATGTATGGGACAACGGAGCAGGCACTGAAACAATCGCTTCCCTGGCGGCAGGAGATTATACGGTTACCGTGACCGATGGAAATCTTTGCGAAACCACGGCAACCTTCACCGTGGGTCAGCCTGCTTTCCTTGAACTTACGGTGGATGCCATTACCGATGTACTTTGCCATAACGGCAACAACGGCAGTATTGCACTATCCACCTCAGGCGGAACACCTGATTATACCTACCTCTGGAGCGACGGTGCCACCACTGAGGACAGGGAAAACCTCATGATGGGAGATTATTCAGTGACGGTTACCGACAGCCATGGCTGTACCTTTAATGCGACCTATACCATTAATGAAACCTTTACCCTGATCATCAGCAGCGTATCTGTACCTGTTTCATGCTACCAGGGAAGTGACGGTGAGATTTCCGTCAGTCTCAGCGGCGGGACCGATCCTTATGCCTACCTCTGGAATGACGGGAATACAGACCAGAACAGAACAGGACTAACCCAGGGCGATTATTACCTGACTGTTACGGACAACAATGGTTGTTCGGAAACAGCCCAGATTACAGTAGTGCAACCTGACGAACTGATTATCAGCGGCACGGTGACCAACATCAGTTGTTTCGGCTACCAGGACGGCATCATCACCACTACTGCTGCCGGCGGTAACGGAGGCTACCTCTACCTCTGGTCCGGAGGCCAGACTGATCCCGTTGTCACAGATCTTGGACCGGGAGTTTTTACCGTTACCGTAACCGACTCCAAAGGCTGCACGGACACGGAAGCATTTGAAGTGACCGAACCCGAGCCGACTGCGGGCTACATCACACCACTCGAACAAACCATCAATTGTAACGGAGGAGCTATTTCCCCCATCACTTTTGTTCCGGAATTCTATACTTCTGCCACGATTACCTATAACTGGACAAGAGACCAGGGTGAAAGTATTACCGGTCTGCCAATGTCGGGAAGCGGACCAGTGGCCGGTAATCTTACCAATAAAACCAGTAATCCGGTGACTGTCACATTCCTGATTGAAGTTACCCTGAACGGATGTGATGCCGGTACATTTACCGTCACAGTCACTGTACTCCCATCCATTGATATTATTTTCACCTACGACGATATTCCGTGTTACGGAGATTCTGTCCTGGTAAGCATACAGGGCCAGGGAGGAACCCCTCCTTACTTCGGTATCCAGGATGTGTGGCTGACTGCCGGCACCCATGCCTTTACTTTGATTGACGCCAACCTTTGCGAGGTTACCGAATCCGTGGTTCTTACGCAACCATCTCAGATTCAGATCACCGGAACAACATTCCCTGCGGTATGCTCAAACCAGAACAATGCTGCCATCAATCTGAATGTGAGCGGTGGTACTCCACCCTATTCCTATCTCTGGAACGACGGGGTGGTCACCCAGAACCGCAACCAGCTTGAAATCGGCAACTACCAGGTTACCGTAACCGACGCCAATAACTGTACCACCACCAAGAGTTTCAATGTCGGAGCATTCTTTACCGCTCCTCTGGCTTATATGGCTGCCTCACCCGCAGGTTGTTACGGCATTACAAATTACATTTACGTATATCTTGCAGGATCACCTCCCTTTAACTTTACCTATACGGATGGCACCAATCTGTTCACTGTAACAAATGTGATGACCAATGCATACACGATTGAGGTCGTATTGTATGAAACCACCACCTATACACTGCTCACCGTCACAGATATGCATTGCAGCGGAATTGTCACAAGCCAGCCCCAGACCCTCGTACCGCAAACTCCGCCCACCGCAAGCCTGTCGCCCACCGAACCCATCTGTAAAGGTGAAGTATCTTATATTCAGGTTGACTTTACCGGGACACCACCCTTTAATTTCACCTGGTTTGATGGAACCCCCCATCCGGTGAGCAATATCCTGTCATCATCCTATATCATTACCTCCACACCCCAGCAAACGAAACAATATTCCATCACGAATATGTCGGATAATTACTGTCCTGCCAGCGATATCGGATTTCCCGTCCTGCAGGTGGTTTATCCGCTGCCAACCGCAACCATTTCCGGCAACCCGACTATATGTGCAGGACTGTCTGTACCGCTGCAGGTGACATTTACCGGTCAGCCGCCCTGGCAGTTTACCTATACCGACGGACTGAATGCCACCACCATTGGCAATATCATGGTACCCTCCTACCAGTTTAATGTATCTCCTTCTGTCACCACACATTACAGCCTGCTGAATGTTTCCGACAGCCGCTGTGCAGGAACAGTTAGCGGATTGGCAACGGTGCTGGTGCATCCCAGGCCTACCGCAACCTGGATCGGACCGGATTCAGCCTGTATTGGCGGTGTTGTAACCCTCAATATCGCACTCACCGGTACTCCGCCATGGACATTGACCTGGAACGACGGAACACCGCACTATGTTCAGAATATCATGTTCACTCCCTATACCATCAGTGCTGAGATTTCTGCCACCAAAGTCTTTACCATCACCCAGCTTACGGATGCTTTCTGTCAGGCTGTTAATGCACAACAACTCGGACAACCAAAAACCGTCTCTGTACACCAGTTGCCGACCGCTGCGCTCACCGGTCCTTCGTCAAGCTGCTTCGGAGTCGGTAGTGCCCTTCAGGTCAGCCTGACAGGTTCACCTCCCTGGACAGTGACATGGTTCGAAGGTACACAGGTACATTCACAATCAGGGATCAATACCTCCCCCTTTGAAATACTGATCGATCCGGCCACCACAACCACCTACTTCCTCTCTGCAATTACCGACAACTTCTGCGTCGGAGAAATCTTAGGCGCACCGGTCACCGTCAGTGTAACACCTTCCCCCGTCATGGTCATAGAAGGACTGAACAACATCAATCCGGTGTGCTTCGGCGCCAGTCTCACCTTTACCACCAACTTCTTTGACGGCGTGCCACCTTTCACCGTAAATTACTTCGACCATTCCGGTACCTTCCACTCCATTCCCGATCTCTACGACGGAAGCACCCTCACATTCACCGCTCCGGGCGCAACCGGCATATTTAATTATATCCTTGCATCTGTCAGTGGATCTAACGGCTGTGAACTGGTGATCAATCAGAACTTCTCACTCCAGGTAATTCCGGCACCCATCATTGATGCCGGACCCGATAGCCTGGTGTCGCTCGGAAACTCAATCTACCTGAACGGATCCGTGGAGGGAGGTACGGCACCCTTCGATATCCAATGGACACCGGCTACCTACCTGAATGATCCCGACATCCTTAACCCGCTCTGCACACCGCTGGCCGACATTACCTATTTCCTGGTGGTCACCGACAGCATCGGCTGTACGGTTTCCGATCATGTGAACATCACCATCGACCTGAGCCGGAATATCTGGGGTTATATCCATTACGACAATGCCATCCTCACTCCCATGAATAATGTGCTGGTTAAAGTTAAAAATGCCCAGAACGAAGTGATTGATTCTACCTACTCCCAGGCCGACGGTTATTACAACCTCTCTGACCTGCCCAATGGAACATTCACACTTCATACATACACCGACAAACCATTCGGAGGAGTGAATTCAACCGATGCACTCGTAATCCTCAAGCATTTTGTACAACTCCAGTTGTTGACAGGGATCAGGCTGCATGCTTCCGACGTCGATGCCAGCGGCTTTGTCAATGCCATCGATGCGCTTGCCGTTGCAAAACGGTTCACAGGACAGATACCGACATTTGCCATCGGGGACTGGTACTTTGAAAAACCCGTCTTCTCCATTCCTGCATCCGTTGCCCAGTACGACTACCTGTGTCTCTGTTCAGGGGATGCCAACGGATCCTATTTCCCTCCGGCCAAACAAGCTTCCAATACAAGACTGCTGCCGGGAGGCGATATGCAGGTAGTTCCGGGACAGGAACTGACCATAGCCGTCACTTCACTACAAAACCTTGAAACAGGGGCAATCTCTCTTGTGATCGATTTCCCTGCCGACCAGCTCCGGATCCGCGAAATCACGCTTGCCGACGGCAAACCTTTGATATACAATGTTTGCGGCAACCAGGTAAAAATTTCATGGTACGATGTGGAAGCCCTGGCCGTGAAAATGCTTGAGCCCATCCTGCTGATCCGTGCTGAAGTCCTGCCGGGATTTACCACAGCCGGTTTCAGCCTGGAAAGCGGTTCTGAGATAGCTGATCCATCCGGAACACCCTTTGATGAAGTCCAGATTCAGATGCCGCGCCTGATCAAATCTGAAGGCCAGCCAGGCCTTTCCTCGATGAACCAGCCGAATCCCTTCAGCAGCATGACCGTGATCTCATTCCAGCAGCAGTCAGAAGGACGCATGAGCCTTCATGTGATGGATCTGAGCGGTAAAATCGTTGCCAGGGTAACTGACCAGTGGCAACCGGCCGGATACCATCAAATACTGTTCGACGGATCATCCCTGCCCGAAGGCATCTATTTCTACCAGATTACATGTCAGCACCCGGACGGAGATGAAAAATACACCGGAAAAATGTCCATCGTCCGCTAAATCCCGTCCTAACGCCTGATAAGGCTCCCGTGACCTTCATCCGAATGCCCTGCCCGGTTTAATCTCCTGGCAGGGCATTCTTTTTCGGATGAAAGATATTTAAAAAATTTGTCTCAATAAAAAAAACGCTTACCTTTGCACCCCTGAAACCAAAAGAAAGAGAGCATCCTTTATGATCATCGTTCCTGTAAAAGAAGGCGAAAACATCGACAGAGCACTGAAGAAGCTCAAGCGCAAATTCGAAAAAACCGGTGTGGTAAAAGAATTGCGCGAAAGACAGAAATTCACCAAACCTTCGGTCAAGCGGAGGGATGAGGTGCTCAAAGCTGTCTATATCCAGCAGCTCCAGCAACAATCAGACAACAGCTGATTTTCTGCTTGTTGGCAGAAAATCAAGGAGAAATATTTTGAAGAACTTGCTTTCTTCAAAATATTTTTCTATTTTTAAGCGTTGGTTTGCAGTTGGATGGTTCCCGAGATGCTCATGAATACTACCGAGAGATTTTTACAGTACATCCGATTCGAGAAACGTTATTCGCCTCATACGGTTCTTGCCTATCAAAAAGACCTGGCGCAGTTTCAGCAATACATAGATCAATGCTATCCGGAGTGTGAAATTTCTCAGGCAGATCACCAGATGATCAGGTCCTGGCTTGTCGGGATGATGAACAAGAAACTGACAGCCAGGTCAGTAAACCGTAAACTTACCGCACTCAAGTCATTTTACCGTTTTCTGCTCAAAGAGCAGCTAATCAGTATCAATCCCATGGTTAAGGTCGTGGCACCCAGGATACCCAGACGGCTGCCGGAATTTGTACCCGAAGACCAGCTTTCGGAGATCCTGTCTGCAAACATCGAAACGGAAGACTACGGCCTGTTTCGCGACAGGATGATCGTGGAAGTGTTTTATTCAACGGGAATCCGCAGGATTGAGCTGATCAACCTGAAAGACACCGATGTCAGTTTTTATACCCACAGCATCAAAGTACTGGGTAAAAGAAACAAGGAAAGACTGATACCGATCGGGGGCCACCTCGAATCACTGCTCCAAACCTACATGGACAGAAAACAAAAGGAATTTGAACTTGTTACCCAGGCAGAGACATGGTTGTTTCTGAGTAAAAAAGGAAGGAAGCTAAATCCGAGAAGTGTATATAAAATTGTGAATGAGTATCTTGATAAACTTAGCCACATGGAAAAAAGAAGTCCGCACGTATTGCGTCACAGTTTTGCCACCCATATGCTGAACCGCGGGGCAGATCTGAATGCGATCAAAGAACTTCTGGGTCATGCCAACCTGTCCGCCACTCAGGTTTATACACACAATACGATAGAGAAGTTAAAAAAAGTATATGAACAAGCCCATCCAAGGGCATAAAACCAAGGAGGACCCATGAAAGTCAACATCAACGCCGTCCGCTTTAAAACGGACAAAAAGCTGGAGGATTACATCAACGACAAAATCGGTAAACTGAACCAGTATTTTGACGGAGTGATCGGAAGTGAGATTACCCTTCGATTGGACAGTAATGAAAAAGTTAAGGACAAAATAGTGGAAATCAGGGTGATGATACCGGGTAATGACCTGTATGCGAAAAAGGAAAGCAAATCTTTCGAGGAGGCAACCACCCAGGCTGTGGAAGCCGTGAAGAAACAACTCACAAAGTACAAAGAAAAGGTCAGGGGTTTATAAGTTTTTTGGTATTTTTTTTTGTTTGTAACAGAAACTTTCATATTTTTGCAGTCCTTTTTCAAAAAAGGACTGCTTTTTTTTTATAAAAGCCGATGTAGCTCAGCTGGCCAGAGCAGCTGATTTGTAATCAGCTGGTCGGCGGTTCGAATCCGTCCATCGGCTCGGTTCTTTGAAATAAACATACGGGGAGATACCAGAGCGGTCAAATGGGGCAGACTGTAAATCTGTTGGCGAAGCCTTCGGAGGTTCGAATCCTCCTCTCCCCACCCGGGTGTGGGTGTGTGTGGGTGTGGGTGTGAACTTCTTTATTGCGGAAATAGCTCATTTGGTAGAGCGACAGCCTTCCAAGCTGTAGGTGGCGGGTTCGAGCCCCGTTTTCCGCTCAACCTCACACCCACACCCGCACCCTAAAACCCACTCCCTCACACCCACACACACACCCACACACACACCCATTCGCCGATGTAGCTCAGGGGTAGAGCACTTCCTTGGTAAGGAAGGGGTCACGAGTTCAAATCTCGTCATTGGCTCAAAACAGTAAACAGGATCAAATAATTACATTTATAAACAAGGCAATATGGCAAAAGAAAAATTCGTTCGCAGCAAGCCGCACGTTAACGTAGGAACGATTGGTCACATCGACCACGGCAAAACCACCCTCACCGCAGCCATCACTCTGGTACTGGCCGACAAGGGACTTTCTGAATTCAGGTCATTCGATTCCATCGACAACGCACCCGAAGAAAAAGAAAGAGGTATTACTATCAACACCGCTCACATCGAGTATCAGACAGAAAACAGGCACTATGCGCATGTGGACTGCCCCGGCCATGCCGACTATATTAAGAATATGGTTACCGGTGCCGCTCAGATGGATGGTGCTATCCTCGTTGTAGCTGCGACAGACGGCCCGATGCCCCAGACTCGTGAGCATATCCTCCTGGCTCGCCAGGTGGGTGTACCCAAACTCGTGGTATTCATGAACAAGGTCGACCTGGTGGATGACGAAGAATTACTCGACCTGGTAGAAATGGAAGTTCGTGAACTGCTTACCTTTTACGGTTTCGACGGTGATTCTGCCCCGGTAATCCGCGGCTCTGCTCTCGGTGGACTGAACAAGGAACCCAAATGGGTCGAAAAAATCATGGAACTGATGGCAGCAGTGGATTCATACATCCCGCTCCCCATCCGCGATGTGGATAAGGACTTCCTGATGCCGGTTGAAGACGTCTTTTCAATCACAGGCCGTGGTACTGTTGCCACCGGAAGAATCGAAACCGGTGTGATCAACTCAGGCGACCCGGTGGAAATCATCGGTATGGGTGCAGAAAAACTGAAATCAGTGGTCACCGGTGTGGAAATGTTCCGCAAAATTCTCGATCGTGGAGAAGCAGGTGATAATACCGGTCTGCTGCTCAGGGGTATCGACAAAGACGAAATCCGCCGTGGGATGGTCATTGCCAAACCTGGTTCCATAAAACCGCACAAACATTTTAAAGCCGAGGTATACATCCTGAAGAAAGAAGAAGGTGGACGCCACACTCCTTTCCATAACAAGTACCGTCCCCAGTTCTACTTCAGAACCACCGACGTTACCGGTGAAATCACCCTGCCTGCAGGCGTTGAAATGATCATGCCGGGAGATAACCTGACCATCGAAGTTAACCTGATTTCCGAAATCGCCATGAACCTCAACCTGCGCTTCGCCATCCGCGAAGGCGGCAGAACAGTCGGCGCAGGACAGGTGACCGAGATCCTGGATTAATCGCGGCTGAAATAATAAACTGTGAAAAAGGTGTCCCGAGCTACGGGATACCTTTCTCATCATAAATAACCCAAACGGACGGGTGTAGCTCAACTGGTAGAGTGGCGGTCTCCAAAACCGTAGGCTGTGGGTTCGATTCCTACCACCCGTGCAAATATTAGATGCTATGGCAGCTTTTCAGAAAGTCAAAGTGTATGTAAAGGAAAGTTATGATGAACTCATGCATAAAGTTTCCTGGCCTACCTGGAGCGAATTACAAAGCAGTGCAATTGTAGTGTCCATTGCTTCCCTGATAATCGCAATCATCGTTTATCTGATGGACCTCAGCTTCTCCTCACTGCTGACCGAATTCTACAACCTTTTTTAATGGTTGGGCTTTCATAGTTCTGATATTGTTGTTTGATATATTCACCTACTCGGGGGTCACGCAGTATGAGCGATCAGCAAATTAAAAAATGGTATGTGATCCGGGCAATCAGCGGGAACGAAAAAAAGGTAAAACAATACCTCGATAATGAAATTGCCCGTCTGAACCTTAAGGATTTCATCTCGCAAGTACTCATCCCTACTGAAAAAGTCTACCAGATCAGAAACGGTAAGAAAGTCAGCAAGGAAAAAAACTTCTTTCCAGGCTACGTGCTTATCGAAGCTGTTCTGACGGGCGAAATCCCTCACATCATCAAGAATATCCCGGGCGTGCTGGGATTTCTCGGTAACAAAGGGGAACCACACCCGCTCAGACCTTCAGAAGTGAACCGTATCCTCGGGAAAGTGGATGAACTGGCCGAACGCGGCGAAGAAATGGCAGTCCCTTTCATTGTCGGGGAAACCGTGACAGTGATCGACGGACCCTTCAACAGTTTCAGCGGCGTGATTGAGGAAATCAACGAAGAGAAAAAGAAACTGAAAGTGATGGTCAAAATCTTCGGCCGGAAAACCCCTCTGGAATTGGGCTTTATGCAGGTTTCAAAGGAGTAGGGAAAGCCAGCGCAATTAAACAACACAACATGATCACCTTAACGCAAATATTTACTAAACAATGGCAAAAGAAGTTGCTGGATTGATCAAACTGCAGATCAAAGGTGGTGCAGCCAATCCATCTCCTCCTGTTGGCCCCGCTCTCGGTGCCAAAGGGGTGAACATCATGGAGTTTTGTAAACAGTTCAATGCCCGTACCCAAGACCAGGCAGGAAAACTGATCCCTGTGATCATCACTGTTTACAGAGACAAGTCTTTTGAGTTTATTATCAAAAGTCCCCCCGTGGCTGTTCAATTGATGGAAGCTGCCAATTTACAGAAAGGTTCCCCGGAACCCAACCGTAACAAGGTGGGATCGGTGAGCTGGGACCAGGTGAAAAGCATCGCGGAAGTGAAAATGAACGACCTGAATTGCTTTACCCTGGAATCAGCCATGAAAATGGTAGCCGGTACTGCCCGAAGCATGGGTATCACGGTCGCAGGAACTCCACCCTTCTCCGGCGATTAATAATTATCATGCGTGATTATTAATCCTTTGTCCCAATTCCTTAAAAATATAAGGCAATGGCAAAAATAACAAAGAAAAGAAAAGAAGTTTTGGCTAAATACGACAGAAACCTTGCTTACGGATTAAACGAAGCGGTGAAAATCGTAAAACAGATTACCACGACCAAATTCGATGCTTCGGTCGATCTGGACGTCAGACTGGGCGTTGACCCCAGGAAGGCCAACCAGATGGTCCGCGGTACGGTTACCCTTCCCCACGGTACAGGGAAAACCATCAGGGTACTGGTGCTGTGTACTCCCGACAAGGAGGATGAAGCCAAAGCTGCCGGAGCAGATCATGTCGGGCTCGACGACTATGTACAGAAAATCAAAGATGGCTGGACAGATATCGATGTGGTCATTACCACACCGAATGTGATGCCAAAAGTAGGAGCTCTTGGTAAGATATTGGGTCCCAGGGGTTTGATGCCAAATCCCAAGACCGGTACCGTTACCATGGAAGTGGGTAAAGCCGTGCAGGAGGTAAAAGCCGGTAAAATCGATTTCAAGGTTGACAAATACGGTATCGTGCATACTTCAGTTGCAAAAGTCTCTTTTACCGACGATAAAATCGTTGAAAATGCAAAGGAAGTGCTGCAGACCATCGTCAAACTGAAACCGTCCGCTGCCAAAGGCACCTACATTAAAAGCATCTTTGTTTCAAGTACGATGAGCCCCGGAGTTCGTGTAGAACAAAAATCAATTTAATTGTAAACGAACCCTCACAGGTGAACAGCAAATACGGATATGAAAAAAGAAGAAAAAGACCAATTCATTGCTGACCTCACAGAACAACTGAACAATACCAATTACCTGTACCTCACCGATATTTCGGATTTGAATGTGGAAAACACAGGTAAGTTGCGCAGGTTGTGCTTCAAAAGGTCGGTACGACTGCAGGTTGTGAAAAACACCCTGCTCCGTAAAGCTATGGAAAGAGCTGACAGGGATTTTGAAGGCCTTTACGGTGCGCTTAAAGGCGCTACTTCCATCATGATCGCTGAACAGGGCAACCTGCCGGCAAAACTGATCAGGGAATTCCGTAAAACCAGCCCCAAACCCCTGCTCAAAGGTGCATATATCGAAGAAATGTGCTACGTGGGCGACGACCAGCTCGATAACCTGATCAATATCAAGTCGAAAAATGAACTCATCGCCGACCTGGTATTCCTCCTCCAGTCACCTGCCCGTAATGTCATCTCGGCATTGCAGTCAGGCGGACATACGCTTTCCGGTGTTCTGAAAACATTATCGGAAAAACCTGAATAAACATTCATAAAAAAATCATTTCAAATCTATAAAACTTAAACAAAATGGCAGACTTACAAGCATTAGCAGAACAAATGGTGAACCTCACAGTAAAAGAGGTTAACGAACTTGCTAAGATTCTGAAAGACCAATACGGTATCGAACCTGCCGCCGCAGCCCCCGCAATGATGGTTGCCGCCGGCCCTGCCGCAGGTGGCGGAGCAGAAGTTGCTGAAGAAGTGCAGACTCAATTCGATGTCATCCTTAAACATGCCGGCCAGGCTAAACTCGCAGTGGTGAAACTGGTGAAAGAACTTACCAGTCTCGGACTCAAAGAAGCAAAAGAACTCGTAGATGCTGCCCCAAAAGCCATCAAGGAAGGAGTGACCAAAGACGAAGCCGACGCATTAAAAAGACAACTCGAAGAAGCTGGAGCAGAAGTTGAAGTTAAATAGCAGCTTTCCCGCTTGATACCAATAAGTTATAGACTTCAACCCGCAAGGGGTTGAAGTCTGTAGCTTATTTCGTTTTTAAGATAAAACACCCATATATACCCTATCCATTTCGCTAACGTCTTAAAAACCCTGGCTTTGAATAATACCGACAGAATCAGTTTCGCGAAAACAAAAATACGGGCCGATTATCCCGACTTTCTTGATGTTCAGGTCAAATCCTTCCAGGATTTCTTCCAGCTTGAAACCAATCCCGAAGACCGAATAAATGAAGGCCTTTATAAAGTGTTCGCCGAAAATTTCCCCATCACCGATGCAAGGGGAAACTTCGTACTGGAATTTAAAGACTATTTCATCGATCCCCCCAGGTATACCATCGATGAGTGCATCGAAAGGGGCCTTACTTACAGCGTGCCCCTGAAAGCCAAACTGAAACTCTATTGTACCGACCCTGAACACGAAGACTTCGAAACCATCATTCAGGATGTCTACCTGGGTATGATCCCCTACATGACACCCAAAGGAACTTTTATTATCAACGGTGCGGAAAGAGTCGTGGTGTCTCAGCTGCACCGCTCACCCGGTGTGTTCTTCGGTACAAGCCGACATGCCAACGGCAGCCAGCTGTACTCGGCCAGGATCATCCCCTTCAAAGGCTCCTGGATGGAATTTACCACCGACATCAATAATGTCATGTATGCCTATATCGACCGCAAGAAAAAACTGCCGGTCACTACCCTGCTCCGAGCCATCGGCTTCGAGAACGATAAAGACATACTCGATATCTTTGACCTGTCTGAAGAAATTAAAGTCAATAAAACTGCCCTGAAAAAAGTGACGGGCCGTAAACTCGCAGCCCGCGTCCTCAGATCATGGATAGAAGATTTCGTTGACGAAGATACCGGAGAAGTCGTCTCCATCAGTCGTACCGAAGTGATCATCGACAGGGAAACCATACTCGAAAACAAACATATCGACCTGATCGTGGATTCCGGTGTCAAGTCCATCCTCCTGCACAAGGAAGAAAGCTCGAAACTGGATTACTCCATCATCTTCAATACCCTTCAGAAAGATACCGCAAACTCGGAAAAAGAAGCAGTGGAGTTCATCTACCGCCAACTCAGAAATGCCGAACCACCGGATGAAGAAACCGCAAGGGGTATCATCGAAAAATTGTTCTTCTCCGATAAGCGATACGACCTGGGCGATGTGGGAAGATACCGTATCAATAAAAAACTGGAAATTGATATTTCGCTCGATATCAGAGTATTGACTAAAGAAGATATCATCTCAATCATCAAATACCTCATCGAACTGGTGAACTCTCAGGCCGAAGTCGACGACATCGACCACCTGAGCAACCGCCGCGTCAGAACCGTGGGCGAACAACTTTACAGCCAGTTCGGTGTCGGCCTCGCACGTATGGCAAGAACCATCAGGGAAAGAATGAATGTGCGTGACAACGAGGTGTTTACACCCATGGATCTGATCAATGCCAAGACACTGAGCTCAGTCATCAATTCCTTCTTCGGGACCAATCAGCTCAGCCAGTTCATGGACCAGACCAACCCCCTGGCAGAACTTACCCACAAAAGAAGGGTCTCCGCCCTTGGACCCGGAGGCCTCTCAAGGGAAAGAGCAGGTTTCGAAGTCCGTGACGTACATTACACCCACTATGGCAGGCTCTGTACCATTGAAACCCCGGAAGGTCCCAATATCGGTCTGATCTCCTCCCTCTGCGTCTATGCCAAGATCAACAAACTCGGATTCATCGAAACTCCCTACAAAAAAGTTGTCAATGGCAATGTGCTCATCCAGGATCCACCGGTGTACCTGAGCGCCGAAGAGGAAGAAAAAAAGATTATCGCCCAGGCCTCTACTGAACTGAAGGAAGATGGCCAAATCGACCTGGAAAAAGTGAAAGTCAGATACCTGGCCGATTACCCCATCGTGGAAAAAGAGAAAGTCGACCTGATCGACATCGCTCCCAATCAGATCGCTTCGATTGCTGCTTCCCTCATTCCATTCCTCGAACACGACGATGCCAACCGTGCCCTGATGGGCTCGAACATGATGCGCCAGGCCGTACCCCTGCTGAACCTGGAGGCACCCCTGGTGGGAACCGGCATCGAAAAACAGGTGGCCCAGGATTCCCGCGTACTGCTCAATGCGGAAGGAAACGGAACTGTGGTGTATGTGGATGCCAACGAGATCCATATCAAATACAACCGCAGCGAAAACGAAAAACTGGTCAGCTTCGACGATGACCTGAAAATTCATAACCTGACCAAATTCATGCGGACGAACCAGAATACCTGCGTGAATATGCGTCCGCTGGTGAAAAAAGGCCAGCAGGTTGAAAAAGGCCAGGTACTGGTGGAAGGTTATGCCACCAAAAACGGTGACCTCGCCCTCGGCCGAAACCTCATGGTTGCCTTCATGCCCTGGAAAGGGTATAACTTCGAAGACGCCATCGTCATCTCGGAACGCATTGTCAGGGAGGATATCTTCACCTCGGTACATATCGAGGAATTTGTCATGGAAGTGCGTGACACAAAAAGAGGCATCGAAGAACTCACCAACGACATCCCAAATGTGAGCGCCGATGCTACCAAGGACCTGGATGAAAACGGACTGATCAGAATTGGCGCTGAAGTTAACGAAGGAGATATCCTCATCGGAAAAATCACCCCGAAAGGAGAAAGCGACCCGACCCCGGAAGAAAAACTGCTTCGCGCTATCTTCGGTGATAAGGCAGGCGATGTGAAAGACGCCTCCATGAAAGCGCCCCCGTCCATGAAGGGCGTGGTGATCGATAAAAAACTCTTTTCACGCATCATCAAGGATAAAAAAGCCAAAACCAAGGAAAAAGACATCCTGAAAAAACTGGACGATGATTTCGAAAAAGAAGCCGAAAAGCTGAAATCGAAACTGATCGACAAACTGATGGTGCTGCTCAATGGCCAGGTGTCGCAGGGAATAGTGAACAACTTCAAGGAAACCCTGATCCCGAAGAAAACCAGATTCACGGCCAAACTGCTTGCCGGCATTGACTACCAGAGTGTAAATCCGAACAAATGGACCTCCGATAAAGAGGCAAACATCCTGATCAGCTCGCTGATCAACAATTATGTGATCAAATACAAAGAAATCCTTGGCGTATACAACAGAGATAAGTTCGTGACCATGGTGGGCGACGAATTACCCAATGGTATCGTCCAGATGGCCAAGGTTTATGTAGCGAAGAAACGCAAACTGAAGGTGGGCGACAAAATGGCCGGACGCCACGGAAATAAAGGCATCGTGGCCAGGATCGTCAGGGATGAGGATATGCCTTTCCTGGATGACGGAACCCCGGTCGATATCGTACTGAACCCCCTGGGAGTGCCCTCCCGTATGAACCTCGGCCAGATCTATGAAACCGTGCTCGGGTGGGCTGCCCATAAACTCGGACTCACCTTCTCCACCCCCATCTTCGACGGAGCCTCGCTTGAAACCATCAACGACCTGATGCGGAAAGCCGGACTCCCTGAAAATGGCGTCACTTACCTGCACGACGGACTCACAGGAGAGAAATTCCACCAGCCGGCCACCGTCGGATTCATCTACATGATGAAACTGCATCACCTGGTCGACGATAAAATGCACGCCAGATCCATCGGTCCATACTCCCTCATCACCCAGCAGCCCCTCGGCGGTAAAGCCCAGTTCGGAGGACAGCGCTTTGGTGAAATGGAAGTCTGGGCACTCGAAGCCTTCGGCGCTGCCAATATCCTCCAGGAAATCCTCACCGTGAAATCGGATGATGTGGTGGGACGCGCCAAAGCCTATGAAGCCATCGTCAAAGGAGATAATATGCCCATCCCCGGCATACCGGAATCATTCAACGTGCTTGTCCATGAACTCAGAGGACTGGGATTGAATGTTACCTTTGAAAGATAGTGTTTTAACTTATTGATAATCAGTATATCAACATATGGCCTTTCGTAAAGAATCAAACGTTCCGTCCGGTTTTTCAGGGATCACCATCAGCCTGGCTTCCCCGGAAACCATACTGGAGATGTCCAGCGGAGAGGTACTGAAACCGGAAACCATCAACTACCGGACCTACAAGCCGGAAAGAGATGGATTATTCTGCGAACGCATTTTCGGTCCGGTGAAAGACTGGGAATGTCACTGCGGAAAATACAAACGCATCCGTTACAAGGGAATCGTCTGCGACCGCTGCGGGGTGGAAGTAACGGAAAAAAAGGTCAGGCGGGAGCGCATGGGACATATCCAGCTGGTGGTCCCCGTAGCCCATATCTGGTTCTTCCGCTCTGTTCCAAACAAGATCGGTAACCTGCTCGGATTGCCGTCCAAAAAGCTCGAAGCCATCATCTATTATGAACGCTACGTGGTGATCAATCCCGGTATCAAGGAAAAAGACGGAATCAAACACCTGGACTTCCTTACTGAAGAAGAATATTTCGACATCATTGACTCCCTTCCGAAAGAAAACCAATACCTCGACGACAGCGATCCCAATAAGTTCATAGCCCGTATGGGAGCCGAAGCACTGGTGGACCTGCTTGCCAGGCTCGATCTCGACGATATGTCTTACAAACTCAGGGATGTCGCCAATACGGAATCCTCTCAGCAGCGGAAAATGGAAGCCCTGAAACGCCTCCAGGTATTCGAAGCCTTCCGCGAAGCCAACTCCCGCATTGAAAATAAGCCGGAATGGATGATCGTCAAAGTGGTGCCGGTAATTCCACCCGAATTGCGCCCCCTGGTGCCTCTGGACGGCGGACGATTTGCCACCTCCGACCTGAACGACCTCTACCGCAGGGTGATCATCAGGAACAACCGCCTGAAACGGCTGATAGAGATCAAGGCACCGGATGTAATCATGCGGAACGAAAAACGCATGCTCCAGGAAGCCGTTGACTCCCTCTTTGATAATTCCAGGAAGGCCAACTCGGTGAAAACGGAATCTAACCGTGCACTCAAGTCATTGAGCGACAGCCTAAAAGGAAAACAGGGTCGTTTTCGTCAGAACCTGCTCGGAAAACGTGTCGACTATAGCGGCCGTTCCGTGATCGTCGTTGGTCCCGAACTCAAACTGAATGAGTGCGGCCTGCCCAAAGAAATGGCTTCAGAGCTCTTCAAACCTTTCATTATCAGGAAACTGCTTGAAAGAGGCATTGTTAAAACGGTAAAATCTGCCAAAAAAATCGTTGACCGCAAAGATCCCGTGGTCTGGGACATCCTGGAAAACATCCTCAAGGGACATCCGGTCATGCTCAACCGTGCACCTACCCTGCACCGCCTCGGGATCCAGGCCTTCCAGCCCAAACTCATCGAAGGGAAAGCCATTCAGCTGCACCCTTTGGTATGTACTGCTTTCAATGCCGACTTCGACGGTGACCAGATGGCTGTCCACGTGCCCCTTGGAAATGCTGCCGTGCTCGAAGCACAAATGCTCATGCTCGCTTCCCACAACATCCTGAATCCCGCCAACGGAGCACCCATCATGGTGCCATCCCAGGATATGGTGCTCGGCCTTTATTATATGACCAAAGCCAGGAAAAGTGAGCCGGAAAAACCCGTCAAAGGGGAAGGCCTGCATTTCTATTCACCTGAGGAAGTGATCATTGCATACAATGAGAAAAAAGCCGACCTCCACGCCATCATTTTTGTGAAACTGAAAGATCCCGATAAGCCGGATCAGGCTGCTACCCTGACCGAAACCACGGTCGGCCGTGTTCTCTTCAACCAGGTGGTACCCGGGGAGTTCGGTTATATCAACCAATTGCTTACCAAAAAAGCACTCCGTGACATCATCGGTGATATCTTCAAGAAAACCGGGACTGCAAAAACCGCCAAATTCCTCGACGATATCAAAGACCTCGGATTCCGCATGGCATTCCAGGGCGGTCTTTCCTTTAACCTCAGCAATGTGATCATTCCCAGGGTAAAGGAAGACATTATCGGTACAACCTATGCTGAAGTGGAAGATATCTGGAATAACTACAACATGGGATTCATCACGCCCAATGAGCGTTACAACCAGATCATCGATGCTTGGACCCATGCCAACACCCAGCTTACGGATGCCCTGATGCGCACCTTGTCCACCAATGACCAGGGTTTCAACCCGGTCTACATGATGATTGACTCCGGTGCGAGGGGTTCGAAAGAACAAATCCGCCAGTTGTCAGGGATGAGGGGACTGATGCAGAAACCTCAGAAATCGGGTGCCACGGGAGGAGAGATCATCGAAAACCCCATCCTTTCTAACTTTAAGGAAGGGCTGTCGGTTCTGGAGTACTTCATCTCCACGCACGGTGCCCGTAAGGGTCTGGCCGACACCGCTCTCAAGACCGCCGATGCCGGTTATCTCACCCGCCGCCTGGTCGATGTGGCACAGGACGTGATCATCTCCGAGGAAGACTGCGGTACTTTACGCGGTTTAACCATCACGGCACTCAAAAAGAATGAGGAAATCGTCGAATCGCTCTACGACCGTATCCTGGGCCGTGTAACCCTGCACGATGTCTACCACCCCCAAACCGGTGAACTGATCGTGGCTGCCGGAGTTGAAATCACGGAAGAGATCGGGAAAAACATCGAGAACAGCCCCATCGAAGCCATGGAAATCCGTTCGGTGCTTACCTGTGAATCGAAAAAGGGCGTCTGCTCCAAGTGTTACGGCCGTAACCTTGCCACCAGCAAAATGGTACAGAAAGGTGAAGCCGTGGGCGTGATCGCTGCCCAGTCCATCGGAGAACCGGGAACGCAGCTTACCCTGAGAACCTTCCACGTCGGAGGTACCGCATCGAATATACAGATCCAGAATAAAATTGAAGCCAAATATGACGGTGTCGTCGAAATCGATGAACTCAAAGCCGTTGATTTTGAAAAGGATGGCAGAAAGTTCCAGGTGGTGCTCGGCCGGTCTGCAGAAATGAGGATCTTCGACAGGAACACACGTATCGTATTGGCATCCAGTATGATACCCTACGCGTCCAATCTTTATGTGCACAACGGATCTGAAGTGAAGAAGGGCGATCTGATCTGCGAATGGGATCCTTACAACGCGCTGATCCTTTCCGAAGTGAACGGGAAAATCCAGTACGAAAATATCCTGGAAGGCGTTACTGTGAAGGTGGAAAGGGATCCTGAAATCGGCATCGAGAATTACATTGTGACTGAAAGCCGTCAGAAGGCTAAAAATCCATCGATTTTTATTGTGGGTAACAACGGGGATGAACCGCTAAAAATTTACGACCTTCCTGTGGGTGCCCACCTGATTGTGGAGGATAAGGTGGCGATCAAAGCCGGTGAACCGCTGGCAAAGATACCGCGCGCAGTAGGAAAGACAGGTGACATCACGGGCGGTCTGCCGCGTGTAACAGAGCTTTTTGAAGCAAGGAACCCCTCCGATCCGGCCAAGGTGGCGGAAATCGACGGTGAGGTGACCATTGCCAAGAAACTTAAACGCGGTAACAGGGAAATCATCATCACCTCCCGCACAGGCGAGGAAAAGAAATACCTTGTACCCGTCACCAAACAGATCCTGGTGCAGGACGGCGACTTCGTGAAGGCCGGTACGCCGCTTTCGGAAGGGGCCGTCGCTCCCACCGACATCCTGGCCATCAAAGGCCCCATGAAGGTGCAGGAGTATATCGTGAACGAAATCCAGGAAGTCTACCGTCTGCAGGGTGTTAAGATCAACGACAAACACTTCGAAACCATTGTCCGGCAGATGATGCGCAAGGTGGAGATCGAGGATCCGGGCGATACCAAATTCCTTGAAGGGGAACTGGCCAACATCCTCGACTTTCAGGATGAAAACGACAACATCTTCGGGAAAAAAGTGGTGACAGATCCAGGCGATTCCCAGTTCCTGAAAGCCGGCCAGATCATCAGCGCCAGGAAACTCAGAGACGAAAATTCCCAGCTCAAACGTAAGGATAAAAAACTGGTCGATGCGCGCGATGCCCAGCCGGCAACCGCCCGCCAGGAGTTGCAGGGGATTACACGTGCCAGCCTGCAGACCAAAAGCTGGCTCTCCGCGGCCTCCTTCCAGGAAACCACCAAGGTGCTTACCTCCGCGTCGGTCTCCGCCAAGCGCGACGACCTGCTGGGCCTGAAGGAAAATGTCCTTGTCGGTCACCTGATCCCTGCAGGAACCGGCCTGCGGGAATATGACAATATCATCGTGGGCTCCAGGGAAGAATATGAAACCCTGATGGCCTCCAAAAAGGATTATTCCGAAATCGAAAAAAATTATTAAAACATTCATACCATGGCAGATCAGAAAGTTGAGAACCAGCTAAATATAGAATTACCCGAAGACATTGCCGAAGGGCATTATTCCAATCTGGCCATCATTACCCACTCCCAGTCAGAATTCATCGTGGATTTCGTGAAGCTGATGCCGGGGGTGCCCAAGGCCAAGGTGAAGTCGCGCATCATCCTGACCCCCCAGCATGCCAAACGCCTGCTCAAAGCCCTTCAGGACAATATTTCCAAGTTCGAGGCCATGCACGGCCACATCAAGGAAAGCGAGTTCGATAACCTGCCCCCCTTCGGCCTCGGTGGCCCGGCGGCCCAGGCGTAGTTCCGGCAACACTTCACCTCATCCTGATTGGCAGCTTTGTTCCGGCCTGGGATGGGTTCCAGACCGGAAACCGGTTTAGTGGTTTATTTGTTTAGAAGTTTATTATTATACCGATGACTCTGGAAGCACTTTTTTCGCATTCCTGTGTTCTTTCGGTATAGTTTTAGGTCTTAGGTCTAAAGTTAAATGAATTCCTGGCCGTCATGCTGAAGCGGAGTCGAAGCATCGTTTCATAATAGCAACATCCTCTTTCTTTGTCTTCACTGCCGGGAAACCGCTTAAGTAAGAAGGACAAGCGAACAGCACCTGCCCTTGAAATTGTTATACTGAATTTAGTATTCCAACAGCTTTATTGCCTGCTGAAAGATTCTTTCATCATCCGGCAACACAGCCTTTTCCAGTATCCTGTTAAACCCCACCGGCGTAAAAGTCGCCCCCACCCTGCTTACAGGGGCATCGAGGAATGCAAAGGCTTCTTCGGTGATCATGGCTGCCAGTTCCCCGCCAAAACCGGCAAAGACCTTGTCTTCGTGAACGATCAGCACCCTTGAGGTCTTCTTAACGGATGCCAGCACAGTTTCTTTGTCCAGGGGGATAAGAGAACGGAGGTCAACCACTTCGACACTTTTATTGAAATCTGCAGCAATCTTGTCTGCAACTTTCATGCACATATGAGTGGTATTGCCATAGGTGATGATGGTCAGGTCATTTCCCTCCCTCCTGATACGTGCTTTTCCGAATGGAAGGGCATAGTTATCAGGCACATGCGCCTCCGCCACCGGATCATTATACAGGGCTTTGGGCTCCAGGAATACGGTCGGGCCCTGCGAACGGATGGCTGTACGAAGCAGACCGGCGGCATCGTCGGCCGAAGAAGGATACACGATACGTACCCCGGGAAAGGTCGATAATACGCCCTCGATGGTCTGGGAATGATATAATCCTCCTCCGATGTAGCCTCCGGAAGCCAGCCTGATCACCACATTGCTTGCAAACTGTCCGTTCGACCGCCAGTAGTCATGCGTCATCTCCACAAACTGTTCCATGGCCGGCCAGAAGTAATCCGCAAACTCCGCTCCCTCCACCACAATCCTGATCTTCGGATCGAAGCGGCTGAACCCGTTCGCCGTACCCACAATATAATCTTCTGCGATAGGCGCGTTGAAAACCCTTGTTTTCCCGAATTCCTGCTGCATGCCCTTGGTCACATTGAAAACCCCGCCCTTATCCTTACTGGCCACATCCTGTCCCCAGAGGTAGGTGTGGGGATTGCGCCTGAATTCATCTTTCAGGGTTTCATTCAATGCCTGTATCAGTTTGAGCTTTTTACCCCCGGCATCCCTGATCATCTCATCTTCAGCAGGCTCGTAAGCAGGAGGAATCAGGTAATGATGGATGCTGTCAGGATTGGGATCCGGAGCTGACAGGGCGGCCTTGTGCGCCTGTGATACGATTTTCTTTTGCTCTCCCTCAATGGCCAGGAGTTCCTCGTCCGTAAATCTCTTTGAATGTATCAGTTGCTTGCGGAACTTCAGGTATGGATCGGCAGCTTTGGTGCAGGCAAGCTCCTCCTCTGTGCGGTATAATTCATGCCGGTCGCTGTTGGAGTGAGAATGGATGCGTACACAACTGGCATGAACGATCACCGGCTCCTGCTTTTCGAGCACGTGTTTTTTCGCTTCCTGCATGGCCCTGACGGAATCGAAAACATTCTTGCCGTCGCAGTGGATGATCCTAAGGTTTTTAAAACCGGTAAAATTGTCCCCAGCATAGCGGTTGGCGGTCTGGTCCTTCTTGGATACGGATATCCCGTAACCATTGTCCTGGAAGACAAAGATCACCGGCAGTTTCTCATTCGAGGCCCCGTTGATCGCTTCATACACATAGCCTTCGGATGTGGATGACTCTCCCTGGGAGCTGATGGCCACGCCTCCGGAGGAATAGACTTTCATTGCCCTGGCTACGCCTGCGGCATGCAGGGTATGATTGCCCGTAGCGGAAGATACGTTGTGGATATTCCATTCGGGTTTGGCAAAGTGATTCGACATGTGACGCCCGCCGCCGGCAACATCCGTGGCTTTGGATATCCCGTTCAGGATGATCTCCTCAGCGCTGAGTCCGGCCGAGATCACTGTCAGCATATCCCTGTAATACGGGAACAAATGATCTTTTTCCCTGTCGAACACCTGTCCGATGGCAAGCTGTATGCCGTCATGCCCTGCATAGGGCGCGTGATATGACCAGCCCAGGGCCTGCTTCAGATAATTCGGAGCCCTGTCGTCAAGCAAACGGCCCAGACTCATCAAAGCATACCATCGCTCAAGCGTCTTTTTATCAATGGAATAAATATCCACTTTTTCTTCGGTTTCCAACATGATCACAAACTTTACAAATGCCGTGTTTTCCAGCTTATGTTACCAGGCTGATCGCCATGGCACTGCACCCGGCCTCACACCAATAATAACAAGCTAAGGGCGGATAAGTTCGATCTCGCCGTTAAGCGCAATCTTCATGATGGCAGAGGGTTTCATTGTCCGGATGACCTCACGGTTCCAGTTCACCACGTAATCTGCTTTTTTCAGAAATTCAGGATGTATCTTTTTGAAAGAGACGGGAGAGGGATCCCCAGAAAAGTTTGCTGAAGTGGAAACAAGGGGTTTGTTGAAGCGGGCAATAAGTTGCCTGCAAAAATCCTCCCGGACAATCCTGATAGCGATGCTGCCGTCAGGAGCTATGACGTTGGGTGCCAGATTCCTTGCTCCCGGATAAATGATGGTAAGCGGGGTATCCACCTGCTCCAGCAGATCCCAGGCTATGGCCGGCACCTCATCCACATATCTTTCCAGTTTATCCATGCTGTCGAGCAGCAGAATAAGGCTTTTGGTTTTTTGTCTTCCCTTGATCTCGAATACTTTATCAACAGCCTTCCCCTGGGTGGCATCGCAACCCAGTCCCCAGACGGTATCGGTCGGGTAAATAATGGTGCCTCCACCGGAGAGAACCGCTATGCAGCGTTTAATTTCTTCGATCATCAGGCAAGGACTGAAAGCAGTTGTTCATTGGTAATACTGTGCGCACAAAGAAAGTGTTTTTCGGGACAGGATGTCCTTCCGTGCAATCCGCAGGGCCGGCATGCCAGGGATTGGGCGGTTTCGATGACGTGCTGTGCGGGATCATAGGGTCCGAAACCAAAATCGGTCACCGTGCTGCAGAATACGGCTGCGAGCGGCGCTCCCACAGCCGAACAAAGATGCAGGGGAGCTGAATCATTCGCGTAATTCATTCTCGCCCCGCGCATCAGTGCGGCGGATTGAAGCAGACTCAGCTGTCCGGCAAGGTTCATGCAAGCCCGGTGGCTGGTGGCAGCCATGATCCTATCATTAAGGGGTATATCCTGCTTTGCACCCAGCAGGTAAACCATGAAGCCCTGATCAAGGGCATCGAGAAAAGCTACCCATTTTTCCTCCGGATATTGCTTGGTAAACCAAAGCGAAGCAGGTGATATTGTGATATAACTACCTGATAAATATGGCTTTACCTTTGATTCATCGGACTCGGAGGGATATAAGCGGATGAGGGCTTTCCCGGGAAGCGGATGTACAGCAGGGATCAGTTCAAGATTACGCTCGGCTTCGTGTAAACCTCCTGCACCGATACGGTGTCTGGCCCGGTGTGTGAAAAGGCTCGACAGGGGATTTTTGTCAAATCCGGCTGTGATGGCTGCACCGGAACAAACGGTAAGTAAGCCGCCTGAGAGAAAACGCTGGGCATTGATCACCATATGGTACTTCCTGTTTCTGATCTCCCGGATCAGTCTGAGCAGGCCGCCGTATTTGGATTTCGATTTATCCCATACCAAAACCTTGTTTATGAAAGGATGTCCTTCAAACAAAGCATCATTTCCTTTTTTTACCAGAACATCAATCTCTGCGGCTGAATCCTGCCGGTGCAACGCTTCCAGCACCGGAGTGATCAGGATGACATCCCCGATGGAGGCAGTCTGGATGACAAGGAAGCGTTGCAGCTGATCATTCATGATTCATGAACCCCTGTTTTTCAATGACTTCCAGGTACTTCTGCGAGAAGAACACATTATCCTTTTTCGTGTAGCGTTTGTGGGCGAAAATCTGTGCCAGTGTTTCCATTTGGTTTTCCTCCAGCAGGGCAGCTGTCAGAGGTAGCGACTCTTTTTCCCTGTATATCTCATCTATTCCTGCAGGAGTATACTCCCTGTATGTTTCGCGGTGAATCACGCCATCCAGGGGCAGGCGGTCGGTCAGCCCGGGCTGTTCTGCCGGATAGCCGAGCACCAGGGCGGTTACAGGTACTACGCCTTCCGGCAGGCCGAGTACCTCAATGATACGATCAGCCATATAAGTGGCAGTACCAAGATAGCAGATGCCCAGACCGGTTTCTTCCGCAGCTACCGCCACATTCTGAGATACCAGCAACGCATCGATGGCAGCGGTAAAAAATGACAGGAAGTTATCATATCCCGGTTCAGCCTTTCTCAAACGGCACCAGGTATTGAAGCGGTTGAAATCGGCGCAGAAAGTCAGGATCACAGGAGCCTGCAGTACCATATCCTGTTTAAAGTGACATTCCCAAAGCTGTTTTTTCAGTTCCGGCTGCGTGGTAACTACGATGCTGTACACCTGCATATTCCCGGTGGTGGAAGCCCGGGTGCCGGCCAGCAGGATTTTTTCGAGTAATTCATCCGGGACAGAAGTATCCCGGTATTTGCGGATGGAGCGGTGGTTGAAGAGGTTGTCGAAGGTTTGCATGGATTGATGGATTGGCCGGGCAAAGTTAAGGGGAAAAGGGATGTCATCCTGGCATTGATTTAAATCAATGCCAGGATGACATCCCAATCACACCTCAGTTAATTAAAGTCCTCAGCGCCTGATGAAGCGAGCAGTTCTCATCTCACTTCCATCTCTTACGATCAGGAAATACATCCCGGATTCCAGCTCACTGATATCAAGCTGGTGAGTATTCTTATGCTCCATTATTGTACGGCATTGTATTGCACCTGTCAGACTGAGGATGCAACATACTGCCGTATTGGATTTCACCTGATATTCAAGAACAAGCAGGCCGACAGCAGGATTTGGATAAACGATGAGCCCAGCCGGTGTGGCAGGTATGCTTCCTATACCCGAGAAAGATCCGCCACAGGGTGTTGTATCGTTAAGAAAATATGATTTTATCTGGTCTGTCCTGCTCATTAGCAGTGGTAAGACGGCAGTAGCATTGGTGTCCGTATATTGCCTTGCCCAGATAAATGCCACATCCATTTGCTGCTTATCACCGGGACTGAAAGTGAAAGGTCCCATGGTAATTGTGCCACGGTATTCGTCAGGACAATTTCCAACATCACTCATCGTCCAGGGGATTCCGCTGCCACCAGAGCCAGTGACATAACCCGGGGGCTGGATCCCGTCCGTACCCCAGTTACAGGGATCGCTCAAGCCAGGGAACATGAAGCGGCAGTCGGGGCCTGTGCCTCCGCAAATGGGATGCCCATTGCCCCCGTAAGTGAGATGAACCCCATCCTTCCAGTGACCCCGAATAATATTGTATAAGTCTGGCGCTGTACCAGGACCGCCTGGTCCGCCGGGACAATTAGAAGCATTAAGAAAAAAACTCATCCCATACCTTTCATTATCGGCAATCCCGTCTCCAAATCCGGCACCATTGATGTTATGACCGCATAAAGGCTGCCCGAGGGTATCCATAGCAGGGTTATCAAGGGAATCATTGTCCAAGAAGGGACCTGCCAACATATTGATGGCAATGGCAGGGGGGAAAGCACCATAGGTTCCTGCTTCTCCGCTACCGTCATTATTTAGTCCGTTGAATCCGTAAAAACCTCCCCTTGCCACATCGCATCCGACATAATCATCCCATGCATAGCCCAGAGTAACATCTGTAAAGGCAGCGATGTATGTACCGGTATAAGTATTGGCAGACCGGTTAAACACATCATAGTGAAGGAAGGTCGAATACCATAGGGCTGAGTCCTGCTGACAATCGAATGCATAGGCCATGGCATGAATCTCGACTCCAAGAGCAAGGTCATTGGTTCCAGTATGTGCACGCCTGTTGTCATTCATAATAAAAAAAACCGCCTGATCCCCTTTAACCAAAGGATATTCACCCTGAAGAGGCTCATAAATATCATTGTTGTTATGATCATGGAATGGTGCGAGCCGCAGTGACTGTCCTAAAGCGGGATCGCCATTGCCCGGCCAGGTCAGGATCACATCAGGTGCCTGGTAGCCCGCTGTCCACCAGTTGTTTCGGTGGTAATCTATCTGTGTCTTTCTGATCTTCCAAACTTTGTTCCAGGTAGTATCAAACTCCCGGTTATATACCGTTGTATCGGAAACCGGTCCAGCCCAGAAATTCTGCCTTACTCCATATTGATCACCGGCAAAATGCAACTGCTGGTTTATATCCAGTCCGCCTATCCAAAAAGCAAAGTTGAACAGGGCAGATACAGAATCCTCTTTAGGAACCAGGTAATGAAGTTTATTATCCCCATCCCAGAAATGATTTCCCTTATTGCTGATCCTTGCGCTCACCGCGTTAATATCAAGTATTTCATAGTACGGATTGTGAAAATGGACGTAAACCATTCCGTTTGCCCCGTTACCTGCTGCATCCATAATCATGTAGGGCTTGTGAACAACAACTCCGTCTTTTTTGTGATAAGTCTCATAGGGAAACCTATAGGTGATGGCATTGAAGGTGTGTGATATGGCTCCTGGTGAGGCGAAAACAAAGATGGAATCTCCATCTGGATCGTAATCGTTTTGCAGCACATTGATTGTCAGTGTATCATCAAACATATACACATGCAGGGTGTCATTCAACGCAAGCGGTGGCTGATTTTGGGAAAACATTACTGTTGTATATGCAATAAACAGCAGTGAAAAGGCTACTTTCCTCATCTTGGTTAATTTTTGATATAAAGATACACAAAAACAAACAAGATATCATTGATTGCCATCAACATCCTGCGATTATTTGGATACGGTTATGGTATTCCGCTCTATGCATCAAAACTGCCTCAATCGGATCAGGTTGACCGAGAATGAAATGTATAAGAAAAACATCATTTTTTTTCCATTTGCCACCCCTTTTTGCATCTATAAAGGAAACACCTAATCATGACAACAACCCAGGGATGCCTGATCTGCCTTACCTTCCTGTTCATGCATGCTCAGCCGCTCAGACCGCAGGATACCTGCAGGGTCGTGTTTTATAATGTCGAAAATCTCTATGACCCTTTCGACGATAGCCTGGTCCAGGATGAAGAGTTTTTACCGGATGCCGACAGGGCCTGGACCTATGGTAAATTCCGGAAAAAGCTCGTAAACATATCCCGGGCAATCATTGCTGCCGGCAACTGGAATCCGCCTGCACTGATAGGCTTGTGTGAAATTGAGAATCACTTTGTTCTGAAACAACTCCTGTTGCATTCCCCCCTGAAAAACCTCAACTATGAGATCCTGCATGCGGAAGGCCCCGATCCGCGCGGTGTGGATGTGGCCCTTCTTTACAGACAGGACAAAATCAGCATATTGTATCATAGATCCATACGGATGACTAATCCGGAAGATACCCTTTTCCGTACACGGGATGTATTGTATGCCAAGGTATTGGTTTTTGGTACGGACACCCTGCACCTGATGGTCAACCACTGGCCATCCAAATACGGAGGGATTGCCTCCAGCCTGGAAAAAAGGAAATTTGTGGCAGGAAAAGTCAGGCATGTGGTAGATTCTGTCCTTTTACAACAGCCAGGAGCATATATGCTGCTGATGGGTGATTACAACGATGGTCCGGACCAGGAGGTGATGACAGCTATCCTGAAGGCGGGAAGGCCCCGGGACAGGATACATGAACCGGGATTAACCAACCTGATGTTTGATGCTGAAGGCATGCCCGGAACACATAAATATCAGGGTGAGTGGAGCCTGCTGGATCAGTTCGTCGTATCAACGGCACTGTTTTTGGGAGAAGGCTGTCTGGTGGCTTGTAAAGCTGCGATCGTAAAGGAGCCATTTCTCCTGGAAGACGACAACACCCACAGCGGGAGCAAGCCCTTCCGGACTTTTGCAGGACCGAGGTACCTGGGCGGCTTCAGCGATCATTTGCCGGTGGTGGTCGACATTGTGGTCAGAGGCTGTGGCGGAGTTTCGCAGAAATAGCAGGATTACACTGGCATTGACAGGTTTTCACACGCAGCCGGCATATACACAGGCAAAACAAGGTTTTTGCCACAACTCCCTCCATTCTCAAAGTTTTTTTTGATTTTCTGTGATTATTCTTGAAATATTGTTGTAATTTTGCACTCCTTTTTAAGATCAATCAAATAAGCTGAACATGTATTTAACCGGCGACATCAAGAAAAGCTTTTTCAATGAACATGGTAAGTCAGACATTGACACCGGTTCACCGGAAGGACAGGTAGCCCTTTTCACCTTCAGGATCAAGCACCTGACCGAACACCTGAAACAAAACAAGAAAGACCTTGCCACCCAGCGCTCTCTTGTCAGACTGGTTGGAAAAAGGAAGAAGCTGTTGGCCTATCTCAAGGATAAAGACATCGAACGTTACCGCAGCATTATCAAAAAGCTGAACATCAGAAAATAACCATACCCTTTAATGATTGAAGAAAAGGCAATTTTATAATTGCCTTTTTTTTCATATTTACAAACCAGACACATTTACATTTACCAACAAACCATGACAAACACAGCAATTACAAAAACCTTCCAGATGCCTGACGGTAAGACCATTACCATAGAAACAGGACGTCTGGCAAAGCAAGCCGACGGATCAGCCGTGGTGAGAATGGGTGATACCATGATCCTGGCCACCGTTGTGAGCAAACCCGAAGCAGGCGAAAATGTAGACTTTCTGCCGCTTTCTGTCGATTACCAGGAAAAATATGCAGCATCAGGACGTTTTCCCGGCGGCTTTTTCAAAAGGGAAGCTCGTGCCTCTGAACATGAGATCATCATTGCCCGTTTGGTCGACCGCGCCATCCGGCCCCTTTTCCCGGATGATTACCATGCAGAAATACAGGTCAATCTTCTTTTATTATCTTCCAACCGCGAAATAGCCCCGGTAGCACTCGCCTGCCTGGCCGCATCCTCAGCCATCATGGTTTCCGATATTCCCTTCAACGGTCCCATCTCTGAAGTGAGCGTGGGAAGGGTCAATGGCGAATACATGATCAATCCCTCCATCGCCCTGATGGCTGATAGTGATTTGGAAATCACGGTTGCAGCCTCGGAAAAAAACATCGTGATGGTGGAAGGCGAAATGAAAGAGATCAGTGAACAGGAAATGATCGGAGCCATCCGCGCCGCTCATGATGCGATCAAGATTCAGTGCCAGGCCCAGCTGGAACTGGCCGCCATGGTCGAAAAAGCCTCTGTCAAGAGATCATACTGCCATGAAGTGCATGATGAAGATCTCCGCCTCAGAATGAAGAATGAACTCTCCGAAAAAGTATATCAGGTCGCTAAGCTGGCCATCGCCAACAAGAAACTCCGCAAAGCAGCCTTCGATGAGGTGAAGGAAGCATTCTTCAGTACCTTCACGGATGAAGAGAAAACATTGAAAAAAGTTCTCGTCGACACCTATTACCATGATATTGAAAAAGAGGCTGTCAGGAAAATGATACTGGAAGACAGGATGCGGCTCGACGGTCGTAAACTGGATGAAATCCGGCCAATCTGGTGTGAGGTGGATTACCTGCCCGGCACCCACGGATCAGCCATTTTCACCAGGGGAGAAACCCAGTCCCTGACTACCTGTACCCTTGGCACCAAACTGGATGAACAAACCATCGACGGGGTCGTCTTTGAAGGGAAAAACACTTTTATTCTGCATTACAATTTCCCTGCCTTTTCGACAGGGGAAGTGAAACCCAACAGGGGACCGGGGCGCCGCGAAATCGGTCATGGCAATCTGGCCATGAGGGCGTTGAAAAATATGTTGCCTCCTCAGAAAGACAATCCTTATACCATCCGGATCGTGTCCGACATCCTTGAATCCAACGGTTCCTCATCTATGGCCACCGTCTGTGCCGGTACCCTCGCACTGCTTGATACCGGTGTCAGGATTAAAAGACCGGTATCAGGGATTGCTATGGGATTGATCACAGATGCAAACAGTGGAAAATATGCAGTCCTTTCAGATATTCTTGGCGATGAAGACCATCTTGGAGACATGGATTTCAAAGTATGCGGAACCACCCAGGGTATCACTGCCTGCCAGATGGACATCAAGGTTGACGGCCTGTCGTTCGATGTCCTGGCAGAAGCCCTTGACCAGGCCAAACAGGGAAGATTACACATCCTTGAGAAAATGATGGAAACCATTTCCGAACCGCGTACTGACTATAAGCCTCACGTTCCCAGGATTATCCAGCTTACCATTGACCGCCAGTTTATCGGTGCCGTGATCGGCCCTGGCGGAAAGATTATACAGGAAATGCAGCGTGCAACCGGTTCCACCATTGTGATCGAGGAGGTGGGTGAATACGGTGTGATCGACATCGCTTCAAACAACCTTGAATCACTCGAGGAAGTGAAGCGCCGCATCATGGCAATAGCCGGAAAACCGGAAATAGGCGAAATATACAAGGGCGTTGTCAAAGGGATCACAACCTACGGAGCTTTTGTTGAGATAATGCCTGACAGAGACGGTCTGCTGCACATTTCCGAGATCGACTGGAAACACATCAAAGATGTGTCAACTTATTTCAAAGTGGGTGATGAGGTTGAGGTCAAGCTTATCGATATCGACCAGAACGGTAAGATGAAACTTTCACGGAAAGTATTGTTGCCCAAACCCGAAAACCAGGTTGCAGGTCAAAAGAATGATTAAGCCTCTGTAACCAAGACCGGGCCTGTACGTAGAAAACCGTGTCAGTAACGAAACTCATATCATGAGGCAATTAAAGATTACCAAGCAGGTTACCAACAGGGAAACAGCTTCACTTGATAAATATCTCCAGGAAATCGGAAAGGTGGAGTTGATCAGTGCAGAGGAGGAAGTGATGCTTGCCCAGCGTATTAAGAGTGGTGACCGCTTGGCTTTGGAGAAACTGACCAAAGCCAACCTGCGGTTCGTCGTCTCTGTTTCAAAACAATACCAGAACCAGGGTCTTAGCCTGCCCGATCTGATCAACGAAGGTAACCTCGGCCTGATCAAAGCTGCACAACGCTTCGATGAAACCCGCGGATTCAAGTTTATTTCCTATGCAGTCTGGTGGATACGCCAGTCCATTCTGCAGGCTTTGGCCGAACAGTCCAGAATCGTGAGACTTCCCCTGAATAAAATCGGGTCCATTAACAAGATCAACAAGGCCTATGCAAAGCTTGAACAGGCTTACGAAAGAGAACCCAATGCGGAAGAAATCGCTAATATGCTGGAAATCAGCGAACAGGAAGTAAAAGAATCCCTTCGCAACAGCGGCCGTCACGTGTCTATGGACGCTCCCCTCATCCAGGATGAAGACAATACCATGTATGATGTCCTGCGAAATGAAGACGGCCCTACTCCCGAAAGTGACCTGCTTTACGATTCACTCCGCAAGGAAATTGACAGGGCCATCACGACCCTTCCTCCCAGGGAAGCTGACGTGATTCGACTCTACTTCGGGCTTAACGGATCCCATCCCATGACCCTCGAAGAAATCGGCGAAAAATTCGACCTGACAAGGGAACGCGTACGACAAATCAAAGAAAAAGCCATCCGGCGGCTCAAACACACCTCCAGAAGTAAAATTCTGAAAACTTATCTCGGTTAATGATCATTGCTCCTTCCATCCTGTCTGCTGATTTTTCCCGCCTTGGCAGTGAGATAGAAATGGTAAACAGCAGTGCTGCAGGTCTCTTTCATCTCGATATCATGGACGGGATGTTTGTCCCCAACATTTCCTATGGTTTCCCCGTAATGGAAGCCATAAAAAAAATCGCGGCCAAACCGCTTGATGTTCACCTGATGGTCATGGACCCCGACCGTTACCTTGAACGTTTCAGGGACGCAGGTGCATCATGGATCAGTGTACATTATGAAGCATGCACACACCTGCATCGTTCCATCCAGCTGCTGAAAAAGCTGGAGGTGAAAGCAGGCGTGGCCCTGAACCCCCATACTCCGGTGCATCTGCTGGAAGACATACTGGATGATCTTGATTTTGTACTGATCATGTCCGTAAACCCGGGTTTTGGAGGACAGAGGTTCATTGAAAGATCACTGGAGAAAGTTCGCAGATTAAAATCCATGATTCTGGAACGAAATGCCAAGACACTCATTGAAGTGGACGGAGGTGTTGACACCGGAAACGCACCCTTGCTCAAGCAGGCCGGGGTCGACATTCTGGTCGCAGGAAATACCGTTTTCCGTTCCGCCGATCCGGTGAAAACCATTTCCGACCTGGCTGTCTGTCAGGAAGCGCCCGGTACAGTAAAATAAAACGCACTCCCTTTACCGGCTTCGCTTGTTACCCAGATCCTTCCTCCGTTTCTCTCAACAAACTCCTTGCACAAGATCAGTCCCATCCCCGTACCCGTTTCATTCTTTGTGCCTTTGGCCGTGATACGTCTGTCTATACTGAAAAGATATTGCTGGTGAAGGTCCGAAATACCTGTGCCCTGATCCGTCACAGAGACAACGACATCTCCTTTCCCGTCCTTTTTATTGCTTATTGCCACCCCTCCTCCGGACCAGCTGTATTTAACCGCATTGGAAACCAAATTACGAATCACTGTTTCCAACATATTACGATCGGCCTTAACCATCAGGTTTTCTTCTGAATCATACCGGACAGTTACATCTTTTTCCAGGGCGATTGGCTCAAGCAGCACAAGCACTTCATCAATCAGTTCGCTGATATTCAGAACCTGCGGCTCGAAAGGCAACAAATTCCGCTCTGCCCTGGCCCAGGTCAGCAGGTTTTCAAGCAACTTGAAAGTCCTTCCGGCAAGCTCCCTTAATTTTCCGAGCATTGCCAGACGCTCTTTGTCAGAAAAATTCCCGTAATCGGTGATCAGGATATCAAGAAATCCCAGCAGGGAATTAAAGGGGCTACGCAAATCGTGCGCTATGATGGAAATAAAGCTGTCTTTGGCCGCATTGGATTCCATCAGCTGTTTCTGTGACTGTTCCAGCATCTCGGTGCGTCTTGACACTAGTACTTCCAGCCGGTGGCTGTATCGTTTAACAAGAAAGTACCGGCTCAGGAACAGTAAAATACCGGCAAGCAGGAGAAAAACCAGGGCAAGAAACCAAAATTGCCTCCACAATGGTTGCTTCACCCTGATCCAGTCTGAACATACTGTCTCGCTCATGGTACCGAGCGAATTCCATGCCCTGATACAGAAGCGGTATTTGCCGGCAGGAAGGTTGGAATACCGGTATTCATCGGTGTAATTCGTGAACGATTTCGACCAGTCCGCATCAAATCCTTCAAGCTTACACTGAAAATACACCCGTTTTTCATCCAGAAAAGACAAGACCTGGAACTTAAAAACAAGGTCATTGTTTTGATGTGATAAGCTATGGCTGATGAATGAACTAAGGGTATCTTCCCCGACCGTAAAAAAAAGGATACTGACCAGGGGAGGCACGACCAGGGAATCATGATAGTCAAATTCAGCACGAAACAATGACAAGCCGTTATTGGTCCCGAACCATACATTCCCATCGCTGTCGGTAAATCCTGCCGACCGGTTAATGTCAAGGCCTGAGAGCCCGTCTCTCGTTGTGAAATGCTCCAGTCTTGATCCCGTGTACCGGTACACTCCGTTGTCTGTTCCAAACCACAGTTGGCTCCGCTTATCCTGGGTGATCACATATACGGGCCGCTTCAATACTATTCCACGTTTTTCGGCACTGACAAGGGATGAGCCTGATATAAAGAACAGACCGTCGGCAGTTCCCACCCACCTGGTCTGCTTATTGTCCATGAAAAAAGAATATACATTATTAGCCAGGGGCGACCCGGCAGCACTGAAATCAGCCTCCATCTCACCTCTTTTTTCAAAAACACCATCCTTGATAGTGGCAATATACAGGCTGCCATTGCGACCATTGAATAATTTGCGGATACTGGTAGGCGGAATTTTGTTAAGTACGACCTGCCGGAAACGGTTTTGATGGTACTGAAAGAGTCCTTCGGTGGTCGAAACAAATATTTCCTGCTCCGGGCTTACTACAACAGAATTTGTCCTTCCTCTGAGACCTTCCGATTCCCTGAACCACCTGACAGACCTGCCCGGACTCACCCGGGCCAGTCCCAGTTCCGAAGCGGCCACCCACAGATTCCGCTCTTTGTCTATACTGATATCAAGGATGCGGGCTTCGTAATCCGGCAGTTTCCCATCCTCGTTTAAGTTAAGATGTATGAAGGCATTTCCTTTTAGATAGGACATCTTTCCATGATGACCGAACACATAAGAGTCCGGACTGATTTCAATTCCTGATGACACTTCGGACTCAGGCAGGCCTTCATTTACAGAGAAACTGAGAAACCGCCAGGATGCAATCCGGCTTATTCCTCTTCTGGAACATATCCAGGTGTTGTCTTCACGATCTACCAGCACGGAAGTGGCTCCCTCGGCAATCAGGCCCCTGTTCCTGCTGATAAACTCCACTGCTTTCCTGCCTTTATCGAAACGGTATATGCTGTAATCGCTGCCGAACATGAAACGCTCACCATCTCTGGTGGAAAGAAAGAAAGGGTAATTCCGCAGTGCAAGTCTGAATTTATCCTGGCATGCAAACAGTTTGATCTCCTCCCCATCTAGCATACCAATCCATTGATCACCAAGCACATACACATCTTTTGGTTTGCCTGGCCTGTATTGCTGGGCGACGGCCAGTTGAAGCACACCAGCATTGTCAAAGACATGCTCCGGTTTTGAATTCTCAAACAATGTGCTGATGCGGTACCGGAGCATTTTTTTACCGGAAACAATGAATAAATAATCATCCTGACATAATATCCCGAAGATATGTTTATCAGGAAGTCCATTGTGCTCGACATCAACATGATACCATTTTTTATCTTTGAAAATCCTGGCTCCGTGTTCTTTCGTACCCACCGCAAGTATCTCATTATCATCCTGATAAGTGACATCGAAACAGCTGTATTGATAATCGCTGTCTGTCCTTTCAACCGGCTCAAACAGTTTCCAGAGCCGGCCATCCAGGTAATAAAAACCGAGATGTCCCTGCTGGGGCACAGCCCAGAGACGGCCGGTTTCATCCTTGTATATAAAACGGTATCCCTCTACGGGCAAACCGTCCCTCTGATTATAATGCGTAAAACCGATACCGTTGTATGAAGAAATACCTGAACCCGATGCCAGCCAGATCAGTCCGTTGGTATCCTGGGTGATACACTGGATATTGGAGCTGGACAATCCATCTGCTTCTGTATACTGAAAGCTGTGAATGCGCTGGCCCGCCAGGTCATGGCAAAAACCCCAGCCGAAAAGGAATAAGAGCACCAACCACAAGGGCGACAATACTTTTCTATGATAATGGTAAATGTTCACGAAATGAAGCCACACCTGACCATCCGGATCATGTAATGTAAATCAATGGTTGGAATATCATTACATCGCATGTGCAGCCTGCAGGAGGAACAATATCTTTCTGACAGGCGGCAGCGATGGTTTCTTTCAGTAATCTCCTGAATCTGCGACCTTTTTCAAACATTCCACCTGAATCCACATCATGAGAATTTCGCAGCTAAGATAATCATTTTTATAATGTGAACTTTAAATTCTCTATGTTTTATAATATTTTGCGGAAACATCATTATTAAATAATTACTAATTTGGGAAAAATTCCAATTCCGGGAATCGGAACTGACAAGTTTGTTGATATGAAAAAAAAACGTAGGTTTGTCCCTCAACAAAACCATCAATATGGAAAATGCGATTCTAAACTTACATCCGCGAAGAATCTGGCACTATTTTGATGAGATCTGCCAGATTCCCAGGCCATCTAAAAAAGAAGAAAAGATCATAAGTTACCTGGTAGAATTCGGCCGGAAGCACGGTCTTGAAACCATTGTGGACGATATCGGCAATGTGCTGATCAGAAAGCCGGCCATTCCGGGTAAGGAACACCTGAAGACTGTGGTCCTTCAGAATCATATAGATATGGTATGCGAAAAGAACAGTGATGTAAAGCATGATTTTGAGAAGGATGCGATCCAGCCCAGGGTTGAAGGGGAATGGGTAAAAGCGACGGGAACAACCCTTGGTGCCGACAATGGTATCGGGGTTGCCGCGGTGCTGGCAATCCTTGAGAACCGTGAAATCATCCATGGTCCGCTGGAGTGTTTGTTTACGGTGGATGAAGAAACAGGTTTAACGGGCGCCTTTGGGTTAAAGGAAGATTTTTTAAGGGGCAGGATATTACTCAACCTTGATTCTGAGGATGAAGGAGAGATTTTCATTGGTTGTGCCGGGGGGAAGGACACGAGCATCCTCTTAGCGGTCACATGGGATCCGGTGCCTTCGGGCCTGGAAGCCCTGTCGATTGAAGTGAGCGGACTTAGCGGAGGGCATTCCGGGGATGACATCCATAAAGGGAGAGGGAATTCCAATAAGATTCTGAACCGTGTCCTGTGGACGCTCAGCCAGAAGTTTGAGGTCAGGATTGCCTCCTTCACGGGTGGGAACCTTCGCAATGCCATTGCCAGGGAAGCACAAGCAGAAGTGGTCATTTCCCCTTCAGATAAAACCGCGTTTGACTCAGTGCTCAAAAGCCTGTCTGCCGACATCAGGAATGAGCTGCAGCATACGGATGCCGGTCTCGAGATCAGGACACAGCCCATTGATCTGCCCGCAAAAGTATTGAGCAGGGATTCGACAAACACACTGCTGAACGCACTTTATGCCTGTCCGCACGGGGTGATCAGCATGTCGCCGGTGATTCCGGGTCTGGTTGAGACCTCCACCAACCTTGCCTCAGTGCGGACTAATCCGGATCACATCCTGATCACCACAAGCCAGCGGTCCAGCATCGAATCAGCGAAAGTCGACATTGCCAATATGGTGGGCAACACTTTCAGACTGGCCGGTGCAAAGGTGGAACACGGCAACGGTTATCCCGGTTGGACCCCGAATCCTCACTCAGAAATACTGGAGATCACCAGGAAGGCGTATGTAAAACTATTCGGCAAAGAACCTGCTGTCAAGGCGATTCACGCGGGGCTCGAATGCGGATTGATCGGTGAAAAGTATCCGGGAATCGATATGGTTTCTTTCGGACCGACGATCCGGGGTGCACACTCACCGGACGAACGGATAGAGATCAGCACAGTCCAGAAGTTCTGGGATCATTTGCTGGAAATACTCCGGACAATACCCTCCGCTTAAATGCCGAACACGACGCCCATTCGCAGGATGGGATTCTGGTAGAGGGATTGGGCAGATTCATTGAGGTTATACAGTATCAGCAGATCGATGGCCGCATTGCCGCCGATTGGTTGACGGTATCCGACTCCCACATAGACATTATTGGCGGTGATTCTGTCCTTAAAGGAATACAGGCTGTAAGGATCCACAAAGAGCGCATCATAATTGAGCAACTCATATTCAGCATGAGCAAATATATTCTCCATGATGAAATAGCGGGAAAAGAGCCTGCCCCCATAGATGCTTGTTGAGAATGCCGGAGAAAAGCGTTTATCCTTGTAGTATTGATATGTAATCCCCAGTCCCGCCACCAGCTTTTCGGTAAATTTATATCCTGCAAGCGGAGAGATGTCGACGATGACCACATCTCCGAATTGCAGGCCGAGGTCACCGCCAAAGAAGATCCGTTCAGAAAGGGGGACAGGGTCCGGGGTCTTTGATTTTTGAGTTGTTTTCCCTGGCTGGGTGTAACCGGAAGAGAATGCGGCCGTAAAAAGCAGGGCCAGCAGGCTTGTTTTTATGTTTGTGGGGAGATGGCTGATCATAGCAGATTTTCATTTTTACCGGGTAAAATTACACAATATATATATACTGCACGGAACGTAAAAAGAAGGTCTGATCGTATGGTTATGAACAGTTTAATTAGTTTTTGCCGGATGGCGGGCAGAAGGAGCAGGAAAAAATTGTTAATAAAAACGGCATAGTGCTTGCGCAGGAGCCAGAAATAACATTATCTTTGCAGTCCGTTTAGAGAGATCGTTCATTGACACCGGGAAGGAAGCTTCAGAAGCTGGATGAAAAAAAAAAAATTTTCAAAAACATTTGGAGATTAAAAAAACATTACTAATTTTGCAGCCCCTTTTCGGAAGAAAGTGATAAGAAGGGAAAGGAAGAGAGGGGAGGAACAACGTTCTTTGAAAGAATTGGAGCAAAAGAGCAGCAGCAAATATCCCTGGAAATTCAATCCAGAGGCAATAGATCTTTGAGACATTCAAATTCTTTTTACAATGGAGAGTTTGATCCTGGCTCAGGATGAACGCTAGCGGCAGGCTTAATACATGCAAGTCGAACGGCAGCACGGGTAGCAATATCTGGTGGCGAGTGGCGCACGGGTGCGTAACACGTATGTAACCTACCTTTGACTGGGGAATAGCCCCGAGAAATCGGGATTAATACTCCATAACATCATGAAATGGCATCATTTTATGATCAAAGCTCAGGCGGTTAAAGATGGGCATGCGCGACATTAGCTAGTTGGTAAGGTAACGGCTTACCAAGGCTACGATGTCTAGGGGTTCTGAGAGGACATTCCCCCACACTGGTACTGAGACACGGACCAGACTCCTACGGGAGGCAGCAGTAAGGAATATTGGGCAATGGACGCAAGTCTGACCCAGCCATGCCGCGTGCAGGATGACGGCCCTACGGGTTGTAAACTGCTTTTGTACGGGAAAAAACCCCCGCTCGTGCAGCGGGGCTGATGGTACCGTAAGAATAAGCATCGGCTAACTCCGTGCCAGCAGCCGCGGTAATACGGAGGATGCAAGCGTTATCCGGATTTATTGGGTTTAAAGGGTCCGCAGGCGGGTTAATAAGTCAGAGGTGAAATCCTACAGCTCAACTGTAGAACTGCCTTTGATACTGTTAGCCTAGAGTATAGTTGGGGTAGGCGGAATATGTCATGTAGCGGTGAAATGCATAGATATGACATAGAACACCGATCGCGAAGGCAGCTTACCAAGCTATTACTGACGCTCAGGGACGAAAGCGTGGGGATCAAACAGGATTAGATACCCTGGTAGTCCACGCTGTAAACGATGGTCACTCGATGTTGGCGATACACAGTCAGCGTCTGAGCGAAAGCATTAAGTGACCCACCTGGGGAGTACGACCGCAAGGTTGAAACTCAAAGGAATTGACGGGGGCCCGCACAAGCGGAGGAGCATGTGGTTTAATTCGATGATACGCGAGGAACCTTACCTGGGCTCGAACGTAGGACGACTTTTCGTGAAAGCGGAATTCCCTTCGGGGCGGCCTACGAGGTGCTGCATGGTTGTCGTCAGCTCGTGCCGTGAGGTGTCGGGTTAAGTCCCATAACGAGCGCAACCCCTATCATTAGTTGCCAGCAGGTAAAGCTGGGGACTCTAATGAAACTGCCTACGCAAGTAGTGAGGAAGGTGGGGATGACGTCAAATCAGCACGGCCCTTACGTCCAGGGCTACACACGTGCTACAATGGCCGGTACAAAGGGCAGCTACCTGGTGACAGGATGCTAATCTCAAAAACCGGTCTCAGTTCGGATCGAAGTCTGCAACCCGACTTCGTGAAGTTGGATTCGCTAGTAATCGCGCATCAGCCATGGCGCGGTGAATACGTTCCCGGGCCTTGTACACACCGCCCGTCAAGCCATGGAAGCTGGGGGTACCTAAAGTTCGTGACCGCAAGGAGCGACCTAGGGTAAATCTAGTGACTGGGGCTAAGTCGTAACAAGGTAGCCGTACCGGAAGGTGTGGCTGGAATACCTCCTTTCTAGAGAGGTCTGTTGTGTCCGGCATAGCCGGAACGATGTTTGCGCTGTTCTTTGCTCCATTTTTTATACTTTGTCCGCAATCCCAATCGAGTTTTGGTCGGCTCTCACCGGAGCCTATGGCATATGTTGTGAAACAGTCCCGTAGCTCAGTTGGTTAGAGCACTACACTGATAATGTAGGGGTCAGCAGTTCAAATCTGCTCGGGACTACCAAAAAACCTCGGATTGGGGAATTAGCTCAGCTGGCCAGAGCACCTGCCTTGCACGCAGGGGGTCAAGGGTTCGAATCCCTTATTCTCCACCAGATTGCCCGGGACCAGAAGTCCCAAAGCAACAAAGTTCTTTGACATCTTGGAAGAAAGCACATCGAGTAATCGATAATAAATTAGTAAGAAAGTTAATAAGAGCGTATGGCGGATGCCTTGGCTCTCAGAGGCGATGAAGGACGTGGTAAGCTGCGATAAGCTTCGGGGAGGTGCAAACAACCTTTGATCCGGAGATTTCCGAATGGGGCAACCCTCCCGGTTGAAGACCGGGAATCCCGCCAAAAGCGGGAAGCAAACCCAGAGAACTGAAACATCTTAGTACCTGGAGGAAGAGAAAACAATAGTGATTCCCTGAGTAGTGGCGAGCGAAACGGGAAGAGCCCAAACCCCGGAGGTTACGGCCTTTGGGGGGTTGTAGGACTGCAACGTGGACTGTAAATATGTAGTGGAAGCTTCTGGAAAGCTGTACCATAGAAGGTGATAGTCCTGTACATGAAACATATTTACTACCTAGCAGTATCCTGAGTACCGCGGGACCGGAGAAATCCTGTGGGAATCTGCCAGCACCATCTGGTAAGGCTAAATACTCCTGAGAGACCGATAGTGAACCAGTACTGTGAAGGAAAGGTGAAAAGTACTTCGAACAGAAGAGTGAAATAGACCCTGAAACCATACGCTTACAACCGGTCGGAGTCCCGTATTTACGGGATGACGGCGTGCCTTTTGCATAATGAGCCTACGAGTTACTGCTCTCTAGCAAGGTTAATCCCGTTGACGGGAGGAGCCGAAGCGAAAGCGAGTCTGAACAGGGCGTTCAGTTAGAGGGCGTAGACGCGAAACTTTGTGATCTACCCATGACCAGGTTGAAGCCCCGTTAATCCGGGGTGGAGGACCGAACTAGTAGACGTTGAAAAGTCTTTGGATGAGTTGTGGGTAGGGGTGAAAGGCTAATCAAACTGAGAGATAGCTCGTACTCCCCGAAATGTTTTTAGGAACAGCCTCGAGGTATGAGTGTCATAGAGGTAGAGCTACTGATTGGACTAGGGGGCTTCACCGCCTACCAAATCCTGACAAACTCCGAATGCTATGACATATACTCGGGAGTGAGGCGTTGGGTGCTAAGGTCCAGCGCCGAGAGGGAAAGAACCCGGATCATCAGCTAAGGTCCCCAAATATATACTAAGTTGATCTAACGAGGTCTGACTGCATTGACAGCTAGGATGTTGGCTTGGAAGCAGCCACTCATTTAAAGAGTGCGTAACAGCTCACTAGTCGAGTGGTCGGGCATGGATAATAATCGGGCATTAAGTATATTACCGAAGCTATGAGTTTCCGCTTAGGCGGAAGCGGTAGGGGAGCATTCCAGCTGCGTTGAAGGTGTATCGTGAGATATGCTGGAGCGTCTGGAAAAGCAAATGTAGGCATAAGTAACGATAAGACAGGTGAAAAACCTGTCCACCGAAAGACCAAGGTTTCCTGATCAACGCTAATCGGATCAGGGTTAGTCGGGTCCTAAGACGTATCCGAACGGAAAAGTCGATGGCCAACAGGTTAATATTCCTGTACCAGCTAATATTGCCATGGGGTGACGAAGTAGTGAAAGGTCCGCGTACTGACGGAATAGTACGTTGAAGTGTGTAGGTATACGCCTGGCAGGCAAATCCGCCGGGTGTGCTGAAGCACGATAGTACCGGGAGTCTTCGGACGAACGGATAGTGACCCTAATCAGACTTCCAAGAAAAACCTCTAAGCTTCAGATATTAGCTGCCCGTACCGGAAACCGACACAGGTGGTCGAGGAGAGAATCCAAAGGTGCTCGAGTGAATCATGGCTAAGGAACTAGGCAAATTAGTCCTGTAACTTCGGGATAAAGGACCCCCGTCAGTGATGACGGGGCGCAGAGAAATGGCCCTGGCGACTGTTTATCAAAAACACATGGCTTTGCTAAATTTAATGATGAAGTATAAGGCCTGACACCTGCCCGGTGCTGGAAGGTTAAGAGGAGAGGTTATTGTTCTGAGCAATCGGGATGAGAAGCTTTGAATTGAAGCCCCAGTAAACGGCGGCCGTAACTATAACGGTCCTAAGGTAGCGAAATTCCTTGTCGGGTAAGTTCCGACCTGCACGAATGGTGTAACGATCTGGGCACTGTCTCAGCCATGAGCTCGGTGAAATTGTAGTTCCGGTGAAGATGCCGGATACCCGCAACGGGACGGAAAGACCCCGTGAACCTTCACTATAACTTTACATTGACTTTGAATAAATGATGTGTAGGATAGGTGGGAGACTGTGAAGCGGCCTCGCTAGGGGTCGTGGAGTCAACCTTGAAATACCACCCTTCATTTATTTGAAGCCTAATGGCGCTAAGCGCCTGACAGTGTATGGTGGGTAGTTTGACTGGGGTGGTCGCCTCCAAAAGTGTAACGGAGGCTCCCAAAGGTACCCTCAGCACGCTTGGTAACCGTGCGTAGAGTGCATTAGCATAAGGGTGCTTGACTGTGAGACCTACAAGTCGAACAGGTACGAAAGTAGGGTAAAGTGATCCGGTGGTTCCGAATGGAAGGGCCATCGCTCAAAGGATAAAAGGTACTCCGGGGATAACAGGCTGATCACTCCCAAGAGCTCATATCGACGGAGTGGTTTGGCACCTCGATGTCGGCTCGTCACATCCTGGGGCTGGAGAAGGTCCCAAGGGTTCGGCTGTTCGCCGATTAAAGTGGCACGCGAGCTGGGTTCAGAACGTCGCGAGACAGTTCGGTCCCTATCTGTTGTGGGCGTTAGAAGCTTGAGGGCACCTGACTCTAGTACGAGAGGACCGAGTCGGACAGACCGCTAGTGTACCTGCTGTCGCGCCAGCTGCACCGCAGGGTAGCTATGTCTGGATGAGATAAGCGCTGAAAGCATCTAAGTGCGAAACTCAGCCCAAGATGAGGCTTCTTTTAAGGGTCGTTCAAGACCAGGACGTCGATAGGCTGCAGGTGTAAAGACAGTAATGTCAAAGCCGAGCAGTACTAATAACCCGTAGACTTTTTACTGATCCAATATCCTATTCAATGTGCTTTCTTTCCAAGTTGTTAATGTATCCCTAAGATACTCAAGATCTTATGGCGATTATTGCGGTAGTGTCCACCTCTTCCCATTCCGAACAGAGAAGTTAAGCCTACCAGCGCAGATGGTACTGCAGTTTTTGTGGGAGAGTATGTCGTCGCCATCTTTTATTGAAACCCCGGCTCAAAGCCGGGGTTTTTTTTTGCTTTGTTGATGAAATCAGATAGATGAAGGTGTCTTTTCGTAATTTTGAAACATGATCATGATAAAATGGCTCTCTTCCCTACTAATGCTGGTTTTACCTTATGTCAACGGTTTGGCCCAAAACACACAGGTGGGGAATTCAACGCGTATCACATCATTTAATACGAATCTCGAAAGCCTGAACGATACCCTCGCCTCCCCTTCCCCAACATCCCTCGATACCCTCACCGAACATGCCAGGTTCTATAATCCGGCCGATCCCTGGATACCAGCCGCCGCACAACAGGGAAATATCGGACAGGCCTGCAAACCGCTGATACCCTCATTTATCCCTGACCTGCTCTTTCAGGCTTCACCAGAAGGACTAAAGCCCTGGCTGTATCGACCCAATGCTGTAAAATTCTATCTGCACGACTACCCTTTCACGGATATCCGCTATGTGATGGGCGGAAAAAAAGAACAATTTCTGGAAGTCATCCATAGCCAAAATATCGGCAAACTGATCACTGCCGGTGCCAACGTCCGGATCATCAATTCACCCGGCTCATACAGCCGCCAGAAATCCGATATCGCCAACCTGGCAATTTCCCTGCAGTTCAACCCCCGTTTAAATTGGTACAGGGCTGCAGCTTCATTTACCCAAAATGTGCTTAAACTTCAGGAAAACGGCGGAATCCAACACGACAGCCTCTTCGAGAAAAACACACAGCCCGACAAAAGAACCATAACTGTGAATCTGCCGGCCGCTGAAACACGCTTCCGGGAATCCTACGGTAACCTAAGCCAGGATTTTAGACTCCTCAGTGATACCGTCATCAGTAAATCAGCACTCCTGCCATATCTCCCGCTGAGACTCAGGCTGCAAACCCAGTATTCCGAGCATCACCTGGTATATGAAGACAACTATCCCTTCAGCCCAATTTACCCCTTTTACCCATTGTCTGCCGATAACCTTCAGGACAGGCTGAAAACCAAGGTATTTACTAATAAAATCTTCTTTAGTAACTACGGGCATAAACACCTGAGTTATTATCTCGCATCTGCATATCAAACGATTGACATACAGACGGGAGACCTCCGGAAAACCTACGGGCAAACCTCATTTCAGGGTTCTTTGAAATGGACGCTGCCCCGGCATTTTCAGCTTAAAACTGAAGGTCAGGCTGTTTCCGGAGGATACCAGAACAACGACCGTACTGCCTTCATCGCCATGGTAAAACGTTTCCACAGAAAAGGAAAACATCTTCTCACTTTGCAGTTTTCCTCCAGGAAATCCAGCAATGAAACCACCTGGACCAGCCAGTACCGGCGGGGGAACCTGTTCAACTGGACCAATCAGTTCGGGAAAACACACACCAGCACCCAGGCATTCGATCTGGCTTCGCAGTATATCTCCATTGGAGGCAGTGTGCATAAAGTAAGAGACCAGCTTGTATTTCTTCCCGGATCAAAACTGCCATTCCAGGTACCGGAACAAATTCTTATTCAACAATACTATCTCCGCCTTGTACTTCCTTTTAACAAGGTGGTGATTGAGAATAGAATTGATTATCAAAACGTTGATAAGGATCAGTGGGTTCGGCTCCCGGAATTTATCAGCCGGCACAGTGTTTACCTGAATCTTTCCTTATTCCGGGGAGCATTGAAACTTCAACCCGGCATAGACCTGTACTACCAGAGCGAATACTATGCAGATGCCTACATGCCTGCAACACATTCATTTTATCTGCAAAACGAAAAGAAACTCAGTGATCAGGTTCTGGCCGATATTTTCGTAAACCTGAAAGTTGGCAGTGCACGCATATTCATCAAGTATTCCCATTTCAACGCCCTTTTCGGACCTGTCAACTACTATCAAATCCCTCATTACCCGCTTCAGGATGCAGCATTCCGTTTCGGTATCTTCTGGCTGCTAAGGGATTTGCCCGACACCGGCAAAAAAGTTACCGGAAATCCTGAACGATAAAGCACGCTTTCCTGATGAAACCAAGCGAATTATCCTGCTTCCTGGCAACATGCAAAGCAATGGTGGCTGTATCCCGTAATACCGTTCACCGGTCTGAATCATTTTTTCGCCATGCTGTTCTGTGTCAATAACCTAGCGGGATGAGATATTCCGCTGCCTGACAGCCTCAAACACAAGAATGGCAGCGGCAGTCGATACATTCAGTGAATCGATGCTTCCATGCATCGGAATTTTAATCCGCCTGTCGGCAGCCTCCAACCAAAACCGGCTTAAACCATTGTGTTCTGTACCCATTACGATGGCACAGGGTGATGTAAAATCAACATCCTGATAATAAGCGTCTGTAAATAAATCAGTTGCGAAAATACTGATGTGGTGGGCACGCAACCAGGAAAGCGCATCGGAGGTGGTACATACCACTACCTGTTTTGTAAAAATAGTTCCGAGACTGGACCGGATGATATTGGGATTGTAAAGATCAGTGAGCGGATCACAGATCAGCACAGCATCCACCCCTGCAGCATCGGCAGTTCTGAGTATACCGCCAAGATTCCCGGGTTTTTCCACCGATTCAAGTACCAGGATCATTGGATGGCCGGTCAGCCGTATGTCAGACAACTTCAGATATGCAGATTTCCCCACCACCAGCATACCACCGCTTGATTCACGGTAGGCAAGCCTTGAGAAAATGGCCGGGGTGATTTCGTAAACAACAGCAGGATCGATCCGGGAAAGAAACTTTTCAAGAAGATTGGCTTCCGCAATATCCTCACAATAGTAAAAAGAATGGATTTCAACACCCGCTTCAAGGGCAAGTTCAATTTCCTTGATGCCCTCAAAAACAAACAGTTCCTTGCGATCCTTGCCTCTTCCCTTTCCAAGGCGGATAAGGTTTTTAATTTTAGGATTGAGGTGGGAGGTGATGCGCATGGGGGAGGTACAAAGTTACGAAGTTACGAAGTTACGAGGTTACGAGGTGACGGAGTGACGAAGGTATTAAATCCGTTCGTGGAAGATTTAGTAAAAATGTGACTTATTTTTTCCGCTTATTCAAATTTTTGCATCTATACCGGTAAACGAGAATCATGAAAAATGAAAAAAGTGAAGGCGTCAGGTCTCATAATGATCTGGAGGTTTGGATGAGGGCCAAGGCACTGGTTGTTCTCATTTATAAGATAACCAGGGATTTCCCGAAAGTTGAAATCTACGGATTATGTTCCCAGCTCCGAAGGGCATCCGTTTCTGTACCTACCAACATCGCCGAAGGCTTTGGCCGAAAACATTTGAAGGAACTAATACATTTTCTCTACTACTCCCAGGGTAGTCTTTCAGAAATTGAAACATTAATTATAATTTCATATGAACTTGGATATATATCACAAGAAACCGAAACAGAAATAATTCTTGATATTAAGATAATCAGGATAATGCTTACAAGACTAATCCGCAGCCTTGAAAAACCCGGAAATTATCCCGCTAAGTCCGTAACTTCGTAACTTCGTAACCTCGTAACTTCGTAACTTCGTAACTTCGTAACTTCGTAACTTCATAACTTCGTAACTTCATCACTTCGTAACCTCATCACTTTATAACTTCATCACTTCATCACACCCATGCTCCTCCTCTCACCTCCTCCCTGGACCGACTACGAACTGATCGACAGCGGTATTTTCGAGAAACTTGAACGCTTCGGAAAATACATTCTGATCAGGCCGGAACCCCAAGCCATATGGGATAAGAATCTCAGCGAAAAGGAATGGGAGGCATTGTCACATGCCAAATTCAGCAAGGACAGGAATCATCCCGAGAAGGGGCAATGGCACCTGAAACCATTGATGCCGGAACAATGGCACATCAATTATCCTCTGGGAAACCGGCAGCTGACTTTCAGACTGGGACTGACTGCATTCAAACATGTCGGTATCTTCCCCGAACAAAGTGTGAATTGGGATTATATCTATTTTACTGTCAATAGATTGAAAGAAGAACAGGCCATCAGGCCCCGGGTCCTGAACCTTTTCGCATATACCGGAGGGGCTTCACTGGCTGCCTGTGCAGCAGGAGCAGATGTAGTCCATGTGGATTCAGTTAAAGCGGTGATCACCTGGGCCAGGCATAATATGGAAGCAAGCAAACTTGATGGTATCCGGTGGATCGTGGAGGATGCGATGAAATTCGTGCTGCGTGAAGTAAGAAGAGGTACTATCTATGATGGGATTATCCTTGATCCCCCGGCCTACGGGCGTGGTCCTGCAGGTGAAAAATGGCTGCTGGAGGATCATATCCTGCAATTGAGCGATGCATGCCGGAAGTTACTGGATCCGTCGCACGGGTACTTTGTTTATAACCTCTATTCTATGGGATTCTCTTCCCTTGTCCTTGAGAACCTGGTTGACAGCATCTTCAAAACATCAAACTCCTGTGAATCAGGAGAGCTTTATATTCCAGACCGGGGCGGAAGAAAATTACCCCTCGGTATCTTCTCGCGATTCTCAATGAAGTAACCCTGATACTCACCTGTTTACAGGAAAGATGTCCCTGGGGTGGCAACGCTTCATTGATGCAAGGTGTCTTTGTTTCATCGCTTCAGATCATTTTATTACAAATCCCAGAACAGATGAGAAAAATTTGGTACCTCTCCATGATGGTTTTACACTTCTTTCTTTCCTTCATCAACACATCCAATTCCCAGTCACTTTCGGTAATTTGCCCGGTATTTCAGGAAAATTTCGCCAGTGGGTCGTGTAATGACAGCCTTAAAACAGAAAACAGTGTGCTGAAGGTATACTGCTCCCAGGGAGAAAGAGCCTGGGCGAAGTTCAACATCTCTGCCATCCCGGACAGTGTCTCAATCGTTGGAGTTGACTTACATTACTACATCGATCAGCAATCCTACCCCTATTATGCCATTACCAGCCTGCCCGTAAATCCTGTTTCTGCTTCGGCTGCTTCAATATGGGACCATATTGGACTGGCCTCAACTGGCAATCCTGTAAACAGTAACACATATCTTCTTTACACCGGTGCCCAGGTAAACGGTTGGAACAGTAAAAGCCTGAACAATCATGCCAGGACAGACCTGCAGGGAAAATTGCCGGAAGACTGGTTTGCAGTAGGCTTTTGGGAGTATGAACAATATGGAAATTACTTCCTTCAATGCCACGGATGGAACCAGGTATACAAACCATACCTGGAAGTGTTTTATATCCCTGACAGCAACAACCCGGACATTGGTGTAACAGGACTGACCCCTGCCGGATTTCTGTGTACTGATACCGTTCCGGTGAACACCGTTGTATACAATCCCGGAAGTATCACTATTAACAACGTACAGATTGATTTAAGCATTAATAATCAATTAATTACAACTTATAATCAAGCATTCCCGGGCGGACTTGCCCCCGGAACATACGATACCATCAGCCTCGGAGAACTTTACTTCGATGCAGGGTATTATCCCCTGTCAATCACCCTCTCAAATCCGAATGGGCTGGCAGATCCCAATCCGAACAATAATTCCTATTATTCTTATATCTATGCCCATGGCCCGCCCCAAATCACTCAACAACCTATAAGTCAAACAGTTGTTGTTGGAACTAATGTTCAGTTCATGGTATCAGCCACCAACGCATATTATTACCAATGGCAAGTCAGCACCGACGGAGGGATCACTTTTAATCCTCTTACTGCTGCTCCACCCTATTCCTATGTTGATTCAAGCCAGTTGTTTATTCAATTTGCCAGCAGCACTCTCAACGGCAACCTTTACCGTTGTATGGTCGGCTCATTGTGTGACACCTTGTTTTCAGACCCTGCAAGCCTGATCATTCAACCGGATTCCTTATCCATTCTCAATTGCTACGCTTACCCCGACTCAGTTTGCGCCAGTCATGGGACGCAATTGCATGTGGTTCCCGCCGGAGGATCAGGAACCTACAGTTTTTCATGGACATCAAATCCACCCGGGTTCAGTTCTTCCCAACAAAATCCGTATGTATATCCATCACAATCAACTCAATATACCTGTCATGTTAATGATGGTATGAATACCGTCATTGGTAACTGCAACGTCATTACCTTTTCTTCTCCTCCAGCCCCCGGTCCCATTGCAGGACCCACTTCGGTCTGCAAGGGCCAGACTCAGGTGATATTCAGTGTCAATCCCATTCCAAATGTCAATTATTACTATTGGACTTTCCCCGCCGGGATCACTGGCTCAGGTTATTCCAACCAGATATCGGTTCTCATCGGCCAGAATGCTGTTTCTGGTCAGGTAAGCGTGAAAGCACATAACGCTTGCGGCTATGGTCCAACCTCATCCCTGCAGTTCAGTGTTTATCCCAATCCGGTTGTCAATGCAGGACCGGATCATACAATCTTTGCGGGAAATAGTGTAAATATCACAGCCGGGGCAAGTTCCGGAACACCTCCCTATGTTTTTACCTGGAGCAATGGCCAGAATGGGAATAATATAACAGTATCCCCAATTGTAAGTACAACCTATACAGTTACCGTAACTGATGCGCACGGATGTAGTGCCACAGACCAGGTTGCAGTGACAGTGAACATTTATCCCGGAATAAGTACATATTTTTCATCGCAGACCTATTGCCCGGGGACCATCGCAGTCCCGGTTATGGTCGAAAACTTTTTCAATGTAGCCTCTATCTCCTTATCCATTATTTATGACACCGCTATAATGGCTTTCAGCGGGCACAGTGCTGTGAATAATCAACTTTCCACAGGTGTACTCCTGGTCAATGGCTTCAGCAACCAGGTGCAAATCGCATGGTTTTCTCTGACTCCTGCCAATATTGGATACGGGAGCCTGCTTTCCCTGCTTTTCCAGGCAGATACCGGTGCACCCTGGATGGGATGGGACACCATTACCCAGGGAGCATGCAGTTATACAGACCTGAATAACAATCAATTACAAAGCTGGTTCTATCCCGGAATCCTGACAGTTCAGTATTGCAACAATTACTCAGGATATGTAAAATATAACAATTCTCTTCAAAGCCCATTGAAGGATTGTCCTGTCACCCTTCAGCAAAATGATTCAATCATGTATCAGACCGTCACTGACTCAACAGGATTTTTCCAGTTTACCAGCCTGGCCAACGGTATTTACCATACCCGGCTCAGCCCGGTCCAGTCGTGGGGTGGAGTTAATGCTGCTGATGCCCTGATGATACTGAAACATTTTACCGGCATGACAAGCCTGAACGGCTTGGTATTAGAGGCAGGAGACGTCGATCTGAGCGGGGCTGCCAACAGTATCGATGCATTGATTATCGCCAAGCGTTTTGTTCATATGATAGACAGTTTTCCTGCCGGGGACTGGGTAGTGAGCGATCATTTTATCCATATCACGGGGAATACGAATATTTCTGATACCTTGTTGGGTCTTTGCACCGGGGATGTCGATCAAACCTACCTTCCCCAGATAGCCAGGATACGTCCGGATATTCGCCTTGAACAAATGGGATATGTTACTTTTCGAAGCGGAGAAGCGCCTAAAATATCCCTGGTTGCCAGACAGGACCTGGTGACAGGATCTGTTTCGGCAGTAATTGAATTTTCCTCCGACTACCTCAGGTTTGCAGGAATGGGACCGGCCCGGGAAGGGAACCTGCTTTATACATTTGAGAACAATATCCTGCGGTTTGCCTGGTACAGCCTTGAACCCATGGTACTCAAAAAAGGGGACGAGATTTTCAGTATCCTTGTGGAAGCAGAAAACAGCACAGGCAACCTTTCCCTTATTCCCGGGATAGAATTTACCCTTACCGATGATAACGGAATACCACAGTCTGTTTTGATCGGGTATACGCTTCCCGGAACAGCATTGGGGAAAGTGTCTCTTGGCCAGAATCATCCCAACCCTTTTACCCTAAGTACAGAAATTCCTTTCTACCTTGACGAGACCTGTGAGGTTCAGTTACTTATTACCGACCTGAACGGACATCTGATCAAAACATTACTGGATCAGGAAATGAGTTCAGGTGCCGTCACATATACCCTTCCCGGTGAATATCTTGCCCCTGGGATGTATTTCCTTATCCTGAATGTCTTCTCAGAGAATGTTTGTTACCACAGCTGCCGGAAACTCATTAAACAATAAGCCTATCTTGTCTCCAATTTAATGTTTTAATTTACAGATACTGGAAACAGCTTGCGCCTGGCCATTTTTACAGGATGAGCATGCTTTGAAATTGTGCTTACTCCCGGTCCATTTTTCCAGATCATGCAGTCCCGGTTTTCCGGTTGGTCCAAAACCACGAAACAGCAAGGCTGATGCCTTCTCCTTAATAATGCTACAGTTTGATGAATTTCCCTGAAGCCACACCCCCCGGGAAATGGACAATGAGAAGATAACATCCTGATTGTATATCTATTAAAGACACACCTTCCATTGAACTGACAGTGTTGATGCAATCGGACATGACAGTTCTTCCTGACACATCAGTAATCTCAAACGATATCATTCCCCGTATTGCCGGTGATATCCTGAAGTTCAGGTACTCCGCCACAGGATTGGGAAAAAGCTCCAGGTGCTGCGTGGCAAGAACTTCGTTTATTCCTGAGTAGCAAAGGTTCTGGTGAGGCGGAATTGAAGCAGGCAGCAGGCTGAAATTTAGCCCTTGAAGCGTATCGGCAGGTGTGCTGAACGAAGCCATTTCAGGGATCACCCACAGGTTCACCGGCAAGGGGTGAAGCTGTACACTATCCTCGAAGCAAGCGGACATCAGCGAATCATCCGTCCTGACAATCCAGGGCCGGAACGGGTACAATCCTGTTTCATTGGCAGAACCGAAAAGCACATGTCCCTGGCCGGCTGTCAGGTCGTGTCCCGACATGCCCGCGTATTTATGATCACCGTGATATCGCATGGCCTTAACAACAGAACCATTCGATTCTATTTCCGCCATCAGGGCATGATATGGAGGATAAGGATCCTGGGGAAAATCAGGATTGACCGCATTGGCTGCAACACAATAGTTGCCATTGGCCATAAATACCGTTTCCACCGAGCGAAAACCGGCCCCGGATGTGTAGCGATAGGCCCAGTCTGTTAACCAGGCCTGATCCAGGCGTGTCAGCACAGCATCAAAGACCACTCCCGGACCGGATTGAAGAAGCAATAATTTATACTCATCATCCGGCTGGAAGATATCCACAACAGGCATAGAAACCTCCGGAAAAACCTGTATCCTGAAACTGCTTACCATTCCTCCGAGGGTATCCATGATCCAGATCCGTCCTCCAACCGCATCCTGACCGGCCAGGTAGAGATACCCATCATTGAACAGTTTGACACTCAATATTCTCTCATCCATCCCTGAGGAGGATCTCCTTGTCCAGAGAAGATTACCGCCGGGACTCCATTTCTGGATGAAAAACTTCTCAATACCAACATGATATCCGCCAAGATAAAGGTTACCGGCAGCGTCCTCATCAAGCAGATTCAGAAAACTCACAGTGCTCTCGGGCAAGTCGGTTTTAATCTTCCTGGCCCATTTCAAACCACCCAGATCATCAAGTCTGATGGTCAAGGCTTTCCCTTCAAGTTGTCCCAGTAATAGTGAACCACCGTCCTGCAGGGATTTCATCGCTGAGATATACAGATTATCCGCAGGCATCCCGACCGTATAAGAAACCGGCTGTGCATAGCCATTCTCCCGCAACAATCCGAATCCGGGATTCAGGGATATGCAATACAGGGAATTCCCTGCTGAATCAGCTGTTCGACCGATGATTCCATTGGACTCAGTCAGAAGTTCCTGCTGGAATTGTTGTGCATTTCCCTTCACAAGGATCATCACCAAAAAAAGGACAAATACCTGAAGCTGCCTCATATTTCATTGATTTGACGATCTGTCACTTACCAGACACAGGAATCGGGAACTAGTTCAGATTGCGTTGCTTTTTTATCTGTTCGTAGGCTTCCTGTACCTCCCTGAATTTTTCCTCCGCTGCTTTTCTCACGTCATCGCCCAGATGTCCCACCTTGTCAGGATGATACTTCAGAGCCATTTTCCTGTATGCCTTCTTCACTTCTTCGTCGGTGGCTTCCTGACTGATTTCCAGGATTTTGTATGCACTTGCGGCATCTTTGACAAACATGGCCTGCAGGGAAGCCATATCATTGGCACTGACACCCAGAAGCCGCGATATTTCACCTATCACCTTTAACTCACTGGTACCCGCCAGCGCATCGGCGAGGGCGATTCCATAAAGGTAATGGAGCAGTTGCAGGCGCTCCGGATATGCCATGTACTGTCTGATCTGCCCGCAAACCGCAGCCAGATTGATATCCTGTTTAAGAATACCGCGAAGCAGCAGCATGTCTTCAGCAGCTTTTTCGAGACCGAAATTCCTGATAAAAAACGTCTTGACATATTCGAGCTCCGCCTTGGTAACCCTTCCGTCCGCCTTCATGACAGCGGCAGACAACACAAGCAGGCTTGCGCTGAAATCACCCGGGCCGGTTGGCTGGTGTTCGTACCTGGCAGTCGTCATACCGTCCACCATGGAACCGAAAACGAAGCCGAGGATACCCCCGATGGGTCCTCCAAGGGCCCAGCCCAGACCTCCTGCAATCCATTTGGTATATTTTCCCATACTGTTTCGCTTAATGCGTGAAGGGAAGCGGTATTGAAACTGTTTTACACATTATCCGTGCCGATATCCCAAACTCCCTTGTTACCCAATGGCAGGTTAAACTTTTCATCCATGGTGATCCCGAGTTTCTCAAGCTCCTGCAGAACAGGCTCATAAATGCCGCGTAAAACCGGACGATGGACACCCTTTTCCGTGATCCTCCCCTGTAGTATCATTTCCACGGCAATAGCTGCCGGCAGTGTAACGGTCCGGGCAATCGCCGTTTCCGATGCAGGAGAGCCAAAAGCGAGCATGGATGAGGTAATTCCTTCCCTGCTTCCGTCAGGATATGAGGCAGTAAACAAATGCTTCATGACAACCATATCACGGTCGTTTTCTCTCAGATCCATTTTCGAAAGCATGAGATCAGCGGTGATATCAAAAGCGGTACTCTCCTCCCTGCCAATGTCCTTTGGATCGAACCAACCCAGCCATTGCAATGCCTGCAGGGGGACTGCATCCGCCGGTAATCCCAGGAAGTCTGCCACCGCTTTTACCGGCTCAATCCCATGAAGCTTGTTGACACTCATTAAAAACTCCGCATATGTCATCCCATGTATATGATAATGATCATCGCTGAGCAGTTGAAGTTTCTTCATGGCATCCAGGCTTTCACACCATCCTGGAATTCTGAAGGTTCCCCTGAAAATGGTCTCAACACCCGGAATTCCATATATATCTATATAATCCGTGGAATTCCTGTTGGCATATACATCCAAAGGTCCGACATGTTCAAAATTCAAGCGAAAGATATGGCTAAAGAGCTCACCGGTCGGAACCTCCACGATTTTACCGTTTTTCAGATAACGACCATCGTTTCCGGAGGCAAGCAATACCCCGCGGGGGCTCCAGGAGAATTTGTAGCGAAAGGGATTAACAGCAGACTCCGGAGCCGGTAAGGCACCACAGATGGAATAAAACTCCACGACTTTTCCCCCTTTGCCGTGGATATGGTCTATGATGCGCATGGCTGACATATGGTCAATCCCCGGATCAAGTCCGATTTCATTTAGAATGAGGACGCCGGCCTGCCGTGCCTGCGGATCGAGTGCCTGCATTTCAGGTTTTACGTAAGAGGTTGTCACCATGTTTTTGCCGGATGCGATACACTGTTTGGCAACTTTAAGGTGGTAGGCGTAAGGTAAAAGGCTTACGGTAATATCGTGATCTTCAATTAAGGATACAAGTGTGGCATCATCTTCCACCGACCAGTCGATCACCCGGCCATTTACATGCCCGTCAACAAGCTCACCGGCTCTTTCAGGGGTATTTGAAGCAATTGTAACCGTCAGCTGATGCCCGAGTAAATGGCGTATGATGGGACCGGCAACCAATCCGGCCCCGAGTATGAGTACTTTTTTCATTGGGAGGTCATTTTTAAATATGCAGCGGCAAAGGTAAACAGAATGGATGCATCAGGGTCTTTTCTGTGATTTGAATCACGTCAATCTTACAGATACTGCTGAATATATTCAAACTCAGGGGTCAGTTTTCCGTTATGAAGGATGAGTCCCTTCTTGATGGCCCGAGGCAGGTCAAGATCTTCGAATTTGACATCAAAATCGGCATCGGCAATGGGTTTAATGAAATTAACAAGGACATCACCGAAACCACTGGAAGCATCCCTGGGAAGCTCGGCCGGCAAAATATCCACTGCCATATCGAGTATGCCTTCACCCCGGGTGCCCATGGTGATTTGTTCAGTATCAGGATTGTAAATGAATACCGGATCACCAATTTCCGTGGCCTTCAGGGTGCATTCCACCGAGCCGCCGATATCACAGGAAATATCCCCGATAACCAGCAATTTGGGTTTACCCCTGGAAAACAACTTTTTCAGATAGGCGTTGGTCAGTATCCTGGGATATCTGGCATCCCAGTATGTGCAGTGAATCAGCATGGACAGATGGGGAACATATTTCTCAAATGCATTTTTATATGCTGCGGCGCCTTTTTCATAATAATCGTGTAAATCGAATTCAGCTCCCTCCGCCATGGGTTCATACAAATGTTCTTCCTTAAATATTACCTTGTAAACCAGGTTATTGGGAAGATGTTTGCGATACTTCAGATCAAGCAGTTTTTCTGGAGAGATCTCCTTCACCGGTAAAAGTGAACATATCTCCTGTGCTCCCTGCGACACATTACCATAGCCTGTGAAACCAATGGTAAACGGCATCAGTTCAGGCGGTATCCCTTGTTCGGCAATCAGCTGACCGACCGCGGATACATCATCCCTGGCCTCATCCAGTGAATGGTACTCATGTGCCTGTTTAACCCTGAGAAATTTACTCTGGTAACCGAAATATTTCAGGCGCTGGCCCAAAGCCCAGAATGAATTGATCATCCCGGCCAGACCTGCATAACGCCCGAAAAAGATCAGTCGTTTGTTTTGTTCGTCAATGATCTTTTCATATTCGATCAGGTTACAACCCAACTCCATCATGCGTCTCAACATCGGCATATTATAGGGCTGCCCTTTTATCACATGAGAGAAGAATACATACGTTTTTCCGGGCTCGAAAACCTCCAGGGGCACTTCCTTCACTCCCAGAACGATATCGCATTTCTCCAAAGTATCAGACACTTCAGCTCCGGCAGCCAGGTACTCCTCCTCTGTGAATACCCTTTTGGGAGAGCGCTGAACAACGATATCCAGTTTTTTATGTTTTACCAGGTAATCAACATGCCTGGGTGTAAGCGGAGCCCTTCGCTCCATACGGTATTTGTCCTCGTGTCGAATTCCGATAAATACGCTCATGTTTAAGTAATTTTAGTATGATTGGCAATCAGAGCAGTGTATCTAAACAAGGCTGTGGATTCCGGGAATTGATCAGTAGCTCAGATACAGGGGCACATCATATCCCGCTCATCAGAAAACCCGGAAGAAGGCTTGAATTCCGCAGCAAAGTTAGAGAAAATTCATACATTTGCAGCGCTTGAATTCAAGCCACTATTCCTTTCCAGAAACAAGACACTTGGCAAAAAAACGACGAATCCTCAGAACAATCAGGAAGCTTGTCCTCTGGGCAATATTGTTGTTTTTCGGTTCTTCCGTTTTCTTTGCAATACTCTACCGCTTCGTTCCGCCACCCTTCACCCCCCTGATGCTTATACGCCTTGCTGAACAAGCCGTTGATGGCAAACCCCTGCGGTTAAAAAAGGACTGGGTAAGCCTGGAAAAGATCTCTCCCAAACTCATACAAGCAGTAGTGGCGGCAGAAGATAACGCCTTCCTTGATCATTATGGCTTTGATCTTGAAGCTATTAAAAAAGCACAGGAATACAATAAAAAACACAAGAGAAAAAAGGGCGGCAGCACCATTTCTCAGCAGACCGCAAAAAATGTTTTCCTCTGGCCCAGGCGATCATGGTTTAGAAAGGGTTTGGAGGTGTACTTCACCGGGCTCATAGAACTTTTCTGGGGAAAGAAAAGGATCATGGAAGTATACCTGAATGTGATCGAGATGGGCAACGGGATCTATGGTGCCGAGATGGCATCATACGCCAATTTTAAAAAACCTGCGGCCCGCCTTACAGCTTCCGAGGCGGCACTGCTGGCCGGCATTCTTCCCAATCCGAGGAAATTTTCGGCCAGCCGGCCTTCCTCCTACACTAAAAGAAGGCAGCAGCGGATTTTATTAATCATGAACCAGCTGGAACCTGTCAGCTTTGGCAAATAATTTGATAGCGTTTTTGCGAACCAAAATATACATGAATATGAAAAGATTTATTTTACTACTGATGATCATGATCATGGGCACCAGCCTGTTTGCCCAACAAAAAACCAACCTGGTTTTCTTTACCGAACAGGGAGAACGGTTTACGGTTATCCTGAACGGCATCCGTCAGAATGCCCAGGCTGAGACCAATGTGAAAATCACCGACCTGATCGCCCCTACTTATAAGGTAAAGATCATTTTTGAAGACGCTAAGCTCGGTGAAGTGGATAAAACCCTCACTTTCAACCAGGGTACTGAAACAACTTTCACTGTTAAAAAGAACAATAAAGGTGAGTATGTCATCCGGTGGATGAATGAAGTTCCGATTGCCGAATCGCGGCCGGCACCTCAGGGGCAAACCACTGTAGTGTACACCACCACTCCTCCTCCGGCAACGGGAACGGTCACCCACACCCAGACCACCACTACCGTGACCGGTGAAAATGCACCGGGATCGGGCAATGTAAATATGGGAATCAACATCAACGATCCCAGCCTGGGTGTGAATTTCAATATGAATGTTTCGGGCGGGGGCGTAACCTCCGGAGGCAGCACCCAAACCACCACCACCTATTCTACCACCACGACCACGACTTCCTCATCAGGCGGCACACCTCCTCCCACCCAGCCAGTCCAGCAAGTATACGTGTTACCCGGATACAACGGACCGGTGGGTTGTCCCTACCCTATTTCCTCCCAGGACTTTGCATCTGTAAAGCAGTCCATTGCCTCTAAAAGTTTCGAAGACAGCAAACTGACCATTGCAAAACAGGTGATTAACACCAATTGCCTGCTATCCAGCCAGGTAAAGGAAATCATGCTGCTATTCAGTTTTGAAGACACAAGGCTGGAACTTGCAAAATATGCTTACGGCTACACCTTCGACATAGGGAATTATTACAAGCTCAACGATGCCTTTACCTTTGAAAGCTCCATCGAAGAACTGAACGAATATATCAGCAGTTTCCGCCGGTAGTTTTTCAGACCACTCTTTGCAGTTCAGGTTCGGGGTAGAAATAAAGCAGAAAGGCTTTCACTCCGGGGTAATCCATTTGTTTTAGCAGCTCAGCATACCTCATCAGTTGCTGTTGATGCGATGGGAAGGGCTTTCCTGTTTTATAATCCGTTACAATAGTTTCATCATCCGACATTACCACGCGGTCGGGAATATACAACCGTCCCTCAGGCGTGAGGATACCGGCCTCATTCCGAACCCGCCCGGATTCAGGGAAGACCTGTTCAATTCCTGTTAATGCGATAAGCTTTCGAACGGCTTCAAAAAACTCATCCTGCTGCTCCTCCGTAAGACCGGGATCCGGTTTCCGCTCCGTTACCATATGCTTTAACTCTGCGACAGACCGAATCCCTGACAGTAGCTGATGAATATGTGTACCCGTCAGTCTCCTGCGGTCGGGCAAAAGCACATCCCAATCAGAGGGATGCCTGAACCTGATGGCCACACGCGCTCTCCAGTCCCTGCTCTCGGCCCTTTCAAGGAAATGCTGACCGGAATCCTGCCCTTTTACCAGCTGCTTTTTCTCAGGTGTTCCCCATTCGAAAGGACCCTGCCCGCCAGCATCAAACCCCTGGGAAATCAGAAAGCGGGCAAACAACTCCGGAACTGAAACAGCGGTATTGTCTTTGAGCTCCCCGGATTTTTCACTGATAATGTACAGTCGTTCTTTCGGCCGGGTCATCACAACGTACAGGATATTAAGCAGGTCCAGAATTAATTTATCGGATTCCTTTTCTGCCAGTGGTTCGAAAATACTGCCAGAGACGTTCTGCTTCGATATATTGATGAATGCAAGTTTTAATTCAGGGATCTGTTGGCTGCTGAAGGGAACCAGGCTTGCCTCACGGGGCGATTTTACCTTCATTTTCGCAAAGGGATATACTACTACGTTAAATTCCAATCCCTTTGCCTTATGAATGGTCATCACTTTAACCGAATCAAGTTCTCCGGGAGTGATCAGCGAGGCTTTATTCCTTTCATGAGCCCACCAGTCAAGAAATCCGCCCAGTGTGGCTTCCTCATTCTGGGTATATTGGTAAGTAAAGTCAAGGAAAAACAACACGAAAGGATCCGGTTTCTCATCAAAGCCAAGGTCACGCACCAACTTTTCGACAGTTTCATAGACGGTCAGATCTTCGTATGTATCAACAGAATCAAGAAACGCCAGGGTGTTAAATCCATAAAGTACTGAGGATACGCGTAACACCTCCGAACTCAGGGCATCGGTCGAAAGGTATAACAACTTCAGGCAGGCGATAATGGTGTTGACAGAAGGGGCATTCTTCAGCAAGAGCGACTCAGCAGACGAGACGCTGATCCCATGTTCTGTCAGATCCCTTGAAACCAGGCTGGCTTCTATGTTGGAGCGGCACAGCACCGCAATATCCCTTGCATGATATCCGTCGTTAAAACAAGCCTGAATAATTTCCCTGGTTCTTTCAATGTGCAGGTCCTTTATGCTTAATGATTCACTTTTACCAAGAAATTCAAGCGAAACATATCCTCCGGGTTTTGAAGACAATGTCTTCTGTACGACATCTTTGTACAGTAACCGAATAAAATCGCCGAACCTTCCGGCAATAAAACTAAAAAAGGCATTATTGAAACTAACGATGACACTCGCGGTCCGGTAATTGGTATCCAGGTTAAATTCCTTAAAATGTCTGGCAAGAATCAGCTTTCGTCCTTCCGGGATGTCTCTCCTTGAAGGGAAACGCACCTCGGGAAGATTCGCGAACTGTTCTACATCGCCATTCCTGAAACGGTAAACAGCCTGCTTGCCATCGCCCACCAGGGTACAATCATTGCCATTCGACAGCGCATTCTCCACCAAAGGCAGCAGGTTGATCCACTGCAACACCGAGGTATCCTGAAATTCATCAATTAAATAATGTTGGTACCATTCTCCCAAACGTTCAAAAATGAAAGGGACTGGTTCGTTTAAAATGGAATCAGTGATCTTTTTATTAAATTCACCGATTGGCAGAATGCGGTTCTCACTTTTAATTACTTGCAGTTCAGCATCTATCTCATTTAGCATGGCCACAGGCAACAGGCCTTTTTCAACTAGTTTGAGACTAAGATATTGTTGTGAACCCTCACTAATTATCTCATTGATTTGTAGATATATACGTAATAGATCATCCTTAATGGCGGCAATACACTGCTGGTCGATGGGTCGGCTTTTCCCTGCGTACCATTTGTCCTGCTCAATTGTTTGCAGTACATAATTCGACGGAATCATCGCTTCCATGTTTCCGTTTGACAAGCGGTGGAAGTATGATACGATACCGCGGGAGCCCTGGAAGAACGCTGATCTGTCTGCACCGCAGCCTTCAATCAGTGCATCCGCTTCGCGGGCAAGCCTTCTGACTTCCGATTCAAAGGCCTGGGTCAGCTGCCTGATTCGTTGAAAGGCAGTTGTAAACACCTTCAGATCAATCCTTTCCCTTCCTGATTCATCCAGTACCACCTGGCTGTTCTCTTTAAACAAGTGGCTACCGGTAACCTCAAGATCCCGGTCGATATTCCATCCTTTATCTAATTCTGACTTATAGAGGGCAAATTTTATCAGGGCATCCGTCAATTCCTTATTGATGCCTGCCTTCTTTATCAAATTACTGACAGCCTGGCTGATAAGCATTTCCGCATCCATCTCAACGCTGAAATCCACCGGAACATGCAAATCAAAAGCAAATGTCCGGATTACACGATGCATAAAACTGTCGATCGTGGTAACGGCAAAGTCTGAATAATGGTGCAGGATCAGCTTTTGCACTTCTGCCGCCCTTTGAATGATGAGTTGCGGAGATAGTCCTGTTTCCCTGACCAGCTTGTCCAATAAAAAGGAGGATGATTGAAGCCTATCCGGCTTTGACAGTTCGTTGAGATAAAGCAAGATACGATCCTTCATCTCTTGAGCAGCTTTATTTGTAAAAGTGATCGCCAGGATATGCCTGAAGGCGTCGGGCTTTCGCAGCACAATTTTCAGGTACTCCCCGACCAGGGTAAAAGTTTTACCAGATCCGGCTGATGAACGGTAAAGAATGAAGGCCATGAAATTATTCCAGTAGGATTCTGATCCCTTGTGATCCTTTATTGCTGATACATCTGAAGAGGTACATTCCCGGAGAAGGCGACCAATCTGCGGTCTGAATCAAAACACTTGCGGGAAATGATTCAATTACAGGAAAATACACATGAACCAACATTCCGTTGGCTTGATATACCTCAATACGTTCAAGTGGTGCGCTACCAGCAGGCAGAACGAGGCTGAGGACATCTCTTGCGGGATTCGGGAACAGCATGAAATGACCTTGCCCGCCATTTTCTGTTTCACCTGCACAGATCATCCAATCAATGTCAACAGAAGATTCACCGGCACAACCTGCCTGGTCAGTTACGGTGACGGTATAAAACTGAGTACCGATGTATCCCGGTGATGGAGGCCCGGTTGTGACCACATTGGCAGCCGGACCGGGTAAACCTGATGACCAGGTATACTGACTGAAGCCAGGGGTGGCCGTCAGGGTAAAGATTGTAACAGAAGAGCCGCCTGAACAGCCGAAGGTCTGGTTTGGGTCCGGCGTAATAACGGCAACAGGAGGGGGCAACACGGTAAGCGTACAGTTTGCCGTGACGAATTGCAGTGAAGCGTCGGTGACAGTGACCGTATACGTAGTGGTATTCAGCGGGCTCACGCTGATCGTCTGGCCAATGGATCCGGTATTCCATAAATAAAAGTATGGAGGATTCCCCCCTGATGCAGTTGCAGTAAGTGTTGCCTGATCTCCGGAACAAATGCTCAATCCCGGCCCGATCTGAGCGGTCAGGGTATTGGATGAAGCTGCGGTATCGATCCAGGTAAAAACCGGAACGAGGTTGATGGTAGACACCTGCATCACAGGGATCCCTTTGCCGTTGGCAAGCCATTTATACTCTGTATAATTTCGCGGAAGATTGAAACCGAAATTGAGGGAATCAATATAAATTGAATCATTTTCCTGAACGATCGACTTGATTCTAAGACAATTGTATGAACCGGCCGGTGTGATCACCGTACCCCATCCGTCCACCTCATTGATGCGCTTCCGCTCAATGGACAAATGACCGAAGCCTGACAATCCCTGAGAGAATGAAACCATGGATGAATCCTTGGTTGAACCCGCTGTCAGCGGGAATTTGTACCATACATCGAGGTTGTTGAATTTCAGCGGTATCGGAATACCCGACAGGGTTGCACCGAAACCGCATTGTGCATAGGAAGCGGCTTGTTTTCTGTAAAATTCGGTGATATCGGTCAGTGGAAAATTCGGGATAAAACTGACATCTTCCTGAGGAGAAGCCAGGTTAGCGCGGTTGGGATCGAACGGCAGGTTAAAGGCAAGTTGATAAATGAGAGGCGTGGCAGTGACCGCAATGAAAGTATCTGCCGCTGTTGTTGTTCCGTTCAGGGATGAGAAGTCCCAGGTAAAATTTGCTCCGGTTGCCTGGTAATTTACACCTGGGGCTATCATGGTGCTTCTGGTCCGGATGGTATCGCCGACAGAAGGCATGTCGTTCTGGGTGATGGTAGGTTGCGTCATTGACTGCAGGGAAACCACCACAAATAAAACAGTCATCATTCGTTTCATAACCGGGGAAATTGAAACAGAATCAAATGTCTACACAGTTCCGTCCGCTAAAACCGGACCGGAAATGAATGCCAGGGTCTAATACTGGGCCAGCATCACCGGCATCACCAGCATCAGGATATCTTCGGATGGATTTTCATTGTTCACCGGAAGCAGTATACCAGCCCTATTAGGTTCGGACATCTCAAGGGTGATCTCATTGGTATCCAGGTTACTCACCATTTCCACAAGAAATTTGGAATTAAACCCAATTTCCATGTCTTCTCCTTCGTAATGACAATTCAGTCTTTCTTTGGCTTCATTGGCAAAATCGATATCTTCAGCCGAAAGCACCATTTCCTGCCCGGTCACTTTCACACGTACCTGATGGGTTGATTGATTGGCGTAAATGGCGACGCGTTTGAGAGAATTCAGGAAGGGTATGCGTTCGACAAGCAACTTATTGGGATTTTCCTTTGGGATAACGGCCTCATAATTTGGATATCGCCCGTCGATCAGCCTGCAGACCAGGTGAATATTCTCAAAAGAAAATGCAGCATTGGCCTGGTTGTACTCCACCGTGACATCAGATTCAGTGTGGGACAGCAGGTTTTTCAACTGGTTCAAAGGTTTTTTGGGAAGAATGAAGGAAGCAGCATTGTCTGACTTGGCATCCGTACGACGGTACCTGACGAGTTTGTGGGCATCGGTGCCGACAAAAACCAGATCTTCGGGGCTCCATTGACAGAACACGCCCGTCATCGCCTGGCGGAAGTCATCGGTTCCTGTTGCAAAAATCGTCTTGCTGATGGCTTTGGCAATGACTTCGGAAGCGACAACCACCGTACTTGTCTCTTCCATTACCGGAGTTTGCGGAAACTCTTCCGCATTATGGCCAGCCAGTTTAAACTTGCCTTCCCCGGCCATGATCTCCACCACCTTAGAAGTCGTGTCGATGGTGAATTGAAGGGGTACTTCGGGAAAAGTTTTGAGCGTTTCCATCAGTATCCTTGCAGGAATGGTTACAGCGCCTTCTTCTTCGGCCCTGCTCAAGGGGACATTGACCCGCACCGTAGTGTCAAGATCAGATGCCGTGATCACCAGTTGATCTCCTTTCAGATCGAAGAGGAAATCATCCAGGATCGGAAGCGTGTTACTCGCGTTCAGCACACCGCTGATCGATTGTAAACTCTTCAGTAACTGAATGCTAGATACAATAAATTTCATATGAATGGTTAATTTGAATTTTCTTTATGCAAGCTGTAAAATTATAAATTTCCCTGCTCGCATTACAAAAAATAATACTTTTGAAAAAGGATAACACAAATCAATTAACAAACCCAAAATCTTTTAACATGAAAAGAAACTTACTAATCATCATTTTTATTACCGTCGCCACAGGTCTCTTTGCCCAGTGGATACCACAGGCAACCGGTTTTGCTGCCGCTTCACGCGGAATCAATTATATTCACTGTGTAGATGCCAATGTTGTCTGGGCCACCGCATACGATGGTTCGGGAGGCGGATTGTATGTCACGGAATACACCAAAACCACAAACGGAGGAACATTATGGGTTCCCGGACAGGTTCTTTCACAAACAGGGTACGGTCTCGGCAACATCACAGCTATCGATGCAACTACTGCCTGGGCAGCGGTGTTTTTTAACGGGACTCAGAATAACACCTGCGGGGTATACAAAACAACCGACGGTGGAACCACATGGACCCAGCAGAATGTACTTCAGGGGGCTTCCTCTTTCGCCAATAACGTTTACTTCTGGGACGCCAACAACGGCATGTGTCACGGAGATCTTCGCGATGGATACTTTGAAGTGTATACCACCACCGACGGTGGAACCACATGGACCAGAACTCCCCAGGCCAATTTCACCGGAGTTCCCATTCTCAGCGGTGAAGGTGGATGGACCGGCGTGATTGACCATACCGGAACTAACACTGTGATATTTGGTACCAACAAGGGGAACCTTTACATTTCAAACGACCGTGGCCTGAACTGGGTAGCTTCATTCACAGGGGCCAGTGCTTCCGGAACCAATGGCGGCATCAACGAGATAGCGTTCAAAGATCCCATGCATGGCCTGGTTGCTCATGTGAATGCATCCAACCTGTATGATTTATATGAAACCAGTGACGGGGGAACAACCTGGCAACAAGTCAGTTATTTTGGCCCGGCATATGCCAATTCCCTTGCCTATGTTCCCGGAACCCCCAATACCTATGTTTGCACGGGCGCCGCCACTAACGTCTCCGGATGTTCATACAGCTACGATGGCGGACACACCTGGACCGAATTCAACGGTACCAATGGTGTGCAGTTCCTTGCCACCCGCTGGGTTGATAATGCCACCGGCTGGGCCGGAGACTTTACTGATGCCGTTACACCCTCCACCCTCGGGGGGATGTACAGGTTTAATGGTGTTCTTACCGAAATTCTGCAGATGGATCCCGAAAAAGGAGGTGTAATGATTTATCCCAACCCGAATCAGGGACAGTTCACCCTGACCATCGTGGGCTTTGAAAACAGGGACGTACAGATCGACATCTATGATGCCATCGGGAAACATGTCTTTTCCGGTAACGAAAACCAATCTCTGATTTCCTACAACAAGGCCATGGATCTCTCCGCTCTGCCTGCAGGCATCTATATTGCCAGGATACAGTGCGGGGATCGCCTGTTCCAGGAAAGGGTTGTCATCAGGTAAGTCGCGCCCAATACTTATCTTTGCTGCATGCAAAGACCACTGGCTGTCCTTTCCGTAACCAATGACCTAAGTACTGACCGGCGGGTGGACAAAGTCGCCCGGAGCCTGATAAAACTCGGGTACCGGGTGACGCTCGTCGGAAGAAGAAGAAATGACAGCCTGGCGCTGGAAAACAAACCCTATGAATGTGAACGCCTGTTGTTGCTCTTTGATAAGGGTCCGCTGTTTTATGCAGAATTCAATATCAGGCTTTTCTTCTATCTGTTGAGACAAAAAGCCAGGGTATTTGTGGCCAATGATCTGGACACCCTGACGGCGAATTTCCTGGCATCAAGACTGAAAGCCACCGCCCTGGTTTACGACAGCCACGAATTGTTCACGGAGGTACCCGAACTGACCGGCAGAAAAGGAGTTCAGCAATTCTGGAAAAAACTGGAAGGCCTGATTTTTCCCCGGCTGGAATGGATTTTTACCGTAAATCATTCTATTGCCGACATTTATCGTCAGAAATACCATAAAGAAATCCGGGTCGTACGCAACCTCCCGGAGCGTTCCACCCAACTGCAACCTGCCAGCCGTGAGGAACTGGGCCTTCCGCTTGACAAGCCCATCCTGATTCTCCAGGGTGCCGGCATCAATATCGACAGGGGAGCCGAAGAAGCCATCCTGGCCATGCAGTATCTTAAAGGTACCCTGTTGCTGATTATTGGCGGAGGTGATATGATAGACAAACTGAAGGAACTGACCAGCAATCTGGAACTCGGCAACAGCATCCGCTTCCTTCCCAAAATGCCCTATGAGAAGCTGTTACAGTACACACGCTGTGCCGACATCGGGCTCACGCTTGATAAAGACAGCAGTCTGAACTATCGTTTCAGTCTTCCCAACAAGCTTTTCGATTACATTATTGCCGGAATCCCTGTTCTGGCGTCTCCCCTTCCCGAAGTCAGCAAGGTTGTCAATCAATATCAAATTGGTATGCTGATCCATAATCATGAGCCGGAGCACATCGCCAAAATCGTGGAAATCATGCTTGTTGATAAAAATCAAATGGAAAAATGGAAGGAAAACCTTAACATTGCAGCCTCAGAACTATGCTGGGAAGAAGAAGAAAAGAACCTTGCCGATGTCTACAGCCGCTTCCTCTGACAAGTCAATTCACCTGCTTGCTTTCGATATTCCCATTCCCGTGAATTATGGCGGTGCCATTGATATTTATTACAAAATCAAAGCCTTACACCAGGCCGGCATTGGAATCCACCTGCATTGCTTTCAATACGGACGTAAACCTGCCCCTGAACTGGAAAATCATTGCCTGAGTGTCAGCTATTACCCACGCAGGTTTTCTCCATTTCACTTCTGCCGTCAGATTCCTTATATCGTCAGATCAAGAACCTCTGACAACCTGCTCCGGCAACTTGCCGGACAGAAACTCCCCATCCTTTTCGAGGGCCTTCATTCCTGCTTTTATCTCGATCACCCCAGCCTGAAACACCATCTTAAAATCGTGAGAACCCACAACATCGAACACGATTATTATTTTAACCTGGCAAGGGTCGAAAAGAACAGGTGGAAAAGACTGTATTTCAACAGGGAAGCCAGAAAACTGAAACGATTTGAAAAAATCCTTTTCCATGCCAATGGTATTGCGGCCATTTCCCTGAAAGACACCCAACACTTCGCAGCAACATACAAGGACATGCCCATCGACACCATTTCGGCTTTTCACCCTTTCAACCAGGTGGAATATCATCCTGAAAAAGGTTCTTATGCCCTGTACCATGGTAGCCTGGAAGTCGGTGAAAACAACCAGGCAGCGCTGTTCCTGATCAACGAAGTTTTCTCCAAAACAGACATCCCTCTAATCATTGCCGGCAACAAACCAAGCCAGGAACTGGTGAACTGCGTAAACGAGCATGACCATGTCGAACTCAGGACAGGTTTGAGTACTGAAGCGATATATAAACTGGTAAGAGACGCTCAGGTAAACATCTTACCAACCTTTCAGGCTACGGGAATCAAACTTAAGTTATTGATCTCTTTGTACATAGGCCGGCATTGTATCGTAAATTTTCCCATGGTGGAAAGCACCGGGCTGGAAAGCATGTGTCATATTAAAGATACGGCAGCTGAGATGAGGGCATGCCTGAAAGAACTGATGGCAACGCCTTACACCAGAGAAGAAGCCGCACACAGGCAGGAAATATTTGAGCAGGGCGGTTACTGCAACAGTGTCAATGTGGAAAAGCTCATCCGGATGTTATTCCCCCGGCCTGTTGATTATCGGTAAGATGACCTCCTTCGCAACGGAGGGTTCTGGAAGGAAATTTCTCAAAAAGAGAATAATCATGGGTAGCCATCAGGACAGATGTTCCGCCACTGCTGATTTCCTTCAGCAGGCTTAGAATTCCCCTGGAGGTATCCGGATCAAGATTGCCCGTTGGCTCATCCGCCAGTATCAGTTCCGGGCTGTTGATCAATGCCCTGGCTATACCAACCCTTTGCTGTTCTCCGCCCGATAACTGATTGGGCTTTTTAAATCCTTTGGTACCAAGCCCAACTTTGGTCAGCACATAATGCAGCCTTTCCTGCATAGCCTTTTTGTCTTTCCAACCTGTGGCTTTCATCACAAAAAACAGGTTGTCTTTAACAGAGCGGTCCGTCAGCAACTGAAAATCCTGAAATACAATACCTAGCCTGCGCCTCAGGTAAGGAATATCACTGCCTTTCAGTTTCCTCAGATCGTATCCGGCAACACTGGCACTACCGTCAACCACCGGCAACTCAGCATACATGGTTTTCAACAGACTCGTCTTGCCTGTACCTGTCCTCCCGATGATATAAACAAACTCACCTTTTTTAACGGTAAGATTCACATTTGTCAGGATCAGTATCTGATTCTGATAAACAGAAACACCCTCATATTCAATGATATTACCATCCTCCATATCCAGGTCCTTTCATTTCGGCAGGCGATTGCATGCCCGTTCAAAGGTACTGAATTTCGCATACCGGTTAATGTCCTCATTGGAAATGAATGAACTCAGACAGCCGACACCAACGGCGATCAGGCATTCAATGTTTCCTGGAATCAATGATGACCCTTCCAAAAAGATCATTCTCCTATTTCAAGGTAGGGTAAGACTTTGTTTATCAAAGAGTCAGGTATCAATCCACTTTTTATTAATTCATCCAGATCCGTGATCTGACCATATTGTTCCCTGAACCGGATCAGTGATTTGGCAAAATGATAGCCACCATAAGGATGGCGCATCAGTTGTTTGAAGTCCGCCACATTGACATTCATTTTCCTTAGCAAGGAAACATCCACCCTGACATATCTGATCAACCATAGCAGCTTCAGGCTGTCCATTCCCCTGATCTCTGTCAATTGCCTGACATCATTGTAACCACCGAGCTTTTCCCTGTACCTCAGGATTTTTCCGGCGAAATACGGTCCGATGCCCGGAAGGCTGAGCAAATCAAGAGAGTCTGCCGCGTTGAGTTCAATCATATGAACAGCCTGTTTCTGCGGGGCGATGAACGATTTCGCAACGCTATGCCCGGATTGAACATTCAATTGATATGCATGATGCCCGTGATCATTGTGTTTCACAGTATCCTCCAGTGTATCTGCAAAAGCCGGAACAACGAATAATCCGGAGGCACGGAAGGCCGCTTCGATATTAGCGGTGTCATGCCTGGCAAGCATCCTGTACACACCTGGCACAAGCAGGGTGATTACGATCAATACACTGATAATCAATATTCCTCTCCGTTCTCCTGAAGAAAAGCTCAGGTAATCTTTAATGAACTGGTGCATATAGTAAGGCCCTCCTTACTAATATATATGCATGATCTTTTCAAAACGGATTTTTTTTGTGTTTTTTTTGAAAAATAAGCTTGTTGATGAAGCAGACAGCCGAAAACATCGTAGGTTTGTTTGAGATAAACATGATGCTGCTGTAAACAAGCGACTATGCGATCCAATTTATTTAAAACCAAACCTCTTGAAAAGCTTCAGTTTGAATCTGGCGATCATCAGGGGCTGAAGCGTGCCCTGACCTCCACCAACCTGGTTACATTGGGTATCGGGGCCATCATCGGGGCAGGCATTTTTGTGCTTACCGGTCAGGCTGCTGCACAGTATGCAGGACCGGCCATTGTCATCTCATTCATCATTTCCGGCATGGCCTGTGCCTTTGCCGGGCTTTGCTATGCTGAGTTTGCCGCTATGATCCCGATTGCGGGCAGTGCATACACCTATGCATACGCAACCCTGGGAGAATTTCTTGCCTGGGTGATCGGATGGGATTTGATTCTGGAATACCTGTTCGCGGCCTCCACTGTATCGGTAGGATGGTCGGGTTATGTGGTCAGTTTTCTCAAGGACTTTGATATTTATCTTCCTGCAGCACTGACCAGTGCCACAGGTACTGTGATGGTGGATATTCCGGAATTGGGTTGGCGACCACTTACGCAACACCTAACGGAAACCCTAGCGAGCCAGGGAATATTGGTTGACAGCCTGCCCCAAACCACCGCCTTGATGAACCTGCCGGCCATGTTCATCGTGGCAGTGCTTACCCTGCTGCTTATTATGGGTATCAAGGAATCCGCCAATTTCAACAACCTGATGGTGATCATCAAAGTCGCCGTCATTATCCTGTTTATCGCACTTGGCTTTGCCTTTGTGCAGGGCGCTCATTGGAAACCTTTTATCCCTCCAAATACCGGAACCTGGGGACATTTCGGCTGGAGTGGTATCCTGCGAGGTGCCGGTGTGATCTTCTTCGCCTACATCGGCTTTGACGCAGTATCCACTGCGGCCCAGGAAGCAAAGAATCCGCAACGTGATATGCCCATCGGGATAATGGGTTCACTGAGTGTCTCCACCATTCTGTATATTCTGGTAGCTATCGTTCTTACCGGTATTGTCAGCTACACCCACCTCAACGTGGCTGATCCCGTTGCCGTGGGAGTGGATGCCATGGGTGAAAAAATGTTTTGGCTTCGTCCAATCATCAAAATCGCCGCCATCGCCGGATTAAGTTCCGTCATTCTGGTGATGATGCTCGGCCAGCCCAGAATCTTTTATTCCATGGCAAAAGACGGCCTGCTGCCTCCGGTGTTCTCGCGGGTTCACCGCAAATACAAAACCCCGTATGCCAGTACCCTGATGACCGGATCAGTTGCCCTGGTGTTTGCAGGCATACTTCCGATCAGTATCCTGGGCGAACTTGTGAGTATCGGTACCCTGCTGGCTTTCACCATCGTATGCATCAGCATTATCGTGTTGCGCAGAACCAAACCCGAGTTTCCCAGACCTTTCCGGACTCCCTGGGTTCCCCTCATTCCTTTGCTGGGTGCAGGTATCTGCCTGTTGCAAATGTTCTCCCTTCCCTGGGATACATGGTTAAGGTTGATCTTATGGATGTTGATTGGTTTTATGATTTACTTTTTCTACGGTCGTTTTCACTCCAAACTGAAAGACTGATCTCTCAATGACTGGAATATCAGCGCAATCATGCGCGCGAACACCAGCAGTCCACAAAACAGCGATGCGGATTAGGATCAACGAAAACAGACAGTTATGAATACATCAGCCGGTGGTTTCAGGAAAAGCCTGAACCTGTTTGACTCTACTTCCATTGTGGTCGGTTCCATGATCGGCTCAGGCATTTTCATTGTCAGCGCCGACATGTCCAGGACCCTTGGATCACCGGGCTGGTTGATGATTACCTGGCTGATCAGCGGATTAATTACCGTAATTGCAGCGCTCTCCTATGGCGAATTGGCTGCCATGATGCCAAAAGCCGGTGGTCAGTATGTATATTTACGGGAAGCTTACAATCCGCTTAGTGGTTTTCTTTACGGCTGGACACTTTTCCTGATCATCCAGACCGGAACGATTGCTGCCGTAGCCATGGCCTTCGCAAAATTTGCAGGCGTCATTTTCCCGGCCATTTCAGAAACCCACTTGTGGCTGCAGGTCCATAACTTCAGGCTCAGTCCTGCACATGGCATAGCCATCTGTTCTATCCTGTTTCTTACATGGTTGAATTCCAGGGGAATAAAACTTGGGAAAATTATACAGAATGCATTCACCTCTTCCAAAGTGATCATCCTGCTGGCCTTTATTCTTGTCGGTTTGTTTCTTGCAAGGAATGAGATGGCAGTGTCAGCTAACCGGCAGGTTTTCTGGGAGGCATTCGGAGGTACCTCAGGACAGGGAGTTCCGCTTTGGGGTTGGTCGCTGATCGCCGCCATGGGCGCTGCAATGGTGGGTTCCCTGTTTTCATCTGATGCGTGGAATAATATCACCTTCACCGCGGGTGAGGTGATCAATCCCCGGAAAAACATTCCCTTAAGCCTTTTATTAGGGACCCTGATTGTTAATGTATTATATCTGGTTACCAATTGGGTTTACCTGCAGGCACTTCCGCTGAGAGGGATCGCCGATACCGGCGGTGTGATTGAAAGGGGTATGCAGTTTGCCGTGAATGACCGGCTGGGAACAGCGGCAATGGAAGGATTACTGGGAAATTACGCAGCCATTGTGATGGCATGTTTCGTGGTGATATCCACCTTTGGTTGCAACAACGGTTTAATCCTTTCAGGGGCAAGGGTGTATTATGCCATGGCAGGTGACGGCCTGTTTTTCAGAAAAGCCGGTGAACTGAATGAAAGGGGCGTACCGGCCAAAGGACTGTGGATACAGGCATTGTGGGCCAGTTTGTTATGTCTTTCAGGAACTTACAGCAACCTGTTGGATTATGTCATTTTTGCAGTGCTGATCTTTTATTCACTTACCATCCTGGGTGTTTTTATCCTGCGGTACAAACAACCCCATACCGAACGGCCTTACAAAGCCTTTGGTTACCCGCTGATCCCTGCCCTGTATATTTTAATAGCCATGCTTATTATGAGCATCCTGCTGATATATAAGCCGCATTATACATGGCCCGGTTTGATCATTGTTGTTTTGGGAATCCCGGTCTATTTTCTCTGGAGAAAAAAAGCCGGCTGAAATCATCATTTCAGGCTGAGGATGATTCTGCCGATATCACACTGGAGGCAGTTTTTCAGGTTACAATACTGGTTTTTAAGCTCCAGCAGGGCTTGTGATTCGAGGGCTGTTTCTGCTTCAATGCCGCATTGCCTCCAGGACCGTGTAACGGTATTGTCTTCAGCCGGCAGGTGCGACATCATTTCAAGGAGCTCAGGCGCTGGCAGTTGCTCACCTGCCCGCAGCGCCATCACGTAGCGGAAAGGAATGAGGCAGTTCAGTACGATGTTCAGGATGGCATCCTTACCGAGGGTGGCGGGAAGCCTGTGGCCTGCCTTACCGAAATGATAGTGAACCTGCCAATAGGGAGATACCTCCTGGCCAAACATGCTGAAAATGCTTTCTGGTTCCTGCCACTTGAGTAAACGTGCAGGATGATCGGCCACTTCATGAAGAAATGCGGCAAAATGTGCAATACGAACCGTAGGGAAACCTGCCGGCCTCATTCTTAAAAATTTCCAGATATGTTTTTCAAGGGGTTCAAGGTGATATTTGGCTTTAAAAAAGTGGTACTGTTCAAGTAATGACGCCTGGTAGTCATCAACAGCCGGTTCATTTAAAAAACCGGCCTGACCAAAAAATAAGGCTTCCAGCGACAGAAGCTCATCCTGGTGACGCATCACCATTCTCAGGTCAAGCCTTTTTGCAAGCCAGGTAAAGGGTTCTGCATTCACTTTAAGTCCATAACCTGCAGCAAGGCAATGGTATAAGCTAGTTTCAGCATGCCCCTGGTTATCAATAAACAGCCTGTCGATCCATCCCGACCGTCTCGAAATACGCACTTCAGCAAGATGATTCAGCCAGGGTTTAATTTGATTTTCTTCCATCAATAGAAGCGAATTTGCACAGGGTATCCAACTGATGGAAGAGAGAAAGTTTTCGTACCTGCTGAGCAAAATGCTGTCGTACCTGCCTGACAGATTGAGGGTTGGTATGCTTTGTCCGTCAGGTCTGCAGATCTCCCTGTCCCCTTCATGCACCACATGAAGAATGACACTTCCGAAAGCCCGGTCCACATCATGGGCATGGACCATCCAGTCCGAAGCCTTCACATGGATCTCCACATCGCCCGCCCAGAGGGTATCCCCTATCCTGATCCGTGCATTCAGATAATCCGGTCCGCTGTCATGATTCCGGATCCCCGGACTGACCACCTCGAGGTATTCGCCATCCATGGACATCAATGGCTGGTCTATCAGTTGGAACCTCCAGAGATAGTGTAAAAATTCTTCCGTCATGGCCTTTGTTTTAAAGAAATAGATGCAAAAACAGCATGAAACGGAATAATTTACAAGAAAAAAACTGCCGATTTGGTTATCTTGGTGGAATGCAGTATATTTGCAGCATGTAGTAGTTTATCCATTTCTTTGAATGAGCGAAGGTATGGTCTTGATTTCCAGTATTGAAGAAAAGGTCCTACAGTTGCTTACGCAATTGGAAGCGGGGAAAAAAGAGATGAAAGTACTGCAGGAAAAGATCACGGAACTCCAATATCTAATACAAGAAAAAGACTTATTAATTAACAATTTAGAAACAAAAGCAATAACCCAATCACCGGAGAAGGATAACAAGCACGTTGAGATTGGTAACAGACTCGACGAAATACTGCGGGACATTGATCAGTGCATCGGGATCATGCATCCCTGAAAAAGATGTGAAACAGAATATGGAGGAGGAAATCAGCATATCAGTAACCATCGCCGAAAGGCCTTACCGGCTCAGGATCAGCAGGGCTGAGGAAACGAATGTCAGGAAAGCGGTGGCACTCATTGAGCAAAGGATCAGGGAGTACTCCGGCAACTATGCCTTTAAAGACAGGCAGGATCTGTTGGCCATGGTTGCGCTGCAATACACCACGAGTTTTCTGAATGCCGACAACCGTTCAGGCAGGGAAGAGATACACGAACGGCTGAAACAGCTGGACAGTTTACTGGGAAAACACCTCCAGAGTTGAACATCATGCCACGTTCTTTGAGATAAACGCACTTAAGATTACCCGCGGATTCAATTCATGTTGGTAAACTCAACATTATTACCATTGGGGCAAAAGCTCATGGTTCGTAGGACAGGCCTCAACCTTCGGGTTCTCCTCCGGGAGACAGTGGACGTCGCAAAAACCAGGCAGCCCCAGGCATGTCATCTGGGGTTTACTTTAACTCCCGATTGAACCGCGGGTTTTTCCTTTTTCCGGTGGTTAATTAAATAATCACCACCATGTCAATCCTACTGATTATCATCGTCGCCATTACAGGACTCCTGGCAGGAGGCCTGGCAACGGCCACCATTCTCAGGAAACAAATCCTGAGAAAAACCGAAAACCTGCTCAAGGAAGCGGAGGAAAAGGCAGAAGTACTTAAAAAAGAAAGAATTCTGCAGGCCAAGGAAAAATTCCTCCAGTTAAAATCCGAGCATGAAAAAGAAATCAACGAAAAAAATCTGCAGCTCCAGAGAAACGAAAACCGTCTTCAACAGCGTGAGCAGGCATTCAACAGCCGTGTTGAGGAATTGGCCAGGAAACAGAAAGAGCTCGACACACTGAAAAAGAACCTGAGCTCGCAGCTCGAAATTGTAACCAAGAAACAGGCCGATCTCGATAAAGCCCATCAACAGCAAATAGAAAAACTGGAAGTGGTTTCCGGTTTGTCGGCCGAGGAAGCAAAATCACAACTTATTGAATCATTGAAAGATGAAGCCAGATCCGAGGCCATGGTCTTTATCAAGGACATTGTGGACGAAGCCAAAGTGACAGCGAATCTTGAAGCCAAGAAAGTGATCATTGAAACCATCCAAAGGACTGCCACCGAGCAGGCAGTGGAGAACTCCGTTTCTGTTTTCAATATCGACAATGATGAGATAAAAGGCCGGATCATCGGACGCGAAGGAAGAAATATCAGGGCACTCGAGGCGCTAACCGGTGTAGAGATCATTATCGATGACTCACCCGATGCTATTCTGCTGAGTGGATTTGATCCCGTCAGAAGAGAAATCGCAAGACTCAGCCTCCATAAACTGGTGACCGACGGACGCATACACCCGGCGCGTATTGAGGAAGTCGTTGCCAAAACAAAGAAGCAGATAGAACAGGAAATCATCGAAGTCGGAAAACGTACCTGTATCGACCTGGGCATCCATGGGATGCACAATGAACTGATGAGGCTTGTCGGTAAAATGAAGTACCGGTCTTCATACGGACAAAACCTGCTGCAACACAGCAAAGAGGTAGCCAACCTATGTGCCACCATGGCCGCCGAACTGGGATTGAACCCCAAAATAGCCAAGCGGGCAGGATTGCTTCACGATATCGGCAAGGTTCCTGATAACGAACCGGATCTGCCCCATGCCATCCTCGGCATGAAAACAGCGGAAAAATTCAAGGAAAGGCCGGAAGTTTGCAATGCGATCGGCTCGCACCACGAGGAAATCGAAATGGAGAATCTGATCGCTCCCATCGTACAGGCATGTGACGCCATCAGCGGAGCACGCCCGGGAGCTCGCCGTGAAGTGGTGGAAGCGTATATCAAAAGGCTCGAAAAACTGGAAGAACTTGCCCTTTCCTACCCCGGTGTGGTAAAAACATATGCCATACAGGCTGGGCGTGAGCTGAGGGTAATCGTGGGAGCTGACAAGATCACCGACATCGAAGCCACCCAGATTTCACTCGACCTGTCGAAAAAAATACAGGATGAGATGACCTATCCGGGTCAGATCAAAATCACGGTTATCAGGGAAACCAGGGCAGTGGCCTTTGCAAAATAAAACACCTTCCGCTGCCACCGGCTGAAGCGGTTGTTGATGTGTTTTCACTCCTGAAAACCAAGCAGATCCAGTTTAAAACAAAAGAACACTGGAATGCGATGTGTGTTTCCAGGGTCATCGGTAACAGAACCTATTAGAAAACTGCTTCGCATTTTCACTGAGATTCAGGTTAAATTGTCCTGGTCAGGAATACCATCAACTATTCAAATGGCCAGTATACTTCTGTCAGCCACTTTGATGGATCCGGTTCGGCCATGGGATCGGTGACATATCTTTCCCATGGTGCCCCGGACCGGTTCTTGTTGTTCTTGGTGAGCCATTGCTCAGCCACCATATGTGCAAAGCCGGACTGCTCATATGGCCCCATAAATTCCACCCTGACAGCTTTACCGGGCTTCAGGCTGCCGGTAAGTATGCGTCCTTCCGGAGTCATGGCTTTTTCAACGGGAATGGCACACTCCATGTCAAACACATTATTTTCCCAGGAATAGTAGAGGCAGATGGGTGATCCGGCAGGCTGGAGTTTCTTCTGAACAAGGAAATTCATTAATTCTCCGTAGAATGCGCCCATTTTCTGGCTTATTGTGGCCATGGAGCTCGTATCACGTATGGAAACATAGAAAGTCTCAGCTACATCGGCCGGTTCTGCAATGAGTCTGGCATATGGAAGTTTTTCCGAATAATCCTTCAGGTTCTGCAATCCCTTCTCAAAATCCGGGGCGATCCATTTCTCCATGAACAAACCGAGGTAACGTTTGAGCGGATTCCGGCCCATGTCTGCATCCATACTCCAGACAACTTTCACATTATCCCCTTCCGGATTAAAATTCATATGCATCTCTGCAATACTCTGGGTGAAATCAAGGTCAATCACAACAGACTCATAGGGAACAGATTTCTTTATGATCATTTTTCCCGTACCGACATCCGGATTTTTTGATTCCCAATGATATACAGCACCTTCACCGCTGGGAGGACCGAGGTAATAAACCTGCATGGCTGAATCGAGATGATGCCATGGCGACCAATTATCCCAGTTTTTCAGGTTGTTAACCTGATCGAACAATACCACTCCGGAGGCGTTAATCACCAGGGAGCGTTCCACATGAACCTTCCTGGGTAAAAAGAGGGCAATGATGACAATCAGCGCGATGATGATCAAAACGATCAACCCAATGGTTTTGAGTGCTTTCATAGATATAAATTTTATTATACTGTTTCAAAATTAAACGAAAATAACATACCAGGCAAGTTTGGCTTTGATTTTACCACAAGTTTGACAGAAAATTAACTAAATTTGCCTGCTTTTTCATACAATCTATCTAAATTATTGATTACAAAATCTTTAAAGCTAATTATACCATGAGCAAAGACAAAAAACACAAGTTTGTATATTATTTTGGAGGAAAGAAAGCCGAAGGTGATGCAGGCAGGAAGGAACTGCTTGGCGGCAAGGGAGCAAATCTTGCAGAAATGGTCAACATCGGTCTTCCGGTACCGGCAGGTTTTACAATTACTACCGAAGTCTGTACAGTTTATTATGAAAACAAGAAAAAGTATCCCGGCGAACTAAAATCGCAGGTGGAAGCCGCGCTGAAAAAAGTGGAGAAGGAAATGGGGGCCGTTTTCGGAGACAAGCACAATCCCCTGCTCCTATCTGTTCGTTCAGGTGCCAGGAGTTCCATGCCCGGTATGATGGAAACCGTGCTGAATGTCGGTTTGAATGACATCACCAGGGAAGGACTGATCAAAAAGACCAAAAACCCGAGGTTCGTCTATGATTCACAAAGGCGTCTCATCCAGATGTATTCTGACGTGGTTATGGAAAAGGCGGCCGGCATTGAACCCGCCGAAGGGAAAGGCGTGAGGGTACAGCTTGAGCATGAACTTGAAAAAATGAAAAAGGCCAGGAAGGCCAAGGCAGATACCGACCTCAGCGCCGAAGACCTGAAGAAACTGATTGACATCTACAAGAAAAAAGTGCAGGAAGTACTTGGCAAACCCTTTCCTGAAGATCCCATGGAACAACTTTGGGGGGCTATCGGAGCTGTTTTCCAGAGCTGGATGGGAAAAAGAGCCATCAGCTACAGGAGATTTGAAAACATACCGGATAACTGGGGCACTGCCGTGAATGTCCAGTCCATGGTATTCGGCAATATGGGCGACAGCTCGGCCACGGGTGTTGCCTTTACACGTAATCCGGCCACCGGGGAAAAATACTTTTACGGAGAATGGCTTGCCAATGCCCAGGGAGAAGACGTTGTTGCCGGTATCCGCACCCCAAATCCCATCAATGAAGTCGGCAAGAGTGAACACACCCATCACCTGGTTTCCCTTGAAAAAGCCATGCCCAAGGTTTACAAGCAACTCGACGGTTTCCAGAAAATGCTCGAAAAGCATTATCACAATATGCTCGATATTGAGTTTACCATCCAGGACCAGAAACTGTATATGTTACAGTGCAGGGTTGGCAAAAGGAACGGACCGGCAGCCGTGAAGATGGCGCTCGATATGTACAGGGAGAAACTCATCACCAAAGAGGAGGCTGTTCTGCGTGTCGACCCTTCTCAGTTGGATGAACTGCTCCATCCTATCATCGATCCCAGGGATGAAGCCAAACATAAGCCCTTTGCAAAAGGACTGCCGGCAGGACCGGGAGGTGCAGTCGGACAGATCGTTTTTAACTCAGCCGATGCCGTGGCCTGGGCTAAGAAAGGAAAAGCCGTGATCCTGGTCAGGGAAGAAACCAATCCCGAAGATATCGAAGGCATGCGGGCAGCCAAAGCCATCCTGACAGCCCGTGGCGGAATGACCAGCCATGCGGCCCTGGTGGCCCGCGGATGGGGAAAGTGCTGCATCGTGGGGGCAGGCAACCTGAAAATAGATGCCAAAGCCAAAACAATCAGCCTCGACAAACAAGTATTGAAGGAAGGGGACATCATCTCCCTGAACGGAAGCAAAGGCTATGTTTACCAGGGAGCCCTTAAGATGAATGAATCAGCAGAAGATAACGCTGATTTCCAGGCTTTCATGAAGATCGTGGACGATATCCGCAAACTCAGGGTTAGAACCAATGCTGACACTCCGGAAGATGCAGCCCGTGCCCGCGCATTCGGCGCCGAAGGTATCGGCCTGTTCCGAACAGAACACATGTTCTATGGAAAGCATGCCGAAAAACCACTCTTCATCCTGAGGAAGATGATCGCCTCCAAAACACTGGAGGAAAGGAAAAAAGCACTGGATGAGTTGTATCCCTTTGTCAAGGCTGATATCAAGGGAACCCTTGCCGCCATGGACGGCTTCCCGGTGACTGTCCGTACCCTGGACCCGCCCCTGCATGAATTCGTACCTCATAACGAGGAAGGTCGCAAGAAGATTGCCAAAGAACTGAATATCAGTATTGAGGAATTTGAAAAAAGGGCCGAAAACCTTCATGAATCCAATCCCATGATGGGCCATCGCGGCGTCAGGCTGGGCATCACCTACCCTGAAATCACCGAGATGCAGGTCAGAGCCATTTTCGAAGCCACCGCTGAACTGATCAAAGATAAAAAGAAACCCTTCCCCGAAATCATGATCCCCGTCACTTGCGTGGACAATGAACTGAAACACCAGTATGAGATCATTGCGCAGGTGTACAAGGATGTCCTGAAAAAGTTTAAAATGAAGGAAATTCCCCATCTGGTCGGAACAATGATCGAAATCCCGAGAGCTGCCCTCACTGCGGATAAAATCGCCGGCGTGGCCCAGTTCTTCTCCTTCGGAACGAACGACCTTACGCAAATGACCTTCGGCTTCTCCAGGGACGATATCGGCGGTTTCCTTCCAGAATATCTCGAAAAGAAGATTCTTCCCGTGGATCCTTTCCAGGTGATCGACTTCAGTGTCGTGGGCGAATTGATGAAAATTGCCGTCGAACGCGGCCGTGCAACCAGGAAAGACCTGAAAATAGGTATCTGCGGCGAGCATGGGGGCGAACCAGCATCCGTGGAATTCTGCCATACCCTCGGATTTAATTACGTCAGTTGCTCTCCCTTCCGGGTTCCCATCGCCCGGCTGGCAGCAGCCCATGCCGTATTGAAAGAAAAGAAAGGCGGAAAAAAAACCGGTATAAAAAAGAAGACCGAAGGTAAAAAGAGTAAGTAAAATTGATAATCTGCAGTTTAAGGCGCAAGGTTTCCCTAATTTTGCGCCTTTGAACTTGAAAATGAGAATTTATTCACTTATATCAATATTTATATAAATAGATAAAAATGGAAAGAAGCAGTCAATTCATGAAAGAACTTGCAGCAAAGCTTGATCTTGCACAGTATGGCATTACCGGAGTGAAGGAGGTTTTTTACAACCTTACCTACGACGAATTGTATGAACATGAAACCGATCCTTCACTGGAAGGCTATGACCGGGGATTTGTGACCAATACCGGTGCGGTGAACGTAGACACCGGCATCTTCACCGGAAGATCCCCCAAGGACAAATATATTGTCAGGGAAGAAACCTCTGAACACAATGTCTGGTGGGCTGCACCGGGCCGCAAAAGCTCCGACAACAAACCTGTTTCGGAGGAAACATGGGGAAAATTAGCCAAACTATCTCAGAACCAACTCAGTGGCAAAAAGCTGTACGTTACCGATGCCTATTGCGGCGCCAATGAAAGCACCCGGCTGAAGATCAGGGTTATCTCTGAGGTCGCCTGGCAGTCCCATTTCATCAAAAACATGTTCATCAGGCCCACCGAAGAAGAACTTGCCGGGTTTACGCCTGATTTCGTTATGCTGAATTCCTGTAAGACCACCAATCCCGACTGGAAGGAAGAAGGGATGAACAGCGAAGTGTTTGTTGTATTCAACCTGAAGGAGAAGATGGCCGTTGTGGGAGGCAGTTGGTACGGAGGGGAAATGAAGAAGGGTATGTTCTCTATTATGAATTACTATCTGCCCCTCAAAGGCATAGCCTCCATGCATTGCTCTGCCAATATGGGCAACGAGGGCGACACCGCCATCTTCTTCGGACTATCTGGTACCGGTAAAACCACCCTCAGCGCTGACCCAAAACGTTTGCTGATCGGAGACGATGAACACGGCTGGGACGAAGACGGCGTGTTTAACTTTGAAGGCGGTTGCTATGCCAAGTGCATCAACCTTTCAAAAGAAAATGAACCCGACATTTACAACGCAATTAAAAAGGATGCCTTGCTGGAGAACCTGGTCTACGATGAAAAAACGGGCGCCATCGATTTCTCAAGCAACGCCAAGACTGAAAACACCAGGGTCTCCTACCCTATCTATTTCATCAACAACATCGTAAAACCCGTCAGCAAGGGTGGTCATCCGAAGAATATCATCTTCCTGACGGCCGATGCCTTCGGTGTTCTGCCGCCGGTTGCCAAGCTTGACTACGACCAGACCATGTACCACTTCCTCAGCGGTTACACTGCCAAAGTAGCCGGTACCGAACGCGGCATCAAGGAACCATCCCCCACTTTCTCTTCCTGTTTCGGCCAGGCCTTCCTGTTGCTTCACCCCACAGTTTACGCCCAGGAACTGGCTAAAAAGATGAAGGAACACGGTTCATCCGCATGGCTGGTGAATACCGGCTGGGTCGGAGGGCCATACGGCGTGGGCAAACGCATCGACATTCCCTCCACCCGGGCCATCATCGACGGCATCCTCGACGGATCGCTGCTGAATGTGGAATATGAAATCCTGCCCGTATTCGGATTGCACATCCCCAAATCAGTACCCGGGGTGGACGCCCATATCCTGAACCCGAGAAATCTGTGGAGCAACCCGGCCGACTGGGACAAAGCCGCCTGCAATCTGGCTGAGAAATTCATTGCCAACTTCGAGAACTTCACCGATAACGAAGAAGGACAGAGACTGAGAACCGCCGGGCCGAAGCTTTGTAAGTAGGGATGAAGTGATGAAGTGACGGAGTAATGGAGTGACGGACTGAGCACTTCGTCAGAAAGAGGCCGGGTGATGCCCGGCTTTTTTATTTCAATGACAAAAATTCCTCAAAATTCCCGCTGTGAATGACATTCAGGGAATGCACCGGGTAACTTTCTGTAAAAGTTCTCGAGAATTTGTAACCCGGCTTTGATTTCCACTTAAACTCAAAAGCATGCAGGATACCGTCCCTATCTTCAATATAATCAATTTCCTGCTGATCCTGGGTCCTCCAAAAATAGGCATTTGAATATATATCATTATATTTCAATACTTTAAGCCGCTCAGATATCAGGAAATTCTCCCACAGGCCGCCAACATCCTGCCGCAGTTCAAGGGGTGAAAAATTCGACAGCACCGCATTCCTGATCCCATTATCATAAAAATAGATTTTCCTGCCCCTTTTCAGCTCTTTTCTGAGGTTTCTGCTAAATGCCGGAAGACGGAAAACAATAAACGCCTGTTCCAGCAAGCCGATATACTTTTCTATAGTCTCTTTGTCCAGTTCTACCATTCGTGAAAGCTCCAGATAGGATACTTCCTTTCCCATTTGTAACGCCAATGCCTGCACTAACTTCATTAACTTACCCGGCTTATGGATTCCTTCATAACTAAAAAGGTCCTTAAACAGGTAACTTTCTGAAATTTCCACCAGGTTGCGCCTTGCGTCTTCAGGTTTGGTCACTATTTCCGGATAGTAACCATATATCAGACGGTATGGAATAAGCTGCTTTTCCTTCAGCCAGCCATGATGATCGACCATCTCCTGAAACGATAATGGGAACAACCGCAATTCTATTTTTCTGCCGGTAAGAGGCTCATTGATTTTATTTGCTAAATCCAGCGATGAAGATCCGCTTACTATCATGTTTATTTCAGGGAACTGGTCTATGATCAGTTTCAGTTTGATACCAATATCCTGGATTCTCTGGGCTTCATCGATCACCAGGTTCTTTTTGCCTCCGAAAAGAAATCCAAATTGCGCCGATCCGAAATGCTCAAACAAGGCCCTGACCTCAGGTTCATCGGCATTTAACCAGGCAGTGTCCTGATTATTAAGCGATATCATATTAAGCAATGTCGTTTTACCTGTCCGTCGGGCACCTAACAATATTAAGGCTTTACCCTTTGAGCGCAATTCAGCGATCTTTAGCTCCATGAACCGCTTTATCATTATTTCTCGCATTTATTCGCAAATATAACGCTTTTTTTTCGAATATAATCGAAATATTTATTTTCCCGCGAAACTGCTACCTTTGCCCGGTGAATTGCCTGACTGTAGAAAATATTTCCAAATCATTCGGTGAAAGGCTGCTGTTTGAGAACATCACTTTCGGGCTGGACGTGGGCCAGAAGGCCGCCCTGATCGCCCGCAACGGCGTGGGCAAGAGCAGCCTGCTCAACATCATCTGCGGTCTGGATGCCCCCGACACAGGCCTGGTGACCATCCGCAGGGATCTGCGCATGGCTTACCTGCCGCAGAACCCGGAGTTCGATCCTGCAGCCACGGTGCTGGAGGTACTCTTTGACTCGGACAACGCACTGATCCGCACGGTCAGGGATTACGAACAGGCGCTGGAGGAACTGAAACGCAGGGAAAATGCGGAAACGCACCGCACCTTCGAACACTGCATGGCCGAGATGGACCGGCTGAACGCCTGGGACTTCGAAGCCCGGATGAAGGAAATCCTCGGCAAATTCAACATCGAACGCTTCGACCAGGCATGTGGAGAACTGTCGGGCGGCATGCGCAAGAAGCTGGCCATGGCCAAAACACTGATCGAGGACGTGGACCTGCTCATCCTGGACGAGCCGACCAACCACCTCGACATCGAAATGATCGAGTGGCTGGAGGACTACCTGATGAGGGAAAGGTTAAGCCTGTTGCTGGTCACGCACGACCGCTATTTCCTCGACTCTGTCTGCGACACGATCCTTGAACTTGAAAATACAAGCCTTTACCGTTACCAGGGCAATTACGCCTATTACCTTGAAAAGAAGGCCGAACGGGAATATAACCAGGCGGCCGAACTGGAGAAAATCCGGGGCATCTACCGCCAGGAGCTCGATTGGATGCGGCAGTCGCCCCAGGCCCGCACCACCAAGGCCAAGGCAAGGATCGATGCCTTCTATGAACTGAAGGAAAAAGCTTCTGCCAGATTCGCTCCCAAACCCGCTGAACTTCAGGTAAAAACGCAAAGGGTCGGGAATAAAATCCTGGAGCTGAACAATATCTGTAAGCGCTACGGTGACCTTGTCCTGGTCGATGATTTCTCCCATGTCTTTAAGCGGGGAGAAAAGATCGGCATCGTGGGCCGCAACGGCATCGGCAAGACGACCCTCATGCAGATGATCTCCGGTGAAATCCGTCCTGACAAGGGCCGCGTAGTGAAAGGGCAGACCATGGTATTCGGGCATTTCTCACAGGAAGGCATACAGCCTCCGGATGACAAACGCATCATTGAAATAGTGAAGGAGGTAGCCGAAGTCATACCGCTGGGCAACGGGCGGGAAATGTCAGCCTCGCAGTTCCTGTTTCATTTCGGTTTCAATTACGACACCCAGTACAATTACTACTTCAACCTCAGCGGAGGCGAAAGGAGGAAACTGTCGCTGCTGATGACACTGATACAGAACCCCAACTTCCTGCTGCTCGACGAGCCCACGAACGACCTCGACATCTTTACACTGAACGTCCTGGAGAACTTTCTCATTCATTTTGAAGGTTGTGTGATGTTCATTTCACACGACAGGTTCTTTATCGATAAAATCGCCGATCACATTTTCGTTTTTGAAGGAAAGGGAAAGATCAAGGATTATTACGGCAGCTACTCGGAATACAGACGTAAGAAAGACCGCCAGGAACAGATGGTACGCCGCCAGCTGTCGGAAACAAAGCCCAAAGCGGAGAAAGAAAAGCCGATTCCACTAAAAAAAGGACAATCATTCAGGGAGAAACAGGAATACCTGGCGCTGGAGAAGGAGATCGCAAGCCTGGAAACCGAAAAAAACGACATCCTGAAAAAATTAGGTATTGAGGGAATTCCGCATGAAGAGCTTTTACGCCTTTCGACGCGCTTCGCCGAAATTGAATCCGGTTTGGACAAAAAAATGAACCGCTGGCTGGAATTAGACGAATTAAATTTGCATACTGGACAATAATGATATGTTTTTGTCCAGTACAATGGACAAAATGACTCACAAACCAAAGTTCGCTTCTATGATACATCCGACCCTCATTAAACCCCGAAGCATTGTCGTCGTCGGTGCTTCCAACGACATCACCAAACCCGGCGGAAAAATCCTGAAGAACCTCATTGACGGTCCTTTTCAGGGAGAACTATACGTGGTGAACATCAAAGAGACTGAAGTACAAGGGATCACATCCTTTCCCGATCCGTCGGCTTTGCCGGAGGTTGATCTGGCGATTCTGGCGGTGGCAGCCAGGTTTTGTCCTGCCATTGTGGAATTGCTGGCGAATTTCAAGGGCACCCGATCCTTTATCGTATTGTCCGCCGGTTTTCACGAAGAAAGCGAGGAAGGCGCGATACTCGAAAGGGAAATCGTGGATTCGGTAGAGCATGTGGGCGGCTGCCTGATCGGTCCCAATTGCATCGGTGTAATGACGCCCTGGTACAGCGGAGTATTCACCACTCCAATACCGAAGCTCACCTCCGAAGGATGCGACTTTATCAGCGGGTCGGGCGCCACGGCTGTATTCATCATGGAATCCGCCATACCGAAAGGGCTGACCTTTTCGAGCGTGTTTTCGGTGGGCAACAGCGCTCAGATAGGGGTGGAAGACGTACTGGAATACCTTGATGTCAGTTTCGATCCGACTACATCATCCAGGGTTAAACTTCTCTACATAGAGAGCGTGAACAAGCCGGACAAACTGCTGAAACACGCCACATCACTCATAAAGAAAGGCTGCAGGATTGCCGCCATCAAGGCCGGCAGCTCGGATGCCGGAAGCAGGGCGGCTTCTTCCCATACCGGCGCTTTAGCCAGTTCCGATGCTGCAGTGGATGCCCTTTTCAGAAAAGCAGGCATTGTAAGGTGTTATGGCCGGGAAGAGCTTACCACAGTTGCTTCGATCTTCATGCACAAAGAACTGAAAGGTAAGCGGATCGCGATTATCACCCATGCCGGGGGCCCGGCAGTAATGCTGACCGATGCGTTATCGCACGGCGGGCTTGAAGTCCCGCATATCACCAATCCCAAAGCAAAAGAACTGCTGGAACTTCTGTATCCCGGATCCTCCGTTGCCAATCCCGTCGATTTCCTCGCCACGGGTACCGCAGCACAATTAGGACACATCATTGATTACTGTGATCAGTATTTCGATGAAATTGACGCCATGGCGGTCATCTTCGGCAGTCCCGGACTGGTTGAGGTGTACGACGTTTACCGGCTGCTGCATGAGAAGATGGAGACCTGCCGTAAGCCCATCTTCCCGATTCAGCCCTCTGTGATCAATGTGAAACAGGAGATCGAAGACTTCCTTTCACTCGGACGGATCACCTTCCCGGATGAAGTTGTCTTTGGCAATGCCCTGTGCAGGATTGCCAACACTCCGGCTCCTGCCGGAAATGAAGCCTGTCCTTTCACCATTGACAAGGAGAAGATCAGGTCTGTGATTGAGGCCTCAGGCGAAGGATACATAGAGCCCGTGGCTATTCAGGCCCTGCTTGACGCCGCCGGTATTCCGAGAGCAGGTGAAGCAGTGGTGCATTCCAGGGAAGAAGCGGTTGAAGCCGCTGACAAACTGGGTTATCCGGTAGTGATGAAAGTGGTGGGTCCGGTCCACAAGTCCGATGTGGGAGGAGTTGTTCTGAATGTGAAAGATGCCGGGCAGGCAGCCGCAGCATTTGACCGTATGATCGGGATCCGGGATACCACAGGGATACTGATACAGCCGATGTTATCAGGAACAGAACTTTTTACCGGGGCAAAATACGAGCCTAAATTCGGACACATGATCCTTTGCGGGATGGGCGGAATATTTATTGAAGTGATGAAAGATGTGCAGGCCGGCCTGGTACCCTTGACCGAAACAGAAGCCCTGCAGATGATCCGGGCTTTAAAGAGTTATAAAATCTTCGGGGGTGTCCGCGGGCAGGAAGGAATTGATGAAGTCGGGTTTGCAGGGATTTTGATGCGGCTGTCGGCCCTGCTCGAAACCGCTCCTGAAATCCAGGAGATGGATTTGAATCCGTTGCTGGCTAAAGGAAACAGGATAATAGCGGTGGATGCCCGGATCAGCCTGGTAAAAAACAGGCCGGAATGATAAGGAAACGACTGAACAGCAACCCTATACATTTCCGGCCCATACAAAACCGGTAAACTCCTTGTTGAGCAGCTGATATCCCACCAGGTATGACTCAGCGATCCCGATTTGTTCCGCTCTTTTTTGAAGCGTTCGCAGATCAGCCGGAGAGGGAGTTTCTTTCACCTCAAAGGCAATCTTGTCATCCAGAATAAAATCAATTTCCTGACCGCTTCGCCTGGCATAATACTTTAGAGCACCTCTCAGACTGAGCTGATTGGCAACGGAATTTTCAAGGACAGCTCCTGAACCAACCTCGGCAAGGGTGTTGAGAATGCCGTTATCAGAGAAATATAGTTTTTTCTGGAGGGCGATTTCCCGGTCAGCATTAGTAACGAAGGCCGGTACCTGCCGGATAAGATAGGTTTGTTCAAAAAACAAAATATACTCCCTGAGCAACTGACGGTTAATACCACAAATACTAGAAATCTTCACAAAATCAGTTTTACTTCCCACCCTGCCGGCCAGCAGCCTGATGACCTTATAGATATCATCAACCCTGCGGAAATCAGCAAGAATTTGAATATCAAGGTTCAGATATGAATTAATAATATCCCGCAGCAGGTGTTGCTTGTGCGACCTGAGCGATTCAAACACCACCTCCGGGAAGCCGCCATACAGCAGATACTCCTTATAGGCATCCCTCAGTTTGCCTGAAATAACGAAACTGTATGGAACATAGGGCTCCTCTACCAAAAAAGCATCCCTGGACTGAGTAAACTGGAGGAACTCATAAAACGACAGGGGCCATAGCTCATACACCCGCTTCCGCCCGGCCAGGCTTTCTGAAAACAGATTCTTCAGATAATATGAACTTGACCCTGAGATAAAGAACTTGATGTCATAAGTATCATAGAGGAACTTGATTACACTGGCAATTTCAGGTACAAGCTGCACTTCGTCAATGGCGATCCAGGCTTTGCGTGACAGATCAAGACCTTCATATTCAAGCCCCTGAACAATATTGCCATAGTTTTCCTGGCGAAACAGCATCCTGTGTTCAACCCGCTCCAGGTCAAAATACACTTTGTTCGTATCAGCTACCTTGCTAAGCAGATACCGCAGCGAAGTAGTCTTGCCAACCCTTCTCATGCCCGTAATAGCAATGATCTGCTTAACTTTCAGAGCATTAAGCAGTTCAGGAAATAGTTGCCTTTGAAACATATGCATTGTTATTTTTGCAAATGTACATATAATTTTCAAATAGTAATACTTTTTGATATTTTTTTCATCATTTTGTAACACTATTAGAATAGCATCGCCGGAAAACAATAAACATGCTTCCATCAGGGTATTGTACAAACAGGAAGGGTAACACAGCCAGATTGGCTGATTATCAAGCAGCAAACGTCTATTTCAAGGCGGTTATGGTGTTAAACCAAGCCATCGAAACAGCATGATCAGAAAAGGATTTCCAGTATATTACTGATGAGATTGAATTCTCATCTTATAGAAGGAGCGGTACACAAAATACATAGCCACAACAAAGAAAACTACGCCGATAAAAGGAGAAACATCAGTAAACTGGTCGGCAATTGCGATTTCCATAGCCAGCAGACCAAAGAGGGTAGTGAATTTAATAATAGGATTCAAAGCCACAGACGAAGTATCCTTAAAAGGATCCCCGACAGTATCACCCACCACAGTTGCATCATGCAGGGCCGTTCCCTTTTCTTTCAGGTCGACCTCGACCACCTTTTTGGCATTGTCCCATGCACCACCCGCATTAGCCATATAAATTGCCTGGAAGAGGCCAAAGACAGCAATAGAAATAAGGTAACTCACAAAAAATGAGGCTGGGGCATGAGCTTTGGCAACATCAGGATCATCAAGTACCGTCCCTGAAATAAAGGCAAATGCCAGGGCGAAGGAGAAAATGGCGAAGAAAATGTTCCACATACCCGTTTGGGCATACTGGGTACAGATCTTCACCACTTCTTTGGAATTCTCGGTAGAAGCTTTGAGGTCGGCATTGGGGTCGAGTTTTATATGTTTTTTAATATACTCCACAGCCCTGTATGCACCTGTAGTAACAGCCTGCATAGAGGCACCGGTAAACCAATAAATCACAGCTCCGCCGGCGAGGAAACCAAGGATTGTCCAGGGATTGAGAACATTAAGAATAACTTCAGGTTCGATCCCCAGCTTATTTTTTATCACCAGGATCAGGGAGAAAATCATCGTAGTGGCACCGACAACGGCAGTACCGATAAGTACCGGTTTGGCGGTGGCTTTAAAGGTATTTCCTGCACCGTCGTTGGCTTCCAGGTAATGTTTCGATTTTTCAAAGTCAGGTTTAAAGCCGAAATCCCTTTGAATTTCGGATGAAATATCCGGATTGGCCTCGATCAGGGAGAGTTCGTAGATTGACTGAGCATTGTCGGTGACCGGCCCGTAGCTGTCGACGGCGATGGTAACGGGGCCCATTCCCAGAAATCCGAAAGCGACCAGGCCAAAAGCAAAGATAGATGCATAAGACATACCGAAAGGCATATTTGCTTCCGGGATACTCATGCTGGCGAGGTAGGCGATAAACATCAGCACGAGGAAGACCATTCCTTTCCAGTAAGCGCTGAAATTACCTGCCACGATACCGGAGAGGATAGTGAGCGACGAGCCTCCTTCGCGTGATGCCGTTACAATTTCTTTGACATGCTTGGATTTCGGGCTGGTAAAGATCTTGGTAAACTCCGGGATTAAGGCGGCTCCGAGTGTCCCGCAACTGATGATGATTGAAAGGATGAGCCAGAGGTTTCCGGAATCCGGGAGGCCGGCCAGTTGCCAGTAGCTGACAATAAAAGTCATGATCATGGAAAGAATGGAAGTAATCCATACGAGGTTGGTCAGGGGGATTTCAAAATCCAGATCGTCCTTTTTACCGAAGCGGGCATTGGTGATTACTTTATTAATATAGAAAGCGCCGATAGAGGTGAGGATCATCAGGATACGCATCAGGAATATCCAGGTAAGCAATTCTGTCTGGAAAGTGATATCAGTAACGGCGAGCACGATAAAAGAAATCAGTGCCACACCGGTAACTCCGTAGGTTTCAAAGCCATCGGCGGTAGGACCGACACTGTCGCCGGCATTATCGCCGGTACAATCAGCGATCACACCGGGATTTCTGGGATCGTCCTCTTTGATTTTGAAGACAATTTTCATCAGGTCGCTGCCGATATCGGCAATTTTGGTGAAGATACCTCCGGCCACACGCAAGACCGATGCGCCCAATGACTCACCGATGGCAAAACCTACGAAACAGGCTCCAGCGTATTCACGGGGTACAAACAAAAGGATAACCAGCATCATGATCAGCTCCACACTAACCAGCAGCACACCGATACTCATACCGGCTTCCAGCGGAATATTCAACAGTTTCACAGGTTTACGCTGCATGGATGCGAAGGCCATGCGGCTGTTGGCCAGTGTATTTATCCTGACTCCAAACCATGCAACGCCGTATGATCCCAGAATACCAATGACAGACCACGCGATGATAAGGAAGACTCCTCCGACAGAATTATGGGAGAGGTAACCGAAATAAAAAGCAATACAGACAGCTATCAATAATTCGAGGATAATGAGGAATTTCCCCTGTTGGATCAGATAGGTCTTGCAAGTTTCGTAAATCGTTTGAGCCACATCCAGCATGGATCTGTGCGCGGGCAGTTTTTTCACTACGGTGTACTGGTACAATCCGAAAAAGAGGCCAAGCACACAAATGGCAAAACCTGCAAGCAGCAGGTTGTTTTGATTAGGTGCCAGGTCAGGGATTTTCAGGTCAGCCTCACTGGCGAAGCTCATCACCGGCAATAAAATACTGGCTGCTAATAAGTAGACTTTCTTCATAAGCATCAATAAATTGAATGATTAACAAAGCACAAAATTAGCTTTATAACCCGATTTAACAAATTAAAACACACAAGGTTTGGCTGCCAATTTGGTTTTTTGTTACTTTTACATACCCAAATCCGGCAAGGAGGCGGGCTTCTGTATTATTGCTTTCTGAACGCATGGAGAAAATCAGATTAGAGATTGTCGGGTTATCGTACAGTCAGTCGCAAAGCGGGGCCTATGCACTGATCCTGGGCGAAACAGAGGGGAACAGGAGGTTACCGATCATCATCGGCGGTTTCGAAGCACAGGCCATTGCGATTGAAATTGAGAAGATTAAACCGACCCGGCCACTCACCCATGATCTTTTCAAAAACTTTGCCGATCATTTTGGGATCATTATCACCGAGGTCATTATCAACAAATTCCATGAGGGTGTATTTTACAGCATCCTGCACTGCTTCGACGGTGAGAAAAACCTGGAGATAGATTCACGCACCTCAGATGCCGTTGCCCTGGCATTGCGTTTCCGCTGTCCGATTTATACCTATGAATCCATTATGTCTGCAGCCGGCATCATCATGAAAGAAGAAGGACAGGAAACATCGCCGGAAGCGATGGAGGAAGAAGCTTTTCCAGGTAAAGACGAATCACTGGAAGAATTTACGCTTGCAGAGTTGAAGGAGATGCTGGCACGTGCCGTAGAGAGCGAAGACTATGAGAAAGCATCGCTGATCAGGGACGAACTGAAGAGAAGAAAGTGATCATTACCCAACTTTTCCCAATTTAATTATTGTATGGTCAACATCAGGCTGCGATTAATTTTCATGAACTTTCTGCAGTTTTTTATCTGGGGTTCATGGTTGCTGACAGTAGGTGCATACTGGTTTCAGACCAGGCAGTGGTCGGGGGCTGAATTTGGCGCCATTTTTTCCACCATGGGGATCGCTTCCCTGTTCATGCCGGCTATTGCAGGCATTATTGCAGACCGCTGGGTGAATGCAGAGCGACTTTACGGGCTGTTTCACCTTGCAGGCGGCATCATTTTATTCACCCTGCCCAAGGTGAACAATCCCACGGCCTTCTTCTGGATCATGCTGCTCAACATGGTATTTTACATGCCAACGATCGCACTGGCCATCACTGTCGCATATTCGGCCCTTAAAGGAAAGGGAATGGATATCATCAAAGACTATCCACCCATCAGGGTATGGGGTACCATTGGATTCATCGCGGCATTATGGGTAGTAAGCCTATCAGGGCTGGAAAAATCCGCAGCACAGTTTTACATTGCCTCTGCGTCATCAATTGTCCTTGGCTTATATGCCTTCAGCTTACCCGCTTGCAAGCCACAGGCCGGGGGGCATCGGAAATCACTGGTTGAATCACTCGGACTGAATGCCTTTGCGCTTTTCAGGCAAACAAAAATGGCCATGTTCTTTATTTTCGCCATGCTGCTGGGAGCCTCGCTGCAACTTACCAATGCTTACGGCGACACTTTCCTTCACGATTTTGCGAAAATTCCTGAATTTAAAGATCTGATTGCAGTGAAATACCCTGCCATCATCATGTCTATCTCCCAGATATCCGAAACCCTTTTTATTCTTACAATTCCATTCTTTCTCAAACACTTCGGAATTAAAAAAGTCATGCTTTTCAGCATGATCGCCTGGGTGCTCCGTTTCGGATTGTTTGCATACGGCGATCCGGCCGGAGGCTTATGGATGATTATCCTGTCGTGCATTATATATGGTATGGCCTTCGACTTTTTCAACATCTCTGGTTCCCTTTTTGTCGAAACACAGAGCCATCCCGGAATCAGAGCCAGTGCCCAGGGCTTGTTCATGATGATGACCAACGGATTCGGCGCCTTTCTTGGCAGTTATTTCAGCGGATTGCTTATTGATCGTTATTTCAGGAAAGCTGACCAGTTCGACTGGCAAGGCATATGGCTCAGTTTTGCAGCGTATTCCGTGGTGGTTGCAATACTTTTTGCCCTGTTTTTCAGGCATAAACACCATCCAGGGGAGATGACCAAAGCCACTGAATAAACAAACCCAGGCAAGTAATATGCAACAATATCACCAACTACTCAGGCATGTAATAGCCCATGGGACAGAAAAGAAAGACCGGACGGGCACAGGGACCATCAGTGTGTTTGGTTACCAGATGCGTTTCAACCTTGACGACGGTTTTCCGGTGATGACCACCAAGAAACTGCACCTGCGATCGATCATTCATGAGCTGCTGTGGTTCATCAAAGGTTCCACCAACATCCGGTACCTTCATGATAATAAGGTCACCATCTGGGATGAATGGGCAGACGAAAGGGGCGAACTCGGACCGGTATATGGTTATCAGTGGCGGTCATGGCCGGATTACGGGGGAGGTCACATCGACCAGCTGGCAGACGTGATCCATGCCATCAAATCCAATCCCGATTCGAGAAGACATATCGTCAATGCCTGGAATGTGGGCCAACTGAAGGAAATGGCCCTGCCACCCTGCCATATGTTTTACCAGTTTTACGTAGCGGAAGGGCGGCTCTCCTGTCACATGTACCAGCGTAGTGCAGACATTTTTCTGGGGGTGCCATTTAACATCGCATCCTATTCCCTTTTGTTAATGATGGTAGCCCAGGTATGCGGACTGAAGCCGGGTGATTTCATCCATTCCTTCGGTGATGCACACATTTATCTGAATCACATGGAACAGGTGAACCTTCAATTGAGCAGGACACCCTATCCGCTTCCGGCCATGAAAATAAATAACGAGCGCAAACATATCAATGATTTTATTTACGAAGACTTTGAACTGATTAATTATCAATGCCATCCGCATATTAAAGGAGAAATATCAGTATGAACCCTGAATTGGGATGTCATCCTGGCATTGATATAAATCAACGAAAATTTTTAATCGCCTATAAAACAATTAATTACAAGCGCATGCCGACATTCAGCATCATTGTGGCCGTCAGCGCCGATCTCGGAATTGGTAAGGATAACAGCTTGTTATGCCATATTCCGGGTGATCTGAAGCGATTCAAGGAACTGACGACCGGTCATACAGTCATCATGGGCAAAAGAACATGGGACTCACTTCCGAACAAGCCTCTGCCAAACAGGCGGAATATTGTGATCACGGATATTGCAGGAGAGTTGCTGGAGGGAGCTGAAATGGCCTATTCTATTGAGGACGCATGCAGAATGGCCGATCAGACAAAAGAGAACTTCATTATCGGCGGTGCATCCATCTACCGGCAGTTTATGCCTTTGGCAGACAGATTATACCTGACCCGGGTTCATAAGGTGTTTGAGGCAGATGCATATTTCCCTGAAATCCAGTTTAATGAATGGGAAGCGGAATCAAAGGAGCATCATGCGGAAAATGCTGCCGAAACGGGATTTGAATTCACCTATGAAATTTACAATCGGAAAAAGAGGGACTGATCAACGGATTGTGGCCTCATCAGGTTTTTTGTTTCTTCTTTTTGGCTGCGGGGAACAATACATTATTCAGAATCAAACGATAGCCTGGTGAGTTAGGGTGAAGGCTGAGGTCGGTCGGAGGATCACCGACGAAATGGTTGTAATCTTCCGGATCGTGCCCGCCGAGAAAAGTGAAGGTGCCTTTCCCATATTCGCCATGGAGGTAGCGAACCTCGCCAAGGGCTTTATTTTCAGCCATTACCAGAATATTGGGTTTAACAACCAGTTTGTTAAATGCGGTGGTTTGCCCCATAAACCCTTTAATGATGCGGTCATGATCCTGGGTGAGCATGGTTGGAACCGGATCCCATTTTGCAGAGAAATCGAAGAGGCCGAAAAAGTCGTTTGTTTTATTAACCTTACGTGCGGCAGGGTTTACATCAATGGTTGAGATCTCATACTCATACGGATTTGTGGAGATCTTAAAATTTTGAAATGCGAAACATTTCGAGAAATCCAGTTTCGACTGGGCAGCGGGATCCATCGGATCGCCGTCGAACATCACATCACAGATATCGACACCTTCGGCAGCCAGGGCCACGTCATAACTATCGGGAGCAGAACACATGGCGAACATATATCCGCCTCCTGCGACGAAATCCCTGATTTTTTTTGCCACGGCGAGTTTTAGCTGCGACACTTTCAGAAAGCCGGTGCGGGCAGCGATATCCTCTGAAAACTTTACATCCTCCTGATACCAGCTGGCGTTTCTGTATGATGCCCAGAATTTCCCGTACTGTCCGGTGAAATCTTCATGATGCAGGTGAAGCCAGTCGTAAAGGGGAAGCGCCCCGGTGAGCACTTCTTCATCATACACCTTATCGAAGGGGATCTCGGCATAAGTGAGCACCAGCGTGACGGCATCATCCCATGGAAGACGGCTTGGCGGGGTATACACAGCAATTTTGGGAGCTTTGGTCAGCTCCATAATATCCATATTGGCAGAAGGTTCAGATATCTCCTGCAGGATAGCAGTAGACTGGACATCCGCAATAACCTGGTAACTGACTCCCCTGATGACACACTCGTTCTCAATTTCCTTTGCATACTTGCACATGAAACTTCCTCCCCTATAGTTCAGCAACCAATTGACTTCTACATTATTAGTCAGTATCCAGTATGCGACACCATATGCTTTCAGGTGGTTTTTCTGGGCCTGGTCCATAGGGATGAGGAGGTATGCGGCATGGATACTCAGTGTCAGCAGAAAAAGCACAAGCAATAAAGCTGTTCGTTTCATTGTAAGGGACTCTGTATAATAAGGGTGAACAAAGGTAGGGCTAAAAAGTTTAGTCCTGCAGCAATAACATCATTAAACATCAGATATTGTGCAGCTTGAAAGGATGTCAGAATCCGGGATCCTGCAGGTTGTCGGGCATATCGTCCATTCTTGAGGGGAAGGTTCTGATTTTGTTTCCGTTATCGAAATGGATATTGGGTTGCATCAATTCATCTGCATAATCCGTATCGAGGTTGGTAAATTTGGCATAACGCGAGATAAACCTGAGGCGGACATCGTCGAGTGCCCCGTTTCTGTGCTTGGCGATGATCACGTCGGCCATGCCGGCAGTAGGATCGCCGTTCTCGAACTGATCGAGTTTATAATACTCCGGCCTGTATATAAAAAGCACCAGGTCAGCATCCTGTTCGATGGCGCCAGATTCACGGAGGTCGGAAAGGATCGGCCGTTTACTTCCGGCCCTGGTTTCAACCGAGCGGTTCAACTGAGAGAGCGCAATCACAGGGATATCAAGTTCTTTGGCAAGGCTTTTCAGTGACCGGGAGATTGTGGAGATTTCCTGTTCCCTGTTACCCTTACTTTTCGGATCTCCTGCGCTCATCAGCTGAATATAATCGATGACTACGAGCTGGATTTTATGCTGGGCTTTCAGTCTGCGGCATTTTGCCCTGAGTTCAAAAAGCGTAAGGCCTGCACTGTCGTCGATATAAATGGGAGCTTCCACAAGGTGTTTAATTTTGGTGTTAAGCTGTTCCCATTCATGATTTTCGAGGGTACCTTTCTTTAGTTTTTCTGCGGGCAGCAGTGTTTCACTCGAGATCAGACGTGTCACCAACTGAAGTGCCGACATTTCAAGGGAAAAGACAGCTACCGGGATATGAAAATCCACAGCGATATTTCGTGCCATTGAAAGCACAAAAGCTGTTTTCCCCATTCCCGGACGTGCGGCAATCACAACTAAATCGGATTTTTGCCATCCGGCAGTGATATAATCCAGGTTACTGAAGCCAGAGGGGACACCCCGGATACCGCTTTCATGATCCTTGGCTTTTTCGATTTCCCTGATAGCTTCTCCCACCAGGTCTTCCATCCGCATGTAATCCCGTCTGAAGTTCCTGTCGCCCAGAGTAAAGAGATTGCCTTCCGCTTTATCCAGCAGTTCCAGCACATCAGATGAATCCTCATAGGCTTCCCGGCTGATTTCCGAAGAGATGCGGATCAGTTCCCTCTGGATATACTTCTGATGGAGGATACGGCTGTGATATTCGATGTTTGCCGCAGAGGCGACCCGGCTGGTAAGCTGTGAGATATAATAGGGTCCTCCGACGATTTCCAGTTTACCACTTTTTTTGAGCTCATTGGTTACGGTAAGAATATCAACGGGTTCAAGACTTGCGAACAAGCGCTGGATGGAAGAGAAGATGATCTGGTGGGCATCCTTGTAAAAGATCTCGGGTTTGAGAATATCGATAACGGCGGTCAGGGCATTTTGTTCGAGCATCAGGGCACCGAGGACAGCCTCCTCAATATCAAGGGCCTGGGGAGGTATCCGTGTTTGATCGTGAAACGCTTGCTGACCTGTTTCAGAAAAGCGAAGGCTGCGTCTTTTCTGCAACAGTTGGTTTTCATTCTGTACTTCATCCATGCTTCAAAGAAAGGTAAAAAAAAGAGGATGATGGCAGAACCCGGCAAATTAAGTTTTCAACAAGCGGCCACGAATTTATGTTTCAGATATTTGGTAGGCAGGATCAGGGGAACGACGGTCACGTCCGGTTTACAGGTCAAGCTTCACCTGGATGGCCCTGACCTGGGTCTTCAGATCATGGATGGCCCTGGCCATTTCAATCTCACGGTTGGGTTCAGGAAGTTCGGCACTGATATAATTAATGAATTTCCATACTTCCCTGATATCATTCACATGGATTTCATAAGGTTCATAGGCCGGATTCAGGGAATGAAGGATCAGCCTTGGTTCTTTCGGGAGGTGGCTTTCGACCACTTTAAACACCACACCCTCATGACGTGTGACAATAAGATACGCATGACGGTCGCGGATCAGATTCCAGTTCTGGACATACTCACCGGTAACCCAGGAGCCGTGGGGGATCGGCAGCATGGAATCTCCGTTGATCTGGAATGTACGGTATTTGCGTTCCTTATGAAGAAAAGGCAACTGAAATACAGGGAGTACACTGATGAATTCGGGATCGGCATAGCCCGTGGCATAACCGGCTTTGGCTTTTTCGTCGACCAGTTCAATGTTTTCCCTGTTATGGCTGTCGATGGTGGTTGCAAGGACTCTGAGCTGGGCTCCGGTAATATAAACATCATATCCTTTCTCAAGCTGCGACAACTGGCTTTCGGGCAGCACGGACAGATCGACGCTGAGGAGGGTATCGACCGACACTTTAAAATAGCGTGAGAACGCCACCAGGGTAGTTATATCCGGCTGGGCGACACCATTTTCATATCCGCTGAGGGTAGACCGTTTCAGATCCATGGCCAGGGCGGTATCGTCCTGGGTCCTTCCCCTCCTTTTGCGAAGCAGTTTAATATTTGATCCGAAAAACATTTTTTCTTGTATTGGATGAATATTTTGATTATATTGTAATCACAATTTTGATTATATTTTCGTCAAAGGTAATATCATTTTCATACGGAAGTCAAGAAAAAAGAGAAAAAAGTGTACAGTAAGATGGAAAGTATTGATCGTCAGATTGTTCATCTGGATTTAGACACCTTTTTTGTTTCGGTTGAGCGTCTGATGAATTCCAAACTGGAGGGCAGGCCGGTGATCATTGGCGGCAGTTCCGACCGGGGTGTGGTGGCTTCATGCAGTTATGAGGCCCGTAAATACGGGGTCAGTTCGGGGATGCCGATGAAGCTTGCACGGGTTTTATGCGGGGATTCCGTTATTATCCGGGGGGATATGGATCTGTACAGCCGGTATTCGAAGATGGTGACGGAGGTTATAGCCGGGCAGTCGCCCCTGTATGAAAAGGCTTCGATCGACGAGCATTACGTAGATATGACCGGCATGGACCGTTTTTTCGGCAGTCTCAAATGGGCCAGGGAATTGCGGCAGAACATCATTCGCAACACGGGGCTCCCCGTTTCACTGGGTTTTTCTCCGAACAAGACAGTATCGAAGATAGCCACGGGAGAAGCCAAGCCGAACGGGGAGAAAGACATTCCGGTCGATCGGGTGAAGCCTTTTCTTGCCCCCTTGTCGATCCGGAAGATCCCGATGATAGGGGAAAAGACTTACCAGAACCTTCGTTCGATGGGAATCGCCACCATCCACACCCTGAGTGAGGTTCCTCCGGAGCTGATGGAAAGGGCGCTGGGCCGGAACGGGCTGGTAATCTGGCGCAAAGCCAACGGCATTGATCCCACGCCCGTCATACCCTATTCCGAACGCCAGTCGATCAGCACAGAATGCACCTTTGAGCAGGACACCACCGATGTGGAATACCTGCGGCGGGTACTCAGCGGCATGGTGGAGAAGCTGGCCTTCCAGCTGCGCAGGGATGAAAAGCTCACCTCCTGTGTCACGGTCAAGCTGCGTTATTCCAACTTCGACACCCATACCGTTCAGAAGCATATCCCTTACACCTCCTTCGACCACCTGCTGCTCGAAGTCGTCAAAGACCTGTTCCGGCGGCTTTACCAGCGCAGGATGCTGATCCGGCTGATCGGGGTAAAGTTCAGCGGACTGGTACATGGCGTACAACAGATCGGACTTTTTGAGGATTCCCCCGAACTGATACGCCTGTACCAGGCCCTGGACCATATCCGCAGGCGATATGGCAGTAAGGCCGTCCAACGTGCCATCGGGATGCGATGATGTTGCTGGGTCACTCATATTACAGCCTGCGATACGGGACCATGCCGGTGGAACGCCTGGTTGAGGAAGCTTCGGCCAGTGGTTTCGGTGCACTGGCATTGACCGACATCAACAATACCATGGGAATGATGGATTTTATCCGCGAATGCAGGGAAAGGAAGATCACCCCCATTGCAGGCGCTGACATCCGCAACGGCAACCAGCAGCTGTATACGCTTATTGCACTGAATAACAATGGATTACGTGAGATAAACGAATTTATCACCCGCCATAACCTGGCTGCCACCGACTATCCGCCCGAAGCACCCGTATTTCATCAGGTATACATTATTTATCCCCTGGGCTCAAAACCGATCAACAAACTGCTGGAGAACGAATACTGCGGCATCCGTCCCGACGAGGCGAACCGTCTGATATCGCTGCGATGGCAAAAATATCCCTCCAAACTGCTGGTCAGACAACCGGTTTGCATGGGTAATCGGCGGGAATACGACCTCCATCTGAACCTGAGGGCTATCGACAACAACACCCTGCTGAGCAAGCTCAGTCCGGGCCAGGCTGCGTCTCCCCTGGATGTGATGACCACTGCTGCCGGGCTGAGAGAAGCCTTTGCCTCCTACCCCGTCATCCTGTCGAACACGGAGCGTTTGCTGGCGGAATGCAGTGTTGACATCGACTTCCGTACGGTAAAAAACAAGAAAACCTTCACCGGCAGCCGTTACGACGACAAGGTTTTACTGGAGAAGCTGGCCCTTGACGGGCTGGAATACCGTTACGGGCGGGGTCATGCGGAAGCGGGCCGCCGGGTGCAGCATGAACTCGGCATCATCGACCAGCTTGGGTTCTCGGCTTATTTCCTGATTACCTGGGACATCATCAGGTATTCGATGAGCCGGGGCTTCCATCATGTGGGCAGGGGCAGCGGCGCCAACAGCATCATTGCTTACTGCCTGCGCATCACCGATGTGGATCCCATTGAACTCGACCTGTACTTCGAGCGCTTCATCAATCCCAGGCGAAGCAGTCCGCCCGATTTCGACATCGATTACTCATGGAAAGACCGGGAAGAAGTCCAGGATTATATTTTCAAGCGGTATGGCCGGCAACACACGGCTCTGCTCGGAGCCACCTCCACCTTTAAGGGTAAGTCCATTATCCGTGAATTAGGAAAGGTACACGGACTTCCGAAAGAAGAGATCGATGACCTGTTAAAACACCCCGACAAGCCGACCAATGCGAACAACATTGCAGGCAGGATCAAGACACTCGGCCTGGAACTGCAGGATTTTCCTAACCTCAGGAGCATCCATGCGGGAGGGATTCTGATTTCGGAAGAGCCGATCACGGCCTTTACTGCCCTGGATCTTCCGCCCAAAGGATTTCCGACCACACAATGGGATATGTATATAGCGGAAGAGATCGGATTCGAAAAGCTTGACATACTCAGCCAGCGGGGTATCGGGCATATCCGGGAAAGCGCCGACCTCATCCGCGCAAACAGGGGCATTTCCGTTGATGTTCATCAGGTACGGCTGTTCAAAGAAGATGCGAAAGTAAAAGACCAGCTGAAACGTGCCGAGACCAACGGTTGTTTTTATATCGAGAGTCCGGCCATGCGGGGCCTGCTCAACAAGCTGCGCTGCGACAATTACCTCAGCCTGGTGGCCGCCAGTTCCATCATCAGGCCGGGTGTGGCCAGGTCGGGTATGATGCGGGAATACATTTACCGTTTCCATCATCCCGGAAAGTTCCGCCACCTGCATCCCGTGATGGAGGAACAACTGCGTGAAACCTATGGGGTAATGGTGTACCAGGAAGATGTACTGAAGGTATGTCATCATTTTGCCGGGCTGGACCTGGCCGATGCCGATGTCCTCCGCAGGGCCATGAGCGGGAAACATCGATCGCGCAGGGAGTTTGACCGCATTGTGGAGAAATTCTTCAGCAACTGCAAGGCTTTCGGTTATCCCGACGACCTCACCAAAGAAGTATGGCGGCAAATCGAGTCTTTTGCCGGTTATTCCTTTTCCAAAGCCCATTCGGCTTCCTACGCCATCGAAAGTTTTCAGAGTCTCTGGCTGAAGGCCCATTATCCGCTGGAGTTTATGGTGGCGGTAATCAACAATTTCGGAGGTTTTTACCCCGGCTGGGTATATTTCAACGAAGCCAGGCGATGCGGGGGCAACGTCCGGCTTCCCTGTGTCAACAACAGCCACTACCTGACCTCCATCCGGGGAACCGACATCTTTATCGGATTCATCCACCTGGCCAATCTGGAAACAAACCTGGGCAAACAAATTGAGAAGGAAAGGCTGATGAACGGGCCTTACCTCGGGCTGGAAGATTTCACCCGGCGCATCAACCCTGAAAAAGAACAATTGTTGCTGCTGATCAGGGCGGGTTGTTTCAGTTTCACCGGCAAGCGCAAAACAGAACTGATGTGGAATGCCTGCCTGGTAAACAAACCTGAAGCGGTGTTTCATCAGGCAGGGCAGTTGTTTGAACCACAGCATAAAAGCTTCACCCTCCCGGTTTTGGAGTATGACCCGCTGGAAGATGCCTACGATGAGATTGAACTGATCGGTTTCCCGGTGAGCATGAGCTGGTTTGACATGCTGATGACACCATTCAGGGGGGAGATCACCGCATCTGATATGAAGAAACACATCGGGCAGAACGTCAGAATGATAGGCAACCTGGTGACAATCAAATATGTACGGACCATCCGGAAAGAATGGATGCATTTTGCGGCCTTCCTCGACCATCAGGGGATATTTTTCGACACGGTACACTTCCCCGATTCCCTTAAGCAATACCCTTTCCGGGGGCAGGGCATGTACCTCATCCTGGGTCAGGTCGTGGAAGAATTTGGTTTTCCCAGCATCCATGTGCTGAAGATGGCCAGGCTGCCGCTGAAAAAGGATCCCAGAAGGGATTAGGGAAATGAACAAACCGCACGACAAGTATTGAGAGTTTTTTGTAGGTTTGTCCGGAAAGGGAAAAACATCATTTTAATATGGCAACAGTTGTTGTTCTTGGAGCGGGAATTTCCGGCCATACCGCTGCAGCATTTCTGAAACGGAAACTTGGTCGCAGTCATGAGGTGGTGATGGTATCACCGAACAGCCACTACCAATGGATTCCATCGAATATCTGGGTTGGTATCGGGCAAATGACCATAGACCAGGTCAGGTTCAGGCTGGACAAAGTTTATAAGCGCTGGGGGATTGTTTACAAGCAGGCCAGGGCGGTTTCCATCCATCCCGAAGGGGATGAATCCCACGAAAAGGCGTATGTAAGCATCTCATATGTTTCTGGCGAAAAACAGGGGCAGACAGAGCAGCTTTCCTATGACTACCTGGTGAATGCCACAGGCCCGAAACTCAATTTTGAAGCGACCGAAGGACTCGGTCCGAAACACCACACAGTCAGTATCTGTTCTTACGACCATGCTGCACAGGCATGGAAAAAACTGCAGGAGTCCCTTGACAGGATGACCAGTGGATTCCGTCAGACTTTTCTGATAGGAACAGGGCATGCCCTGGCCACATGCCAGGGAGCCGCTTTCGAATACGCCCTCAATGTTGCCTTTGAAATCAGGAAGCGCGGTCTTGAAAACTTGGCTGATATCATATGGATTACTAATGAATATGAACTGGGTGATTTCGGAATGGGCGGTGCGTTTGTCAAGCGTGGCGGATACATTACACCGACAAAGGTATTTGCCGAAAGCATCCTGTCAGAATATCGCATCCGCTGGATCAAGCGGGCCGGTGTATACAAGGTTGAGGCTGGACGTGTTCATTACGAGACCCTGGCAGGAGAATATCTTACTCAGGATTTTGATTTCGCCATGCTGATTCCCGCTTTTGCAGGTGCAGGGATGACTGCCTTCGACAAACAGGGGAATGACATTACCTCTGTCTTATTCCGGCCCAACGGATTTATGACAGTGGATGCCGATTACACCGACAAACCCTTTGAACAGTGGAAAGCCTCTGACTGGCCGTCAACCTACGATCACCCCATCTATAAAAACATCTTTGCGGCAGGCATTGCCTTCGCTCCGCCTCACGCCATGTCAAAACCGATGAAAACAGCCAACGGGAATCCGCTGTTTCCCTCCCCACCCAGGACAGGAATGCCTTCAGGGGTAATCGGAAAAGTAATTGCCCTTAATATTGCCGAGAAAATCAAATACAACCACCCGGTGTACAGGCACAAGGCCAGCATGGCCAGTATGGCGGCAGCATGTATTGTTTCGGCCGGTTACGGAATAAAACACGGAAAGGCAGCCACCATGACCGTATCACCTATCGTGCAGGATTGGGAAAAATATCCTGCCTGGGGCAGGGATATCCGTGCAACCGTCGGAGAAATCGGTCTGGCCGGTCACTGGATTAAACTATTTCTCCATTATATGTTCATCCATAAAGCCAAAGGATATCCTTTCTGGTATCTGCTGCCTGAATAATCAAACAACTCAAGCTGTAAACCATGAGCACAAACAATGAAATCAGGGCTTACAAAGACGAATACTATCCGCCCGTTCCGACACGGATGACAAGATTCTGGAGAACCTGTATCATGTATCAGATTTTCAGATTCTTTGTCCTGAATTACAAAATCATGAAGATGGTGGTCAAAGGTCACTCATAAGAAGCGGGGAAACCTTCAGGATACAACCAAAACCTGCTTTTGGCAGTCTTCCTGAAAAGATTTTCCTATATTTGTCTTACCTATTCTTTTCCGATGAAAAGATTTATAATCCTGACCGTACTGTCAATCCTTTTACCGTTTATGACAGCGAGCGGAATATCCTACACCAAAGTTAAACCTCTCAGCCCGGGTATCCGCTTCATTGAAAACAAGGGGCAATGGGAACCGCAGGTATTATTCAGGGCTGGCATTCCGATGGGCACCCTTTTTCTTGAGAAACACCGCCTCACTTATTTGCTGGTGGATCCCCATGTGCTGGGTCACTGCCACCACCCCGGGACTTGCGGGAATGCGCATGAAAATGAGAAACCAGTTGACTTTGCCGTTACCAGCCATGCATTCCGGATGCATTTTGCGGGTGCATCAGAAAACACTACGGTATCTGGAAGCCAGACTTTTAAAGAATACCATAATTATTTTATAGGGAATGATCCCTCGCATTGGGCTTCCGATGTGAAACTATACAGGGAGATTACTTACCGCGGCTTATATCCCGGCATTGACATGGTGGTCAGAGGCAATCCACTGCACCTGAAATACGAATACCTGGTAGCGGCCGGAGCCGATCCGGATCAGATCAGGGTATGGTATGAGGGCACCGATGCCATGCTGATAGAAGAAGGAAGGCTGATACTGCGCACGACTGTAAATGATGTAATTGAACAGCAGCCATTTGCATACCAGCTGCAGGGTGCAGACACCCTGACCGTTCCCTGCCGTTACATCCTCAATGGGTCTTATGTATCATTATCTTTCCCCTCGGGATACAACAGGGAACTTCCCCTGGTAATCGACCCGGTGGTAGTGGCATCAACCTACGCCGGAAGCATGGGCAGCAGCACCTATGGTCATTCAGCCACATATGATGACCTGGGTTACATCTACACTGGTGGAAGAAGCTTTGGGCAGGGCTATCCTGTCACCACAGGCGCGTTTCAGACCATGCATGCCGGTGCAGTCGATATTGCCATCAGCAAGTTCTCACCAGATGGTACCAGCCTGATCTGGGCCACCTATGTTGGAGGATCGTCAGAAGATTATGCCCACAGCCTCGTCACCAACGCCAACCAGGAACTGTTTATTTACGGTTCCACCCAATCAACCAATTACCCGGTTGTAGCCGGTTGTTTCCAGACTGTAAAAAGCGGTCAGTATGATATTGTATTAACCCGTCTGAATTATTCAGGGACGGCACTTATCGGATCCACCTTTATCGGCGGCAATGCCAGTGACGGGCAAAATGAATTATATATCAATTATGGAGACACCTACCGTGGAGAGGTAATCCTTGATTCCCAGGGGAATCCCTGTGTGGCAAGTTTCTCCTCTTCCACCAACTTCCCGACCACAACCGGGGCCTTTGACCAGACACACAACGGGAATCAGGACGGAGTGGTGTTTAAACTCGACAGCACGCTGACCCAGCTTATCTGGTCGACTTACCTGGGCGGATCGGGCGACGATGCCGCTTACGGATTGAAACTGAACATCGTGGACATGGTGTATGTCGCAGGAGGAACCCAAAGCACCAATTTTCCGACCACACCCTGGGTGCTTCACCCTGAATACCAGGGAGGAAGTCATGACGGATTCATGTGTATTTTTATGCCTGACATGACATCGATGATCGCCTGCTCCTATTTTGGTACTCCGGATTTTGACGAGATCTTTTTCATCCAGATGGATGAGGAGAACAATGTTTACATATATGGCCAAACAGGCGGTACCATACCTGTAACTCCTCCCTGTTACGGAAATCCCGGAAGCCACCAGTTCATCGTGAAACTGGACCAGACCCTGAACGGGGTCATTTATTCAACCGTATTCGGGAATGGTACGCAGCAGGGCAAACTCAGACCCACTGCCTTCCTGGTGGACTACTGCCAGAATGTTTATGCTGCCGGCTGGGGTGATACCCAGGGTTTCCCGGTCAGCCCGGATGCGGTTCAGGCTACCACCGACGGTCAGGATTTCTACCTGATCGTGCTGAAAAAGGATGCCGAAGAGATGCTCTATGCCACTTTCTATGGGACCCAGGGCTGGGAGCATGTGGACGGAGGTACCAGCCGCTTCGATAAAAACGGCATCATTTACGAAGCAGTTTGTGAAGGAGCCGCCAATTTCCCTACAACTCCGGGTGCTTACGCCACCTACTCCACCGTAGGATGGGATCTTGCCGTCTTTAAAATTGATTTTCAGCTTTCCGGGCCTACCGCCGATATCGGAGTTAACCCGGGCACCAGCGGCTGCGCCCCTTTCAGTGCCAGTTTCGTGAACAACAGTACGAATGCGGTAGAGTATCTGTGGAACTTCGATGACGGATCGCCTGGTTCCAGTCTTGAAAACCCGGTACATACCTTTAGCTTACCCGGTATATACCAGGTTGCATGCATTGCCATCGACTCCGGCTCCTGTTTTGTTTCCGACACTGCTTACATAGAGATCCACGTGCTTGCTCCACCGGCCGTCACCCTTGGCACCGACACCCTGATGTGCGGGACAGACAGCCTGGTACTGGATGCAGGCAATGCCGGGAATACATTTGTCTGGTCCACCAATGCCACGACCCAGCAGATCACCGTCACCACCCCCGGCACTTACTGGGTTAACGTGAACAATGGTTATTGCACCGGGAAAGACACCATTCAGGTCAGTTTTATGAATCCACCCGAGCTCGGACCCGACATTGTGTTGTGCGACGGGCTGAGTGTTACGCTGGATGCAGGCATGACCGGTTACCAGTACCTGTGGAATTCAGGGCAGAGTACCCAGTCCATCACTGTTAGCACTTCACAGGTCTATATTGTATCCGTTACCCAGGCTTCTTGCACCCTGAGCGATTCCGTAAAAGTGACCTTCATACCCCTTCCCGTGGTACATCTGGGTCCTGACCAGAGCCTTTGCGAGGGGGAAACTGCCCTATTGAACGCCGGAAATCCCGGAGCATTCTATTCCTGGAATACAGGCGCCATGACCCAGCAAATCAATGTATACCAGTCCGGCATTTATAGTGTAACAGTCACCCAAAGTGGTTGTTCCGGTTCCGACACCGTTTATATCAATGTGCTTCCCGTTCCCCAGGTGAATCTCCTGGGTGACCACATCCTCTGCGAGGGAGATACCCTGACCCTGGATGCCGGGCTTCTGGGGTACCAATACAGCTGGAGTACGGGCGATACCACCCAGACTGTCCTGGTATCCGACAGTGGGTTCTATTCGGTTACCGTTACCGCATCCGGATGCTGGGGAAGAGATACAGTGCATGTCGAAATGATCATCCTACGGGTGGATCTCGGCAGCGATACCCTGCTCTGCCCAGGCCAGTCCATCGTGCTGAATGCCGGCAATCCAGGGGCATCCTACCTGTGGAACACCGGAGACACCATCCGGACTAAAACCATCCTGAACAACGGCCTTTACTGGGTTGAGGTCAGCAAATACCTGTGTAAAGCCAGAGACAGCATCCATGTAGGTATGATGCAGCAAGTGGACCTCCCTGATCTGCTGAACTTATGTGGTCATGAATACCTGGAAATCGATGCGGGAATCGAAGCGGACAGATATGAATGGTCTGACGGACAACTTACAAGACTAATCCGGATCTATGAATCTGGAACCTATATCCTGTCCGCGTCAAAAGGTCATTGCATTCTGAAAGATTCAACCCTGGTAATCGGGAAACCAGGCATTTCAACCTTCTATATACCGAATTCATTCAGTCCAAACCACGACGGACATAACGACCGCTTTCTTGTCAAAGGCACCGACATCATCTACTTCAATATGAAAATCTTCAACCGCTGGGGTACAATGATCCATGAAACCAACAGCATCGAAGAAGGATGGGACGGCACCTACCAGGGTGATGTGGTGATGTCGGGGGTGTATTTTTACGTCATCCGCTACGCCAATGAATGCTCCTTCGACCAGATCTTCCAGGAGGTCGGCACAGTGCTTGTAATCAGATAATTAATTGCTATTTCTGAATGAAACGCAGCGATCAGGCGTCGACCGGGATAAGCAGATCGGCTCCGTTATTCCGTACATTATTCACCCGCTCGGAAATACGGTATGCCCTCATTTTCCGGTTATCAAATGGTTTTAGCAAGGCCTGTAAATCATGTACAGAAGCTTGTTTGTCAAGCCAGTATTGCTCCATCTCCGGTTCAAGGATCACAGGCATGCGATCATGCACAGGTTTCATCAATTCATTGGGCGTAGTGGTAATGATGGTGAAGGTGTGCAGGAGTTTTCCTTCCTGATCTTTCCAGCAGTCCCATAATCCTGCAAAAGCAAACAATGCATCATCTTCAAGACAAAAGCGGTAAGGGAGTTTCTTCCCTGCTTCCTTTTTCCATTCATAGAAACCATTGGCTGGAATAAGACATCGCTTTGACCGGAAGGCAGTCCTAAAAGATGGCTTTTCATTGATGGTTTCCGCACGTGCATTAATCATTTTACTCCCGATACGCGGGTCCTTTGCCCAGAAAGGCACCAGCCCCCAGCGAAAGAAATTCAGTTTGCCCGGCTCTTCACCCGTAATCACCGGAAGCTGCATCATCGGAGCCGCATTGAAGATCTGCCTGAGCCATTCTTTTTCGACATCTACATGAAACCTGATCTGAATATCGTCTTCGAATTTTGAGATTTGGAATCTGCCGCACATGGGTGATGAAGTGATGAGGTTACGAAGTTACGAAGTTATGAAGTTACGAAGTTACGAAGTGATGAAGTGATGAAGTGATAGAGTTACGAGGTGATGAAGTAATAATAGGGTTACGAAGTTACGGGGTTTGGATTGATGAAGTGACAGCGGGGTGGTTTTTTTGTGTTTCTTTGTGAATAATTTGATTCTCATGAGGATTTTGCATTTTCTTCAGGCGACAGCAGGCCTGCTGGTTTTATTTTTCCCCCTGCTTTTACTGGGGCAACCCCATGTAAAGGAAAGTCTGATTCTAAAGCTGGACTCAAATGAAAGCATCGTGCGGGAAATGAGTTGTTTCGATCTGAATCCTGAAAAAGACATGCTGCGTATTGTCACCAGACATACTTCAGGGTATTACGTATGGAAAAATGGAAAGAAAAAAGGTCCGTACGAGTCGCTTCCTGAAAATGATGACACTGCATGTCCACCGGGAAGGCTCTTACCCTGTGCCGCATACAGCACAAAAGAATGCCACCCGCAGGATTATTACACCCAATACGTCAGCAGCGATGCATCCATGGCCATGTATATCACTCATAATGGGGTCAACCATGGCCCATTTTCGGCCGTAATGCAACTTGAGGTCACCTGTGATAAAGCTGCATTCGCTGCCATTGTGATGGACATGGAATCGCATATCAGGCTCATCCATTCAGGGGGGAAAAACCTTGCCCTGAGCGGAAATCCCTTCTGGCTGAAACTTTCGCCGGATGGCAGTACTGCCCTGGCCGCCATGGGAAAGATGATAGATCCTGCAAACATGGACGTTTCAAAACTCACTTTTGAGGATTTCACATCCTTCAGGGTTTTTAGCCTTGACGGAAAGGCATACGGCCCATACCGGCAAGACAAGACGCCACAGGAAAACTTTTGGTTTTCAAACACTTCAGGATCAAACTGGTATATGCTGCACGAAGGAGCCATTTACAAGAATGGCAACTTGCTGAGACCGGTTCCGGACGGGTACAGCCCCTGTCAGCTCTGGTTCGGTCCGGATGGTGAGCGCCTCTTTGTCAGCCAGTTTGAGGGCGGAACGCTGACCGAAGATAATAATACCGTACTGATGCATCATCCCTTACAGGTCATCACCCGCCATGAAAAGAACCGTACGAAAATCAGCTGGATCAGTCTTGACAAGGACAACAGACTGGTACTTTACGAGAGCAATATGTGAGACCGGCCCGGATGGGCAAGGTTTGGAACCTCTGCTGCCTTCAGGAGAAAGTGTATCTTTGCAAACCAAAAAAACATTATCTTATGAAACACCTGAGTTTTTTTATGATTATGCTGGTATTCCTGGCCACTGCATGTATGCCGACACGGAATGGGTTTGCGAAAACATGCTCTGTTGCTGTGTACGGCATTACTCATACTAAACAGCTTTGCATTCGCAAACCTGTCAAGTATGAATATAAAAAAGAAAAGAATATGGAGAATCCGTTTTTTACAAGATTCAACACTCCTTACCAGGTACCTCCATTCGATAAGATCGATACAAGCCATTACCTGCCTGCCTTTATTGAGGGGATGAAACAGCACAAGGCAGAAATCGACAAAATTGCCACAAATCAAGAAGCCGCCGGCTTTGAGAACACCATCCTGGCATTTGACAAATCGGGTGAAATGCTCTACCGTGTGAAACGTGTTTTCGACAATATCACCGAAGCCCACACCAATGAGCAGCTTCAGGCATTGCAAAAGAAAATCTCTCCGATGATCACCGGTCATTTCGACGATATCTACATGAATGAAAAGCTTTTCGGACGTATCAGGGAGGTTTACGAAAACCGCAGCGGGTCTGGCCTTGATTCACAGCAAGTCAGGGTAATAGAAAAGTATTACCGGGATTTCGAGAGGAGAGGCGCCAATCTTCCGAAAGAAAAACAGGCCGAGCTGAGAAAGATCAATGAATCCCTCAGCCTGCTCTCAGTGAATTTCAGCGACAACCTTCTGACAGAGACCAATAAAAACTTCCTTTTGGTCATTGAGGATCGCAAAGACCTGGAAGGACTTCCGGAGGAGGTGATCAACGGAGCGGCTGAAGCAGCAAAAGAGCGGCAGATGGAGCATAAATGGGTTTTCACTCTTGCCAAACCTTCCTGGATCCCGTTTCTGCAGTATGCAAAAAACCGCGGGCTGAGAGAACAGATATACAAAGCCTGGTATATGAGGGGCGATAACGGCAATGCAAACGACAACAAGGCGATCCTGAGCGAAATCGTGAACCTGAGAATTCAGAAAGCCAATCTCTTAGGTTACGAGAATTTTGCTGCTTATATGATCGCGGAAAATATGGCCAAAACTCCTGACCAGGTTAACCAGTTTCTTGCCAGGCTTTGGGAACCAGCGCTAAAGGTTGCAAAATCAGAACTTTCAGAAATGCAGAAGATATCTGATAAAGAAGGGAATACGTTTAAATTAGCTTCCTGGGACTGGTGGTACTACGCCGAGAAGCTGAGAAAAGAAAAGTACGATCTGGATGAAAGCGAACTCAAACCCTATTTCAGTCTCAATCATGTGAGGGACGGGATGTTTGAACTTGCCAAAAGGCTTTACGGGATCAACTTTCATCAACTGACCGACCTGCCGGTTTATACAGCAGGTGTTGAGACCTTCCAGGTGAAGGAAGCCGACGGCAGGCATCTTGGCATCATCTACCTCGACTATTTCCCCAGGGATTCAAAAAGGGGGGGTGCATGGTGCACCGATTTCCAGCCTGCCACATGGAGAGATGGCAAAAAAGTGGATCCCGTGATCTCCATCGTATGCAATTTCACTCCGCCGGCCGGCAATACTCCCAGCCTGCTGAACTGGGATGAAGTGAACACCCTGTTCCACGAATTCGGTCATGCGCTGCACGGTCTTTTTACAGAGGGTTTGTACGACAGGACTGCAGGCGTTGTTCCCCAGGATTATGTGGAGTTGCCTTCCCAGATCATGGAGAACTGGGCAGCAGAGCCCGAAGTGCTGAAGCTGTATGCCAAACATTACCAGACCGGGGAAGTGATCCCCGATGCCCTGATCGGAAAGATCAGCAGCAGCAGATTATTTAACCAGGGATTTGAAACCACCGAATACCTCGCTGCTTCCATCCTTGACCAGGAATACCACCAGCTTAGTCAACCATTTGATAAACAGGTAGATGTATTTGAAGCCGACGCCATGGCAAAGCAAGGACTGATCAGTGAGATCATCCCGCGTTACCGGTCCACATATTTTGCCCATGTCTTCAGCGGGAGCAGTTATGCCGCAGGTTATTACGTATACATATGGGCTGCCGTACTGGATGCCGACGCCTTTGCGGCGTTCAAGTCCTCGGGCGACCTGTTCAATCCGCAGCTTGCCGCAAAATTCAGGAAATACTGCCTGGCCGAATGCGGTAACGACGATGCCATGGTACAATACCGCAAATTCCGGGGACAGGAGCCTTCACTGGAACCATTGCTGAAAAGGAGGGGGTTGCTTTGATGTTTCCACTGCAAAGGATCAACCGTCTGAGAAATACTAACTGATATCCGGGACTGCAGATCACCAGACAAAACTTAACATCCACATTAAAGGCTGATATTTTAAGATGAACAGAACCATCATCAGGATCAATGCACAGCTGAAAGGACTGGTTTTATTAATCAGACCCGGAGCCTGGCTGGGTTGGCTGGAACGTCCACTGCTCGCTGCTTCAAATATTCTCGGGCTTACCCGATGGATAGCAAGACAGCCACACAAGGGAATCATGAACGATTTCTTTACGGCGAAAAGAGATTACTCAAAGCGTTATCTACTGTATCAGTATGTTGTTGACCAATTTAAGCTATATGGGGAAGCTGTCGATTATCTTGAATTTGGGGTAAGCGGCGGGTTTTCCTTTAAGTGGTGGGTTGCGGCCTGTCCTCATCCTGAAACAAAATTCTTTGGTTTTGATACTTTCCAGGGATTGCCTGAAGACTGGGGAACATACCAGAAAGGAGAAATGTCTGCACAAGTTCCGCAAATTGAAGATAACAGGGTTACATTTATTGCAGGCTTATTCCAGGAGACCTTGCCAGTTTTCCTTCAAAGTGGAAGAATAGGGAATAAAAGAAGAAAGATCATTCACCTTGATGCAGATCTGTTTACTGCCACCTTATTTACACTGACAAGTCTGGCTCCACACCTCCGGAAGGGAGACATTCTCTTCTTCGATGAGTTCAATGTTCCCAACCATGAGTTTTTTGCCTTCAGGATATTCTGCGATTCCTTCTATTTCAAGACCAGATTGCTTGGAGCCGTGAATAACTATTACCAGGTTGCCATGATCATTGAGTAAGATCAGGCTATATTCCTCAGTAAAATCTCCGTTGCACTCATGATTTCCTCTTCGGTAATTATCAGCGGCGGAGCAATTCTGAGGGCTGTCGGGCAGAAAAGGAACCAATCGGTCAGCAATCCATGCTGAAAGCAGCGCCTGATTGTTTCTTTGACTTTCATTTCATCACCCAGTTCAATGGCCATCATGAAACCGGCATGCCTGATTTCCTTCACTGAGGGATGAGCCGAAAGCTGATCGATAAACAACTTTGTCCTGGCAGGCACTGATTTCCAGTATTGCCCACGGATAAGTACCTGTAATCCGGCAAGGGCGGCGGCACAGGATACGGGGTGACCGCCGAAAGTAGTAATATGTCCCAAAGGCGGATCGTGTGTGAGGTCTTGCATGATATTACGGCCGGCAATGAATGCTCCCAGGGGCATACCGGCTCCCAGGGCTTTGGCGAGGATCAGGATGTCGGGGACGATACCGTATTGCTCAAAGGCAAAGAGGCTCCCTGTTCTTCCAAGGCCGGTCTGTGCCTCATCGAAGATCAGTAAAGTACCTGTATCACGGCATCGTTTTGCAAGGGCTTCAAGAAATCCCCTTTCTGCCACCCTGATCCCTGCTTCTCCTTGTACGGGTTCAACGATCACACAAGCAGTCCGCTCGTCAATCCTGTCGAGTTCGCCGCTATCATTGAAATTCAGAAAGCTGGTTCCAGGCAGCAGGGGAATAAAAGCCTGTCTCATACCGGCATCACCTATCAGGCTCATGGAACCCTGGGTATGACCATGATAGGCATGATGAAAAGCGACAACACGGGGTCGTCCGCTGTGCCTTTTGGCCAGCTTCACCGCTCCCTCAACCGCTTCACTACCCGAATTGGTAAAATAAACATTGTCAAGCTCCGGTGGCAGGAATCGCACCAGCATTTCCGCAAGACGAAGCTGGGGTGCCTGAATATATTCCCCGTAAACCATCACATGCATGTGTTTAGCAGCCTGTTCAGCGATGGCTGCGACCACTTCGGGGTGACTGTGTCCCAAAGAAGACACCGCAATACCGGATATCAGATCGATATATCGTTTATTATCATTACTGTAAAGATAAATACCGCTGCCAGAGACAATTTCCAGGCCCACAGGTTCGGCTGAAGTCTGTGCCAGGTATCTGAAGAACAATTCCCTGTCAGTCATCATAAGTATCAATAAATCACGGAAAGGTCGCCCAAGCCCTCCCTGACAATAACGATATCGTCCCCGGTACAATCGATCACCGTGGAAGCGACAACACCTCCATACCCCCCGTCAATCACACAATCAACCAGCCTGTCGTACTTTTCATGTATCAGTTCGGGATCGGTGGCATACTCCATCAATTCATCCTCATCGTGAAGGGAAGTGGTGATAATCGGATTTCCGAGTGCTCTGACGATGGCGACCGGGATGTTATGATCGGGGACTCTGATTCCTACCGTCTTTTTATTGCTTTGTAAGAGATTGGGGACGTTGTTGTTGGCATTTAAAATAAAGGTGTATGGCCCCGGGAAAGCCCGCTTCATAATCTTGAACACATTGTTGGGGATTGGTCTGGTAAAGTCTGACAAGTGGCTGAGGTCGGCCACAACAAAGGAAAAGTGGGCCTTGTCTTTCCTGATCCCTTTGATTTGCGCAATTCTTTCTATGGCACGTGGTTTAGTAATGTCACAACCAAGGGCATACACGGTATCTGAAGGGTAAATGACCACGCCGTCACGGCGAAGGATCTCCACAACTTTGCTGATCTGTCTTTCGGAAGGATTATCGGGATAAACTTTCAGCAGCATGGTTTGAAAAAAAAGGGCAAGCCCGGAATATCGCACCGCTCAACCGCCTACCCTTGCTTCCTTCCGGACCTGGGGGGGTTCAGCAGGAGCTGGTCGTATCAGACTTACCCTTTGCAAAGATAAGAAGAAAGGCCTTCCATTTACCCAAACGTGATAATTTTACGGTTAATGCCAGCATGAACCGCCGCAGTGAAGCTTGAATAAATTTCCCAAGTTTGATTTAGCGGCTGAAAACATATACTTTTGCTTCTGAGATCGTTTTTATTATCGAATTCGGGTCAAATAAATCAATCTAAAATGGAAAACCAAAAACCTTCAGTGCTGGGCAATTGCTTACGCTATGCGCTCATTCTGGCAGTGATATCCATCCTGTACTCACTGCTGCTGTATTCCCTCGGACAGATGCAGAATAAAGTGCTGGGATTCCTTGCATTTGCTGTTCTGCTCGTTGTCATGATCTGGGCCGTGAAAGACTTCAGGGACAAAAAATCGGGCGGTTTTGTGTCCTTCGGGACAGCCTTCCGGATAGGTTTTTTCACCGGCCTCTTTGCCGGTATCATCACCGGTATATACACCTATTTGTTTTTCAAGTATTTCGACCCGGAAATGATCGGTCAGATGCTTGCCAAGGCCGAAGAAAACTTCATTGAGCAGAACCCCAATATGGATGATTCGCAGATTGAGCTGGCCATGAGCTATACGCGCCGTTTCATGCAACCGGCATGGATGGCTTTCTGGGGATTTCTCTGGAATGCCGTGGTGTCTGCCGTGCTTGGACTTATCGTTGCAGCCATCATGAAGAAAGAAGAGAACCCGATGAACAGTGCGGTTTAAGCGGAACCACCGAAATGGATTTGTCTGTTGTCATACCCCTGCTGAATGAAAGCGAATCCCTGCCGGAACTGGCCGCATGGATCGAAAGGGTCATGCTGGCGAACCGCTTCACCTACGAAGTAATCTTCGTGGATGACGGCAGCCAGGACGGATCATGGGAGATGATCACGAAGCTTTGTAAGGATAATCCCAACATCAGGGGGATCAGATTTCGCAGAAACTATGGCAAATCAGCAGCGCTCAACCGGGGGTTTGAGGTAGCAGCCGGCGATGTGGTGATTACCATGGATGCCGACCTGCAGGACAGTCCGGATGAAATACCGGAACTGTTCAGTATGATCACCCACGAGGGATATGACATGGTATCAGGCTGGAAGAAAAAACGTTACGATCCCGTCAGCAAGACAATCCCCACCCGGCTCTTTAACTGGGCCACCCGGAAAACCAGCGGTATCAGGCTGCATGATTTCAACTGCGGTTTAAAAGCTTACCGGAAAGAGGTGGTGAAAAGCATCGAAGTGCACGGCGAGATGCACCGTTACATTCCGGTGATCGCCAAATGGGCAGGTTTCCGGAAAATAGGGGAAAAGGTTGTGATCCACCGGAAACGGCAATACGGAACCACCAAATTCGGTATGGAAAGGTTTGTCAACGGCTTTCTCGATCTGTTATCCATCACCTTCGTTTCCAGGTTTGGCCGCAGGCCCATGCACCTGTTCGGAAGCCTTGGCAGCCTGCTGTTCCTCGGAGGGTTGATCATTGCAGCCTACCTGGCCTTCGCAAAGGTATTTCTTGCGGAATACAAGATGACGGAACGTCCGTTGTTTTATCTCGGCCTGCTGTGCATGATCCTCGGAACCCAGTTTTTCCTGGCCGGATTCCTGGCGGAAATGATCTCACGGAATGCCTACGACAGAAACCAGTACCTTATCGAAGAAAAAACAGGTTGGGAGAAATCATGACAACACAGCCAAGCATGATCATGATCGGATCTGCCTGGCCGCTCCGGGGAGGTCTGTCCAATTTCAATGAAAGGCTTGTCAGGGAATTCATATCTAAAGGATACAAGTGCAGTATCCATACCTTCAGCCTGCAGTATCCTTCTTTCCTTTTTCCCGGTAAAACACAGTATTCCACAGAGCCTGCACCGGATGGGCTGGATATCCATATAAGCCTGAATTCTGTCAATCCGCTGAATTGGATACTTACCGGACTGAAAATTAAGAGAATGAAGCCTGAACTGGTAGTAATCAAATTCTGGATCCCCTTTATGGCGCCCTGCCTGGGGACAGTGGCAAGGATCATCAGGAGAAACAGGCACACCAAGGTCATCAGCATCATCGACAACATCATTCCCCACGAAAAGCGGCCCGGCGACAGGATGCTTGCACGTTACTGGGTAGGCAGTGCGGACGGATTCGTGGCGATGTCGAAAACCGTATTGGAACAATTGAACAGTTTCGACCGGTTGAAACCCAAAGCATATTGTCCGCATCCCATTTATGATAACTTCGGTAAAGCGGTCACCAAAGAAGAAGCCAGGAAACTCCTCGGACTTGATCCGACCGGGAAATACCTCCTTTTCTTCGGTTTTATCAGGGATTACAAAGGACTGGATCTTTTGCTGAAGGCGATGGCAGCGCCTGACATGAAGGCACTCCGGGTGAAATTGATTGTTGCCGGTGAATTTTACACCGATCCGCAACCCTACCACGACCTGATTGCCTCCCTGAATCTCAAAGACCAGGTGATACTGAATACAGATTTTATCCCCGATACTGAAGTTTACAAGCATTTCTGTGCAGCGGATCTGGTGGTGCAGCCTTATAAAAATGCCACGCAGAGCGGGGTTACCCAAATCGCCTATCACTTCGACAAACCCATGATCATCACCAATGTGGGCGGACTTGCAGAATTCGTTCCGGACGGGAAAGCCGGTTACGTGGTGGAGCCGGAACCATATTCTATTACCGATGCCGTTTGCAAGTATTTCAACCTGAATATGGAAGCGCATTTCATTGAAAATATTAAAACCGAAAAAGAAAAATACTCCTGGGCACGAATGGTGGACACCATTATCGAAACCTCCTCATAATGAATTAAATAAATTTCTATATATTAATTCCCTGGTAAAAATGAAAAAAATTGCTGCTTCGATCATTGGTATCCTGGTTATATGTATTAACACATACTCTCAGGTCACCGAAGTTTTCACCATTGATAATGAAAGAGGACAGGATGCACTCATCGACAGCTATACACCAACAACCAACTATGGCAATACCGGTTTATTGATCGCTGCCGCCTGGACCTTGTCTGGGAACTTCTTCACTGTCAGAAGTCTTCTTGATTTTGGACTGATTGCAATTCCTCCGGGGTCCACCATTATTGACGCAAAGCTGAATCTTAAGTTCGCTACTTACGGCTCATTTTTGGGGCAGCAATATGGAAATAATGCCTGCACTTTCAGCAGACTTACCGAAGCATGGGACGAGGACAGTGTCACTTGGAACAATAAACCGGCAGACACCAGCCTCAACCAGGTACTGATACCTGCCACTACTTCGCCAACCCAGGATTATGTTAACATAGATGTTACGCAAGTTGTTCAGGATCATATAGATAATCCATTAAGTAGCTTCGGCTTTTTATTGAAAATTGAGGATGAAGTGATTTATCGCGTGGTTTCATTTGCCTCCAGCGAATGGGGTATTTCCTCCATGTTTCCCAGCCTGACTGTGATTTATTCTTTTTGCCCACCCCCAGTTGCCACTTTCACTTACAGCCAGAATGCTTACACTTTCAATTTTTCGTCAATCACCACAAATGCAACTTCATGGACCTGGGATTTCGGTGATGGAAACGGATCCTCATTACCATCTCCCACCCATGTTTACACCAATGGAGGTTTTTACCATGTTTGCCTGACCGTTACCGACAGTTGTGGAAGTTCAATGTTTTGCGACTCTGTTTTTGTATGTGATTATATTTCAAGTGGATTCAGCTGGAGCAATAACTCACTCACGGTGTCATTTTCAGACAGCTCCATTAACGCTACCACTTGGTTTTGGGACTTTGGTGACGGAAATTTCTCAATCCTCCAGAATCCGCTTCATTATTACATTGCACCCGCGGTGTACAACGCATGCCTTTTTACCACAAACGCCTGCGATGCCGATACGATCTGTGCGTTAGTCGATCTGAGCACCGTTGGGATGGCTGATGAAAATATAACGGATTCTTACATTCTTGTTTACCCGAATCCCTCGATGGATAAATACTTTATTCAAACGAAAGATCTGAAAATTGTCGACCTGGATGTTTTTTCCGCTAACGGCAGAAGGGTGTTTCAAAAAACGATTACAACTAATCCGGCAGGTTATTCATTCTCACTTAATCATCTACCTGAGGGTTTGTACTTTCTCAGGATTACCGATGGGGAAAATGTCCGGAACATAAGGATTGTGAAGCAATGATTTCAACCCTTATAAAATTCTTATATAATAACCTTACAAACATTGCCTTATGATAATCAGGAGTAAGTCTCCCTTGCGCTTTGGTCTTGCAGGAGGCGGTACTGATGTAGCCCCATTCTCCGATCTTTACGGAGGTGCAATATTAAATGCTACCATTTCTATGTACGCTTATGCTTCCCTTGAGATAACGTCGGATGAAAAAATTACGATCGATGCTTTGGATAAGAATGAAATGCTTGTTTTTCCGACGCTAAAGGAACTCCCGCTTGATGGAAATTTAGATCTCCATAAAGGAATCTACAACAGGATCATCAGACAGTTTCAGCTTGAACCCTTCTCATTCAGGCTGACGACATACGTAGATGCGCCGCCCGGTTCAGGATTAGGCACCTCATCCACACTTGTGGTTGCGATATTGGGTGCATTTGCGGCTTGGTTCAAACTTCCTTTGGGAGAATACGATCTTGCTCATCTTGCTTATGAAATAGAAAGAGTTGATCTTGCCATGGCAGGGGGAAAGCAGGACCAATATGCTGCAACTTTCGGTGGAGTCAACTTTATGGAATTTTTTTCAGGTGATAAAGTCATTGTCAACCCTCTCCGGATAAAAACGGACTATCTGAATGAGCTGGCCCACAACCTGGTACTTTACAATACGGAAACAAGCAGGCTATCCTCCCGGATCATCGAGGCACAAGTTAAAAATGTGTTGGCAAAGCATGCCACCTCCATCGACGCCATGCTGAAACTCAAGGAACAAGCCTACCTGATGAAAGAAGCCCTGCTCAGGGGAGAATTGAACCGTATCGGTGAATTACTTGATTTTGGTTGGGAACACAAGAAAAAAATGGCTGATGGTATCAGCAATCCCGTAATCGACGATATCTATGCCACTGCCCTTAGAAACGGCGCCATCGGGGGCAAGATCAGCGGTGCGGGTGGCGGAGGCTTTATCTTTTTCTACTGTCCGGGGAATACCAGAAACCAGGTGATCCATGCACTTGAATCCTTTGGAGGTGCTGTAAAACGATATGAGTTCGTAAAACAAGGACTTACAAGCTGGTCTATCTGAGACGGCGAAAGTTGCCAGGACATCTGCCATCTCATTCGATCGCTGAATTACCAGACCCTGAGGAGATTATTACTTTATAATATACTAATAAACAAGCAATTAACATGGATTTTCTAGAATTAAGCAAAATGCGTTACTCCTCCCGCGGCTATCTTCCGGATGCTGTTGAAGAAGGAACACTGCAATACATCCTTGAATGTGGCCGGATGGCACCCTCGGCAGCCAACCTGCAACCCTGGCATATCATTGTGGTGACCGACCGTGCCGTGTTAGCCGCCCTGCATGAAACATATCCGAGGGAATGGTTCAGGGGAGCCCCGCTCGTGCTGGTCATCTGCGGTGATCATCAGGTTTCATGGAAAAGAGGGGACGGAAAAGATCATTGTGATATCGATGCAGCCATCATCACTGATCACATCACCCTGGCTGCCGCAGAAAAAGGACTCGGAAGCTGCTGGATCTGCAATTTCGATGCAGCCGCATGCAGCAGCATCTTTAAGCTCCCGCCGCATATCGAACCCATGATACTGCTTCCGATCGGTTACCCTGCTGACAGTGCAGATAATCCCCGGCACCGCAGCCGCAAAGCTGCCGGTGAAATCCTCCGCCGGGACAAGTTTTAGCTTACTTTTGCAGCATGTGACACATCAGTACCTTTAGTGGTGCTGATGTGTCACATCATTAAAATCTCTCCCATATGGATCCAGTGATTGAGTTAAGAATCAGAGAATCAATTAATACGAAAGAACGTTTGCTTGAGAGCAGCGAACTATTGCGGGTTATTTCCGATGTGGCACATGCGTGTACGAACGCTTTCAGTAAAGGAAATAAAGTGCTGTTTGCCGGCAACGGTGGCAGTGCGGCTGATGCCCAGCACCTTGCCGCCGAGTTTTCAGGAAGGTTTTATTATGACAGAGACCCGTTATACTCCGAGGCTTTGCATGTAAACACCTCCTACCTGACGGCTGTGGCAAACGATTACGCTTTCGACCAGGTTTATGCCAGGCTGATCAAGGCCAAAGGCAGGGAAGGAGATGTGTTTTTCGCGATTTCCACCTCGGGGAATTCTCCCAACATCCTGGCTGCCATTGATGAAGCCAGAAAGCAGCACATGACCGTGATCGGGATGACCGGTGACACTGGCGGAAAAATGAAAACCTGCTGCGATTACCTGATCAATGTTCCGAGCACGGATACACCGAGGATACAGGAATGCCATATCCTGATCGGCCATATCATCTGCGAACTGGTTGAATCTGCCATGTTTCCCCGTTAAGGAACCGTAATGGAAGCCATTATACTTGCCGGTGGTTTGGGAACAAGGCTTGGAAACATCGCAGGCAATCTCCCCAAGGCTATGGTTCCGGTAAACGGTAAACCTTTCCTTGAACTCCTGATACAGTACCTTCAACGACATCATTTCGAAAAAATCATACTTTCCGTCGGGCATCTCAAAGATCATATCATCCGGTATTTCGGTTCTGGCTACCAGGGAATTGACATTAGCTATGCCATTGAGGAACAAGCCCTTGGCACCGGAGGAGGATTGAGACTCGCCATGAATGCTGCCATTGGGGACGAAGTCCTCGTAATGAACGGAGATACCTTCTTCAATGTGGAACTCTCCGGCATGCTAAGGCAATACAGAAACGATTCCGGCACTGATCTGCTGATGGCGGTGAAATTCATGGATGACACCAGCCGCTATGGAACAGTTGTAGATGACGGAAACAGAAAAATCATCCGTTTTACGGAGAAAACCGCTGAGCCTGCACCCGGTAATATCAATGGCGGCATCTATATCGTCAACAGGGATTTTTACCTGTCTGCAACGCAAGCTGGCTCATTTTCACTCGAAAAGGATTTCCTTCCGGTGAAAATGAAATCGCATAAGCTGAAGGCTTATGTTTCTGATGCTTACTTTATCGATATCGGGATACCTGAAGATTATGAAAGGGCACAAAAAGAGATTGGACAGTTTTTCCCCTGACAGGTCGTGGAACCTGTTCCTCGACCGCGACGGTGTGGTGAACCGGAAACTTCCCGGCGACTATGTGAAAGATTGGGAACATTTTGAGTTTCTTCCCGGAAGCCTCGAAGCCATCAGGATTTTCTCCGGCTTTTTCCGGAAGATCTTTATTGTAACCAACCAGCAGGGCATCGGGAAGGGACTGATGACTGCCGAACAACTGGAAGCGCTCCACCGGCAGATGCTGACGGTAATCCACGACCAGGGAGGCAGGATAGACCAGATTTATTACTGTCCCGACCTTGAGGACAGCGGCAGTTTATACCGTAAACCCAATATCGGTATGGCGCTGGCCGCCAGAAAAGATCACCCGGGGATACGGTTCAGGGAATCGGTGATGGCAGGTGATTCAATCAGCGATATGATATTCGGAAAAAAGACCGGCATGCAAACCATCCTGATCTCCACCGACCGCTTACCAGCCTTAAAACATGCATCCCTCATCGACCTGACCTTTCCCGATCTCCTTCATTTTGCACGATTCCTAATGACTAAATAGCCCTGCATGTCTCCATTCTTCATTTTCTCCTGCTTTCTTGGTTACACCTTATTATTGTTCATCATCACCTGGATCACCTCCCGCAAATCCAACAACGAAACCTTCTTTATCGGCAACAAGGCATCGCCCTGGTACGTGGTTGCCTACGGCATGATCGGCGCCTCGCTTTCCGGTGTCACCTTTATGTCGGTTCCGGGATGGGTCGGAACCACACAGTGGACTTACCTGATGGTGGTCTTCGGATATCTGTTCGGATATATCGTCATCGCCACCATTCTCCTGCCCCTCTACTACCGTTTGAATCTTACTTCGATATACACCTACCTCGAACAACGATTTGGTTTTTGGACCCACAAAACAGGCGCATTCTTTTTCATCCTTTCAAGGACAATCGGGGCTTCCTTAAGAATGTTCCTGGTAGTCAATGTGTTGCAGATATTTATTTTCGATGCGTGGGGGATTCCATTCTGGGTATCAGTATGTATCTTCATCCTGCTGATCATCTTGTACACATTCAAGGGCGGCATCCGCACCATCGTCTGGACTGATACACTGCAGACGACTTTTATGCTGGCGTCGGTCATACTGACGGTATTTCTTATCGGCAAAGACCTGCAACTCAGCTTTCAGCAGATGTTTGACCATGTGACGGATATGGGCCTTACCAGGGTCATATCCACCGACTGGCACGACAGGCAGTTTTTCGTCAAACAGTTTTTCAGTGGTATGTTTATCACCATTGTAATGACCGGACTGGATCAGGAAATGATGCAGAAGAATCTGAGTTGCCGGACATTACGGGAATCCCAGAAAAACATGTTCAGCTTCTCTTTTGTCCTGGTACTGGTAAATATGATCTTTCTGTTCCTTGGTGCCATTCTCTTTTTATACACTGCCCAAACAGGAATGGATATGCCGTTGCGCAGTGACGACCTGTTCCCGGTGATCTCCCTCCAGCAGCTCGGCCCCCTGGCCGGCCTTGTCTTTATGATCGGTTTGATTTCTGCTGCTTACCCAAGTGCAGATGGTGCCCTGACCTCTCTGACCACCTCCTTTTCCATTGATTTTCTGGGCATGAACAAAAGAAAAGACATCACAGAAAAAGAAAAGATCAGCATTCGCTATCTGGTACACCTGGGTTTCGCCCTCATCTTGCTGTCGATGATCATCCTCTTCCGGGCCATCAACGATCAGGCAGTCATCGATAAATTATTCACCATCGCCGGTTACACATACGGGCCTTTGCTGGGACTATACAGTTTCGGCCTGTTCACTAAATTAAGGGTTAAAGACCGCTATGTCCCCCTGGTTGCCGTGGTGGCTCCCCTGCTGTGTTATTTTATCTCCCGGCATTCGGAATTCCTGTTCGGTGGTTATAAATTCGGATTTGAACTCCTGATTGTCAATGGATTGATCACATTCGTGGGATTGTGGACAATAAGGAAGAAAAAGAGCTCTAGTCAATAATAATTCTTCTGCTGCTGCTCTCATTCCCATCAAGGATCCTGATAATATACAATCCCTTATTCAACCTACTTACATCCAATTGGATGGCAGGTGATTTATTAAGGTCTTTCCTGGAAATTACCTTCCTTCCATTCACATCAATCACATCAAGGATAAGATTAACCCTTTCTTTACCAGCCAATTGCACTGTAATGATGCCATTTGCGGGATTGGGAAAGACCTGCATACTTTCCGACGATTTATTAACCTCAGACATAGATGTTATGGTTGAATAACAAAGGGTAAGTTTAGGGTGAAGATCAGGATTCACATGGTCAGAGGAAGCAAAAACCATAGACCGATACTGTGATTCTGTCACAAGTTTTAATAGAAAGCCGAAACTTGAACTGGGATATGTCAGCATATCCACCATCAGATCAGTGACATCAATATCAAGATAATTTTGCAATGTGTCATAAGACTTCGACAGAGTCACTTGATTTTGAGTTGAGTAAGAGGGCTGATTATTCCAGCAAACAGTATTTTGATCCCATGAACTTGTTATCCTCTGAAGGTAGGATTCATTGGGGCCAGACAAGCTGGAATGATTTTGATAGTGACCGGTTGTCGGATTCCCATATAACGACAACATTGCGCAGTTCAGAAAAGTGTTGGGAGGAAGCGTGGTAACTCCGAAATCAATTAAGCTTCTTTGAATAAAGTATTGACTTCCTGCACTCCATGCATTGGCAATGAAATCCTGACTGGCAGGATTCGGGGATGTAGGGAAATCGTCCCTGATATCCGCATCATAGCCCCGGTCTTCCATCACTTTAATTACAATACAAGTATCAACCCAGGTGGCCGTCGCGTCATAGGTTATAACAAGCTTCGGGTGTAACGAAGCATTCGGGTGATCACTTGAAGCAAAGATCAATGAACGATAGTGCTCTTCAGTTGCGAGCATAAACATCATTCCGAAGCTTGTCCCGGGGAAAGTTACCATATCCTGCATCATTTGCGTGACATCAATATTCAAATAATCCTGTAAAGAAGAAGTGGACTGAGGCAAGATGATTCTATGCATATCTGTGGTACCCGGCTGATTATTCCAGCAGACAGCATTTTCATTCCAGTGATTGACTATTCTCTTCAAAAAAGCAGTATTGGATCCCGATAACGAGGAATGGTGCTGTGAATGACCTGTGGTGGGATTTGCGTACAAGGACAGGTTCGCACTGATTATCAAAGCATTCTGTGGAATTGAGCTTAGATCAAATTCAATCAGGGATCTTTGAACAAAAACCATTCCTGCCGTCCAGGCATTCGCGATAAAATCCTGGCTGCCGCCATTTGGAGTCGAAGGGTAATCTGTTCTGATATCTGCATCCTTTCCGTCTGAAGCTCCTGGTTGTAAAACCAAGGTAACCTGAGAAAATGCAAACAGTTGCAAAAACATACAGCTAACAAGTATTAATGCTCTCATAATAAATGAATTATAATTATCGCTTCGACAATCGTAAAGATATTAAAAATCAAATTATAATTAATTTTTATTCTTTGTTCAGAAAAGCAATTTATCTTTCAACATTTATGAACATTCATTGAATCACATTCGTTATCCTGAAAAATACACGAATCAATCACCGCTATGAGCAATCTCCGGTTTAGAGCTTTAACTGCATCGATGGCCAGAACAGAGAATCCAGGTTTTATTGCAAATCATCCGGCCTCTGCCTATTTCGGCGAGATGACCTTCCACCGGGGCCTGATGCGTCAATTCCTTCCGGAAGAGACATACGACAAACTGATGGCGGCCATTGACAGTGAGGTCCGGATTGACCACAGGACGGCCGACCAGGTGGCAGCAGGCATGAAAGCTTGGGCCATTTCGAAGGGAGCCACTCATTATACGCACTGGTTTCACCCCCTCACCGGGGCGACGGCGGAGAAGCATGACGCCTTTCTGCATCCTGCGGAGGAAGGGAAGGCCATTGAACGCTTCGGCAGCAGTGCCTTGGTCCAGCAGGAACCCGATGCATCCAGTTTTCCCTCCGGCGGAATAAGAAATACCTTCGAAGCCAGGGGTTATACTGCCTGGGACCCGACATCACCGGCATTTATTCTTGAGAACACCCTTTGCATACCCACGATTTTCATTTCTTATAACGGGGAAGCACTGGACACCAAAACACCCCTGCTCCGGACCATTCATGTTTTAAATGATGCTGCCACCCGGATCTGCAAATTGTTCGATCCCGACCTTGACAAGGTAACGGCTACCCTGGGCTGGGAACAGGAATATTTTCTGATCGATACCGGCCTTTACCGGGCACGTCCCGACCTGGTACTGACCGGTCGAACTCTTTTTGGTCATGCCTCCGCAAAAGACCAGCAACTGGCTGATCATTATTTCGGTGTCATCCCCTCCCGTGCAGCCGCTTTTATGAAGCACCTCGAATATGAAGCCCACCGTTTGGGGATCCCATTGAAAACGCGACATAACGAGGTGGCTCCCAACCAGTTTGAATGTGCACCGGTATTTGAGGAAGTAAACCTGGCGGTCGACCACAACCAGCTGCTGATGGTTTTGATGGAGAAGCTTGCCCGCAAGCATGATCTGACCATTCTGCTGCACGAAAAACCCTTTGCCAACGTGAATGGTTCCGGCAAGCATAACAACTGGTCGCTGATGAGCAGTAAAGGCGACAACCTGCTTTCGCCCGGGAAAACACCGCATGAAAACCTTCGTTTTCTGGTGTTTCTGGTGAGTATTCTGAAAGCGCTCCGTGAACATTCGGCATTATTACGGGCCTCCATTGCTTCGGCAGGTAACGACCTGCGTCTGGGCGGGCATGAGGCTCCCCCTGCAATCATCTCAGCTTTTATCGGCAGTCAGCTCTCCAAAACCCTGGATAAGATAGAAAAATCGACAGCCGGACTTTCTCTCCGGCAGAACAAGGCGAATGGAAAATTGCAGATCAACCTTCCGAAAATACCTGAAATCCTGCAGGATAATACCGACAGGAACAGAACCTCCCCTTTCGCTTTTACCGGTAATAAGTTCGAATTCAGGGCAGTCGGTTCTTCCGCAAACTGTGCCATGCCAATGATCGCTCTGAACCTGATGGTTGCCGATCAGCTGCATGCCTTTGCTGAGCAGGTGACTGCCCTGACCAAAAAATCTTCGAACAGGGAGATGGCCATCATCGAGATTCTCAGACAGTTTATCACTTCTTCCCGTGATATCAGGTATGAAGGAAACAACTACAGCGAAACCTGGATCCGGCAGTCGGCCGCCAGGGGATTGCCGAACCTCCGGACAACTCCCGAAGCAGTCGCTGTATTTACCCATGCCCCGGTCATTGAGCTGTTCGAAAAATATCACGTACTCAGTGCAAGGGAGTTAAAAGCCAGGCAAGACATCCGTTATGAACAATACACCCTGAGAATACAAATAGAAGCAAGGGTGATGGGGGATCTGGCCACAAACCACCTCATCCCAGTGGCCATACGATACCAGAACCGCCTGATCGAAAATGTCAAGGGACTGCAAGAGGTATTGGATGCGAAAACCTTCAGCAGGTTGTCAAACCACCAGGTACAAACCATTAAAGACATTTCAGATCATATTATGGAGATTAAAACCAATGTGAACCTGATGATAGGAGAACGGAAAAAGGCCAACCTGATCACCGACAGCGCTGAAAAAGCCAATGCATACAAAGCCCTGGTGCTTCCTCATTTTGATATCATCCGGAAGCATGTGGACAAGTTGGAATTGCTGGTAGATGATGAGTTGTGGCCTTTGCCGAAATACAGGGAACTGCTGTTCAGCTGAACCTGGGATGTCATCCTGGCGTTGATTTAAATCAACGCCAGGATGACATCCCAATTAGTTTCCTTCCGTCAGGTAAGCCCGTAATTGCGCTGTTTGCGGATTACTGAACAGGTTTTGAGGACTTCCCTGTTCCACCACTTCCCCTTCCGACATAAAAACCACATGATCAGCCAACCTGATGGCCTGCCTCAGGACATGGGTTACCAGGATAATGGTATACTGCTTCTTCATTTCTCTGAAGAGGTCTTCAATGATCTTGCTGGAAACCGGATCCAGTGCAGAAGTGGGCTCATCAGCCAGAATGATGTCAGGGTCGACGGCCAGTCCGCGTGCCAGACACAGACGCTGCTGCTGCCCGATGGACAAAGCGGAAGCAGGGTCCCTTAATCTGTCGCAAACCTCTTCCCATAAATGCGCCAGCCTCAAATAATGCTCCACACGCCTGTCAAGGATCCTTTTCTGTTTACGACCGGAGATCCTCAGACCAAATGCGATGTTGTTGTATATGTTCATTGGCAAGGGATAGGGCCGCTGCGACAACAAACCCATCTTTTTTCTGATCTTCGTAACATCCCGGGTGTCGTGCAGTATTTCCTGCCCGTCAATAAATATCTCACCTTCTGCCTTCGCCTGATGATTCAGGTCGATCAGGCGGTTCAGACTTTTAAGCAAGGTTGTTTTTCCACAGCCGGATGGTCCCAGGATCACTGTGATCTGATGCTCCGGTATCTGAAGGTTGATATCCTTCAATACCGCTTTTCCCCCAATGGTAATGGAGAGGTGGCTGATCCTTATTTTCGGTCCGGATGCTTTCAAAACCTAATCCTGTTTTTATGATACCTGCGCTCAAAAATTCTCGCCAATACGCTAATTATCAATATAATACAGGTAAGGATAAAGGCTGAGGCGTAGGCTCTTTGCTGCACTTCCTGTATGGGCGAAGATAGCTGAAAAAAGATTGCCAGTGGCAGGGTTGCCGTAGGCTGGCCGAGGGAAGAAGGAATATGATCTGTATAGCCTGTGGTAAACAGGACAGAAGCAGCATCCCCGATCGCCCTGCCAAATGCCAGCAAGATGGCGGTGACCACACCCGACAATCCCTGCCGGAGAAAGATCCTGTAAGCTGTTTCACTTCTGGTGGCACCAAGGGAAAAGGAGGCTTCGAGCAGACCCCGCGGTACGGTTTTAAACAGCTCGTCCATGGCCCGGATCATGATCGGAATAATGAAGAAAGTGACAGTGATGATACCGGCCAGGAGTGAAGTTCGTAAGCCGAGAAAAACCATGACTGCAAATCCGAAGGCGCCGTACACGATGGAGGGTATGCCCCAGAGCAAATCCAGCAGAAAACGGATGGTATTGACCAGTTTTACCCGCTTCACCAAATGAACGTTCATATACAGGGCCACCGGCAGGCTGACCACCAGGGCAAGGAGGGTTGAACCTCCGGCCAGGTATGCCGAACCCACTATGGCATTCAGAATGCCGCCTTCTTTCCCGAAATAGAACCCACCCCTGGGGGTTTGCGACAACATCTCCCAGGAAATGGCCGGCAGGCCCCTGACCAGGATGCTGATGACAATCAGTAACAGAACCAGGACGATGGTGGAAGTGGATAAAAACATCAGCACCCTGGCAAAACCTTCCTCAATGATCCTTATTCTTCTGTCTGTCATTGCTTTATTATTGGTTTCTTTCCAGCCGGATGATGGCCATCCTGGATGTGAGGTTAAACAGGGTCACAATGATGAAAAGGACCAGGGCGGCAAACATCAGCACGGCATCGTACAGGGGTACCGACATCATCTCACCGTAATTATTGGCAATCAGTGCCGGTAAAGGGTACCCGGGCTGAAAAACACCGGTGGGCATGCGGGGAACATTCCCGACCACCATCAGGATGGCGATGGTTTCACCGAATGCGCGCGAAAGACCGAGTCCGAAAGCTGATACGATAGCCGGAAATGCCCTTTTTACCAGCACATATTTAATGGTCTGCCACTTACTGGCGCCCAGTGACAGGCTTGCTTCCGTGAGTTCGTCGGGTAAAGCCCTGAACACTTCGATGAGGATATTCAGAATGAAGGGGATGATCATGACTGCCAGGACAATGGCCCCGCTCAGGATGCTGAATCCCGTCACATGTTTGTCGAACACCGGGGCGATATAGCGTGAAACCAGCGGAACGATGATCAGAATACCCCAAACCCCGAAGATTACCGATGGGATGCCTGCCAGGATATCGATGACGGGATGCATGAGTTTCAATACCCATTTCTTTGCATACTGTGTCAGGTGAATGGCCGTCAGCAGGCAGATGGGCGCGGCGATGAGGATGGCAAGGATGGTAACCCAGAGCGAACTGAGGATGAAGGGCAGCAGGCCGAATTTTCCCGCTACCGGTCGCCAGTCGGTTGTAAACAATAATTCACCAAGGGAACGTTCCTGAAAGAGCATGCCCGATTTGAACGTCAAGCCGAATCCAATGATCAGCGGCATGAGCAGCACCAGCACAAGACAGACCAGCATCCAGCCATGATGGATTTTACTTCTCAGGTGCCGTTTCAGGTAAAATACACCCATGGATTATCGCAGTTTATTGAGTTCATTTTCAATTTCTTCATGATTCAGCGGGATATAACCGCTTTCATGCACAAGGTGCTGGCCTTCAGTCAGAATCCACTTTAAAAAACCCGTCAGTACAGGATCGTCCGGCCTGCCATTCGTGACAAAATACAAATCCCTCGCGGGGGGTGAGGGAAATCTGCCAGCTTCAACGGCAGCCAGAAACTGATCAATCGTTTCATAGAAGTCTTCTTCCGGATCGATAATCCCATTTGCGTTAAAATCCAGCGGGATAACATCCAAACCATTGTATTTAAGTCGATTACCAAGATCATAAATATAAATCAGGTTATTATACCCAATGCCGTATTCATCCGATTTCACGGCGTCGGCGATACCGGGATCACCAAAAACACCCACACCGTAAAGCGATTCCTGGTTGGTCCCTAGGAATTCAGCCCATGTTTCTGCCGCTCCGCAGGCATCTGAGCGGGTGTACACCATCACTTTTTTATGGCTGCTGCTTCCGGTGAGGGAACCCCAGCTGATAAAACTATCCTCAAGGTAAAGTTTCCGGAAGGTTTCCCTTGACATTCCCTTCCTCCTGATCAGGTTAAGCTGCCTGTTGTAAGCGCTTATGGTGGGAAGCACCGCATCCCTGGCAACCGCAATGGCAAAGGCGCCACTGCTGATTTCACCCGGGTTCATGTTACGCGAGACCATCCCGATTTCCACCATGTCATTGAGTACATCAGTAATCCCTTTTCCGGCACCACCGGCAGAAATATCGATCCGCACCTCAGGGCAAAGCTTCATGTATGCTTCTGCCCAACGAACAGCCAGCGGATAAAGCGCAAAGGCTCCGGAAATGCTGATCTCTCCCTCCTCAGCCTGGCTGCCCTCACCGCTACCCTTACGTCCAAACCTGCAGGATAACAATAAAACCAGCAAGATCACAAGCAAAGGAAAGCTTCGGTAAGCTACGCGCAGCACTTCCGGTAATCTCCAAAACCAGCCAACCAGCTTTTTTTTCATTCTACAAGGCACGTTTATCTATTCATTGATTACACTTTATCAATGATTTGCTACTTTTGCCACAAGGCAAAACCTGCTTCACTTCTAAAAACAAAGATATGTTTCCTACACGAAATAAAAAGCTGTTCTGTTTTCTTTTGTTGCTGTCGATGCCATTGTTCATGGCAGGACAGATCAGGGTTGTCGCATTATCAGACAGTAATGTCGTACAGCACGCGCCCGGCGTTCCTTACTTTCTTCCCATGACCATGCTGGAGGTTGACTTTACCCTGGTAAAAACAGTCGCTGAAAGCGGCCCGTACATGGAATTCGCGGATGAATTCCTCGGCACAGGCCAGGTTGAACAGGCGGCAGCGGCCGGATACCGTATCACCAACGTCAGTTTGCGTACACAACAGATTCCCGATCCTGCGCATGGATACCGTATTGTGAAGAGGAAGAAATGGCACTGTCTTTTCAGTAAAGAGTTTCGTGTGTCCCTCTCAAAAGAAGGTTTTCTGTCCGGGATAAATGCCGGGAGAAATGGGAAAGCCGGGAAAATTAAAAACCAATCAAATATTGATGGGCATGCCGAAACACAGACCATCGCCGGGAAAAAAAGGGATTTTTTATACCAGGTGAATCCCGACTTAAAACAAAAACCGGTGGAGGAACGAATGATGCCGGACAGCACCCTTGGACCGCCTGTCATGAAACCGGTTTTAAAGCCCGAGGACAAGGTCAGGACGCCGAGGGAGAAGGCCCGTCAGGCTGCAGAAGCGCTCGCAGCCATCCGGGAAAACCGGCTGAACCTCGCCAGTGGCTACCAGGAAGTGGCTTATCCCGAAGGAACCATCAGGATGATGCTCGCGGAACTGAACGCCATGGAAGAAGGCATCATGCACCTTTTCACAGGAGTGAGCAGGGAAGAGACGACCCATTACCGCAACTCCTGGATACCGGCTAAAAGGGAAGATAATTCATTTATTGCGGGATGGTTCAGCCCTGTCCATGGCATTAGCGGTGAATCGAAGCCGGGGAGTCTTCCTCTTGTGGTTGAATGGAATGCCGACGATATGCTATCGGAGCCTGAAATGGATACGACAAGGAAGAAGAAACCTTCTGCCGGTCTGGTCTGCAGGGTGGCGGCTATGGTTCGTATCTGCGTTTTTCTGGAAGATGAAGTACTCTATGAAGGACTGCATCCCGTCAGTCAGCTCGGAATGATATACCGTCTGCCTGAAAGGCTCAGATCCGTGAGCTTCTATCCTGAGTCCGGAAGTGTCAGGTTCCTGAAGTAAGGAATCTCAGGAATTCATCGAGATCAGGAATTCCTCGTTTGTTTGGGTGTATTTCATTCTCTCTTTGAGGAACTCCATGGCTTCCAGGGGATTCATATCGGCCAGGTGATTCCTGAGAATCCAGATGCGTTGCAGGGCTTCCTTATCGATAAGAAGTTCTTCGCGTCTTGTGCTGGAGGCCACGATATCGATGGCAGGCCAGATACGTTTGTTGGAAAGTTTCCTGTCGAGTTGAAGTTCCATGTTACCGGTTCCCTTGAATTCCTCGAAGATCACCTCGTCCATACGCGATCCGGTATCAATCAGTGCGGTGGCGATGATGGTCAGTGAGCCGCCGTTTTCGATTTGTCTGGCGGCGCCGAAGAAACGCTTGGGTTTCTGGAGTGCACTGGATTCCACGCCACCTGAGAGCACCTTGCCAGAAGCGGGGGCTACCGTATTGAATGCCCGGGCCAGACGGGTAATGGAATCGAGCAGGATGACCACATCGTGGCCGCATTCGGTAAGGCGTTTGGCTTTCTCAAGGACAATATTGGTGATACGTACATGCCTGTCGGCAGGTTCGTCGAAGGTGGAGGCGATCACTTCGGCATTCACCGACCGTTGCATATCGGTCACTTCCTCCGGTCTTTCATCGATCAACAGTACGATAAGATACACTTCGGGGTGGTTGGCGGCGATAGCGTTGGCAATTTCTTTCAGCAGTACGGTTTTCCCTGTTTTCGGCTGAGCAACAATAAGCGCACGCTGGCCTTTACCGATGGGAGCAAACATATCGATCACACGGGTTGAAAGAGTGGATCCACTATGTCCTGTGATCGTGAATTTCTTTTCAGGGAAGAGCGGTGTGAGGTAATCAAAGGCCACCCGGTCCCTGACCTCTTCAGGTTTACGGCCGTTGATGGAATCCACCTTCAGCAGGGGGAAATACTTCTCCCCTTCCCTGGGTAAGCGGATACTGCCTTTCACCGAGTCGCCGGTTTTGATCCCGAAAAACTTGATTTGCGACTGAGAAACATAAATATCATCAGGGGAACTCAGGTAGTTGTAGTCAGATGACCGCAAAAAACCGTAACCGTCAGGCATAATTTCGAGAACACCCTCAGCAGTCACGGCACCGTCAAGCTCATTCACAGGTTCCTCCCTCCTTTCCTGGTTTCTGAACCGGAAATTATTATCCCTTGGACCCTTGTTCCTGAAATCGTTCCGCGGATATCCCGCATCCCTTCCGTTCAGAATGGCTGCTGCCACTTCCGCATCTTCAGATGCACCCGGAACAGGGCGATTTTCTGCTTCATTTTCATTGCTAATGGGTTCAATGAATGTTTCCTTTTCCGTTTCCGGCATCGGGGGCATCAGGGGTTCATCCGGACGGACCATATCCTGATCAAGATTTAGTCCGTTGGTAAGCTCCTCAAACGCTTTAGGTTTCGGTGGATCGGTCTCCCGCTGACTTGCCGGCCTGTCAGTCCGCTTGCGCTTGTCCCTGCTCTGTCTTGGCCCTGAATTGCCGGTATCAGATCCTGGTTTCACCTGCGGAGCAGGCTTATTTTCCTGCTTCGGGACCGCCGGCTGCTCAACCGCCCTGGTCTCTTGTTGTTCTTTTGGTGGTTTTGTTTCCCGTGATTTGGGAGCCTCGTCCGGTTTTTTCTGACGTCCGGCAGGCTTTCTACCCCGCTTGGTCGCATTTTTTTCTCGGGCGATTTCCTCAGGACTCGGATTCAGCGCCTGGAAGTCAAGGATACGGTAAATGAGTTCCTGCTTTTCAAGCTTTTCGGTCTTCTTTAATCCCAGCTCTTTTGAGAGATCTTTCAGTTCCTGAAGACTCTTCTCATTCAATGATAGAATGTCGTACATGAAGTATTTAATTGAATTTTTCCTTAAAGGAAGCTGCTTAAAATGATGTTAAAACAGTGGATTGTGCGTTGGATCAAACATTCCGGCGGGTGCCGGGTCTTTTCGAACAGAATTCTGACTGCAAAGATAATATAAATACGGTGAGGTCAATCGTCTTGAAAAAAAATATTACGTTTGTAAAAAAAAACGTATGTTACAAAGAATACAGTCCGTTTACCTTTTTCTGGCGTTTGCAGGGCTTATCCTTACGTTCTTCTTTCCCTTTGCCAGCTTTTATTCCGACCTGGCCTACTATCGTTTTTCAATAACAGGTTTTCACCACATTCACCCTGATCCGACGCCTGTCTTCAACTGGCTGTTTGCCTTTCCGTTGTGGCTGCTCAACCTGGTAACCGCTGTTATGCTGATTACCATTACCTTTGGTTACCGTGACAGGATCAGGCAGTTGAAACTACTGAGAATCTCCCTTTTGATCAACATTGTCCTGATCGCCCTGGTATTTTATTACGCCGAATCACTGATCGAACGCAAACTTGGCCTGAGTCCGCATTACCGGGGCAGTATCGGGCTTTATTTCCCGATTGCGGCTGTACTCTTCCAGATTCTTGCCACCAGGGCTATCAGGAAGGATGAAGCGCTGGTGAGATCGGCCAACCGGCTTCGTTAAATGCTTCTTTTCCGGCCGTACCCCCTCGGCAACTCTGCAATTTCCAAATCTTTCACGACTTTTCCGTCAATTACAAACCTCAGGTAGGTGATGACCCTGTGCCAGCCTGAATTGCCTGCAGCACCAGGGTTGATGTACAAGAGGGAATACTGCTGATCGTAGATCACTTTCAGAATATGAGAATGCCCGGTAATCAAAAGATCCGGACTGTGAAGGCTGATCAGCCGTTTGAGGATGCCGCTGTAATGCGATGGATAACCACCCTGATGCGTGATCAGCACTTTCATGCTTTCGACAGTAAACAGCAAAACTTCCGGATAAGACAGCCGGATACTGTTTCCGTCGATATTTCCGTAAACAGCCCTGAAGGTTTTGTAAGCAGCAAGCTCAGCAGCTAAGGATTCGCTGCCGATATCCCCCGCATGCCAGATCTCATCGCAGGAACTGAAAAAAGGAAAAACCCGGGGATGAAGACTGCCATGGGTATCGGAAAGGAGTCCAATCCTGATCATCAGATCACTTTCACGGTGTTTGCCCGGATCCAGCCCACGCTGCCATTGGCGATCTGTATCCGGTACCATTCCCCAAGCTGATCGGTCACTCCCACCTTGGTCCCTTCATGTACCACAAACAGATCCACGCTGTGATCATCAGGCGAAGATTTCACATTGACCGTAGGAGTAAAAACGATGGCATCCGTGGTAGTGCGGTGTATCTGGTAAGTCTGCCAGGCAAATGTGAGAGAAAAAAAGGTCGTCAGCAGGAAGATCAGGGCAATCCAGAATGATATTTTTCTTATAATCAATATCTTAAATAAAAGATAGCAGGCTGTAAACAAGAAAAACAGGCTGATAAAAAGGATGCTCAACCATGCCCAGCCATCCGGGGAATGCAGGGCACGGGCAGCTTTCCACCATTTCTGGTAAAACAACTCAGGCAGCACATCAATTTTATCGACGATCCTGGCATTGGCCATGCGCAGGTTGAACTGAATGTCCTGGTCTCCGGGATCGAGGCGGAAGGCTTTTTCATAATACCATATGGCATCCGCCAGCCGGTTCATCTTGTAAGAAGCGTTGCCCAGGTTGAAATAAAGTTCGGAGGATTCAACACCGGACGTGGCGATTTTCTCCCAGGTTTCGAATGCCTTGTCGTACTGTTTTTGCTGGTACGCATCAGTGGCTTGCCGGAAAAGTGCGGCATGGTCGTTGGCCCCCGCAGTAACCCTGACCAGCAGGAAGGAAAGCACCAGAAGGAATGGCTTCATGCTCATGACTTTAGGGTTTTCTCTGTCCGGGTGATCACTTCCATGGCCTGGCGGTAAAGGGCATCCATTTTCTCCAAAGCCCCACCGGGTGCAAACCGGGCATACTCGCAGGATTCAATGGTCTGCAGGTACTGGCTCACGAGTTCTTCAGGCACAGCCTTCACGCTGAGGGCTTCGCGCGCATTTTCAGCAGAAAGCCGGGAAACGGGGATGAAAAGTTTATCTGAAAGATAACCCCACAAGGCCTGGCTGATCTCAATATAGAAAGCCTCACCCTCATTTCTTTTCATGTGTTCGGCCGCCTTCTTCAGTCGCCTGACAGCTACCCGCGTAGCTTTTCTGTGTTTCATCATGGATTTGTCACTCATGAGCCTGATTCTTCTTCTCCAGATGATGAGCACCACAGTGAATAAAACAGCGGGCAGCAGTAAAAATAGCCAATACTGCCAGGTGTAAAAAAAGAACGATCCGAGGGGTGTAAAAGCCGGAACACGGGTTTTGATAAAGCGGATATCACTTCCAAGCAGGCGGATATCTTCCTTATTTATGCCGCTGTATGCAGCCTGTGTTCCATCTCCTTTCCCGACCTCGATATCAAAACCCTGGGTTTGCAATTGCACATAAGACCTGCCGCTCAGATTGAAAAATGAAAAATTGACCGGCTCTATTCTGAATTTTCCCGGATTTCTCGGGATGATAAGATATTCGAAGATTCTGCTCCCGCTCACACCGCCTGCCGATGCGCTGATATTCCCGCTGATTTTTGGCTCGTAAACCTCAAAATCACCGGGGAAAGGCACATCGAGTCTGTCGATCAGTTCAAGGTTGCCGTTACCGCTTACGGTAACCCGGTAGTTAATGGCCTCATTGGCTTTAAGCGTCGTTTTATCAATGGCGGCACTAATGGTAAACGAGCCCACGGCCCCATTGAACCCATCCGGCTTCCCTGATTCGGGCAATGGCTTTACCCTGACTGTCACGGCTGCGGATTTCACTGTTTTTTTTACATTCTGGACAGCGCTTCCGAAAAAAGGATCGTTAAAGAAATTATCAAAGAAAGGATCACCCGTCCGGCGCCGGCTTTGTGTCCTGACCTGCACCACGGCAGTAACATCGATGGGTTCAATGGTCAGGGTACCGCTTTTCTGAGGAAAAAGAATGGTTTTCTTCAGCTCGGCCACATTGTATACCTCGCCGTTGTATGTTTCCTTCTTCAGGCTGATCTGTTCCGGCATTTTGACTTCTGTTGACCAGAACCCCCCGTAAGAGGGATATTTCACATCATCAAATCCCACGAGGTTTACTTTGGAATATATTTTTTGAGTGACCAGAATATACTCTCCCTGATAAACATCTGATTTACTGAGAATCGTCCTGACGAATAAGTCACCTGAAGCAATGGATTCAGCACCGCCTCCCTGCTGGCTACCTTGCCGGGATTGCCCCTGCTGGGCGGAAGGCCGGTTTCCCGAAGCCCCACTGCCCTTCACAACTTTTACCCTCGCTCCCTGTGATTTAACAGGTACACCATTAATGCTGAGGGTAGCCGGCGCAATATCAAATTCTCCTTCCTGATCGGCGCGCAGTATATAGGTATAAGAGTAAGACACCGTTTGGGTCATCGCCCCGTTCATGATCTGGATACTTGAACTGGAACTCTGGTTGGGACCTGAAAGCACGGAGAAGCCTTTAAAAGAGGGCCCTTTGAAATCAGTTCCGGCAACATTCACGGCAAAAGCAACCCTGAACTGCTCTCCCACTCCGATCACGGGAGGTGCAGTACAGGTGAATTTCACTTCCTGGGCCCGGCCGGCCTTCATACCAAGAAACATGGCCAATGCCGCAAGTAAAAACAACAGCCTGGTCAGAATGCCCCAAATGAACGCTTTATGTTTATCACCCCACTTCATGTTAACCGTATCACTGATATTTTCATTACCAATCCTTCTCCACGGTAATTCTCGCAGCCCTGGCTTCCTTCTTTTTCAGCTTGTCGAGCGTATTCTTCTCATTATTCTTCAGGGCTTCAAGCATTTTTTCCGCATCCTGCTTCGAGATCTGCTCCTTCTGCTGCTGTTGCTGCTGTTGCTGCTGCTGCTGTTGTTGTTGTTGTTGCTGCTGTTGTTGCTGCTGATTGTCTTTGTTCTGCTTATCGCCTTGTTGTTGTTGCTGTTGCTGCTGTTGCTGTTTCAGCATCTGCATGGCATAGGCCAGGTTGTACCTTGTATCCTGATCATCCGGGTTAAGTCTCAAGGCTTGCTTGTATGCATCAATGCTTTCAGGATATTTTTTTTTCTGTATGTAAGCATTCCCAAGGTTATGATATACCCTGGCTCTGGTTTTGGCATCCATGTTTGCCACATTCACCTCTCCGAAAAGGCGGGCAGCTTCTTCCGTATTCTTTTCACGGTAAAGCGAAGTTCCCAGGTTATATTTTGCAATGGCAGAGTTAGGATTCAACTGCAGGGATTTCCGGTAATCTATCTCGGCGGATTTAAAGTCCTGCTTTTCAAAATTCCTGTTGCCCTTCCTGATATACTGCCGCTCTCCCTGTGCGGAAACTGACGACATGGTGAATCCCACCAGCCAAAGTGTCAGTATCATTTGCGAAGCAGTAAGAAAATTTTTCATCTTAAGCTTTATATATCAATGTATTACCCAAACAGGCGGATTTTACTCAGGGTTTTGTTTCTTCTTTCAAAAATAAGCACTTCGAAGCAAAGCAAAACCAATGCCACAAGCAACATATATTGAAACCTTGTTTCATATTCCGAGAAGGTGGTGGTTTCGAACTCAGTTTTCTGCATCTGATTGATTTCCTTATAGATTCTATCGAGGCTGCTTTGTGTATTGCTTGCACGGATATAGGAACCCTGACCGGCGGCGGCAATTTCGCGCAGCAGGGGATCATTCAATTTGGTGATGATGGTGTTCCCCTGGCCATCCTTTCTGAAACCCGTACTGATACCGTTGCGGAATACGGGAATCGGGGCACCGTCAGGGAGCCCCATGCCCACGGTAAAGATTCTGATCCCTTTGGAGGCTGCGTCGCGGGCGGCCTGGATGGCATCATCCTCATGATTCTCCCCGTCGGTGATCACGATGATGGCCTTGCTGTGCTCATTCTCGTCAAAGGAGTTTACCGCCATCGTGATGGCATCCCCGATGGCAGTCCCCTGGGTGGGAATGATCTCTGTGCTGATATTGGAAATGAATAGCTTGGCAGCACTGTAGTCAGTGGTGATGGGCAACTGAACATAGGCCTTGCCGGCAAAAATGATCACGCCTATTCTGTCGTTCTTCAATTCATCGATCATTTTGGCAAGGGCATTTTTTGTCCGTTCCAGCCGGTTGGGTTTGATATCTTCGGCCAGCATGCTGTTCGAAACATCCACACACAGGAACAGGTCGATCCCTTTCCGCTGGCCTTTTTCCAGTTTCGACCCGAGCTGGGGATTCGCAACCGCAAGGATGATGAACCCCAGGGCGAGCAACATGGCCATATATTTCAAATACTGCCTCCAGCGCATGATGTCGGGAGCCAGAATAGCAACAAGTCCGGGCTCGGCAAACAAGGCGGTTTTCTTCCTTTTCCACCGCATCACCAGTAAAAACCACAGGAAAAGAACCGGCAACAGCAGCAGTGCGTACAAATATTCTGTATGGGCAAACTTCAGCATGTTGATCAGGGTATCGCTTTAAAAACAGTTTTCCTCAGGAGCATCTCTGCAAGCAACAGCCCGAAAGCCAGGAATGCAAGGGACAGGTACTCCTCGTGCTTTTTCCGGAACTCAAGGACTTCTATCCTGGATTTTTCAAGGGTATCAATTTCCTTATAGATCTCTTCCAGCTTTTTATTATTGGTAGCCCTGAAATATTTGCCTCCGGTCAAGCCGGCGATCTGCTGCAACAGCTCCTCGTCGATTTTCACTTCCACATTCTGGTACTGGACTCCGAAGGGTGTTTTGAAAGGATAGGGAGCAAGGCCCCGTGTACCCACACCGATGGTGTAAACCCTGATACCGAAAAGCTTCGCAATTTCAGCCGCAGAAAGCGGATCGAGCGATCCCATATTGTTCACACCGTCGGTCAGCAGGATGATCACCCTGCTGATGGCATTGCTTTCCTTCAGCCTGGCTACGGCAGTGGCCAGTCCGTCACCGATGGCCGTTCCATCCTCGACCATGCCGCTCTCAAGTTTTGGGATCAGAGACAACAATACTTTGTGGTCTGTAGTGAGCGGACACTGGGTAAAGCTCTCACCGCTGAAGATCACCAGTCCGATACGATCACCGGGTCTTCCTTTGATAAAGGCTTCAGCCACCGCTTTGGCGGCTTCCAGCCTGTTCGGTTTGAAATCCTCAGCCAGCATCGATCCGGAGATATCATTTGCCAGGACGATGTCGATGCCCTCTATGTTCACATCACGCCGGCTACTGCTGCTTTGGGGCCGTGCCAGGGCAATGGCAATGACGGCCACAGCAAGCATGCGAAGCACAAAAGGCATATGTCTCATCCGCTGTCGCCAGCTTTTCCTTATCCCCGTGAAAACCCGGGTATCCGAATAGTGGATCTCTGCCTGGTTTTTCCTGTTTCTGTAAACGTACCAGGTAATAAACAGGGGCAGCAGCAGCAGCAGCCAGAAAAAGCCGGGATCGGCAAAGGTGATCTGCTGAAAATATTGCATCATGACACCTGGTTTTTTCCGGTTTCCGTTAAGGAAGTACCATTCATGGGAGTGGGAGCATGAGGCACTTCACGGGTCTGGTTGACGAAATCGACGGCCATGCGGAGGCTGGTCTCATGCTGGGTGGGCAGGGGTTGTTCCTTGGCAAATTTCACCAGATCAGCCAGTTGCAGGACAGCAGTCAGGTTATCAATGGCACCGCCAGGCAGACGATGCGGCTCAAGGCCTTCCAAAATCTCCCAGGTGGTCATTTCCGGGGCAGGCAGATGATAGCGCTGTTCCAGGTATGTCCTTACAATATCCGTCAGGCGTGTATGATATTCCTTGATCAGTCCCGCCTGCCAGAGTTTATCGATACGCAGCTTTTCGAGGGCTTCGAGGGCTGCCAGGTGAGGCGGCAGGGCCGGTCTGGCAGGAATAAGCAGCAAGGGTTTGTTTTTACGTTTTCTGTAAAAATAGTACCAGACACCCAAGGCAATGATCAGCACTGCCAGGCCTGCAAGTATCCATCGAAACACCTCCCAAAATGTGAGCGGAAGCGCCATGACTCCTTTTATATCCTTGATCGCCAGGGCAGTATCGACAGGTACGGTATTCACCCTGAGGAAGAGTTCGTTGGTCACTGTAAGCAGATCTCCGGGTTCGGCGCCACCTTCGCTGAAAAAGGGGAAAGGGGGAATCTCGTGAATGCCTGTATCGAAACTGGTGATGCGGATCTGCTGCAACAATTTGAGTGTGGAAGCATCGGATGCAGCAAGTGTATCGATCTCTGAAACCGAGACCACTTCAATTCCCGCAGCCAGGGTATCAGTAAAGACAGGCCATTTGAAGGCGGTTCCGCGGGCTATGTCGAGTTGAAGCTTCACCTGCACCTGCTGTCCGATCAGAATCTCCGCCGTATCGAGGCTTGCCCTTGCGGAAGGAGTCTGTGCCACGGCGATTGCAGGCAGCAAGGCCAGCATCCATAAATAAAAAATCTTTCCTGTATACCTGAGTCTGATCATGCCTCTTTCCCGCTTGTCACTTTTGAGTTTTTTCGTTCAGCTATGATGTTAAAACCGTTTTTCTCTTTTTTTGAAAAGTCTCATCAGTGGATTCACATAATCTTCGTCCACGCTGATCTGGGTCCAGTCGATGCCGCTGCGGCTCATCAGCCAGTTGATGGCTTCTTCCGACCGGGAGGCCTGTTGTTTGAACTGATCCCTGACTTCTTTGAGGGAGGTATCCACCCACATCATGCGTCCGGATTCTGTATCTTTCAATTTCACCAGTCCCATATCCGGTAATTCACGTTCCCTCGGATCAACGATGCGTATGGCCACCAGGTCGTGTTTCCTGGCGGCGATCTTCAGCGCATTTTCATAACCGCTGTCGAAGAAATCGGTAAACAGGAAAGCCGTACAACGTTTCTTGATCACCTGGGTGAAATACTGCAGGGCTGCCCCGATATCTGTCCCCTGCCTGCCGGGATGAAAATCAATCAACTCCCTGATAATCCTTAATATATGTGAAGTTCCCTTTTTAGGGGGAATAAATTTTTCTATGATATCGGAGAAGAAAATAACCCCGACCTTGTCATTATTCTGAATGGCAGAGAACGCCAGCACTGCTGATATCTCGGTGATCATTTCCTCCTTCAGTTGCCTGCGTGTTCCAAAAGCATTGCTTCCGCTCACATCCACAAGCAACATCACGGTCAGCTCCCTTTCTTCATCGAATATTTTCACAAAGGGATGATTAAACCTGGCCGTCACGTTCCAGTCGATCGACCGGATATCGTCACCGTACTGGTATTCCCTGACTTCGCTGAAAGCCATCCCCTTTCCCTTGAAGGCCGAATGATAATGCCCCGAAAAGATCTGGTTCGACAGACCCCTGGTCTTAATTTCGATCTTTCTGACCTTCCTGAATAACTCGGTTGCTTCCATTTTACTATCCCGTGAATTGAGAGGATTGGTGATACCGTCAAGGGGATGCGGGCGAAAACGCCCATCCCTCTTACCGGCAATCTCCTGTTTTAGGGAACTTCAATGGTATTAAGGATTTCGTTGATGATCTCCTCGGTGGTGACGTTTTCCGCTTCCGCTTCATAGGTAAGGCCGATCCTGTGGCGAAGCACATCATGGCATACAGCCCTGACGTCTTCAGGGATCACATAGCCCCGTTTCCTGAGGAAGGCGTAAGCTTTGGATGCCAGTGCCAGGTAAATGGATGCGCGCGGCGACCCTCCGTAACTGATCATGGATTTGAATTTCTCAAGCTTGTACTGATCAGGATAGCGGGTAGCGAAGACGATGTCGGTGATGTAGTTTTCGATTTTCTCGTCGAGGTAAACTTCCCGTACCACATTCCTGGCTTTCAGGATGTCTTCCGGTTTCAGCACCGTATTGGTGACAGGTTGTTGTTCGGTGATATTCTGGCGGAGTATGAGTTTTTCCTCATCCTTACTGGGGTAGTTGATCACCACTTTGAGCATGAAGCGGTCAACCTGGGCTTCGGGAAGGGGGTAGGTACCTTCCTGTTCGATCGGATTCTGGGTGGCCATTACCAGGAAGGGTTCCTCCAGTTTATAGGTCTGGTCGCCGATGGTTACCTGCCTTTCCTGCATGGCTTCCAGCAGGGCACTTTGAACCTTGGCCGGTGAACGGTTGATTTCATCGGCAAGGATAAAATTGGCGAAGATGGGACCTTTTCTGACGGCGAATTCTTCTTTCTTCTGACTGTAGATCAGGGTGCCCACCAGGTCGGCAGGGAGCAGGTCGGGGGTGAACTGCAGGCGGCTGAACTTTGCCTGGATCACATTGGCCAAGGACTTGATGGCAAGGGTTTTTGCCAGTCCCGGCACGCCTTCCAGCAAAATATGCCCATTGGAGAGCAGGCCGATCAGCAAACGGTCGATCATATGCTTTTGTCCCACAATCACCTTGTGCATCTCCATGTTAACAATGTCCACAAAGGCGCTTTCCTGCTGGATTTTCTCGTTCAGGGCTTTGATATCCGTATCGATCATGGCTTTCAGATTTTTGGAGTGCAAAGATAACGAGGCCTTACCCGGCGGAGTTTACCCCACTTGTTAAAAATTGTTAATGGGGGGTTAAAGATGGTTAAACCCATCATGCTCGCATTCCGGCATTCTGGCATTCCAGCATTCCTGCAATATGAACAGTGATTTCATCCACATGGTGTTTTGATGTGACACATGCAAGTTTTCAACACCAAATTCAGTACATGTGGCGACATACGGCATGGTTTTAAAAACAGCGATTATATTACACTGTTTTTCAAGTCTTTAAAATGAGTTGCCGGCATGTGACACATCGTTGGGCCATGTGTCACATCGTTTTTTCCATACTGCGAGAATGAGAAGGCCAGAATGCGGGAATGGGAAGGCCAGAATGCGGGAATGCGGGAATGCGGGAATGCAAGAATGAGAATCTACTCCACGATCATCTTGCCGGTGTACACATTGTATTTTGTAATGAGCTGCAGGTGGTACATACCGGGACGGGCATGTGACACATGGATGCGGGGGGTATCTCCACCCATGTCGAGCGGCTGCTCGTGGACCAGGCGGTTGCTGTTGTCGAAGATGCGCAATACAAGATCCCTTTCATTGGATACCGCCCGGGGCAATTTCACATTAAAGAGGCCGGTATTGGGATTGGCATAGATAAACAGTGCATGCTCCGCTCCTCCACCCTGCTCCTGCATCCCGCTCACATAATCCAGTTTGGCCCAGAAGGCATCCATTTCTCCGTAGTTCCCGACTGAAATACTGCCGAATTCTGTGGCTTCGCAGATTCCGGTAATATAAAACTGATCATTTACATCCAGCATTGATTGGTAGGTACCAAATACATTCGGGACTGTGGTTACGCCAAGACAATTTCCATTGGTATCAAGCTTAGCAATATACATACTCGGATTATTCCCGGTTGAATTGATCTGGCAATCCGAAATATACTGTTCATCCATGTAACATCCTGAAATAAAAAGGTTGTTATCGGAATCCAGGCATACATCCTCCACCATTGTTGCAGCTCCTTTCATCCAAACCGGGTTTTCGTTGGGGTCCAGTTTTATGATAAAACCTCCTCCATTTTCAAGTGTATCATCTCCAACTATAAACCTGCCCAATGCGGATCCACAACAATATATACCTCCTGATTCTGATATATCAATTGAATTTATACTTGCTTCAACTTCACTTAAATATGTTATCGCACTGGAACACTGTCTATTTGAATCCAATTTGATTATGATTGGTTGCCACTTATTAACAAAAGGTAATTCAATCGTATCAATAATTACCTCGTTCAAATAACTTCCACATAAGTATAGATCAGTATACCAAGTTTTAGTATCATTAACAACCATCCTCCCTTCTCCACAGATACTTCGTATCCAATGAAAATTACCATCTAAATCGAATTCAGCCAGAAAATAATAATGGTCGTTCATGGCAATAGTTGTATCCATGCAGCGCAAGGAATCAGTGTACATGGTAACTCCGGTAATATAAACATGGCCCTGGCTATCCAGAACAATAGCGCTGGCATCTGTTCTGTATTGCCCGCCCATATGCTTCACCCATAAGCAATTACCAGCAGTGTCGTACCGGGCAAGAAAAGCATCCATCTGGCCGTTGTAACAGGTCAAGGTATGGTTTCCAAAACTTGCGGTGCCGTCAAATGAACCGGCAAGAAATATCCTGTCCTGATCATCAATGATGATTCGACCTACGGCATCACCGCATGTTTCTATAGTTGAACCACTCCCGCCACCATGTTTTACCCATAAAATATTGCCGGCAGAATTATACTTGGCCAGAAAAAAATCTCCCAGTCCGTTGCTTCCGACAGTTTGCCCCTGAAAATACCCAGTCCATTCGAATGCACCCCCTACATAAACATTCCCCTCAGAGTCTGTGGCTATGCAAACTGCCTGATCATTACCGGCTCCACCTGCATTTTCAGCCAGCTGCCATTGCTGGCAATACAGCATGGTGGATGCTGAAATCATGGAAATAATTATAACTAAGAAACTGAATATTATCTTCATAGTGATTTGCTTTAATATTTTATCAACCTCCTAGAAACACAGCATTCATTTGTTTTTATTATGATGCAATATGTGCCTGCAGGAAAATCCTTCAGATCAATACTGAGAGCATCATTCCCTGTGTGATTTCCGGTTTGGATCAGCCTGCCGAGGCAATCAAAAACCTCTACAGTGATATTTTCCGGTGTACATCCGAATAATTCAATGTGGTATTTACCATCAGATGGATTTGGAAAGATCCTGGCATCTGCCTCATCTTTTTCAAGATCAAAATGAAGCTCAAATTCGCTCGCAAAATCCCCGGCAATGTTCTGAGGGCCGCTTTTTGATTCAACCAATACATCCGGCCAGGTTTCGCAGGGAAGTATAAAGGGTCCAACATGGACAAATACACTGCTCCCGCTTTTTGCCCAAAATCCGCTTTGAAGGGTCACGTTGTTCCGGGCTTTGATCTCAGCGCTGCCACCGCTGCTTCCGTTACCGTCAACCATCAGGTTACTGATTGCAATGGTATTTATGGCCTGGTAGGTTTCAGACTGGTTTATTGGGATGGTGCTTGCAGGAGTGAGACGGGAACTGTACCACATGGAAAATGGTAAGAGTGTTTGCATACCATCAGTTTTAAAGATATTGTGCTTCTTCGGGAGTCAGTGTGGAGGAAACATTTCCTTCATCCCACACATTCTCAAGCCACTTAAAATCATGTGGTAAAGGTAGTACACAAGACTGCTAATGTCAAGATACCTTCCTTCCGGATGCATGCATTGATCTCAATTAATGGTGATTGATGCTCCGGGATATTGGAAGTTAGGGCAGTGTTTTGCAAGTTGGTTGTGTTCACTACAAGACAATGATGTGACACATGCCAGTTTCAATGTGTCACATCGGTGTTTCCAACGTTTTGCTTAACATTCCTCCCGGGTCAGCTTTATAAATGAAATTAAATAGTAGTATGATTATATCATTAGTAATGAGTGCAGTAAGATGCTCTTGGGCCATGTGACACATCAACATTTCAATGTGTCACATGGTGTTTTGATGTGACACATGCAAGTTTTCAACACCAAATTCAGTACATGTGGCGACATACGTTGCGGTTTTAAAAAATAAAATTTTATTGCCCTGATTATCTGTATCATAGCAGGAGCTTTCGGCATGTGGCACATCGCTGGGCCATGTGTCACATCGTTTTTTCATGATGCCCGGCTATTAGGCATACCGACGCAGCATGTGTTTGCGAAATATTTGCGACCAAGGGTGGTGAGCATAACTCATACGATACCCAAAGAACACAGCGATGCGTGTTTCCAGGTTTATCGGTATCGTTTAGTTTACAGAAAGGAAGGACTTGAAAGGTTCACGTCAGGGAATGTAAAAAAAAGCCGTAGATGCATATAAGGCACCCTTGCATTACAATAATTGCCTTACCTTCACAGGCGCATCCGATGAAGGATGACACCATGAATACGATCTTAATCATCATCATCATGAAAAAGCTTGATTTTACCAGATTTTCAGGGACCAGGCTGCTTTCAGCCTGTGTTTTCCTGCTGTTTCCCCTGACCACTACATTCGCTCAGATTCCCAATCACAGCTTCGAGAACTGGGACACTGTCTGGGGCTGCCTGACGCCCGCCGGCTGGCAGTCGAGCAACCTGTTGTTTGTCAATCCCTCCTTTATCACCTGTCAACCGAGTACAGACTGCGTGGACGGCAATTATTCCGTTGAACTGACAACATTGATGACTCCCACGGCTCCCCAGGCACCCTTCCCCGGCAATGTCATCAATGCCACCTACAATTCGGCCACCTTCAACTGGATCACAGGCTTTCCATTTCAGTCGAGGCCCGATTACCTTAAATTGTACGTGAAGTACAGCGGACCCCAGATCAACAGTTCCGGTATGCTGAGCTGTGTGCTGTCGCTATGGGATCCGGTCAATATGAACCGTAAACAGATCGCTTACCGTGCGCAGCCGATATATCCCACCTTCGGCTGGATCGTGTTCAATATGCAGCTGACTTACTTCAGCGGGCTCAACCCGGACACCTGTGTGATCAGCCTGAGTTCCAGCCTACCGATCGCCAGCGAGGTGAGTGCCGTTATGAAGGCAGACTCCCTCTGGTTCTCGGGAATCACCACATCCACACCCGAATTGGAGGAAGCAGACCGTTTCAGCATTTACCCCAATCCTGCCGGGGATTTTCTGAACATCCAGGGCCTGTCTGCAGGAAGGAATGAATATACCATCGCTGTATACAACAGCCTGGGTTCCCTGGTACTGGAAGAAAGGGCCTGTTCACTTCCGCGCAGGATCGAACTTACAAGCCTGAATCCCGGAATTTACCAGGTGGTCATGAGCGGGCAGGGTGTTCATGCAAAACGCACCCTGATCAAACAGTAATCTTTGATTTCAATGGTCAGATGCCTGTCCCGCCTCATGCGAGAATATCCATATATGATCATCTTCGGTTTGTATGAACGATAGTCCTTATGAAATTTTGATCTGATAAAAGAAAATTAAGTCTTTACAAGAATAATTTAACAATAACTTAATACCAGGCGGTGGTGAAATGATGGCTGAAGACAGACCTTTGCACCCAAATTTGCAAGTATGATCCCACTTGAGTACTTCTACCTGATAGTTGTTGTGATACTTTTCCTGCTGGCCGTTTCAGACCTGGTAGTGGGTGTGGGCAACGATGCCGTTAATTTTCTGACCGGGGCAATCGGATCAAGGGCTGCGAATTTCAAAGTCATCATGTGGGTTGCCACGATCGGAGTCGTGATCGGCACCACTTTTTCGAGCGGGATGATGGAAATCGCCAGGAACGGGATTTTCTTTCCGGAAAAATTCCTTTTCTCAGATGTGATGATCATCTTCCTTGCAGTGATGTTCACCGATGTGATCCTGCTGGATTTTTTCAATACCGTTGGCCTTCCCACATCCACCACTGTATCCATCATCTTCGAACTGCTTGGCTCGGCCGTGATGGTGGCCCTGCTGAAAACCATACAGGCAGGGCTTCCCCTGGGTGAGGTATCCATGTATATCAACACTGCCAGTGCCCTTGGCATCATGCGCGGCATCCTGGTTTCGGTAATCCTGGCTTTTACCGTAGGGGCGCTGATACAGTACATTGCCAGGATGATCTTCACTTTTGACTGGGAAAAGACCTATAAATATTATGCTTCGACCTGGGGAGGACTCTCTATTTCCGCCATTACCTATTTCATTCTGATCAAGGGGGCCAAGGGATCAACCATTATCAGCCCCGACATGGCGGTCAGCATTAAAGAAAACACCGGGCTGATCCTGCTGTTCAGTTTTATCGGCTGGACTATCGTCCTGCAGATACTGAGCAGTTTATTCAAAGTTAACATACTGAAGATCATTGTTTTATTCGGCACCTTTGCCCTTGCCATGGCCTTTGCCGGCAATGACCTTGTCAACTTCATCGGGGCTCCGATGGCGGGGTATGAATCATACAGAATATTTGCGGCAAAAGAAGGTATTGCGGCAGATTCCTTCACCATGGATGCCTTGAATCATGCCATCCAGACACCCACTTACTTTCTGATCACGGCAGGGATCATCATGGCCCTGACCCTGTGGTTTTCGAAAAAAGCCAAAACAGTGACAAGAACTTCCGTTGATCTGGCCAGGCAGGCTGACGGAGCAGAGCGTTTCAAGTCCAATTTTCTGGGCAGGATTATCGTCAGGGGAGCCATGCTGCTCGGAAAACTGCTGTCGTTTGTGATCCCGGCAAGGGTGCAGAAAAACATCAACAAACGATTTAAACAGGTCCAGCCCAGGCTCATCCGCGACAAAGACAAACCGGCCTTCGACCTGGTCAGGGGATCGGTGAACCTGGTGGTGGCAAGCGCCCTGATCGCCCTGGGCACTTCACTGAAACTACCTTTGTCCACTACCTATGTCACCTTTATGGTGGCCATGGGCACATCCTTCACCGACAAGGCCTGGGGACGTGAAAGCGCCGTGTACCGGGTGTCGGGCGTGCTGGTTGTCATTGGAGGATGGTTTCTTACGGCACTTGTCGCTTTTACTGTTTCTGGTGTCATCGCCAGCTTGCTCTTTTACGGAAACGCATATGCAGTGGCAGGGATGATGGTAATTTCCGTGTTTATCCTGCTTCGCACCCATGCCATCCATAAGGATACGGAAAAGCAGGAAAAGAAACACCAGGAAGACCTGGAGATCATTCCCTTCGATCAGCAACTGGCCAGGTACAACCAGCAATGCAGCAGTTTTATCGGATTGATCCCGGATTTCATCGGCCAATCCTTCGATTGCCTGATCAGGGAAAAACTCAACAAATCAGTCCGCACCCTGGGCAAGGTAAAAAAAGCCTCCAAAGAAATCAAGGCCCTCAGGAATACGGCTCCCGCAATTCTCAGGAAATATGAAGCCCTCCAGGCCGAAGCCGCTTACCATTACATGCAGAGCGTGGATCAGATGAAGGAAATTGCCGACAATACGGTAAAACTCGTCCAGCACATCGTCAATTACCTCGATAACCTGCACCCTTCCGTGCACGAATCACAGGCAGCCGACCTGAAGTTGCTGTCCTCAAAGATTGAGGCCATCATCAAACAGTATTGTATCTATATCAATGATCATGTGGAAATGCCCTCCTGCGATTTCCAGGATTCCCTTGACAACATCTACCGCCTGATTGAAGAGATCAACCAGAAACAAGTGAGCCTGATCAAGGAGGAGAAGATCAGCAACCGGAACAGCCTGTTGTTTTCCAATATCCTGCATGAATTAAGGAATATCCTGATCCATCTGGAGATGCTTACTACTTACCACAGGAAATTCAACAGCCTGGCAAGCACAGAAAGTTAAAAAATACTTGACCGGGCGCTGCTTCCTTTCAGAAATCCTTCCTATCTTTCTGCCGGAATATTAAGCATACGGCCCATGGAGGAAGCATCATCAGTATACAATGTCTATGGCAAACAGCCGGATTCCGTTGTCCGGGAACCGGAAATCAAGAAGTCAGCCACTCCCCGGGCCGAGGCGCTCCGGGAATTATATTTCACGGCAAAATCATCTGCCTCCATGGAGTTCCCTTACTGGTACACCAGGAGGTGGGAGGAACTGGACGGTGAGATACCCATTATCAGGCGTGCCGAAGCCCTGAAAGAGGCATTTTCGCATCTGAGCCCCGTGATTTATCCCGGTGAATTGCTGGTCATGGGCAAAGCTGCCTATTTAAGGGGCTCCTACCCCATGCCCTGGTTGTCGGAAGCCTATTTTATGGCCTCCGAAGACAAGATGTACAAAGAAGCCGTGGAAAGCGGAAAACTCAGTGCCGACGGCTACACTACCTGGGGTCAGGGCGGCGGTAATGTCACGCGCAGCGAGGGCAATGTGGTCTCCATCGCAGGAAAATTCGGCGTGCGCAAGGAAGAAGTGCCTGCCATGCTTCAGATCGCACGCTACTGGAAGGATAAATCGGTGGACGATATCGGTCATAAATATGAGATGATGGTTCCCGGCTACCCTGTGAAAGAAGCCCTGATGCGTTCTGTCATCTGCATGTTCGACTCAGGTTATACCCTTCCCCAGGGGCGGGAGGTGATGAATTACTATTATCCCCTGCAGTATGGACTGGGAGGCATGATGACCTACTGTGAGGAAATGATGTCGGAATCGGCCGGCATACCCGAAATGGACCGGCTGTATTATTATAAAGCCACACATCTCACCCTGCAGGGTTTGCAACGCTGGTTTCTCAATTATGAAAAAGAAGCCAGGTTCATGGCTTCCCTGGAAACGGATGCACAACAGAAAAAGGAATACCTCGGTATTGCCGACCGGATGGCCTGGCTGGCTGAAAAACCCCCGAGGGATTTTTACGATGCGCTCCAGATGGTATGGTCCTGTCATGTTGCCGTCCTGAATGAAGATGCCATCTCCGGATTGTCACCCGGAAGACTGGGTCAGGTCCTTTACCCTTTCTGGAAAAGAGATACAGAAAAAGGCCTGCTGAACCGGGAACAAAGCATGGAACTGCTGGAATGCATGCGTATCAAATTCACTGAAATAGACTGTTTTGCGTCGATGGGAGTGGTCGGTGGCGTTTTGTCGGGCAACACCTTCAACAACCTCTGCCTGGGAGGACTGAAAAAGGACGGAAGCCATGCGGCCAATGAACTCGAAATGCTGATCCTCGAAAGCGGGATGAGTTGTGCAACACCCCAACCTACCCTTTCGGTGCTTTACGATGAAAAACTGCCCGAGGAATTCCTGATGAAAGCTGTCGAATGCACCAAGATCGGAACAGGTTATCCGGCATGGATCAACAACCAGGTTGCTATGGCGTTCCTGATGGATAATTACGGTCACGAAGGCATGACCCTGGAAGAAGCCCGTGCCTGGTCGATCGGAGGATGCCTGGAGACCTCACCCGGAAGCTGGATGCCCCTCGAACTGGATGGTGAAGTGTACTGGATACCGGGCGGCTCAGCCCCCGCTACCAGTGTCGGCGTCCATTTTATTTCACTTCCGAAGATACTGGAAACGGTTCTGTTCGATGGGATGGACATGCGGACCGGCCAAAGGGTCTTTGAACCTCTTGGCCAGAAACTTGAAACCTGGGAGAACCTTTGGGAAGGATTAAAACGCTACTTTTCGAAGGCAGTCGAGGTCCTGACATACTGCAACAACATCCAGCACGATGCCTGGCGAAAGATTTCCCCTTCACTTGTGAACTCCATGCTGAAGCCCGACTGCCTGGCCCAGGGAAAAGACATCGGGCAGAAGGGTTGTCGCTACAATACCACTTTTAATATCGAGATCTGCGGTGCAGCCAATATGGTGAACTCACTCGCAGCGCTGAAGAGGAATGTATTTGATAACAAGGAATATACATTGGACGATTACCGTGACGCCATCCTGGCAAACTTCGGGTACAAGACTGCCGGGGAAATTGGTTCATTCTCACTGATCGACCAGCAGCCTGCGGAAAAGCATCTTGAATACAGCAGGATATTGAAGAGCAGTCGTGAAGCCCCGAAATTCGGCAACGACGATCATTACGTCGACAGCATTTTCCGTGAATGGGAGGAATGGTTTTGCGACATGTGCCACAATTACACCTCGCTGTACAATGAGCCCATGTATGCCTGCCAGATTTCGGTGAGCACCCATGCACCCATGGGCGCGGTGACCCTTGCCGGTGCAGACGGCCGTCTTGCCGGAACCACCTTTGCCGACGGCTCGGTTTCGGCTTACCCCGGAACCGACAAAAACGGGCCCTATGCCCTATTTAATTCGGCTACCTGCTGGGATCACAGCAAATCCCAGAACTCACAGCTCAACATGAAGATCCATCCTTCGGCCATCAAAGGCAGGGATGGCTCGCGCAAGTTCCTGGAACTGATCCGGGCTTACCTCCGGAAAGGCGGCTTTCATGTGCAATTCAATATTGTGGATTCCAGAATGTTAAAAAAAGCCCAGGCCGAACCCGACCAGTACCGGGGCCTCATGGTCAGGGTGGCCGGTTTTACACAATACTGGGTCGAACTCGGCAAGGCCATCCAGGATGAAGTCATTGCCCGGACAGAGTACGAAGAAGTGTAAGCATCGCATATTAACCTGCTACGAAGCGGTAGCATAAGCAATTACGACACCATGAACCTAAGCTGCAAAGACTGTCTGTTTTTTTTGGCGGTTGACGCATTCAAAGGCATTTGTAAGCGGGACAAGGCACGGATCACCCAGGAAAGCGAGCCCTGCAGCCATTTCGAAAAAGCACCGCGCTGCAAGTTTTGCCGGCACTATCAGTCACAAACGGAGTTTACCGGCTTATGCATGGGCATCAGGGCTGCCTGGCCCGACCTGCCTGCTGCCAACTGCGATGACTTTCAATGGATAGGGAAGAACTGACCAGCGGGATCATCTTCGATATCCAGGGTTTCTCCGTGCACGACGGTCCGGGTTGCCGCACCCTGATTTTTCTGAAAGGATGTACGCTGCGTTGCCATTGGTGTTCCAATCCCGAGGGTATCCACCCCTGGCCCGAACCCATGTTTAACCCGGATCTCTGCCTTGGTGACGGCAACTGTGTGGCAGCCTGTCCATACGATGCCATTGAATCAGACAAGACCGGCATTCACCTTCATCGTGAATCCTGCGACAGCTGTTTTACCAAGTCTTATCCGGACCGGGAGAACGGCATCCACCAAGCTGTAAATGACCAACGTACACCTGCCACCTACAGTCTCCCCTGTGCTTCTGCCTGCCTGAGCGGTGCCATAAAAACGGCGGGTTATCCTGTGAGCGTCGGGGAAATATACCAGGTCATCAGCAGGGACCGTAACTACTGGGGTTCCTGCGGAGGGATTACCCTTACGGGCGGCGAACCCCTGCTGCAGGCGGACTTTGCCACGGCCCTGCTGAAAAAATGTTACGAAGCCTATATCCACACTGCCATTGAAACCTGTGGCCACCTGCCCTGGAGTCATTATGAAAACGCCCTCCCCTGGCTCGACCTCATCCTGTTCGACATCAAACACATGGATCCCGGGAAACACCTGGCGATGACAGGGGTTACCAACCACCTCATCCTGGAGAATGCCCGAAAACTGGCCGGAATATTCAAAGGAAAGATCATCTTCAGAATACCTCTCATCCCGTCCTATAACGACGACGATGAGAACCTGGCTGCGGTCAGGGCGTTGATGGAAGAAACGGGTGTCGGCCAGGTGGAAGTGCTTCCCCTGCATCATCTCGGGAGGGAAAAATACAGGCTGCTGGGAAGAAAATATCCAATGGACCCCGCTCTTATTCCTCCTCCTGCCGATGTGAAAACAATCCGGGCAAAACTATCCGGTTAAGCCTGGCCATCAATCGCGATTGTATCTTTCTAGGCAAGCCCCAACAAAAGAGTCTGATTATCTTCAGACGGCTGAAACCTCCGGATGAGGCAAGAGGTGATCAACCCTGTTTTTTCTACCTTTGCAAAAAACCCGCCATGTCTGAAATTTTCCGACCAGGTCCGCGGCTGGCCTGGATGCTGCTGCTGCCTGTACTGATTGCATGCTCGTCCGGTAAAGAAAAACAAAGCACCGGAAAAGACCGGCTGATCCCCGTGGAAGTGTTTATTGCCAACGAAGGGTCTCTGAGCCAGGCACTTACTGTAACAGGCACCCTGATCCCCAATGAATCCGTAAGCCTGCATCCGGAAATCTCCGGAAGGATTCAGACCATCCTGTTCTCCGAGGGCAGTGAAGTGAAAAAGGGAATGCTGCTGGTGAAGCTGAATGATGATGAACAGCAAGCCCAGTTGCGCAAGCTGACTGTGAATGAAAGCCAGGCCGCTTCAGAGGAAAAGCGCAAGAAAGCCTTACTTGACATCAAAGGGATCAGCCAGGAAGAATATGACCGCAGTCTGAGTGTGCTGCTTGGTATCCGTGCCGACATCGACCTGCTGAAAGCCCAGATAGAAAAAACAGAGATCCGTGCGCCCTTTCATGGCATTTGCGGGCTTAGAAATGTAAGCGAAGGCAGTTATGTTTCACCTGCCACAGAAATCGCAAATCTGGTTCAGACGCAGCCGTTGAAGCTTGAGTTCAGTGTACCGGAACGCATGTCAGCCTCCCTTGAAAGCGGGAAGGAGGTATCCTTTTTCGCCGGCGATGCATCCATGGCCTTGCAGGCAACGGTCTATGCCCTGGAACCTGTCGTCGATCCCTCGACACGAACCAGAAAGGTCAGGGCTTTGTATCCCAATCCCGGGAACCACCTGAAACCGGGCAATTTTGCAAGGGTTGAAGTCAGGGGACAAGCCGCTGAGGATGCGGTGATCCTGCCGGCACAGAGCATTATTCCGCGCCTGAACGGTTATGATGTCTTCCTGCTGGAAGACGGAAAGGTAGCACGTAAAGCGGTTATCGCCGGAACGCGGACCGACAGTCTGGTGGAAATCCTGCAGGGAATCCGCGGCGGTGACAGTATCTTAATGACCGGACTGCTTCAGGTGAAACCGGGAACCGGTGTCAGGGTGACCGGCGTACAGCGTTTCCCGGAGAAAGGAGCAGCCAGGTGAACCTGAGTTCTGTCAGCATCAACAGACCTGTTCTTGCAACCGTCATGTCGATCGTCATCGTACTTTTCGGCATCATCGGTTTTTTCTATCTCGGAATCCGCGAATACCCCAGCGTTGACCCTCCGGTCATTTCCGTCAGCACGGCATATCCCGGCGCCAATGCCGAAGTGATACAGTCCCAGATCACAGAACCCCTCGAGGAATCCATCAACGGCATTGAAGGCATCAGCAATATCTCCTCCACCAGCAGCGAGGGCCGCAGCATCATCGTGGTCGAATTCATTCTCGGGACGAATATGGAGGCCGCCGCCAACGATGTCCGCGACCGTGTTTCACGCGCGCTCAACCGCATTCCAAAGGATGCAGATCCACCCGTGGTAACCAAAAGCGATGCCGATGCAAACCCCATCCTGAGTGTCCTTGTCCAGAGCGACCACCGCAACCTGCTGGAGCTGTCCGATATTGCCAATAATGTCTTCAAGGAAAGACTGCAGACGATACCCGGAGTGAGTGAGATCAGGATCTGGGGTGAAAAAAAGTACGCCATCCGTTTGCGTCTCGACCCGGTGAAGATGGCCGCTTTCAGCATCACACCCCAGGACATCCAGACAGCCGTGAACAGGGAAAATGTGGAGCTGCCCTCCGGAAGAATAGAAGGCTATAAAACGGAACTGTCTATCAGAACCCTTGGCCGGCTGAATACACCGGATGAATATAACAACCTGATAATCAGGGAGGAAAATGGCAGCTTGATCAGGCTGTCGGATGTGGGTGTTGCAGAATTCGCACCTGAAAATGAGAGAACCCTGCTTCGCGGGAACAACCTCATCCCCATGGTTGGGGTGGCGCTGATCCCTCAGCCCGGGTCCAATTACATCGCCATTGCCGATGAGTTCTTTAAAAGACTGGATCAACTAAAGAAAGAGATCCCATCCGACATCAACACCACGATCGGCCTCGATACAACCAAACCCATCCGCAGGGCCATCACCGAAGTGGAGGAAACCCTGCTGATGGCATTTCTCCTGGTGGTCCTGGTCATTTTCCTGTTCCTTCGCAACTGGAGAACGACGCTGATCCCGGTCATCGCGATTCCCATCTCGCTGATATCCACTTTCTTCATCATGTACATTGCCGGTTTCTCCATCAATGTACTGACATTGCTGGCCATCGTGCTGGCGACGGGCCTGGTGGTGGATGATGCCATCGTGGTGATGGAAAACATTTACCACAAAATTGAAGCAGGGCTGGATCCCATCAGGGCCGGGCATGAAGGCTCGCGGGAGATCATTTTCGCCATCATTTCCACCACCATCACACTGGCGGCAGTGTTCATTCCCGTCATTTTCCTGCAGGGACTCACCGGAAGGTTGTTCAGGGAGTTCGGGATTGTGGTGGCAGGAGCCGTATTGGTTTCAGCCTTCGTATCTCTTACCCTGACACCCATGATGAGTTCCAGGCTGATCCGCCTGAGTAAAATGCAGGGGAAATTCTATACACGCACTGAAAGCCAGATCAATACCCTGATCGATCGTTACGGGCGTTCGCTTCGTGCTTTTATGAAAAGACCCTGGCTGGCCCTGATTATCATGGGGATATCGCTTGGGATGATCTTTGTCATTGGTGCCGGAATACCATCAGAACTGGCACCCCTGGAAGACAAGAGTCAGTTGAGAATTTCATCAACTGCACCGGAAGGAACCTCTTTTGACCTGATGGATAATTACTTATACCAGGTTGCCGCCATCATTGACTCCATGAATGAAAAACAGGCCATGGTGGTGATCAGTTCACCCGGTTTTGCCAGCGGGACTGCCAACAGCGGTTTCGGGAGAATTCTTCTGAAAGATCCTTCGGAGAGAAAAAAAACACAGCAACAACTGGCAGGCGAGTTGAACCGGAAGTTCAGCAAACTGAGTTTTGCCCGGACATTTGTGACGCAGGAGCAGACCATAGGCAGCAGCAGGGGCAGTTCCATGCCGGTACAGTTTGTCATTCAGGCTCCTGATTTTGAGAGATTGAAGGATAAATTACCCTTATTTTACGAGAAGGCGGTTGCCAGCAAGACATTCCAGATCGTGGATGTCAACCTGAAGTTCAACAAGCCGGAGATGAAACTGTTGATCGACCGCGACAAGGCCAGGACGCTGGGGGTATCCGTAAATGACATCGCACAGACCCTTCAATTATTTTTCAGTGGTCAGCGGCTGGGATATTTCATCCGTAACGACAAGCTTTACCAGATCATGAGCGAGGCTTATCGGACAAACAGGGACGACCCAAGTGACATTCTTTCCCTGTATGTGAGGAATAACAAAGGATTGCTGGTCAAGATGGACAATCTGGTGACACTCGCGGAAGAAAGCAGACCCCCGCAGCTGTTCCGTTTTAACCGTTATCTTTCGGCCACCATTTCTGCCGCTCCTGCCGAAGGACTGACCCTCGGCCAGGGTCTGGACGAGATGTACCGGATTGCAGGCGAAACACTGGACGACACCTTCTTTACCAGTCTTACCGGCGCATCAAAAGACTATGCCGAAAGCAGGAACAGCCTGATGTTTGCATTTCTGCTGGCGATTGTCCTGATATTCCTGGTACTCGCCGCACAATTTGAGAGTTACCGTGATCCTTTCATTATCATGCTCACCGTGCCGCTTGCCATGGCCGGGGCCATCGCCACCCTCGGCATTTTCGGGCACACCCTGAATATTTTCAGCCAGATCGGGATTATCGCCCTGATCGGGATCGTGACCAAAAACGGTATTCTGATCGTTGAATTCGCCAACCAGAAAAAAATTGCCGGACTAGACCGGACAGAAGCGGTGATACAGGCTGCTGTCCGCCGCTTAAGACCCATCCTGATGACCAGCATGGCCACCATCCTCGGGGCCCTACCCATTGCACTCGGATTAGGAGCGGCCTCCAAAAGCCGCGTACCCATGGGGATCACCATCATCGGCGGTTTGCTGTTTTCCCTGATCCTCACGCTTTATGTGATTCCTGCCCTGTACAGCTATCTGTCGTCGAAAAAGCCCAATATAATCCATCACGATGAATAGAAACCTGATATTCTTTTCGCTGTTTGTGATCCCCCGCCTGCTGACAGGCCAGGATACACTGAGCCAGGAGGAGGCCGTCAGGCTGGCCCTGCAGAACAATTATGGCATCAGCATCGCCAGAATGGAGTCACGGATGGCGGCAAATAACAATACGGCCGGCCATGCAGGGTTCCTTCCGGAAGTCAGTGCCGATTTTTCGCAAACCTATAACAGGAACAACACTTACCAGAAATTCTTCAGCGGGCAGGAGAAAGAAGGAAACGATGCGAAATCGAACACCCTCAGTGCCAGGGTGGAGTTAAACTGGAAGCTCTTCGACGGCTTTGGCATGTTCATCGAAAAACAGAAACTGGCCAGTCTGCAGGAAGCCGGAGAATGGCAGTTTAAAATCAATGTCGGGAATACGCTGGCGGCCGTGCAAATGCAATATGCTGCCATCGTGCAACAAGAACATATGCTGGAGGTGATCAGGGAAGCCATCTCCCTGTCGAAGGAAAGACTGATCATCAGTGAAAAACAACTCCAGACCGGAGCCGCCTCGGAATTATCCATGCTTCAGAGCAAAGTGGACATGCAGGCCGACAGTGCCCGCTGGATCACACAGGCCGGCATCCTGGAGAATATGAAGGCCGACCTGAACCTGCTTATGGGAAGATCACCCTCCGAAAGCTTTATCACCAGCGGCAGCTTCATCATCAGGGAAGACCTGCAACTGCCTGCCCTGGAACAACAACTCGCATCCCGTAACCCCGAAATCCAGGCAGCCCTCCTCGGCCAGAAAGTCAGCAGCCTGGAATACAAGGCTTCAGAGGCAGCGTATTACCCCGTCATCAGTGTATTCTCCGGCTACAGTTACGGCCGTTCGGAATATGAGATCGGTATTTTGAACTTCAACAGGAATCAGGGGATTAATTACGGACTGACAGCCACCCTGGGCCTTTTCAACGGATTTAACCGCAACCTTGCCCGGAAAAATGCCAAAATTGCTGCCGAAATAGCCGGTACGGCTGTCAGTGAAACGAATGCCACCCTCAGTACCCTGCTCTATAAAACCTACCAGGACTATCGCAACGCCCTGAAAAGGATCAAATTGGAAACTGAAAGCCGGGCCACGGCTGAACGCAATCTTTTCGTTGCAGGGGAAAACTACCGTAACGGCGGCATCAGCGACCTCGACCTGAGGCTGACACAGCTGAAACTGATTGAGGCCGAAGCAAGGCTGATTGCGGCAAATTTCGATGCCAGAAAGGCTGAAATAGAATTGTACCGGCTTAGCGGGGAGTTTACACAATAGCTGCGAAAATTCACGCCTGTCGGTAGCTTCATTTCAGGGATTGTCTTATTTTTATGGAAAATTCCAATCCCATGCAATTACCATTGTTTCAGGTTGATGCCTTTACTAATCACTTATTCGGCGGGAACCCGGCTGCCATCTGCCCGCTCGAACACTGGCTTCCGGACGAACTGATGCAAAAGATCGCCATGGAAAACAACCTGTCGGAAACTGCTTTCTTTGTAAAAGAAGGCTTTGCCTATCATATCCGTTGGTTCACTCCTAAAGTGGAAGTAAGGCTTTGCGGTCACGCAACGCTTGCATCCGCCCACGTGCTTTACAATCACCTGGGCTTTGAGGGAGAAACCATTCATTTCCATTCGAAAAGCGGACATCTTGAAGTTAGCAGGAACGGGAAGCTGCTGATCCTTGATTTTCCTTCGGATATTATACTGGAAACAATTCTTCCGCAAGGACTGGCTGAAGCCATCGGGAAAAAACCCGGTGAAATCTGGCAGGGTAAGTCAGACTACCTGCTGATTTACAGTGAAAAGAATGACATTCTGTCGATCAGACCTGATTTCAATAAACTCAGGGAATTGCCGGTCAGAGGCATTATCGTGAGTGCAGCGGGTGATGAGGAAGACTTTGTGTCCCGGTTCTTTGCTCCGGCAGTCGGTGTGGATGAGGATCCGGTAACAGGATCGGCCCATACCACACTAATCCCTTACTGGGCCAAAAGGCTGAAAAAAGACAAAATGAACGCACTCCAATGGTCTGCAAGAAAAGGGCATATTCACTGTGAATACCTTGGTGACAGGGTATTGATTGGAGGAGCATGCACTACCTATCTTAGCGGTACAATAAATATTTGATTAACTGAATGTTTCATTCATGGACCCGAATCACTGGGACAACCGTTATACCAGTCCCGGCTATGTTTATGGAAAATCCCCCGCCAGCTTCTTCAGCAGCTTCCTGGGAACAGTGAAACCCGGAAAGATCCTGTTGCCCTGTGAAGGAGAAGGCCGCAATGCCGTGTATGCCGCTTCCCTTGGATGGGAGGTGTATGCCTTCGACCAAAGTGAGCAAGGCCGGCAAAAAGCGCTGGCCCTGGCACGCGAACGGCAGGTCACCATACATTTTGACCTTTCCGATGTGCTGGACTTCAATCCAGGGAATCTCCGCTTCGACCTGATCGCTTTTATCTGGGCTCATTTCACTCCCGAAGTGAGAAAAGCAGCACATACTATATACCCAGGCTATCTGCGTCAAGGAGGGTTTTTTCTGATCGAAGGTTTCAGCAAAAAACAATTGTCATTCACTTCCGGAGGGCCCCGGAACGCCGAGATGTTACTGGATGTGATTGATATACGGGAAGAACTGTGCGGTCTCACCACCCTGCAGCTCGAAGAAAGCCTGGTCACTCTGGAGGAAGGTGACTTTCACCGTGGAGAAGCCGCTGTGATCCGGTACCTTGGCAGGAAGTCCGACACCATGACCTGACCTGGCCGGGAACGGCCTGAGCAAGGCTTGTTTCTGCGAACGGCAAGGCCTGATGATCCGCAAGGTTTTTTTTGATTTTTCAAGGAAAAGTTTTAGGTTTGAAGACTGAAAAACCTCATTTTTTTCTTCCATAAACAGCTAATTATAAACTATTTAAAAACAAAGTCATGAAAGACACTCCCATTAACTTTGAAGTTGTGCAGCGTCACATCAGGGAAAGTAAACTTCCGAGTGTAGGACGTGCCTCCATCCGCGAGATCAGGCGTCTGATCGACAATATTGAAAAAGAAACCGGTGACCGTTACGTCAGGATGGAGATGGGCATACCGGGATTACCTGCTGCCAAAATCGGAGTGGAAGCAGAGATTGAGGCATTGCGTAAAGGAGTTGCCAATCTATATCCCGACATCGATGGCATTCCTCCCCTTAAAAAAGAGGGAGCCCGCTTTGTCAAACTCTTTATGAACATTGACGTGGCAGAAACGGGAGTGATCCCGACCGTAGGCAGCATGCAGGGAAGTTTTGCGGCTTTTCTGACAGTAAACCGATTCCACAGGGAAAAAGACACCACACTGTTTCTGAATCCGGGTTTCCCCGTGCATTACCAGCAACACAAAGTATTGGGACTTAAATATGAAAGTTTTGACGTTTACGATTACAGGGGGGACAGGCTTCATGACAAACTTGAAAGTTACCTAAGCAGGGGGAATATCTCCAGTATTTTCTATTCCAATCCTAACAATCCTTCGTGGATTTGTTTCACTGAAAAAGAATTGAAAACCATTGCTGCGCTTGCTGCCAAATACAATGTGATCGTGATGGAGGATCTGGCATACTTTGCCATGGATTTCCGGAAGGATTACAGCAAACCGGGGCAGCCGCCATTCCAGCCAACTGTTGCCCATTATTATGACCGGTATATCCTGATGATATCCAGCTCAAAAGCATTCAGTTATGCCGGTCAGCGTCTGGGCCTGATGATTATTTCCGACACCCTTTTCGGAGAGGTTTCTCCTGATCTGCTGCAATACTATACTGCTGACCAGTTTGGCAGGGCCATGATCTTCGGGACGATCTATGCCCTGAGTGCGGGAACTGCTCATTCAGCCCAGTACGGCATCGCCGCATTGCTGAAGGCAGTGAACGACGGCAATTATAATTTCGTGGACAATGTGAAGGAATATGGGGAAAAGGCCCATATCATGAAAAAAATGTTCACCGATAACGGCTTTAAAATCGTCTATGACCAGGATGACGGTGTACCCATCGCCGACGGATTTTACTTCACCATCTCGTATCCCGGCTTCACAGGGGAAGCATTGATAGAGGAATTCATCTACTATGGCATCAGTGCGATCAGCCTGACTATCACGGGAAGCAGCAGGGATGAAGGACTCCGGGCCTGTGTGTCACTGGTTCAAAGAGAACAGTTCACTGACCTGGAGAAAAGGCTGAAAAAATTCCATGAGAATCACCCTGTGTAGGCAACACACAAACCTTTCCTATCATGCACCGAACCACCTCCCTGCTGGTATGTCTGCTGCTGGTAATCAAGGCTTTCGCTGGAAGCATAGATCAAAAACAGGCTGAAAACCAGGCTGCCGCATTCATCCGGCTCCACAACGTTTCCCAATCCAACCGGATTGTCCATACAGACAAACTTACGTCCCCTGACGATAAAGCCATTGGATACCTGTTTACACTCTCCCCCCACGGGTTTGTGGTGATCAGCGGTGATGATCGCCTTCCCCCAGTTATTGCATATTCCTTTGACAATGAACCAGATGATCAGGGAAGGTTCAGGGGTTTGCTGATAAAAGACCTCGGGAACCGCATCGCTAACCTGAAACTTGAATCTGGTGAGCATAAGGAAGAAAACCGGCAGGCTTGGAAAGAAATCATTCAGCATCAACTCCATGACCGCATCTTTCAGCAATGGCCTCCTGCCGGTTCAACGACTACGGGAGGCTGGCTTGAAACCAACTGGACACAGAATGCCCCCTACAATGCACTTTGTCCGATGGATCCGGTGACGGGCAACAGAAGCATCGCCGGTTGTCCGGCCGTGGCAATGGCGCAGATTCTGAACTACCACCACACCACAAACAGTGTTGCCTTCAGTGATGCCGATGATTATTTCCACAACTATGCCGGAAGATCTTACTGGATAGATGATGACGCTGATTCTCTTGATTTCCCTGACTTTCCTGATCTCAACAGCCTGATCTGGAACCTGTCACAGGATTATCTTTCCGGCAATCCATTGAGTAACTCTGCCAAGGCTTCACTGGTATTTGCCTGCGGGGTGGCAGCAAAACAGGTATTTACCTCGGCAGCTTCAGGCACATTCGGAGTCAGCCAGGCCATGGCGGCTTATCAGAAATTCAATTTTACCCAATGCGAATTACTGGACGACAGTGACACCAGCCTTTATACACGCATAGCCCAGAATATGATGGATTCCATGCCTGTCCATCTTGCCGTGGTAAACCAAAACTGGACTTCCGGGCATAATGTGGTAGTTGACGGTTACAATACCGACGGGTACTTCCATCTGAATTTCGGCTGGGGCGGTCAGGCGAATGCCTGGTATCTCCTTCCCTCGCAGATCCCTTATGGATTAACGGTAATAGAAGGCGCCATCGTGGATATCATTCCGAACACCCTGACTGCCGCAGTTTCCCCCATACCGGCTGCATTCCGTCTTTATCCCAATCCGGCCGCCGACATGGTCAGGATTGACTTAAACGAAGGGCAGGAGGCAATAATGAAAATGTTTGACGCAAACGGCAGGCTGGTCATGTCCGGACAACTCATGCAAAGTACGACCAACATCAGTTTGCGAGGGTTTGGTGAAGGAGTTTACCAGGTTGTAGTAACCGGTCCGGGAGGAATTACCAGCCGGAAACTGCTCATTGGGATGTCATCCCAGCGTTGATTTAGATCAATGCCAGGATGACATCCCTTTTTACTTTTCAAACTCGTCTTGCGGCACTGGGGATGCCTGCTTCAGTTTAAAAACGATTTTATGACTTTCACGGAAGTTGTCCAGATCTTGAAACAATTCAATCACTTCCTCATAATCAATTATGTTACTCGAACCAAGACATATCTCACTGAAGGAACTCCATTTATAGTTTTCATATGACTCGGATATCCCGTGATGAACAGGATTCAGATGTATATAGTGAAATAACCTGAACAGGTTTCCCTCGGTTGTAACGCAGATCCGCTTGTATGGTCTCATAAAAAGCGTACCCTTACGATCCCTCTCAAAATTAATACGCTGTGCATGCTTGATTTCAAGTTGCCTGATAGCTTCTGGTATGGCTTTTTTCACATTAACCTCTTGATTATCTGCAACATGAAACAGCAAATGATAATGATTTGGCATCAGGCAATAACACAGAATGGAGCCATGAGCTCCAAGCTGATTCTTGATGTGCTTTTTGAATTCCTTATAGTCCCCCGGACCATAAAACAGGTTTTCATCCCCTACTGCACGGTTAAAAACGTGGTAGTAATAACCTCTTTCAAACTTGACAAGATACTTTGTTGGCATAGTTCATTCATTTATAAAAGTTTACAAACACCCAGACCATGGGTCTTCATCATATATATATGCATGAAGATGCCGGAAACGGAATTTTTTTTCCTTTTTTAAGAAAAAATTGGGATGTCATCCCAGCGTTGATTTAAATCAATGCCAGGATGACATCCCAATTTATTTATACTCATTATAAATTTCCCTGTTTTAAAGAGGTTTATCCCGCGCTTCAAGTATGGAATCAGGAAATATCTGTACCTTCGCCCGCAGTGAAAACTTGATACTTGTACACTATACCTGGAAGTTATGGCTAAAGTAAAAGGAAGTATTGTCATCGACACCGAAAGGTGCAAAGGATGCGAGGTTTGCATCCCGGCCTGCCCCGAAGAAGTGATTGCCCTTGCAAAGCAGGTTAACAGCAAAGGTTACCGTTATGCTGAACCCGTCACTGACGGTTGTACGGGATGCACCAATTGCGCCGTGGTTTGCCCGGATGGTGTGATCACCGTTTACAGGATAAAAATTACTGAATAACACTCATATTTCTGACACGCATGAAAGAATTGAGATTAATGAAAGGCAATGAGGCCATTGCCGAAGCTGCCATCCGGGCAGGCTGCGACGGGTATTTCGGATACCCCATCACACCACAATCGGAGGTACTGGAATACCTCATGGCTGCCAAGCCATATGAAACGACCGGCATGGTTGTTCTTCAGGCAGAAAGTGAAGTAGCATCCATCAACATGATCTATGGCGCGGCCGGTTGCGGAAAGCGGGTGTTTACCTCATCCTCAAGTCCGGGCATCAGCCTGATGCAGGAAGGCTTGTCCTACATTGCCGGAGCCGAATTACCCTGCCTGCTGGTCAACATCGTCAGGGGAGGTCCCGGTCTTGGCACTATACAGCCTTCACAGGCAGATTATTTCCAGGCTACGAAAGGCGGAGGCCACGGAGACTATAGACTTATCACCCTTGCTCCTGCCTCAGTTCAGGAAATGTATGATTTCGTGGAGCTTGGATTCGAACTGGCTTTTAAATACCGTAATCCCGTCATGATCCTGAGTGATGGCGCCATCGGCCAGATGATGGAAAAGGTTTATCTGTCTGAACCAAAGCCCAGACTGAGCAATGATGAGATAAGGAAACGTTACCCCTGGGCGACACTGGGGAAGCTGCCAGGAAAAGAAAGAAACATTATTACATCCCTGTATCTCGAATCTACCCGTCAGGAAAAACTGAACCTGACGCTGCAGGCAAAATACCGCCAGGTGGAAAAGGAAGAAGTCCGGTATGAAGAATTGTACTGCGATGATGCAGAATACCTGTTCGTTGCATTCGGCACCAGCAGCCGTATCTGTCTCAAAGCCATCGACATTGCCAGGGCAAAAGGAATGAAGATCGGGCTTTTCAGACCTATCAGCCTGTACCCCTTCCCATACCAGCGGCTTGAAGAACTTGCAGGAAGCGTAAAGGGTATGCTCAGTGTGGAAATGAATGCAGGGCAAATGGTAGAGGATGTGAGACTGGCAGTGAACGGCAAAATCAAGGTGGCACATTACGGGCGTTTCGGAGGAATTATTCCATCGCCCGAAGAAGTCATCCATGCAATCGAAGAAAAACTAAAGGGAGGAAACTGATATGGCAACAATTACTGATGCAGATATTCGCAAACCGGAAAACCTGGTCTACACCAAGACCAAAGTGCTCACGAACAATGTATTGAGTTACTGTCCGGGATGCGGACACGGGACTGCCCACCGCCTCATCGCCGAGGTGATCGAAGAAATGGACATCCAGCACCAGACCATCGGCGTGGCGCCGGTCGGCTGTTCGGTGCTCGCCTACAATTTCCTCGATATCGACATGCACCAGGCTGCCCATGGCAGGGCACCGGCCCTGGCAACAGCCATTAAAAGACTGTTGCCGGAACACTTCGTCTTCACCTACCAGGGCGATGGAGATCTAGCCGCCATTGGTACGGCTGAAACCCTTCACGCCTGTAACCGCGGAGAAAACATCACCATCATCTTCATCAACAACGGTATCTACGGCATGACCGGCGGCCAGATGGCCCCCACTACCCTGCCCGGTATGAAATCATCCACTTCACCCTACGGGAGGGATGTACACATTATGGGTAATCCGCTGAAAATGACTGAACTCGTGGCCCACCTGCCAGGAACTATATACGTGGCACGCCATGCCGTGCATACTCCCGGCGCCGTCCGTAAAGCAAAAAAGGCCATCCGGAAAGCATTCGAAAACCAAAAACTGAAACTGGGCACCTCATTCGTTGAAATCGTTTCCAACTGCAACTCAGGATGGAAAATGACGCCCAACCAGTCCAACAAATGGATGGAAGAGAATATGTTTCCATTCTATCCCCTCGGTGAAATAAAAGATGTAGCAGGTAAACAGTAATTTGTCCAATGTCAAATCGTACAATATGACCGAAGAAATTATCATTGCCGGGTTCGGAGGACAAGGTGTGCTCTCCATGGGTAAGATTCTTGCCTATTCCGGTGTTATGGAAGATAAAGAAGTAAGCTGGATGCCATCCTACGGTCCCGAAATGCGGGGTGGAACGGCCAACTGCACGGTAATCATCAGCGACCAGCGAATCAGCTCGCCTATCCTGAGCACTTATGATACCGCCATTATCCTGAACCAGCAATCACTGGACAAATTCGAAACCATGATCAAACCAGGCGGTTTGCTGGTTTACGACGGTAACGGGATTACCCACCACCCGACACGCAAGGATATCAATATCTACCGCGTGGATGCCGCAGATGAAGCCGCAAAAATAGGCCTGTCGAAGGTGTTCAACATGATCGTACTCGGTGGATACCTGAAGGTAAAACCAGTGGTGGGCAAGGATTTCATCCACAAAGGACTCGAAAAAAGCCTGCCCAAAAGGCATCACGGCCTGATCCCCGAAAATGAAAGAGCCATCGACAGAGGAAAGGAAATCATTCAGGAAATCCAGCGCGTGTAAATCCTCTGATTACATCCGGGCATCCTGCGAATCTGTGATGTCCTTTCCCTTGAGCCGTCTTTTGAAACAAATGATGGGCTTTTGCACCGAAGCTTCAAACTCCAGTTGAAGATTTTTATAAGCTTCCACAAACGCTTTGCCTGCATCGGTCAAACGGCTTTCTCCGCCCTTGCTGCCTCCCCGGTGCTTCTCCATCAGGGAAAACCCGAGCATCTGTTCCGTTTTCCTCATGTCACCCCAGGCTTTACGATAACTAATCCCACATTTCGCAGCCGCTCCCCTGAGTGAAGCACATTCGTCCACGGCTCTCATCAGTGACCAGATCCGGTCATCCAGGATTTCCGCACCAAACTCATCCTCAATCCTGAGATGATAACGGACCATGATGCGTGAATATGGCTGTCCTTCTTCCAAGGTATCCGGATTAATGGCGGATTATTGCATGATAAACCTGGCACCGATCACTTTAGCACCGTATCGCAGCCTGATAAAATACAGTCCCGGCAACAAATCTGCCTGAGAAAGTGTAAGTTCGTGAATACCACTGTGAAGTCTTGCAGCAGGGCTTTCAGAAACGACTTTGCCATTGACATCAACCACCTGGCAGCTTACATCGGCTGTAGACGGCAATACAAGCCGCAAGCATGGCAGGGATACACTTGCAGGGTTGGGATACACATCAAGCCGGGCTTCCTGTATCCTGGCCTCCGAATGAACAGCGGTGGCAGAACCCACGGCCACGCCGTTACCGGTAATAACCTCATCCGATCCATTATCGATGATATAGGCCATCACCTCGCAATTCCCCATATTATAAGAGGCCGTGGTATTGTCGAAGGAAAAAGTTTCGGTAATGAAGGTTCCCGCAGAAGCATTGTTGCTGAGCGGATCTCCCCATTGCCCGGTCAGCGCTTCGCGGAAAGTATGCTTATGCGTATAGGAAGAAGTGCCTCCGGACTGTGTTGAAACCAGGTTATTCTCGGCAAGGGTGACCATCAGGTTATGTGAACCGCTTACTGCTGCGGTGTACCACACCTCCACAGTCACGCTTAGCATCTTGCCGGTACCATCGTAATGCGCTGACAAACCGACATTTACCGGTGAGGTTTCTGCCATGATCGTGTTACAGTATCCCGTCCAGGAAGATGCACCCGTCAGACGTTCCGGAGCAGCCCACAATCGCCTGTTAACAAAAGCGCTGGGCATATATCGGGAGGTTCCGCAATAGGGAGTCATGTACAGTGAATCCCCGTAATGACGCCTGAAATCCGGTTCACCGGTATAAGGGGTGGTAAAACTGGAATTGAAGGGATGAAATGCCACCACAAAGGCGCGTCCCGGATTATTGGTAAGGATACTCTGCGCCGTCTGGTGACCGCCGGGGCAGTTCGGGCATTTCACACCGGTGAATTCCTCGAGAATCGCATTTTTGTTGGCAGGAAGGGTATCAACCAGCGTTTGTCCTGAAGCCTGAACGGCAAATGCAAGGACGAAAAAGAAGGGTAAAACTGTTTTCATATATTAATAATTAAGATTTTAATATTCACAGGACAGCTACTGTTTCATTGCAGTTAATCAGGACCTCTGGTTGTGCGGTCCTTGTTTTTTGTTCCATTGCAGTATACAGGAATTCAGCGATATCCATCACTCCAACCGGAGAAAGAGGCTGGAACGTCTTTTTGCACAGCGGGCAGGCAGTAATCAGCAGATCGGGCTGTCCAGCCAGTAGCTGCTTCAGGGCATCAGATGCAAGTCGTTTACGCTCCTGGAAAGAAAGGGACAAGCCACCCAGGCTGCCGCCGCAACACAGGCTCTTCTCCCGTCCGGCAGTGATTTCCTGCAGTCCTGCAATCCGGCTGATCAACTGCCTCGGTTCCTCAAAGATACCACAACCCCTGCCCAACTCGCAGGGATCATGATACGACACCTCCCTGCTGCTGAAAGCCACATTGATCAGTTCTGCCTCAATGAGTTGAACCAGATACTGGCTATGATGCATTACCGGAATACGCAGATCATACTCTTCCCTGAACACCTTCAGACAAATGGGACATGAAGTAAGCAACAGCCTGGCTCCGCTCTGACGTATCAGCCTTTGGTTGGATTCCACCAATTGCCTGGCCGAATCCCAGAGGCCAGCAATCTGCAACGGCCTGCCACAGCAAATCCCGCCTTCTTTATCGAGAAACAGGTAATGAATCCCGGCTGCTTTCAATATGTTCTCCACAGACCGCTTGATCCCTGGTGTAAGATGGGTCATGCAACCCGCAAAATAAACCACGTCGGCTTTCTGATGATCCGGGGGCGGAAGATACGGGTAATTGAAAACGACCTGTTTATTGAGCAAATCCCTGCGCTGTATCCTGATATCGTTCACATGGATACCGACCGGACATACCTGCTGACATCGCCCGCAAAGCATGCATTCGTTCACGGCCTGCATGTCTTCCCTGTCCTTTTTCAAGCCCCTTAGAAAATATGCCGGAACGATATTGCCGTGCCCGAGGCTTGACTTCAGCTGGCAACTTTCCACACAAACCCCGCAGCTAGGGCATGAATTGACCTCCACCACGCTAAAAAAGTCATAGGTTTTAGAAGGCTTAAAACCCAGGTGCCTCAAGTAAATAAGCAGCACCTCAGCCGGAATATGCATGTACCTGGTGAAAGGCATACATACGAAAAATACCGACAGTGCGACTGAATAACTCCACCAGGCCGGGTAGGCCAGAAGACGGGCCGGAAGCCAGCCGGACAGGAATTCACCGAGATTCCCCGTTAAAAATCCTCCGGTTCCGGTCACGGCTGATGTAAAACTCTCTGCCAGCAAACGAAGGGGAAAGATAAACCAGAGTGCGGTCAGGGCAATTCTGTCGATGGCCTCCGGCTTTGCCGGCTTTTTCATTCCGTATAGTTTTGCATTCACCCGTTTAAACATCGCAAGCACCAAACCGCTCAGCACCAGCAACAGAAAAAAGTCCATGATGAAGGTGAAGGATTTGGAAAATGGAAGTCCTTCATTGCTGTCGAGAAAAAACTTGAAAAAAATCGGGTAATAAGGCATGTTAAATTCCACCCCGCTGTGTATCCGCGACTCCACATTCCCGATCAGTATGAGCATAAACCAACCGAAAGCAAAAGTCATGTGCATATACCCCTGTAAGGGATTCTGCTTCCACATCCTCCTGTGTATCAGACTTTCAAGAAAAACTTCCTTCAAAATAGCCAGAAGTTTCCCAGACCTCAGTCCGGTACGGATCACGATGCGGTCTTCGGGTTGAAGCTTATCCCACCATTGAAAAAACTTCCAGAACAGCATCACCAGCAGGGCCAGGACGCCCAGGGTAAAGGGCAACACAAACGGATCGTAATCAATATAATACATCGCCTGAAAGCTCTTTCCTTATGCATAAAACCAGGTGGCGGGTGTTGACACCCCTCGGACAGGTCAGAATACACTTGCCGCAAAGCATACAGCGGTCTATCTCCTGCCTGACCTCCTCAATACGTCCCCGCTGCAGCTGAATGATCACCCTGCGAAGACTGAAGTCCGTGAACTGCGCAGCAGTGCAACCTGAAGCGCAGGTTCCGCAACTGATACAAAGACAAAGCGATGGTTCTGCAAGCCGGATGCGCTCCACCAGGCTGAAATCCCCTTCCTCCCAGATCACCTGCCTGTCTTCGTGTATTTTATATCCCCATCTTGGCATTTTACAATCAGTTGGTTAAGTATTGCCTGATCCTCAGTACTGCGCTGCGGGCATCTGCCAGGGTTTCCTCCAGATTTTTCGGACCTTTACAGCTGCCGGCAAGAAATACACCTTGCTGTTCTGTGTCATGCGGCTGAAGATGACCGTCGCGCGGCTGGAGAAAACCATTGGGATTGAAAGTTAATCCAAGCAAGCTTCCAATGGCAGCCGTTCCATCCGATGGCAGAAAACCCACCATCAGTACCAAGAGGTCAAGATTGATTCTCAAGGGTTTGGCTGTAAGGGTGTCCTCTACTTTCGCCATCAGGCTACCATCCATATTCTCAAAAGCCTCCGACAAACGCCCACGGATAAACTGTATCCTGTATTTCTCCTGACTTTCCTTATACAATTCTTCATAACCAAGGCCAAACATGCGTAAATCCATATAGAAGCAGAATATCCTCGCCTCCGGAAGCTTTTCCTTCAGCTCGACAGCCTGTTTCACGGCAGTGACACAGCACACTTTTGAACAATGCAGGTTGCCGCTCTTTTCATCCCGCGATCCGACACAATGGATGAAACCAACCGTTGCCGGAACGCGGCCATGACTGGTGAGTACAGGCCTTTTTTCCTTAAACCATTGCTCAAGGTCAACACTTGTAATCACATTATCATAAATGCCATAACCATACTCCTCCTTTAGTATTGCATCAAATACCCTGAAACCTGTACACACCAGCAGGGCATCCGCTTCAATGACGTCCCGTCCCGCAGTGCGAAGGATAAATCTGTCCGCATTCCGCCCGATGGAGGTAATGTTTGTTTCCGTCATTACTGTAATCGAACCGGGAAAATTCCGATACAGTGATTCCAGTATTTCCCCTGCAGGTCTTTTATTCGGGAATAGCCTGTCCCATTGGTTCATGTGCCCGCCCAAACGGGCGCCGGATTCAAGCAGCACCACCTGAAAACCATTGAACGCCAGTTCCTTGCTTGCCTCCATACCGGCAGGTCCACCTCCGATTACGGCAACAGTCTTAGTCATCATGAGTTATACAAAGTAAATATTGGCCGGATTCTCAGGTCTACCGAGATATTTGCCTCCCGGGCCCAGGTATTTCCCGTCCGGATCGTATGCGATCCCCATTTTCTTCAGCAAAGGTTCCACGCTTACCTGGTGAACCTGCAACCCGATGTCCCACGGATCATAACCAAGCACCAGGCCGGCAAGCTCTTCATAAGTCAGTACCGGTATTCCCTCATTTCCGGGACCATAGGTTTTCCCTTCCATCTCACTGATCACATACTGCCAGCGATCGAGGAACATCGGACAACCCGGGCAATTGGTCAGGATGAAGTCGGGTTTGTAAGGCTGCATGGATTCAAACTTCTTTCTGCTGCAGGACAGGGAATAACCCCTGTTGGCACGTACCGCGTAATGACGGAATCCAAAACCGCAGCAATGGCGTCTCTCGGGATAATCCACCACCTCACCGCCCCATTCTTCGATCATTCCCACCAGCACATAGGGGTACTCCGCTCCTCCCACCCCCTTGCTGGGAAACATCTTGGCATAGTGACATCCGATATGTTCAACTCCCTTCAGGGGTTCTCCCGTCAGGCTGTTTACCAGCCTGTACTGAGCCCTGGCTGCAATCTCATGCCGGTATTTATAAATGATGTCGCTGGCATGTGACACATTGGAAGGACGCGCAAACGGCCTGCCTGTGGCTTCATGCAGAAAACGGGCCGCCTGCTCCTGCTTTTCCGGAAAATGATTCCACGTCTCAAGCACTTCAGAATACAGCCCGAAGGAAGTAATACAGGAAGTAACAAAATTTTCGTACCCGGCTTCGGCCATCAGGGAAAACTGACGGGCCACCACGGTCATGGCAGTGTCGAACGGAACGATGTCGCAGTGATAACCAATGCCTGTACAGGAAGTATGGGCCGGATTTTCATATACATCCTTACCCAGTTCATCTTGCATGATCTTCAGAAATACCGCCTCTGCCCCCGGAAAAAAATTCTGCCTTACACAACTCCTGACATAGAAATAACGGTCGCCCGCTATTTCTTTCTGGTATTGCTGCCAGAGACGCTTTTTCCCTTCAATCTTCATAATCCCCCCTGAATACCTTGTTAAAATATTCACTCTCAGTGTCCCTGGCATCACCAAGTTCAAGCCCCATCTCTTCGGCCTTTATGGCCGAACATTGCTCTATCTGCTCATAGCGCGCAAGCCCGCCGGTCACTTCAAAGATCTTTCTGATCTCTTCCAGCGCTTCCTTAGGGATATTCCTCAATACACCGGGTCCGTCCTTTTTATAATTGGCTCCCAAACGACCCATCACATCCTCCAGGTGATCCAGCTCCCATTCCCAAACCGGTCCCTGTTCGGGGTGGGTCACCGGCTTGATGAGCGGAGCATACAGGCAGTAACCGTAATCCAGCATCCACTGCCCTATGGTACGCTTGATGGCCAGCTGCTGCCGACCTTTCTCAGATTCCACAAAATACCCCATATCCTGCGACAAAGAGCGCAACGACAAAATCAGCAGGCCGGGCTTGTTACCCCGCGGACAACGGGTCACACAGGACATGCATTCCCCGCAACACCAGATAGTCTCTGACTTGAGCAGTTTTTCCAGCTGGAGTTCATCACCCGACTGGCAGATATCGACAATCTCACGCGGATCGTAAGGATAGAAGGCAGCCGCCGGGCATATCGCCGTACAGGTACCACAGTGAATGCAGGCATTCAGGCCTTCCTCAAAACGGACATCAGTATGTATTCGATCGTAGAGTAAGCCCATAGACAGAGGGTTTAGTGACGTCCTTCACACCCACAAAGCTAATAAAAAGAACCGTCCCCCCAAGGATTTTAACAATTCCCACAAAATCATACCTTTGTCTTTAAATCACGTCTTATGCAATTCCCTGCTTTACAAGCCATTAGTCCGATAGACGGAAGATACCGTTCCATTACAGCCCCCCTGTCGGCATTCTTCTCCGAAGCTTCCGTCATCCGTTACAGAATTAAGGTGGAGATCGCCTGGTTCCTTGCCCTTTGTGACAAGGGGATCCCGCAATTGCAATCATTTCCTTCAGATAAAAAGAACCTCCTGATGGAAATGATGGAAAATCCACCAACTGAGGCTGCTGCCAGGATCAAGGAAATAGAAAAACAAACCTCGCATGATATCAAAGCCGTTGAGAATTACCTTAGAGAAGTGTTTGATGAACATGGACTTACGGCATACAAGGAGTTTATCCACTTCGGATTGACCTCCCAGGATATAAACAATACGGCATTCCCCATGGCCTTGAAAGCTTCCTTTCAGCAAGTGATGCTTCCTGCCCTGGAAGATCTGATCGCTGCCCTGGAAGGGCTCGCCAGGCAATGGAAAGCGGTTGCCATGCTCGCGCATACGCACGGACAGCCCGCCTCTCCCACCACCGTCGGCAAAGAGATCATGGTTTTCGTGGAAAGACTCAGAAAACAAAGCAGTCATTTCAGCCATATTCCGTTCGAAGGCAAGTTCGGCGGTGCTACCGGCAACCTGAACGCCCATTATGCGGCATATCCTGAGATTGACTGGATCACCGTCGCCAACCGGTTTCTGGAAGAACAACTGGGTCTGCGACGCCAGCAAACCACCACCCAGATCGAGCATTACGACAACCTTGCGGCTTTTTTCGACTGTCTGGGCCGTATCAACACCATCCTGCTGGATGCCTGCCGCGACTTCTGGACTTACATTTCCATGGATTATTTCACACAAAAGCTTGTTGCCTCCGAAGTGGGTTCTTCCACCATGCCCCACAAGGTGAATCCCATCGACTTTGAGAATGCAGAAGGGAACCTGGGTTTGGCAAATGCCGTCGGCCACCATCTCAGCGCCAAACTTCCCGTCTCCAGGTTACAACGCGACCTGACCGACTCTACGGTGATCCGGAACTGCGGGGTCCCGCTGGCCCATTCCCTGCTGGCCTGGCATTCGATGAAGAAAGGCCTGCTCAAACTGCAGTTGAACAAAACAAAGATCAGCCGTGATCTGCAGCTGAACCCGGCAGTGATCACCGAAGCCATCCAGACCATCCTGCGCCGGGAAGGCATTCCGGGCGCCTATGACAGGCTGAAGGAGATCAGCCGCGGAAAAGATTTGAGCGACCCATCCGTCCTGGAGTCATTCATCCGTTCGCTCGACCTTCCGCAGACTGTGAAGGAGGAATTGCTCCGGCTGAAACCGGAAACCTATACCGGGAAGATCCCTTTCTGAGCATGCGAAAACTGAAAGATATCCTGCTACTGATCAGGCCGTACTGGGGGAAGGCCCTGGCCAATGCAGGCCTTAACCTACTGGCCGCTCTTTTTTCCGTGTTCAGCCTCACGATGGTGATCCCTTTTCTGCAGGTGCTTTTCCGGCAGGATAATCCAGTTCCGGAACTGCCGGAATTGACGTTAAACAAGGACTCCCTGCTGGCCTGTGTCGATTATATCATCGCCATCACCATCCGCGACCAGGGAAAATTTATGACCCTTTTTCTGCTCTGCCTTTTCGTGGTGGTGATGTTCCTGCTGAAAAACCTGTTTTCATACCTGGCGCTATATGTGCTGACCCCTGTCCGTACCGGCATGGTGCGGGATCTGCGCAACAAACTGTACGACAGATTGCTGATCCTTCCGCTCTCCTATTACAACGAAAAAAAGCGGGGTGATCTCATTTCGAGAGCCACCAACGACATCCAGGAAGTGGAATCTTCCGTGATCCGTTCGTTCGAATTGTTTTTCCGGGAACCGCTTACCATCCTTCTTTTTCTTCTTGCCCTGTTCACCATCAGTTCCTACCTGACCCTGTTTGTATTGTTGTTGCTTCCGCTTGCCGGACTGGTGATCGGGCGTATTGCACGTAAACTCAGGCGAAGGTCGGCCGAGGCACAGCAAAGGATGGGGAATATGCTTTCGGTGGTGGAAGAAACGATATCCGGGCTGCGTATCCTGAAGGCATTCAATGCGCTGGATCTGGCCGACCGCAAATTCAGGGAGATGAACAGCGACTATACCCGGCTGATGACGGGTATCAGCCGCAAGGGCGATCTTTCCTCCCCCCTGAGCGAGTTTCTCGGAGTGATCATCCTGATGGTGATCCTGCTTTTCGGAGGCTACCTGGTGCTGAACAACAGCATTGCCCTGTCGGCCGAAGCCTTCATCGGCTTTATCGTGATCTTCTCCCAGCTCATTAATCCCGCCAAAAACATCTCCACGGCATGGGCGCAGGTTCAGCGGGGATTGAGCAGTTTTGAACGTATCCGGCAGGTGCTGGATGCGGAAGAGGTAATCACTGAAAAGCCGGATGCCATCAGGATCAAGAGTTTTCAGGAAAGCATTATTTACCGGGATGTCTGTTTTGCTTATGAAAGTGAGCATGTATTGAAAGACATCAACCTGGTGATCAGCAAAGGCAAACGTCTGGCGGTGGTGGGGGCTTCGGGCAGCGGAAAGTCGACCCTGGCCGATTTGCTGCCGCGTTTCTACGATCCAACACAAGGACAAATCCTGCTCGACGGCATCCCGCTGACCGATTACCATATCGGCGACCTTCGCAGCCTTTTCGGGATTGTGACCCAGGAGCCGGTCCTCTTCAACGACAGCATCCGCAACAATATCGCTTTCGGATGGGAGGCGGCGGATATGGATACAATCCGGCAGGCGGCCGTGATCGCCAATGCCGACGGATTTATCGAAGCCCTGCCTGAAGCATATGATACCTTTATCGGCGACCGCGGAAGCAAACTCTCCGGCGGGCAGCGGCAGCGCATCTCCATCGCCCGGGCCATCCTGAGAAACCCGCCCTTCCTGATCCTCGACGAAGCCACTTCCTCGCTCGACAGTGAATCAGAAAAACAGGTGAGCCTGGCTCTCGACCAGGCCATGAGCGGACGAACCACCCTGGTGATCGCCCACCGGCTATCCACCGTGATGCATGCCGATCATATCATTGTACTCGACCAGGGCCGCATCGCAGAATCCGGCACCCACACAAGCCTGATGAAGCTTGAAACCGGCATCTACCGCAAGCTCTTCGAAATGCAGGGAAGATAGTCATCTCGACCTTCATATCCCATAATTCATGTTTTTTCGCTTTTTGGTGTACATTTGACAAAAAATTTATTCTATGGACCTGTCGAAGATCATGACAATTTCGGGGAAGGGCGGCCTGTTCACACTGGTAGCCCAAACCAAGACCGGGGCCATCGTGGAATCCATGACAGACGGGAAACGTTTCCCGGTCTTCACCCACGAGAAAATGAGCTCCCTGGAAGAGATCAGCGTTTTTACCACCGGTGAGGATGCAGCCCTGAAGGAGGTGTTGAAAAAGATGTACGAAAAGCAGGAAGGCAAGGCCGCCATCGATCCCAAATCCGACGGAGCAGTGCTAAGGCAGTTCTTTTCGGAGGTCATGCCTGACTTTGACCAGGAAAGGGTTTATACTTCGGACATCAAGAAGATCATTGCCTGGTATAACCTGCTGATTGAGAAAAACTTACTTGATTTCACAGAAGAAACCCCGGAAGCAGCGGCCACTTCAGATACCGCTGAAGGGTCCGGAGAAGAACCAACACAGGAAGCCGGGGAAGATGAGCAAAGCAATCCATGATCTTGTCCTGCGAGAGAACGTTCAGTTAAGCCCGTTTTATCACAGGCTTGATTTCACGGCACCATCCCCGCTTCCGGAATGTGAACCGGGCCAGTTTGCAGAATTGCTTGTACCACCAGGTCCCGGGGTATTCCTGCGCCGGCCGTTTTCTATCCATGCGGTTGATTATAAGGATAATACCATCAGCTTCCTGATCAAGTTGGTGGGCGAGGGAACGCGCAGGCTGGCCGGCATCCTGCCCGGAACCGTCATCAACACTGTTTACCCGCTCGGGCGCGGATTCACCATGCCTGAAAAAGGTCCGGTCCTGTTGGTGGGTGGCGGCTGCGGAATCGCACCCCTGCTCTTTTTGTCGGCCAGGCTCAAGGCCGGAGGTTTCCGGACCGATTGCCTGCTGGGAGGACGAACGGAAAAGGACATCATTGAAACCGCTGATTTTGAACGCAACGGAGCGGTTTTCATCACCACTGAAGACGGCAGCCTCGGAGAGAAAGGCCTGGTGACCGCTCACAGCCTGTTTGACCGGCCCCTCCCCTATACCATGGTCTATGCCTGTGGCCCGGAAGCCATGCTGCGCGCCGTGGCAATGTTGGCCATGAAAGCTTCCGTTCCCTGCGAGGTCTCGCTCGAAAACACCATGGCCTGCGGCGTGGGTGTGTGTCTCTGCTGCGTGGTGCCTACCACGGAAGGCAACCAATGTGTTTGTACAGAGGGTCCGGTGTTTAATATCAATCGCTTAAGCGGCTGGGATCAAGCTGCCCGGATTGCTGACTCCTGTCCCGTTATTTAATCATCCACCCATGGAAGACCTGCGTGTTGAACTGTGCGGACTAAGGCTGAAAAACCCCGTGATGACCGCCTCCGGCACTTTCGGTTACGGGCATGAGTTTGCCGATTTCTACGATCCCTCCCTGCCGGGTGCCATTATCGTGAAAGCCACCACTGCCGAGCCGCGTGCCGGAAACCCCTATCCACGCATGGCCGAAACGGCATCCGGCATGCTGAATGCCGTTGGACTTCAAAACAAAGGCATAGACTACTTTGTATCGAACATCTATCCTGAGTTACAGAAGATCGACACTGTCATCATCGCCAATGTATCCGGCTCCACTGTTGAAAGCTACGTGGAAGTGGCTGAAAAGATGGCCGCTCTGGACCACATCAGGGCGATAGAACTGAACATCTCCTGTCCCAATGTGAAAGCAGGCGGCATGGCCTTCGGGACTTCCTGTCCCAGCGCCCTGGCCGTTACTGCGGCAGTGCGTAAAGTGTACCCCAAACCCCTCATTGTCAAATTATCGCCCAATGTGACCAGTATCGTGGAGATCGCCAGGGCCGTTGCCGACGGGGGTGCGGATGCCCTGAGCCTGATCAATACCCTGCTGGGCATGGCGATCGATGCTGAAAAGCGGAAACCCGTACTTTCCACGGTAACCGGCGGATTGAGCGGGCCGGCCATCAAGCCTGTTGCCCTGCGCATGGTGTGGCAGGTGACACGGGCCGTGAACCTGCCAGTCATCGGCATCGGCGGTATTGCCAGGGCCGGCGATGCCGTAGAGTTCCTGCTGGCCGGCGCCACGGCAGTGCAGGTGGGGACAGCCAATTTCGTGAATCCCATGGCGGTTCCCGAAATCATCAGCGGACTGAAAGATTACATGATCCGCCACCGGGTGGCACAGATCCGGGACCTGGTGGGTGGATTGATCCTATAATCAGACAGTTACAGAACGCCAATGCACCACTTAGCAACAAACCGATAATCAGCACTCCCATGTTTGGACTTGACCCGCTGCTTACAACCCTGCTCCTTCTCTGTATCGTAGCCGCCTGTGCTTTCGAATTCATCAACGGATTCCACGATACGGCCAATGCCGTTGCCACGGTGATTTACACCCATTCCCTGCGGCCTACCGTTGCGGTCATCTGGTCGGGGATATGTAATTTTCTTGGTGTTTACCTCGGTGGTATCGCCGTTGCCATGGGGATCATGAACCTGCTTCCGGCTGAGATCCTGATCGACCAGAATGTTTACCACAGCGTGGCCATGGTCTTGTCGCTGGTGCTGACCGCCATCATCTGGAACCTGGGTACCTGGTACATGGGCATTCCCTGCTCAAGTTCACACACACTGATCGGCTCCATTTTCGGGGTGGGAATCGCATTCCTGATGATCCCCGGCAGCAGCGGCGTGGCGCTGAACTGGCATAAAGTCGAAGAGGTGGGTCTGTCGCTGCTGATCTCCCCGGTTTTCGGCTTTGGCCTGGCCATGTTCCTGATGATGTTCCTGAAGTATCTGATCAAAGACCAGCGGCTTTTCGACAAACCTCCCGACAAGACTCCGCCGCCCTTTTGGATTCGCTCGGTCCTGGTATTGACCTGTACGAGCGTCAGTTTTTCACACGGCTCCAACGACGGCCAGAAAGGTGTGGGTCTGGTGATGATCATACTGATGGCCATCGTTCCCGTACACTTCGCACTCGATCATTCACGACCGGTACCGGAAATGGTTCGCGACATCAACCGGATATCCGCCACCCTCGATAAAGTTGACACCCTGCAACTCAATGATTTCGATCTCGCCCAATACAGGGTACTTCGTGGCCGGGTCGGCCAGATCGGGGAACATATCGGCAATATCAAACATTTCAGGGAACTTCCGGCAAAGGAACATTTTGAAATCAGGAAGAACATCGTGCTGGTAACCAAGAAGACCGGGATCTTTCTGGAAGACCTCAGGGAAAATCCCGCCTCAACGGAACAGAAAGCCCTTGCGTCTACCCTTTCCGGAGACATCAGGCAGTTACGCAGGTACACTGAATACTCCCCCACCTGGGTGATCCTGATGATCTCCATTTCCCTCGGGCTGGGTACGATGATCGGGTGGAGAAGGATCGTAGTGACCATCGGGGAGAAGATCGGTAAGTCGCCGCTTACCTATGCACAGGGGGCCAGTGCCGAACTCGTGGCCGCATCCACCATCGGAGTGTCGACCGCGCTGGGCCTGCCCGTCAGTACCACCCATGTGCTGTCTTCCGGAGTAGCCGGCACCATGGTTGCCGGAAAAGGACTGAAAAACCTGAGGAGAAAGACCATCCGCAGCATTGCCATCGCCTGGTTCGTCACCGTTCCCGTTACCGTTTTCCTCTCCGGAGCACTTTTCCTGTTGCTTTATTACCTGATCGGGTAAGAAGGGGTTGTTCCCTTCACATTTACATTGTTCTGCGGGCCTTCAGTATCAGGAACAGAATGACATATGTAATTCAAACTTCCCGCGAGGGGATTTTTCATCAAACGCATCCGGTTTCGGCATACCTTTGCCGCAACTGACAAACCTTTAAAACCTATGGACTGGCTAAGCTATTTAATTGACTTTATCCTTCATATCGATAAACACCTCTTCGAAATAGTAACAGATTATCAAACACTTACCTATTTAATCCTGTTTTTGATCGTATTCTGTGAAACCGGACTGGTGATTACACCCTTCTTACCCGGTGATTCCCTGCTGTTTGCTGCCGGAACCATTGCGGCCATGCCGGGTCAGCTGCTGGAGATCAAACTGGTGATCCTTACCTTTTTTGTGGCGGCATTTATCGGTGATAATACCAATTACTGGATTGGCCACTTCCTTGGAGGAAAGGTGTATGAAAAAAATTACAGGCTGATCAGGAGAAAGTACCTCGATCAGACGCACGCGTTTTACGAAAAGCACGGCGGCAAAACCATCGTACTGGCCCGTTTCATGCCCATTATCAGGACTTTCGCGCCTTTCGTGGCCGGTGTCGGAACCATGAATTACAGGAAATTCGTGACTTTCAGTATCCTTGGCAATATCATCTGGACCAATATCTTTTGCCTTGCCGGTTATTTTTTCGGAAACATCCCCTTTGTCCAGAATAATTTCACCATGGTTATCCTGGCCATCATAGCCATATCCCTGGTACCGCCCGTTATAGCCGCCCTCAGACCCTGGCTCCGCTCCCTCAGAAAACCAAGCTCCTGATCATCCATTCATTCCTGCCTTCTGGCATTCCCGCCTTCTGGCATTCCCGCATTCTGGCATTCCCGCATTCCGGCATTCCCGCCTTCTGGCATTCCCTCACACCCTTACCCTCCTTGCGCTTTATTCATTTTCCTGAAGCGTTCCCTGAGCAGATAAGGACTGACCAGGGTGGTCATGATTCCCAGGATCACCAGCACCGAGTAGACCGAAGTATCAATAAAGCCTTTCTGCAGTGCGAGTTTTGCCACCAGCAATTCCATCATGCCGCCGGCATTGAGACCGATCCCCAGCGTCAGGCCATCTCTGGCTGAAAGCCCTGCAAGCCTGGCTCCCAGGACGCCGGCTCCCACTTTTGAGACAAAGGCAATCAGGATGACCGCCACCAACAGGGTATAGTGGCCGATCACATTGATATTGAATTGTACTCCCATACTGGCAAAGAATACAGGAGCCAGGAAACCCATGGTGATACCCGAAGTTTTCTCTCGTATCTGGTCGAAATTCTCGTCTCCGAGCAGTTCTTTCCGCAACAGTACCGCACCGAAAAAAGAACCGATCACAAAATGCAGTCCGAGCACTTCGGACACTCCTGCAAAGAAAAGTACAAACAGCAGGGTAATGGCAAAAAGGGATTCCTTACCCCTGAGAAAGTTGATCAGCACGTCGAGGTGGTGATGCACAAAGGGAACGCGCCGGGTAACAAATTGAAACAACTTGTGTATCAATATGATCATCAGTGCAAAGAGCGCGATCTTGCCCAAGGTGATCAATACAGAAACCACAATCTGCCCGATGGTCGAATCTGTTTCCCTGGTGGAGATAAGGATGCCGAGGATGAGAAACGCCAGGACATCATTGAACATGGCTGCCGAGATGATCTTGCGGCCCAGGAAAGAATGAACCTCGCCAAGGTCCATCAACACCCGGATACTGACAGGAAGCGCAGCCACAGCCATACACAGCCCTATAAAAAGAGAGAGCATGTTTTGAAAACCAAAGGCCAGTCCTGTAAGGTAGCCGGCACTCAGGGGCAGCATAAACACCATGACAGGCACCCAGCTTCCCTTACCCCGGAAAGACTGACGGATCTCTTCCAGCCTGATCTCCACCCCTGCCAGGATGATCAGCAGGAAGATACCCAGTTCCGACAGCACGGCAAGGGTATTGGAGTAATGAACAACATTGAGCAGTGAGGGTCCGAGGATAAAGCCGGCCAACACTTCACCGATAATGGCCGGCTGGTTCAGGCGCTCAAAGGCTTCACCCAGCACCCTGGCAACCAGCAGCAACAACAACAGGGTAATCGTAAACGGCATTTCGGAAGGGATCCCGGGGGCAAGTTCAATCATTGCAATATCCCTCTTTAATGATCATAAAACCTTCGCAACCTGCTCGGGGTATCCTCTTCCAACTGCAACGGCACCTTTTCAATATACACATTACTGGTATCCAGGCCATACGCTTTGGTGTCGGATACACCGATCTTTTTCAGCACGGCGTACACATCCATGATGGCCTGCTCGAAGGCCCTGAAGTCAAAATCATAATTCTGTATCCGGTCGATGATGACAAACTTGAAATCGCCCGGTACATGATGTTTATGCAATGACTCATAACGGCTGGTGATATCGATCTCATTATTCTTGACAAGCTCCTGGATAACCTGCTTGAAATACAGGTTTACCCGCGGTTGAACCTTGAATCCCAGTTTGAAATCGATGCGGATGAGGGTATCCGGAATCAGGATATCCACCACGTAGTCCATCGTATGCGGATCATCGACAATATCGAGATGGATAAACCAGTACATGTCCGCCCGCTTCGGCTGTTTGTTGAAGATGGAGTAAATGATCTTGGTCTCGATATCGGACTTAAAATTGGCCTTGGTCAGGTACACCAGGTTGGTGGCATATTTGGGGATGCTTTCATCGATTTTAATGTCCCTGAACCAATCGAGGTAATTGGCCACCTTACTGAAAGCGATGAAGCGGTTTTTGATGGATCTTCCCCTGAACCATACATACATAATAATAAACATGACACCGGCGATCAGGAAGGTGGCCCATCCGCCATGCATGAATTTATTCAGGTTTGAATAAAGGAACATTCCTTCAATCAGCAGGTACAGGCCCACGAAAAGTGCAGCCAACATGGACGGCACCTTGCTGTAATACAAGTAAAAGCCCATCAGTACGGTCGTCATCAGCATGGTGATATTGATGGTCAGTCCGTAAGCGGCTTCCATATTGGCTGATTTCTGGAAAAACAGGATGACCAGGATACAGGCGATCCACAGGAAACGGTTCACACTGGGGACGAACATCTGTCCTTTGATCTGGGTGGGGTACTGGATCTGAACCTTGGGCCAGAAATTCAGCAGTATGGCTTCACTGATAATGGTGAATGAGGAGGTGATCATAGCCTGGCTGGCGATGACGGCGGCGATGGTGGCGATCAGGATGCCCGGCATCAGGAACCAGATCGGCATGATATTGAAAAAGGGGTTGTTGATGGACAGGTCGACTTCAGGATTGGAAAGCAGCCATGCACCCTGCCCCATGTAATTGAGTAAAAGCGTCACCTTCACATACATCCATGAAACCCTGATATTCTTCACACCGCAATGGCCCAGGTCGGAATAAAGCGCATCAGCTCCAGTGGTGCAGAGAAAAACTGCTCCCAGCAGCAAGTAACCCTCCGGGTGTTCTGCCAGCAGCCTGTAGGCATAGATTGGATTCAACGAGTCAAGAATAAATGGCATCTCCACTACCTGCATAAATCCCAGTATTCCCAGCATGCTGAACCAGATGAACATGATGGGACCGAAGGACTCTCCGATCCATTTGGTACCAAACTGCTGGATAAGAAAAAGCAGGCAGATGATCCCGAGTACAATGGGTATGATGGGAATGGACGGATTCACCATTTTGAGCCCTTCCACGGCAGAAACCACGGTAATGGCAGGAGTGATGATCCCGTCTGCAAGCAGGGTGCTTCCACCGATGATCGCGAAAATAAATGCCCAGCGTGCTTTTTTCCTGATCAGGGCGTAGAGGGCGAAGATTCCGCCTTCCCCCTTATTGTCGGCCCTGAGGGTAATCAGTACATATTTGAGGGTGGTCTGAAGGGTCAGCGTCCAGAAGATACAGGAAATGCCGCCCATGATCACCTCACGGTTAATGGCACCCGCCCCGTTGGCAATGGCCCGCAATACGTAAAGGGGAGAGGTACCAATATCCCCGTAAATGATTCCCAGCGTGATGACCAATCCGCTGAATGTAAGCCGGTTAAGATTTGAACCCTGTGCCATTGCGAAGCGGAATAATGGCGGCTAAAGTACTCAAGATCGTCCAATATCAAAAGAAAATTAACTAACAGGGAGGATAGAAGCCGGTTTAGGAGTTTATTGGTTTAGAAGTTCAGGTACCAGTTTACGGTTTAAAGTTTAAGGTTTAAGGAGTTCTGGCCGTCATCGGACCGGTTTAGATGTTTATTGGTTTAGAAGTTTAGTGAAACTCCGTGCATAACTCCGTGTAACTCTGTGGTTATAAAAGCAGGGCGTGGAGAAGCATCGTTTCATACCGGAAACAGTTCCCGGATGGATGCCGGTTTAGTAGTTTTTTGGTTTAGAAGTTGATTTTATAGTATAAGTTCTAAGGTCTAATGAGTAGTCATTCTGAGCGCAGTCGAAGCATTGTTTTCGACTGAGCGTATTAATTTCCTTTATGTTCAACACATAGGAACATAGATCACATAGATGTTTACCCTATGTGTCCTATGTGGTTCAATTAATTCTAGTTTACAGTATAGATGTTTATTGGTATAGACGTTGAGTATTTGAAACAAGTGAGAAAAATAAAGGTAAAAAATTGAAGTGAAGTTAAAAGGCTGAAAATCATTTCTTTACTTAATACTTCACTTCTAAATTCAATTTTCTACCCTCTCACTTTAAAAAGCCGTGTCTTCGTGACAATGGTGTTGATTTTTTAGTTTGAGGTCTAAAGTCTAATGATTTCCTTTATTAAATAACATTCACCTCGAATTCCAGGTTCACTCCAAACTTTTCCATCACAGAAGACTGCACCAGTGTTGCGAGACGGAGGATCTCCCTGCCGCTGGCATTTCCATGGTTCACCAGGACCAGGGCCTGTCGGTCATGGACGGCTGCATCGCCCAGCCGTTTCCCTTTCAGTCCGCATTGTTCTATCAACCAGCCGGCAGCGAGTTTGAATGAACCATCCTCCTGGGGATAGGACACCAGGTCAGGGTAACGTCCTTGTAATTCCACGTGTTTCTCGATGCTGACCACCGGATTTTTAAAGAAACTTCCTGCATTGCCGGTTACTGCCGGATCAGGAAGTTTGGAAGCCCGGAGGCTGCATACGGCCTCCACCATCTGGGATAGCGATGGCGAGGAGATCCCGGCAACATCCAGGTGTTCACGCAAGCCACGGTAACTGAGGTCGGGTGTGAATTTCAACGACAGTTTCAGTGTAATGGCGGCTATCAGGACCCGGTTTTTCAATTCACCTTTAAAAATGCTGTCCCGGTATGCAAAGCGGCACTCATCCTTACTCATTACGATCTGCTCCCCGCTCCCGAGGACAAAGGCCTCAAGGCTGTGAAACACATCTTTAAGTTCCACACCGTATGCACCAATATTCTGAACCGGGGCCGTGCCGGCATTACCGGGTATCATCGCCAGGTTTTCGATGCCGGACAGTCCTTCCCTGGCACAGAAAAGCACCAATTCATGCCAGTTTTCCCCGGCCCGGGCAGTCAGCAGTACTTCATCCCTTCCGTAATCCGCCATGTCGATGCCTTTGTTCCGGACCGCCAGCGTAATCCCCTCCACATCCCTGGTAAACAGCATATTGCTTCCACCCCCGAGAATGAGTACTTCGGGGTAGCGATGAAAGTGAAGCGTGGCGGCCTCGATGAAATCTTCCCTTGAAGTCAGCTCCGTGTAATACCGGCTGTTCACCCCGAGCCCGAAGGTGTTCAGTTTACCAAGTGATTTATTTTCAACTATTTCCATATTCACCTTGCAGTTGTCCATCCATTCAGCCTGAGGACGGCTGCCATCACAGCTCATTATCAAGCACTTACCCTGTATCCGGTTTGAGGTTTCGTGCAGGTTTTATTCCTTCTCCCTGCTGAAGCCTGCCGGCGGGTTGGCAATTTAAAAATTTACTGTAATTTTGTGCTTGAAAAATGATTGTTAAACCCAATAATTATCAAAAAATGATGAAAAAGTTACTTTTCTTAATTGTTTTCGTCCTCGCAGGAACGATGCTCCATGCACAGTGGATTCCCCAGGTTACGGGATTTCCCCTGCCATCGGTGGGTATCAACTACATCAGTGCAGTGGATGCCAATGTTGTCTGGGCTCTCGGATATGACGGCAGCGGCGGTACTGCCGAATTGCAGGTATTTACCCGTACCAACAACGGTGGTACCACCTGGACGGCAGGTTCCATTCCCGGATATTCCACTTACGGCACAGCCATGATCAATGCCCTTGATTACAACACGGCCTGGGTTCCGCTGTTCGGACCCAACGGAGGCGGTGTCCTGATGAAAACTTCCGATGGCGGAGCCACCTGGGTACAGAAGAATACCGGCGCATTCCCGGCTCCGGACGGCTTCCCCAACGTAGTTCATTTTTTCAATGCCAATGATGGCTTCTGCATGGGAGATGCCACCGGGGGATATTTCGAGATCTATACCACCACCGATGGCGGCGAGACATGGACCCGCGTTCCCTCAGCCAATATTCCCGCACCGCTTTCCGGTGAGTGGGGAATCGTAGGTTATTACTCGGTTGTGGGTGACAATGTGTGGTTTGGTACCCAGAAATCAAGGGTATACAAATCAACCGACAAAGGCCTTACCTGGACGGTTTCCAGCCTGGGCGTAGCCGCAACCTATATTGATGTGGCCTTTTTAACCGCAACTCACGGCATCGCCATCGACAGGGGACAAAACGCCACCGCTCTTTATGAAACCATGGACGGCGGCACCACCTGGACACTCATCCCCTATTCCGGCCCTTACTACACCAACGACTTCGCCTGGGTGCCCGGTACTACCAACACCTGTGTCTGCACCGGAGCCGCCACCAATATGTCGGGTTGTTCTTACAGCTATGACGGCGGTCACACCTGGACAGAATTCAATGGCACCAACGGCGTGCAGTTCCTCGAAACCGAATGGGTGAACACCCAGACCGGATGGGCAGGCGACTTCACCGATGCCACCACCCCCTCCACCCTCGGTGGTATGTATAAATACAATGGCAACCTCACTGAAATCCTCGCCATCGATCCTAAAGAAGGCGGCATCTCTATTTACCCCAATCCCGGCAACGGCAACTTCAACTTCGCCATCGCCGGCTTCCAGAGCCAGGATGTTCAGATAAACATCTACAATATGGTCGGACAGAAAGTTTTCAATACAACTACCAACCAAAACCTCATTTCGTATAATCAGCAGATCGATCTTTCCACACTCGGACAAGGCAGCTACATCGCTGAAATTCAGGCAGGAAATAAGATCTTCAAAGAAAAACTGGTGATCCGTTAAGCATCAAACCAGAAAGGGAGAAGCGCTTTTGTCATCAGACTGCCTGACAGGAGCGCTTTTTTTTTCAACTATTCTGAAATAAGCATTTCGACCATGAAGCATCATGTATTACCGTGGCTATTTTGTCTCTTTTTTTCAGTTCCGCTTTTTGCGCAGGTATTGCCCCTTACAGACACCACCCTGAGCCCTGAGGAAATCAGGTTCAGGGATTCCGTCGCGATGGTCAATGAAAAAGCCAGGATATTGCAGCAGTCGCAGGAGGCATATAACGAAGGTGTTAAGGCATTTGACCAGGGAGCCTACCAGCAAGCGATACGCCTTTTCACCCAGTCAGTCACCCTCAATCCGGAATTTGACAAAGCGCTGTACAACAGAGGGCTTGCTGCCTTCCTTATCGCGGATTACACTTCCTGTATCTCCGATATGAACAGCCTGCTCATGAAGAATCCGGCTGATGCAGCCGTGCTCACGAAAAGAGCAGAAACCTATACAGGGCTGGGAGATTACAAGGCGGCATCCGAAGACTACCTGGCGATCATCGCCAAAGATCCTTCCGCTTACAAAGCCTATTACGCGCTGGGTGAGGTTTATTTCCTCACCTCCCGCTTTGATGAAGCCCTGAACCAGTTTGACAAAGCCATCAGTCTGAAGCCCGACTTCGCCAGGGCCTATAATGACAGGGCCTCCTGTTACCGTATGACCGACAAACTGCAGGATGCCCTGCGCGATCAGCAAAAAGCCGTCTCGCTTGACCCCCCCCAGGCTTTCTTCCATAATAATCTCGGCAGCATCAAACGGAAACTGGATGACCAGGCAGGCGCCATCGAGGCATACACCCTGGCTGTTACCAAAGATCCCGCTTACTTCATGGCATACAACAACAGAGGCGGCATTTATTTTGAGCAGGGGAAGATTGAACTTGCATTGAAAGATTTCAACAAAGCACTGGAAATCAATCCGAAATATTCGTCAGCCTACACCAACAGAGGAATCTGTTACCATAAAACAGAAAAATACGAACTTGCCCTGGCCGATTTCAATAAGGCCATTGAATACAGTGCCGGAAACTCCCTTGCCTGGCTGAACCGGGGGATTACGAAAGAAATGCTGAAAGATGCAGAAGGTGCCTGCGCCGACTGGAAAAAGGCTGCCGAACTCGGGCTGAAGGCAGCGCAGCAGTATTATACAATGGACTGTGAATAAATGTGTTGTGAAATGGTAGCAAAATATTTAACCCTGCCGCTTCTCGTGTTACTGCTGTTGCATCAGGAAGTGATTTCCCAGAATGTTGAATTTAAGGCATCACAGTTCAAAGACCGGAAGGAAGCATTCCGGCTTGCAGAAGCGCAGCTTGAAGCCGGCAATATTTCCTACAAGGAAGCGCTGAAAGCGATGGATGAAGGGAAAAATCCCGTTCCGGCTTTTACAGACGCACTCGGGTCTTTCTTAAAGGCCAATGCGTTTAATCCCGATAATGCAGAACTGAACTATCGAATCGGGAAATGCATGTTTTACACCGGCCAGGAGATCACCGCCATCGATCACCTGAAGAAAGCCCTGAGCCTCAACGAAAAAGACTGTCAGCCCGATGTCCATTGGCTGCTGGGCAGTGCCCTGAAACTCAATTACCGTTTCGATGAAGCCAAGGCCCAGTTTATCCTGTATAAGTCAAAGGAAAAAGAAAAAATAATCAGCGGGATGGCAGCGGAACTGAATCGCGATATCCAGCAATGTGAAACTGCCAGGCTCATGGTGGAAAAACCGCTGGAAAGGGTTTGGGTTGAAGCGGTGAAAGACTGGAATACCGATGCGGATGAATATGCACCGAGTATCACTGCCGATGAATCCATGCTGGTGTTTAACCGTTCACAGGCGGCAGAGCCCGGATCAGTGAAGGTGCTTGTCACAAACCGTGAAAAGGGACGGTGGTCGCTGCCGAAAGCTTTCGGCGCCCCTTATGACCCGGAAGGCACCTATGAGTCATTTGCCGTCAGTTACGACGGTCAGGCCCTGTATATGGGTAAGCAGGGATCCGATAAAGACATTTTTGTATCGAAACTGGATGGACGCAACTGGACGTCGCCCCTGCGCCTGCCCGACAAAATCAACTCCCCCTCCGATGAAAGCGGTGCCTGTTTCACCCCTGACGGGATAAAAATCTATTATGTAACAGAACACACTTATGGGAATAAGGGAGGCAAAGACCTGTTTTTCAGTGGAGTAATGGACAGGAAACAGAATATCTGGGGGGAAGGGATGACCATTGGGTCTGAATTGAACACCCCCTGGGATGATGCTTTCATTTACCTTCACCCGGATGATAAAACCATCTTCTTTGCTTCCAAAGGACACAATGGCATGGGCGGTTACGATATTTACAAGACAACCCGGCTTGCGGGCAGGTGGTCGACGCCCGAAAATCTCGGCTATCCTGTGAACACTCCCTGGGATGAAACCTCATACGTTCTTTCAGCCAGCGGCAAGCGTGCCTATGTTACTTCCAACCGTCCCGAAAGCAGCAAAGGAGGTTATGACATCTTCCGGATCACTTACCTCGGACCGGTCAAACAGCCGCAAGCAGCATACGAAGACCAGCTTCTGGCCGACGTGGCGGCGCCGCAGCGTGACGATAAGCTGAAGGGGATGGTTGACGTGGAATCCAAAAACCTGACAATTTTAAAGGGACGAACATTGGATGATTTTACTTCTCAGCCCGTTGGCGCCACCATCGATATCATCGACAATCTGAAAAACGCAGTGATCGCCACTTTCACCAGCAACAGCATCAGCGGAAAATTCCTGGTTTCCCTTCCTGCCGGTTTCAATTACGGCATTGCAGTGAATGCCAAAGATTACCTCTTTCATTCTGAGAATTTCAACCTGCCCCAGACCAGTCCTTACCAGATGGTTGAAAAGGAAATCAGGCTCAAGGGTGCCTGCCTTGGATGTAAGATCATCCTTAAGAACATTTTTTTCGATACGGGTAAATTTGTGTTGAGACCCGAATCATTCAACGAGTTGGACCGCCTGGCTGACCTGATCCGCGATCTTTCCCGGGTGAAACCGGGCATTAAAATAGAGATCTCCGGACATACCGACAATGTCGGTTCTGAGAGTTCGAATATGACCCTTTCTGAGAACCGGGCCAAAGCTGTGGTGAAATACCTGACTGACAAGGGTATCGGAGCCAACAGGCTGGTTTACAAGGGATACGGTCCGTCGCAGCCTGTCGCTTCCAATGCAACTGCAGACGGGAGGCAGGAAAACCGCCGGACGGAATTCAAGATCATTGGAGAATAGCAGACAATACGTACCGAAGGTTTTCCTGATCGGCTTCATGGGAAGCGGAAAATCCGCCACCGGATTGCGGTTGGCCAGGGAACTGGGCTACACCCATTATGATACCGATGCGGTTTTTGAAGAAACACACAGGTTTACCATCCCCAGTTTCTTTGAAACCTTCGGGGAAGAGGCCTTCAGGAGAATTGAGCACAATGTGCTGATGAAAACGGCCTCGATGGATCAGGTCGTGGTGTCCACCGGAGGAGGTACGCCCTGCTTTCATGATAACATGGCGTTTATTCTGAAACACGGACGATCGGTGTATCTGCGGCTTGACTGGGAACACCTGATGAAACGCCTGCTGCAATCGCGCAAACCACGGCCGCTGATCAGGAATACCGCTAAGCATGAACTGGAACAAAACCTGGAAGCGCTGTTGAAAAGCAGAGAGTCTGTTTACCGCCAGGCAAACCACACCCTGGATATCAGCGGGCTCACCCTGACAGGGGTCATTGACAGGCTGCTTCCTCTGCTGGTGGCAGTGTAATGGAGGGATTCCTTCTTTCCAGGATTACCAGGCACTCCACGTGATGGGTATGCGGAAACATGTCGAAAGGCTGCACCAGGGTTATTTCATATTGTCCGGCAAGCATAGCAAGATCGCGGGCCTGGGTTGCGGGATTGCAACTGATATAGGCGATCTTTGCGGGAGCCGCTTTTAACAATTGCTGCACCACCTTCTCATGCATGCCGGCCCTCGGCGGATCGGTAATCACCACATCAGGATACCCGTGCGTGCGTAAAAAGTCATCCGTCATCAAATCGGCAATATCGCCCGCGAAAAACAACACATTTTCAATCCCGTTCATCCTGCAATTCCCGGCAGCATCCTTTACGGCATCCGTAGCATATTCAATCCCTATCACTTGTCGCACCTTCCGGGCAATGAATGAGGCAATGGTACCGGTACCCGTGTATAAATCGTAAACAAGCTCATTTCCAAGCAGTTCCAGCCTCTCAGCACACAGCTGGTACATGGACAGGGCCTGGGCCGTATTCACCTGGAAAAAACTCTGCGGCCCAATCCTGAACAACAGATCATCCATCTTTTCTTCAAGCCATCCTTTGCCTTTATAAAGGACGACTTCCTGATCCGCAATGCTGTCATTGACTTTCTCATTCACCACATACATCAGTGAATTGACCATCGGGAATTTTTCACCGATGCGGTCCAACACCCGGCGGATCACCGGCTCATTCCGCTCCCCCGTGACAAGGATTACCAACCAGTCACCCTGATTGCTGTTCCTGATCCAAAGGTTCCGGAAGAAGCCCTGGTTGGTCCTGGCATCATAGAACGGAAGCCCTGTTTCCAGGCAAACCTCCCTGGCAAACAACCTGATAGCATCGGAAGGTGCCGGCTGAAGATAACACTCTCTGATATCGAGGACGCGATCGAACAATTGCGGAAGGTGAAAGCCCAGTCCACGCATATCGGGCGTTTCCTCTTTATGTTCACCTTCCAGCCATCGTCTGGCTGAAAACGTGTATTCCAGTTTATTCCGGTAATAACGCTTGTTTTCCGAAGGAATAATAGCCTGAATAAGAGGATATTGCAATTTCCCTATGCGATCAAAGGCATCCTTCACCTGCTTGTGTTTGTAGTGAAGCTGATGATCATCATCGAGGTGTTGCCACTTGCAACCTCCGCACAAACCAAAATGGGTACAAAACGGGGTCACCCGCTTGTCTGAGTATTGGTGATAACGTACAGCCCTGCCTTCAAGATAGGCCTTCTTCTTTCTAACTACCTGAATATCTACCACATCGCCCGGAGCAACATAAGGTACGAATATCACCAGTTCACCGACCCTGGCCACAGCCTTCCCCTCCGATCCCGCATCGAGGATGGGAACCTGCTCAAACAAAGGCAGGGGTTTCTTTTTTCTGTTCATCCTTTGGATTTATCAGCTTTTGGCTTGAATGCTACACCGGATTCAGGGCTTCTTCTTCCAGATTTTTTCCGACACTTCCAGGTATTTACCGAGCGCGGCCGATCCATACCAGTGAAACAGTTCTGCCTGCAAAATGTCTGAGGTAATGGCAGGGTCACCCTTCAACAGGGTGTCAGCTTCTTCGAAGGAAGCCACATCGAGAATAAAAATTCCCCGGAACCCTTGATCATTTTTACCCATGGGTCCTGCCACCAACAGTTTACCCTGCGCTGTCATGCGGTGGATATTGTCCATATGACCGGCAAAGCAACTGTCGATAAAAGCTTTTTCATTTGTTTTGTTGTTACCGGTCTTTAAGATGACGAAAACATAGCTTTTCATTCCGTAATCATCAGCTCCCAGTGACTTTGCCAGGGCTTCGTCATAAACAGGATTCTGTTCCTGTGCGCTCAGGAACCCACCAAGGAATACCAGCAACAGCAATATGGACGGCTTCATTTTCATTTTGAAAACATTACGTTGATGACCATTTTTAGGGAGCATGAGGACGTGATTTTTCAGATGCGGAAAACATCTGGTTTTAATCAGTTTCCGGGACACCAGCTTGTCTTTTTTGGTAATGATCTGAATCTCCCCACTCACCCCAGGCGATTTCGGCACCGGCCATATGGATCCTTGCTTCCAGGCATCCGCGGCATTGTTCTGCCTCTTCGTCAATGCAGGGTTTGTCCTGGTACAACAGGTAGTTCTCCCTGTATTTGAGTGGTGTAAGGTTTGGCATGATCACATTGGCCCCGACTTTGATCGCTTTTTCCCTTCCCTGCGGGTCAATGCTCTGCATGGCAGTGGTTGCTGCGATATTGATGTTTTTCATCATGATCCGGAGCAAGGCCACCATTTTGAGTGAAAGGTAAAAACGGTCTTTGCGGGGCAGCAGCAGATCGCGGTACCGGTAGAGCGGGGTATCATGATGCTCGATATAGGGACCCATCCCGGCCATGTCGATATCGAGTGCCTGCATAAACAGCAGGTCATCAGCCAGATCACCCGGGCTTTGGAAGGGAAGGCCGATCATCACACCAGTACCAAGTTGATAACCAAGTGATTTCAGTGTATGTAGGGCCTCCAGCCGGCGATTGTAATCGTGTTTGCCATTATCAGGATGTAGTTTTTTATACAGTTCAGGATTACTCACTTCGATACGCAGCAGGTAACGCTGTGCACCGGCTTCCCTCCAGCGCCGGTAAGTGGATTCGCTTTGCTCACCCAGCGACAGGGTCACATGCAGTTCATGCCTTGTGGCTTCATGTATTTTTTTGAGCAGGGTTTCGATTCTTGCAGTAAATGAAGCAGTACTCTTCTCTCCCGACTGGATTACTATGCTGGCAAAGCGCTGCTGGTGGGCGAAACGGGCAGCTTCCAGCACTTCGTCATCTGTCAGGTCATAACGGATCACTTTGGTATTCCCCGCCCTTACTCCACAGTACATGCAATTCTTGGTACAGCGGTTCGAAAACTCTATCAATCCCCTGAAATACACTTTGTTCCCTACGAAACTTTGCTTAACCTCTTCCGATTTTTTAAACAGGAGCAACCGTTCCTGCTGATCGGTATTCAGCAGCTTCACCAGGTCGTCCCTGTCAAATTGCTCCTTTCGGAGGATTTTTTCCGTTTGCGACATTTCAACCCTGTCTTTTAAATAACTTAGCCCGTCAAAAGTACGGTTTTTAGCATTTAATCCGCCTGGTTCAACCGGGTATCAATAAGCGATCCGTCTATGAAAAAAGTCTTAAACACCGCACAGATCAGGCAGGCCGATGCCTATACCATTGAACATGAACCTGTGGCGTCGGTGGATCTTATGGAAAGGGCTGCCACGGCCTGCACAGACTGGGTATTGGATCATTTTCCGGCCGACATGCCAGTGTGTATCTTCTGCGGGATGGGCAACAACGGAGGCGACGGGCTTGTCATGGCACGCCTGCTTGCGGCCGGCGGCAGGAAGGTCAGGGTTTTCCTCGTCATGCACAGCGACAAAGCCACACCTGATCATGAAACCAATCTACAAAGATTTAAAGACCAAGCACTTGGTTCACTCAACGAGATTCACAATGCGGCCGATCTGAGCCAATCAATTGCTGATGAACTCATGATCGATGCCCTGCTTGGTTCAGGTCTGAACAAAGCGGTGACAGGACTGCTGCAGGATGTGATCCATTTCATGAACCGCCAGCCCTGTTTCCGGCTTTCGATCGATGTTCCTTCCGGTTTTTTTTGTGACCGGGAAACTGACCCTGATGCCGGTGCCGTGGTGCATGCCAGTCACACCCTGACTTTCGAGGTACCCCGCCTGGCTTTCTTCTTTCCGGAAGCCTGGAAATTCACGGGTGACTGGACCCTCATCCCGATTGGTCTTGACCGGGAATTCATCGCCAAGGCGGAAAGCCGGTACTTTCTGGTGGAGGAGGAAGACATCAGGACAGCCCTGAAACCAAGGCCTCGTTTTGCACACAAGGGGCATTTCGGCCATGGCCTGCTCATTTCAGGTTCATATGGCAGGATGGGCGCTGCGGTGCTGGGCACCAGGGCTGCCCTTCGGTCCGGGGCCGGCCTTGTTACAACCCATATTCCGGCCGAAGGCTGCCATATTCTTCAAACCGCAGTACCGGAAGGCATGGTCAGTATCGACAGAAATAAAAACTGCTTCTCTCACCTGCCGGAGCTCTCTGCATATGATGCCATCGCAGTGGGTCCGGGATCAGGTACTTCAGATGAAACCGCAACCGCACTTAAGCTATTGATACAGAACACTCCCGTTCCCCTCATTCTGGATGCCGATGCCCTGAACATCCTTTCCCTGAACAAGACATGGTTATCCTTTCTGCCACCCGGAAGCATCCTGACTCCCCATCCGAAAGAATTTGAACGGCTCACTGAGAAAACCACATCGGGCTTCAGCCGGAATATCCTTCAAAGGGAGTTCTCTGTTAAATATCAATTATATGTGGTGTTGAAAGGGGCATTTAGCTGTGTTTCTTTCCCTGACGGAAACATGTTCTTCAATCCCACGGGAAACCCGGGAATGGCAACAGCAGGCAGCGGTGACGTGCTTACCGGCATCCTGCTGGGATTGATGGCACAGGGACATACCGCTTCGTTTGCATCCCTGGCAGCAGCTTACCTGCACGGACTGGCCGGCGATATCGCATGTTCCGGCGGAAATGAGCATGCACTCATCGCAGGCGATATCATTGAGGCACTCCCACAAGCATTTGCCATGCTGAGCGAATGACAAGCAATCTGTTCGTTATCAGACTAGTTACAAACTTTCATTCTTCGGGAAGCATCACGGACACATGCCAGCCACGGAAGGTTTATTGTGGTACCTGAACCGCTGTGTTTTCCGTAAGCTGAAGAGAATCTGCTGTGTGTAATTCTTCTTCGATAATGGGATTTTCCGGTAATTCTTCCTCGACTTTCAGATTATCGATAATGAAATTCTGCCGCTCAGGCGTATTTTTTCCCATATAGAACGACAGAATCTCGTGGATGGACATGTCTTTTTTCATGATCACCGGATCGAGGCGGATGGAAGGACCAATGAAATGTTTAAACTCGTCGGGGGATATTTCCCCCAATCCTTTAAACCGGGTGATCTCCGGTTTGGCTCCGAGCTGCGTGATGGCGGTCTGCATTTCCTCATCACTGTAACAGTAAATGGTTTTCTGCTTATTCCTCACACGAAATAAAGGAGTCTGCAGGATATAAAGATGCCCGGCCTTCACCAGATCGGGGAAGAACTGAAGAAAGAAAGTCAGCATCAGCAGCCTGATATGCATGCCGTCCACATCGGCGTCCGTAGCGATAACAATGTTGTTGTAACGCAGATTATCAAGGTCTTCTTCAATGTTTAGGGCAGCATGCAACAGGTTAAATTCTTCGTTTTCATAAACCACCTTCTTACTCAAACCGAAGCAATTCAAGGGTTTGCCCTTAAGTGAAAACACTGCCTGGGTATTCACATCCCTGGATTTGGTAATGCTGCCGCTGGCCGAATCCCCTTCGGTGATGAACAGCGTGGTTTCAAACCTCCGCTCATGATTGTCGTTGTAATGAATGCGGCAGTCCCTGAGCTTGCGGTTATGCAGGCTGGCTTTTTTCACGCTGTCTTTGGCCAGCTTTTTTATATTGGCAATGTCTTTGCGTTCTTTTTCCGACTGCAGGATTTTCCGGTAAAGGATATCGGCAGTTTCCTGATTGATATGCAGGTAGTTATCAAGATTCTTCTTGACAATTTCCATGATAAAATTCCTGACCGACTGCCCGTCGGGAGCCACATACTGACTTCCCAGCTTGGTTTTGGTCTGGGATTCGAACACCGGTTCCTGTACTTTAATACTCAGGGCGGCGATAATGGAGGTCCGGATATCACCCGGATCAAAATCCTTCTTATAAAATTCCCTGACAGTTTTAACGACCGCCTCGCGAAAAGCTGCCTGGTGCGTACCACCCTGGGTGGTATGCTGGCCATTGACAAAGGAATAATACTCCTCCCCGTACATTTTTTCCCCGTGGGTGATGGCAAATTCAAAGTCATTATCCCTGACATGAATGATGGGATAAAGAATAGGACCGTCAATGCTGGTTTCAAGCAGATCCATCAGGCCGTTTCGCGAAAAGAAGCGCTGACCGTTAAAGATGATCGTCAGTCCTGTGTTTAAGTAAACATAATTCCAGAGCAACTTCTCGATATGTTCGCTCAGAAAATGAAAGTTTCCAAAAACCTGGACATCTGGTTTAAAGGTAACGATTGTACCCCTCCGCTGCTCTGAAGCTTGTTCAGCTTCCTCGTTGATGAGCTCACCTTGTTGGAATTCAACTACCTTGCTGAAACCATCCCGGATAGCCTGCACTTTAAAATAAGAAGAAAGCGCATTGACCGCCTTGGCCCCCACACCATTCAATCCCACCACTTTCTTGAAAACCTTGCTGTCGTACTTGGCACCGGTGTTGATCCGTGAGACACAATCCACCACCTTACCGAGCGGAATTCCGCGCCCGTAATCCCGGATGCTGACCATCTGGTCGCGGATACTGATCTCGATGGTCTTGCCGAAACCCATCATGTATTCATCGATGGAATTATCAATAATCTCCTTGATCAGCACATAAATCCCGTCATCATGAGAGGCCCCGTCTCCAAGCTTCCCGATATACATGCCCGGCCGCATGCGGATGTGCTCTTTCCAGTCGAGCGAACGGACACTATCTTCGGTATAATCAAACATAAACATTCTGTTACGGACTACAAAGATACATGCACCCGCGCAATCCGGCGATTTAAAATGCTAACAATCTACGGTGGATAAATCAGCTGGCAGGATTTACCTGATATATTACCGGCCAATGTGTTACCTTTGCCATTCATTAACATGTGCCACATCATGAGACCAACATCCAGAACTCTGATATTCAGCGTCATTACGATTGCAATCCTGATGCTGTTCCAGGCTTGTCATGTTGCCTATATCCCTTCGATGGAAAATGTGCCCCTGCTTCAGAAAAAATTTGAAGTACAGGCCAACCTCACTCCGGCCAACTTTCAGGCGGCCTTTGCCCCTGCCGAGCATGTCGGACTGATGCTGAATGCCCAGTCTTCCGGGAATAAATGGACTGAAAATGATGACATTGATTATGAGGCAAAAAGACAGTTCATTGAGGGAGGAGCCGGGTACTGGAAAAAGACGGAAGACAATAAGTATTTCGAGTTTTATGGCGGTGCGGGTTACGGTAAGCTTCATTTTTTCGAGGACTGGCTTTCACAGGACAGTGAATACGAGGCCACCATGATAAGGACTTTCCTGCAGCCTGCCATCGGTATTTCCAACGACTATATCGATGTTGCCTTTTCGGCGAGAATCCTGCAGCTTAAGTTCATCAATCCGGAAGTCAGGAACTATTCCCAGGAAGATCTGATATCTCTGGAGTTGTGGGACCTCGATAAAAACCCCTATTATTTCATCGAACCTGCCATTACTTTCAGAGCAGGATATAAATACCTTAAAGCCCACTTCCAGTACCTTTATTCTTATAAAGTGAACGATACGCCCATCTTCAGATACAACCAGAATTTCTTTATGGGTATTTCGCTCAGGTTCTAATTGTACAGGAGATTGATGAAAGCCGGGAAAGCATTTAAAGCCATCGGTCTTCTGTTGCGAAAACCCTGGATGCTGAACCTTATATTGGAGAATGACCAGGTATGGCAACAATACCTTGAGCGTAAGTACGGCAATCTAACCAGGCTTCCTGAGATTCCCTTCAGCTTTGTCTGCGGAAACACAGGGCACCTTGGTCCTTTTGCCTCACTCGACGGAGGATCGCTTCCCACCGACCTGCTGCTTCTTCGTTCACTGGCCGCAAGCTTTGCTTCCTGCAGATATTTCGAGATCGGCACCTGGCGGGGAGAAAGCGCTTCCAATGTGGCACATGTGGCACATCATTGCACCACACTCAATCTCAGCCGTGAAGCAATCATTGCCAGAGGAGGCAGCAACGCATATGCCAACGAACATTTCCGTTTTCTTAAAGGGAAGAAAAATATCAGACTGATAGAGGCCGATTCAAAAAACTTCGATTTCTCTACCCTTTACGGACCGTTTGACCTGGTCTTCATTGACGGGGATCACCATTATGAATCCATATTTCAGGATACCCGCAATGTTTTCCGACATGTGGCACATGAAGACAGCATCGTGGTCTGGCATGATTACGGCAGGAATCCCGAAACAGTAAGACCGGAAGTCCTGGCCGCCATCCTCGACGCATTGCCACCGGAAAAACACGATGCGCTTTTCCATGTGTCACATACCCTCTGCGCTGTATATGCCCCCGCAATCAAAAAATCCTTCAGTGAGCATTCCAAACCGGCGGAACGGGGAAGTTTCAATATTGAGCTGCGATGGGAACCGGATATTACGGAAGATTCCCGCTAAGGCTTTCCCCCTTCAGCTCGTCCTTTTTCATCATCTTCCGGATCTCCTCCTTTAACATCCTGTAATCATCGCGGCTGAACATGAATTCTTTCAGTGAGGGCTTGGCAATCCTGATAAACATCATAAGCTCATACACAAAAATGAAAGAATACGACACCGATGCGGTAATACCGGCTCCAATGATGCCATAGGCCGGAATTAACCAAAAACCGAGGATCAGGGTGAACACCAATCCAACCGACGATCCGACAGTGTTGATGTGAGGTTTGCCCCTGCCAGCAAAATAATGACTGAACATCATCCCCGAACCGTTGGCCAGGATCCCCACAGCCAGGCTCAGGATGATGGCATGCGTTCCGGTAAACTCCTTGCCGAAAAGGGCGAAAAAGGACGCAGGCAATAAAAGAAGCACGATGATGATCAGCAGCGTGGCCAGAAAAGTCAGTTTCAGCAGGCGCAGCGTAAACCGCCTGGCATATTCCAGATCGCTGGTATTGCTGATCCTGCTGTATTGCACAATTGCCATGCTCTTACCAACCACCCAGGTACCTTCTGCCAGCTGATTCCCAAGATGAAACAATCCTACCCCTGCCCTGCCGATGAATTCATTGATAATGAAATAACTCAGCCTGTAATTCATCATCTGGATAATGTAAGCAATCTGTACCATGGATCCCAGTCGAAAAATTTCCCGGATCACAGGGAGCAAACCCGTTGTTCCCGACCACTGCAGCCTTCCGAAAACCAGCCAGGATGAACACAGCCATGAAAACCCATAGGCGATATACAAACTGAACAGGTAGGCCATTACTGTCCTGAATTCCACAACCAGGAAGAAAAACAACAGGGCAAGCATTTGCAGGACAAACTGCAGCGTAGTGATCAGGTTGTAGCTTTTTATCTTCTCCATCCCCAGCATCAGGTATAAATTGGTGTTGGCAAAAGAGAACATCAGGGACAACAGCATGACATGCGTTTCATATCCCTCCGGAACCATCGGGACAAACTGCATCACAAGCCAAAAAACCACCGAAACGAAAATTGCCCATAAATAACTGACAAACAGTAACTTAGAATGAGTAACCCTGGAAGTCAGGTAAACAAGGATGGTGCCTCCGACAAGGCTGGTAAACAAGAGAATAATGGTGATACCGAGGACCAGCATGCCGATGGTACCGTATCCTTCCGCGTTCAGATAGCGTGTGGAGACAAAAGCCATCAGCAGGCTCAGTACGGCGATGATGACCCTCGATCCGGCCGTCCCGATAATTTTTTTAAACATGGCTGTGCTGCTGTCTGGTTATTTTCTGGTAAAGGTCTCTGAAGGCAGCCGCAACTGCTTCCAGTCCGAATTTTTCCGGGATACAGGCTGAAACTCGTGCGGGATCATAATGACGGAAGGTCAACAACATCCTTTCAAGGGCATCATCCAGCTGTTCAGGCCGGTCAGGATCGATCAGGATGCCGTTATCCGGGCCGACAAAGTCTTCCGGGCCACCGCAGCGTGTAGCTACCACCGGTTTTCCCAGAGCAAGGGCTTCAGCGGTCACCACTGAGAAGGTTTCGACCCTGCTGTTGGTAAGTAAAAAGGCGGCACGCTGCAGGAAATGCAGGACATAATCATTGTCCTTACGACCGTGAAAAATAATCCATCTGCCATCCTGGTCAAAGGTGGCTGCCAGTTTCCGCAGTTTTATCTCATCTTTTCCTCCCCCGATCACATGATACTCCAGTCCGGGATGTTTTTCGTGCAGGCGGGCCATGGCCATGATGGCCCCACTGATATTCTTGTTGGCATCATTCATGTCTGCAACGGTCAGCACCAGAGGGACATCCCCCTGTGAAGCTTCAGGAAGTGAGAAAGCCTTCTTTTCCACCACATTCGGAACGATCAGAAAGCGGGGATTCCGGAACCCGGCCCTGATCATGGATTGTTTCAAACCTTCTGAAACGACTGTAAGGGCATCTGCCCGGGAATAGGCCCAGCGGCTGATCAGACGGTACAACAGCGGCCTTTCCCTGAAACCTCCATGCACAAATCCGGTCCAATGCTCGGTGATTAGAAAAGGAATCCGGTAAAGCCTGCTGAGCATCCAGGCTGCCAATACCGGCCGGAGCAACACATGGGCATGAATGACGGCAGGTTTGCCATGGATTCGGAACGTATGGCGGAGTCCCAGGTACAGCGCCCTCATATACCGGAGCCCGTTCAGTATCGAAAACGGAACACTCCGGAATGCTCTGTAAAACACCATGGTTTCAGTCAGATGATCATGCCTGACAGTGTTCATTTTCTGAAATGCTTCACCGGAAAGCGGACATGGGAAAACCACGACCACGTCAATAAACCCGGAAACCGCAAGCGCATGTTTTCTCACAAAGACGCCAAGCTGCTCATCCTGAGGATTCGGATACCACCTCGGTAAGAACAGGGCATAGCCTGAAGGCCGGTGATACGCTTTCTTTTTCAATCCCGTGAATGTACGAATGGAAAGCGTTCCTGTATTGATAAAATTGCATTTTCAAGTCTTTCTCTCCCTTGCCCGCTGATGACAGTGAATGGTAAAGTCAATGCTATCAACTCCTTACGATACAGCTCAAAAAAATACCTGCGGTGATGCGGATGCTCCCTGAGCGGATCAACTTCCCAGGGAAGGTCAATGTTACACAAGAGGTAGAAATCATGCGGATTGGCTGTCAATTCACTGATGATCCACGGCGGGCAATGGCCAAAAGCATGCTCCGACCAGATTTTGGTCACCAGGGGTTCGGTATCGCAAAAGAGAAAGTGTTTCGCTTTGTGCAGCATATGCCATTCTGCTTCCCTTTGGCCCCTGGCAATCATTTCGATGTCGGTTTCGGTATAGCTCGGACCATGCTTTTCCAGGTAATCCCGGGCGTATTCGGGGACCCAGGCTGTATGGAAGTAATCAGCCAGGGAAGCTGCCAGCGCCGATTTCCCGGTTGATTCGGGTCCCGTTACGGCAATCCTGATCACAGAACCTTTAGCGCTGCTTTCCATCTTCTTTTCCATTCAGCATAACCGGATATCGCAAGCATAAGAAAAACCAGATACTGAAAGCCCGAGAATACCAAGCCTTTATAAGGAAAAAGGAAGACACAGATCGCATCTCCGGCTATCCAGAATATCCAGTGTTCGATTTTTTTCAAAGCCATGAGCCACATGGCCACAATAAAGATGGCCGTGGCGAGGGAATCAAGCAGGGGTACGGTACTGTCGGTATAACTGCTGAGCAGGAAAAACAGCAACACCGTAAAAACGATGGTGATCCCGACAGCGGCCGTTCTCTCATGAAATGTTGAAAAACTGATCGGTCTGAAGGCATGGTTGATCTTATCCCGTTCTCTCCATTTGATCCAGCCGTAAACACTCATCAGAAAATAAAAGGCGTTGATTCCCATGTCGGCATACAGACCCGCCGTATAACACAGCCAGACATAGATCAGTACGCTCACGATGCCCACCGGGTACACAAGAATGTGTTCCTTTCTCGCATACCACACGCTCAGCAATCCGGTAACCACCGCCACGACTTCGGCCAAAGAGGTATTCCTGAGGTTATCCGTGAGTAAATCCAGCATTGCGTGATGTGCCATTATCCCGAATGCTGTCACCATTCCGGCCATGGCAAAGGTAAGGATTAGGCCCTAACATGGAAGTCAGGAACAACAAATCATCATCAATGGCTGGAAGGCTGGTTGCCTATGGTATCAAAACAGGAATCAAAAATCACCCTCATCCGGTGTTTCTTCGGGTGGTGGTCGCATCGGCGGCCTGTCGCGTTGGGGGCCTCTCTCTTTAAGCCTCTCAAGAAGCACCTTCCGGAATTTCTTTTCTGCTTCATAAAGTGCCAGTACTTTGGCCGCAGGCAGTACCGCAAGGAATCTGGAATGGTACTCCTTTTTCAGATCCAACATCCGCTGTTCCTGAACAATCTGATTATCAACTATTTCCTTACACTGAGCCTCGCTTAGCTTATCAGGGGATTGTTCTTTTTCCCCGTATTTTTCGCGGAACTGCTTGCTGAGTGTTTTCCTTTTTTCTTTGAATTCATTATAGACGGGCCAGAATACCTTTGCTTCGTCCTCGGTGAGATTCAACTCACGGGTCAGGAATGCCACCTGGAGGGCTCCGACTTTATCACCAGCCTTTGCTGGCAGTTGGCGGTGAGGACGGGGTCTCTGTGCGAAAACAGGCCATACTGTGATCAGACACAGCATGATTACGAGAAGTCTTCCTGATATCAAAGGCACTGATGGTTTCATATCCCTGGTAATTAATATGTTAAATCTGTGACATCAATATCTTCCTGAAGGAGGAATTCAATGATCTCTTCATCGCTGATATTATTGAGCACCTGTTCGTGACTGTTTGAAGCCTGTTCCTGTTTAATGGGAGTGGCAGGAAAAGCTGCAGTTGCCTCTCCGGATGCTTGCCGGCTGATGAGTTGATCAATGGAGGCTGCGGCCGGCAGCAGGCTGTCAGCAGTGCTACCGCTGTATTTGCTGTCCTTTGATCTGCTGTCGAGTTGCTGCGTCAGCAGGACAGGCTCGTTGTTGCTTTTTTCGCCGCTTAAAAGGATTGCAATCACCGCAAGACCGAGCAGAAAGACTGCGGCGGCTGCATACAGGGCGGGCACCATTGACCAGCGCCTGCCCTTCATGCTGTGTGTCCCTGACTCACAAGACTGAACAACCCGCTCAGCAAGGGTATCAAAATAGCCCCGGGGTATGCTGAACGGATTATTTCCGGCATCAGGAAAACAAGCGGGTTTCTCATCCCTGTCGTCCAGTTCCGGAAAAACTTTCTCTATGTCATCCCTTGTGTCCATCATGAAAGATTTCACAAATATTTTGATTACTTAAATATTGAAAGGTTTAATCATCCAGCATCATTTTTTCAATTTTTTTCACTGCCTGATGGTAGGAAGCTTTGAGTGCCCCGGAGGAGGTATCCAGAATATCAGACATCTTTTCAAAAGTCAGATCACTTTCATAGTACTTCATCTGGAAAACAAGCCTCTGTTTGGGAGGCAGTTTCAGCATGGCTTTCTGGAAACGTTCCTGTATCAGGTCGGCACTGATACCGGGATCATACCGCAGGGTATTCTCTAGTTTTGCCGACACAGTATCATAAGAAACAAAAACATTTTTCCGCATTGATTTCAGGTGCGAGAAAACTTCATTCACCGCTATCCTGTAGATCCAGGTGTAGAGGGAAGATGCCCCTTTGAAGGCATGCAGGTTAGTGTACACTTTAAGGAAGATATTCTGAACCAGGTCATCCGCATCTTCGTGGTTCAGTACCATACGTCTGACGAGCCAATAAATTTTCTCCTGGTAGCGTTTCACCAGCTCCCTGAAAGCAGCGTTCACCGTTTCCGGGTCTCTGAGCCGTTGCAATAATGCTTCGTCCGACATTTCCCTACTGTCTTGAATATGGAATGATATCCAGGGGGGCGAATTCACGCTGAAGGTACCTGAAATAACCAGAGACCGCAACCATGGCGGCATTGTCTGTGGTAAAGGCAAGCGGAGGAATAAAGACATTCCATCCTTCCTTTTCCCCGGCCTCTTTTACAGCTTTTTGCAGGGCAGAATTGGCCGAAACGCCTCCGGAGATGGCAACATCCCGGATACCAGTGACACGGGCTGCTTCCAGCAGTTTTTTCATCAGCGTCGACACAATGGCGTGTTGAATGGATGCACAAAGATCTGCCGTATGTTTCCCGATAAAGCCGGTATCTTTTTTCAGCTGATCCCGTACAAAATAAAGAAAACTGGTTTTCAGTCCGCTGAAACTGTAATCCAGCCCGGGGATCTTAGCCTCACGGAAGCTGAATGCATGCGGATTCCCTTCCCTGGCAGCCTTATCGATCAAAGGACCGCCGGGGTATGGCATGCCCATGATCTTTGCAGCTTTGTCGAAGGCTTCACCGGCTGCATCATCTATGGTCTGACCCAGGATTTCGGTTGAAAAATAATCTTTGACAAGTACAATCTGCGTATGGCCACCGGACACAGTAAGACAGATGAACGGAAAAGCTGGAACAGCTTTCTCATTCTCACTGTCCTGAATAAAGTGGGCAAGAATGTGCGACTGGAGATGATCCGTGGCGATCAGCGGAATTCCAAGACCCATGGCCATTCCTTTCGCAAAGGAAGTACCTACCAGCAGGGAGCCCAGCAATCCCGGCCCCCTTGTAAATGCAATGGCATGAAGCTGCTCCTTCTTTATATTTGCAGTTTGCAGCGCTGTTTCCACTACAGGAATAATATGCTGCTGGTGAGCCCGGGATGCCCACTCCGGAACAACACCTCCGTAATGCCGGTGTACCTCCTGGTTGGCAATGATGTTGGCAAGAATTTTGGTATTCCCGCAAACGGCAGCTGCAGTGTCATCACATGAAGATTCAATACCAAGTATATATATCACGCCGAAAGCATTAAGTAATTGGCAAAAGTAAAGGTAAATACGATCTTCCGGAAACGAGCGGTCAGGATACTGATCAAAACCCTTGCCATTTTAATCCTGGTACCTGTAATTCTTTACGGAGTGCTTCGGACAAGCCGTGTCCAGACCTTTCTGGCCGGAAAGCTGACTGATTGGCTCAGCCGAGAACTCAGGGCCGAGGTCAGGGCCGGCGGAGTGGATGTCAGCTGGTTCCTCGATATCGTGGTGGAGGATCTTTACCTGAGTGATCAGCAGCACGACACCCTCTGCTATATCAGGAAAACCATCATCGATATCCGTGAACTCCGGTATAAAAAACATCAACTGGCCATTAAAACCCTGACACTGAACCGGCCCGTAATCAATCTGAGCAGATCAGCCGCGCATGAGTCCATGAACTTCCAATTCCTGGCCGACTATTTCAGATCAGGGGATACTTCAGCTGCACAAGGCCCAAACTGGCACATCACAATTGAGGGGCTGCAGCTGAATGAAGCAGCATTCCGTTACAATGACGATCGGTTTCCGGCTGCAGGCAAAGGCATTGACTATCATCACATTTATATCAATCCGCTCGATGTCAGGATCAGCCATATCAGGACAGCAGGAGACACTTTGTTTGCCAGGCTCGACCAGCTGAGGATCAAAGAGCAAAGCGGATTCCTGCTGAGAAAGTGCCATGCGGACATCATGGTCACCGACAGTTTGGTGGATCTGAAAAATCTGCAACTCAGGACTGATTATACCCACCTTGAAACCGACCTGGCGTTCAGTTACAAAAGTGCACAGGATTTTAACGATTTTGTCAACAGGGTGGGAATCAACGCTGCTTTCCTGCCAAGTGATCTCGATATGCGCGACCTGGTGTACTTTGCACCTTCCCTGGCAGGCCTGGAAAACAGGCTGATGCTGGAAGGTTCTGTGGAAGGACGCATCAACAACCTGAAAATTAAAGATCTTGTAATCAATTACGGTACCTTCAGTAAATTTTCAGGTGATATCAGATTAAGCGGATTGCCGGTGATTGAAGAAACCTTTATCCAGGTTTCTGTCAAAAACCTGTACACCAACCATTATGATCTCAGTACAATCCGTGCAGGTAGTAAAACCCTGACTGTTCCCGATGAGATCAGTAAGTTGGGTAATATCAGAATAAAGGGAAATTTCACCGGTTTCATCAGCGATTTCGTTTCCTATGCGTATTTTAAAACGGATATCGGCAGCGTTTCAACAGACATTTCATTAAAAACAGCCGGGAGTGATCAGATCGCATACAGCGGAAACATTAAAACCAGGGATTTTAACCTAGGTATTCTTGCCGGACAGCAACACTGGTTCGGGAACCTGAATCTGAAGGCAGATATCACCGGTACCGGACTCAGTCCGGACAACATGACCTTCAATATCGACGGAACCATTGACTCTCTGTATTTCCTGAACAACCGCTTCAATGAAATCCGGCTTGCCGGAGGCTTCTTTAAACAAAGGTTCAGTGGCAACCTGCAGGTGATAGATCCGCGGCTGAATCTCGACTTCGACGGCTACGCCGATATCAGCGGGAGTAAACCCCTGTTCAATTTCATTGCAAACATCAAACAGGCCAACCTGAACAGGCTCAATCTGGTAAAAAGTGATTCGGCCATGGTATTCAGTACGGAAATAAAAGCAAATCTCACTGATTATCAGCCTGACAGCCTCACAGGTATGATTGAACTCACGAATACCGTCTTGCATGTGAACCGTTCCGTTTACCAAATGAAAAACTGCAGGCTCACAGCTGATCGCCTTGAAAACGGAAACAGAAACCTGAACCTGGAATCTGACTTCATTGATGGTTCCCTGAGCGGATCATTCAGTTTCAATACCCTTGGAACCTCCGTGCAGGATTATTTCTACCGCTGGTTTCCGGCATTGCAATCACAACCGCTTGCTGTATCCGATGATATCCAGCCCCAATTTGTCTTCGGACTTACACTGAAAAACACCCAGTACCTGAGCCGGATTTTTTACCCGAAACTTAGCCTGGCCGATAACACCTCCTTCGAAGGAACGTTTAACCCCGGAGCATCCATTTGTCTGCTCAAGGTTAAAGGCAGCCGGCTTGACTGGTTGTCGAACCGTTTTGATGCTCCGGAAATTGACATCTCGGCGGTCGACCGGGAATTACAGCTGAGCGCGAAGGCTTCCCGGATAGCCATCAGTGATCAGCTCGGTATCGAAAACTTCAGTTTTGAAACCAGAGGCACCAGCGATTCCCTTTACTTCAGCACCGGCTGGTTTAACCGCCAAGCCATGCTTACCAACACAGGTGACCTCGACGGTTATCTGCATGTTCTCGGACCCGGGCGCTTTCATCTGCACCTGGATCATTCCAACACCATTATCAATGACTCGCTCTGGATCATCCCCGGGGACAACCTGATACAGGTCGACAGCCAGCGCATCACGATCAGCAACCTGGTGTTCCTCAGCGGAGATGAAAAAGTCAGCCTCGACGGTCTCATATCACCCGATCCCCTGGACTTCCTTAAAATCAGGTTTGAAGGGTTCGACTTATCAAATTTCGATTTCCTGACCCTTGCCCAGGGCTTTGATTTTAACGGAAACATTATAGGAACTGTAGAGCTGAAAAACCTTTATGAAAGACCTGACATGCTTTCCGATATTCTTGTGAATAACCTCATTGTCAATGGGGATAAACTCGGAACAGCCCAGATTAAAACTCATTGGGACCCTGCCGTTAAAGCCTTGCAGGCCAATGCAGAGATCATTTACAAAGGGAACATAGGGGAAAGCAGGCCTGTAAGCATCAATGGGTACTATTATCCACAATTGAAAGACAATAATCTTGATTTTCAAATAGATATTGATAATTTCAAGCTCAGGACCATTGCTCATTTTTTAAGGAGCTTCAGTTCCAGATTCAACGGGCTGGCATCAGGAACACTCAATCTCAGGGGAAGCCTCCGCGAACCGGCACTGAGCGGCAAGGTGCAGGTGAGAAGGGGTGAACTGAAAATTGATTACCTTAATACGGCTTATTCCTTCAACCATATGTTCGAGATCGGGAAAGACTACATTTCTTTTGATGGAATTGAAGCCATGGACTCCCTGGGGAATACTGCGATCATCACAGGCGGCATCAGGCATGAGAATTTCAGAAATTTTCATCTCGACATCAGGGTTAAACCCGATAAGTTATTGGTATTGAATACAGCAGCCGGTGAGGACCAGCTCTTTTACGGCAAAGCTTTCGCCAGTGGAGAGGTCCAGATCAAAGGGCCGCCGGAGCAGTTGAGCTTCAGTATCCAGGCCAAAACCGACAAGGGCACTCAATTTTTCATGCCTATCAATACCACCGCCGACTTAGGGAATAATGAATTTGTCGTATTTAAGTCAGAATTGCAGGACACTGTTGTCTTACCGCCCGGGCCGGCATCTGCGCGCAGCGGGATACACCTCGACTTCAACCTGGACGCCACACCCGAAGCACAGGTCAGAATCTTTATGCCGGGAGAGATGGGCAATATCAAAGCCACGGGCGATGGAAAACTCAGGATGGAGGTGACTCCTGCCGGAGATTTCACCATTTTCGGTGACTACAGGATCCAACAGGGGCAGTTTCTTTTCACCCTTCAGAATGTTGTTAACCGCCTTTTCGAGATTGAGCAGGGAGGACTCATTCAATTCACCGGTAATCCATATTCAACACAGCTGAATATCAGGGCAGTACATAAGCTGGATGTGCCTCTTTCGGGACTAAGGCTCACCCAGGACCAGCTCAACAGCTTGAACAGGAAGATTCCCGTGCATTGCATTATCGACCTTCAGGGCAGCCTGTTTAATCCGGATCTGAGTTTCAAGCTGGAAACACCTGAGAAAGATCCTGAGATCAACCGCATCCTTTTCAGCCAGTTAGATACAAATAACCAACAGCAGATGAGTGAGCAGATGATCTTTTTACTGGTACTGAAACAATTCAAACCGGTGGAAAAGAGCAATCCCCTCGATCTGAATGCCAGTGTGGGAAGTTCCTCATGGGATATCCTGTCCAGCCAGTTGAACAACTGGTTATCCCAGATCAGCAGCGACTTCGATATCGGGATTAATTACAAGCCTGGCGATAAAAACCTGACCAATGACCAGCTGACGGTTGCCCTTTCCACCCAGCTTTTCGACGAGAGAGTCAGCATCGACGGTAATTTTGGTTATGCGGCAAGCGAAAGGAGCCCGGGATCGACCGGACAAAACGCCTCAAACATCGTCGGAGATGTCAAAGTGGAAGTCAGGCTGACACGGGATGGCCGATTCAGGGTAAAAGCCTATAACAAATCAAACAACATATCCTTGTTCGAGAATAATGCACCATATACCCAAGGGGTTGGTGTTTTTTTCCGGAAAGATTTCGATGATTTGCAAGATCTGTTCTCAGGGCGGAAGAAAAGCGTAATTCAGCACTGACACCCTGAATCTCTATTCAATTTCAATATTATGACCCAGTTTCTCTTTTTTGGTCTTCAGGTAATGAAAATTAAACTGGTTAGGTTTAAAATACAGTGGGATGTTCTCGATAATCTCAATCCCGTATCCCATTAAACCTGCTTTTTTTCTGGGATTGTTGGAAATGAGCCTGATCTTGGAAGCGTTCAGTTCCCTTAATATCTGAGCACCGATACCATAATCTCTTTCATCGGGTTGGAATCCCAGCTCCAGGTTAGCCTCTATCGTATCCCTGCCAAGGTCCTGTAAATGGTATGCTTTGAGCTTATTCACCAGACCGATTCCCCTGCCTTCCTGGTTCATATACAGCACGATGCCCTTTCCTTCCTTTTCAATCATCTGCATGGAAGCATGTAACTGTTCCCCGCAATCGCATCGGTGTGAACCGAAAATGTCGCCGGTGACACAGGAAGAGTGAACCCTGACCATGATAGGTTCATCTTTTTCCCACTGTCCTTTTACCAGCGCCAGGTGTACCACCCCGGTGGTTGTCTGCCTGAAGTCGATCAGTTTGAAGTGGCCGTATTCTGTGGGCAGGTCAACAGTTTCAAGCCGCTGGATCAGGCTCTCGTTCCTTAGCCGGAAAGCGATCAGATCGGCAATGGAAATGATCTTCAGATTGAATTTACCGGCAATATCAAACAAGTCAGGGAGCCGGGCCATGCTTCCGTCCTCATTCATGATCTCTACCAGGGCTCCGGCAGGGAAAAGGCCGGCAAGCCTGGCCATGTCAATGGTGGCTTCAGTATGGCCTGCTCTCCGTAAAACACCTGAATCTTTGGCTTTCAGGGGAAAAATATGACCGGGCCGGCCAAGATCTGAAGGGCTGGTCGCAGGATCAGCCAAGGCATGGATGGTTTTTGCCCGGTCGCTTGCAGAAATACCGGTGGTGGTGCCGCGACCGAGCAGGTCGACCGAAACGGTAAAGGACGTCTCATGAAGGGATGTATTGTGGCTCACCATCAGTTCAAGGTCAAGCTCGGTACAACGTTTCTCGGTCAGCGGTACACAGATCAGTCCCCTTCCATGGGTAGCCATGAAATTAACAATTTCCGGGGTGATGGTCTGGGCAGCGGTAATAAAGTCTCCTTCATTCTCCCTGTCCTCGTCATCCACCACGATGATCACCTTTCCTGCCCTGAAGTCCTCAATGGCCGATTCTATTGTGTCAAGCTTCCTTTCCTGGCCCATAATTCCCACGTATTAGGTGTGCAAAGATACAAACTTCCGTTGAATCTTTCCTGGCGGGAAATTGGCTAAATGCTTTATTTTTGTAAAAACTACCACAAAGTGAAGCATTCAGTCATTAAGTATTTCTTTCTTCTGATGCTACCCCTGCCCCTGGGTGCACAGATCCTGATCGACCGCAACGATATGCCCGACACGGGAGACACCATGAGACGGTCTCAAACCCTCACCATGGAAGGCATGGATTATGTATCCACCGGGAATAACCACCAGTGGGATTTCAGCAGTCTGGACTGGGTCAGCCAGCGCCTGGACACCTTTGTGGCCGTGAATAGCGTACCCCTTACCTATCAGTTGGTCTTTAACAACATCTTCGATCCGAACCGGTCCACGATCGCTTCTCCCCAACCAGTCCCCGACTCACTGGGAAGCATCACCCTGCAGGATGTATACATGTTTTTCCGGGAGACCAATACTTACTTTGGGTTTACCGGACTGGGAGCTACTGTCAGCGGGATCACCTTACCCATTAAATATAATTCGCCCGACATGCTCTACCGCTTCCCGCTTACACCCGGAACCGCTGATTCATCCGATGCGGCATTTTCCCTGAGTATTCCGGGAATCGGGTATCTGTCCACCGCAAGGCACAGGGTGAACCATGTGGACGGTTGGGGCAGTATCACCACACCTTTCGGTACTTTCCCCTGTATCAGGGTGAAATCCGTAGTAACAGAGTCCGACAGCATCTATCTTGATTCACTTAATGCTGGTTATCCGCTGAACAGGGTTTTTACCGAGTATAAATGGCTCACAGATAACCTTGGACTGCCTGTTGTTGAAATTACTGAGGAAGGCCAGCTGATCACGGTACTCTACCTCGACTCTGCCAGGACACACCTGCATACAGTTTCTGGAACTGTCAGTTATCATAATACCAATGCTTCTCCCTTGCCGGGTATTACACTGCAGCTGGTCAACAACCTTGGCTTCCCTGTCGCGCAGACAGACACTGACAGTACCGGGCATTACTTCTTTGGCAATGTGCCTTCCGGAAATTATACCATCGAATTAAGCGGGCTTCCACCCTGGCAATCAGGCAATGCTGTGGACGCACTCCTTATCCTGCAACACTTTACAGGCATGCAGCAGTTGGCCGGACTTACCCTGACTGCCGCCGACACCGACGATTCAGGTTATATCAATGCCACTGATGCGTTGATGGTGGTTCAGCGATTTGTACAGATGATCGGCAGCTTTCCGGCAGGAGACTGGGTGACGGATAATCCCCCGGTCACCGTCGGCAGTAGCGATGTGATCCATCACATCAAAGTCCAGTGTGTGGGAGATATCGATGGTTCGTATCAATAATCGTTCTGATAAACAACCGGATTGCGAACAAGTCAGGCAACATCATTGTTATTTCGATAAACCAACATATGTTCAGGAAAACGCTGAGGATTTCTGCCATTTCCTACCTGAATACTACCCCTTTTGTATACGGAATTAAGTATTCCGGTTTTCTCGACAACTATGAGATGTCCTTTGATGTGCCTGCCACATGCGCCGAGAAACTCATCCGCCGTCAGGCCGACATCGGCATCGTTCCCGTCGCAGCGATCAATGCCATACCGGATGCAAGGATGCTTACCGATTACTGTATAGGCGCCGAAGGACCGGTTAAAACAGTACTCCTTGTGAGCCTCTCACCCATAGAAGATATCGATACGGTTTATCTGGATCCCGACAGCCGTACCTCGGTGAAGTTGTGCAGAATACTTGAGCATTACCACTGGAAAAAGAAATTTAATTATGCCAGACTGGAACCGGAGCTGCTCCAGTATCTGCCTGCCGGGAGCGGGGCAGTCATCATCGGTGACAAAACGTTCGGGATAGAATCGGTATATCCCCGGATCTATGATCTTTCCGGAGAATGGTATCACATGACGCGGCTTCCCTTTGTCTTCGCCTGCTGGGTATCACCGGGTCCCCTTTCCCCTCAGGTCGTGGATAAATTCAACAAAGCCATATCCTATGGTGTCACCCACCTTGATGAAGTGATCGACAGCATCGATCCAGCCATCTTTCCTGATGTAGATCTGAGGGGATACTTTTACAACAACCTCAGTTACGGTCTGGATGACCTCAAAAGACAAGGCATGAATGAATTTCTGCGGCTGGCAGCCACACTGCCCTGATGCCAGTTTATCGCCTGGTCTGGTAACCCTTCTTTGTTGCCATTTCTTCAAGCCGCTTCTGAAAATTCGATTTCTTCACCGGCTTCTTACGGTTTTCCTGTATACGGGCATGGATCTTGTCCTCATCTACCACCCTGCGGATCAGAAACATCTGGAGAAAAGTCAACAGGTTGGCTAACAGATAGTAATAACTTAATCCGGAAGAATAGTTATTAAAGAACCCAAGAAACAGAACAGGCATAATATACATCATGGTCTTCATTCCCGGCAGCTGCTGGGAACCCGAAGACATCATCTCGTTGGAGATCCTGGTGTAGATGATGGTGGAAATGGTCATCAGCAGGGTGAAAAGACTGACATGATCCCCGTAGAACGGGATGCTGAATGGCAAATCGAGAATAGAATCGTATGATGACAAATCTGACGCCCATAAGAATGGTTGCTGCCTTAACTCAATGGATGCAGGGAAAAAGCGGAACATGGCGATCAGGATGGGAAGCTGCAGCAACATGGGAACACAACCAGCCATCGGGTTGATCCCGGCACGCTTGTAGAGATCCATGGTGGCCTGCTGCTTTTTCAATGCATCCTCCTTCTTTGGAAATTTCTTTGCAAGTTCTTCAACCTCAGGCTTCAACACCCTCATCCTGGCAGATGAAAGGTAAGTTTTATAGGCGATCGGGAACAGGACAATCTTTAAAAGAATCGTAAGTATGAGGATGATAATCCCATAGTTCAGGTTAAATCCACTCAGAAAATCGAAGACCGGAATCACCGCATACTTGTTGATCCAGGCCATCAGGAAGAAACTCCATCCCAGGGGAATCTGCCGCTCCAGATCCAGCTTATATTTTCTGAAAGTCTTGTATTTATTCGGCCCGGTATACAATTGCATGGCAATGACGCTCTCACCCGCATCCAGGTTCAGGGGTATATCGATGGATGCCATGGCGGATTTCAGGTAACGATTTGTATCTCCCGTGTGGAAAGTGGCAATTTCGGCCGTACCAAAAGATTCATCGGCTATCAGTGTGGTGCAGAAAAACTGCTGTTTGAAAGACACCCACTTCACTTTGGTTTTCAAAGACTTATTCTGGTACTTTGTTTCAGAGAGATAATCCACCTCATCGTTCAGGAATTTATAATAGATGGTAGAGGTGTTTTTCTCATTGTCAAGCCCTTTTTCCTGTTGAATCAGGTCCATCCTCATATCGAGGTTGATGTAGTTCATATTGGCTGCGAGCACCTCTTTCATTCCGTGAAAGCTGATGGCAAAGCCTGTCATATACTCATCACCTCTCAGGGTATATCTGAATTCTATATACCTGGTTTTATCGAAACTGCTGTCGCTGGCATCAGGATATAGCCGCATCAGGAATTGGAGGGAATCGCTGCCGCTGACACTGAGTGCCTGAGGCACTTCCTGATCCTGCAATTCACCGTAAACCGGCTGGAAATAAAGCGCTTTGGTATTCAGATCCCGGTTGTCTGAAAAGAAAGTAAAACTAGTGAGGGCAGTATCTCCTTCATAAAGGATAAGGGGCCGTTGGTCGAAAGACTTATAATCTTTCAGTTCTATTCTCCTTATCCCTCCGCCACGCCTGTTGACGGTGATCCTGACCTTATCATTTTCAAGCAGGTAAGCCTGATCAGACCCGCTCGCGGCATTGGTGAAAGAACCGTAAAGCTCCCGCAGGATGCCGGCAGGGGAAGCAGGAGAAATTACCGGCATGGGCACGCTGTCGGAAAGCGTATCACTTACTGCCAGTCGCTTACTTTCCAGCACTTTCACGGAATCAATGCGCTGCTTTTCGACACGGTACAAGCTGTCCTGTTGTTTCTGCCGGGCTTCCCTGTCCTCCTTTGAAGGGGTCATCCACCAGCTGAATCCTATCAGTATCACGAATATGAGGACCAGCCCAAGGACTGAGTTTTTATCCATATGGTTTGTTTTGAGCTAAAAGGAGTGCAAAGATACGAGTCCGCTTATAAGTGGCAATGGATCGCAGGAACTCCTTATGTGATTGTCTTTCTTTTTTTTACATTTTTTTGTGGTCTGGCATGTTCCATGGCTGCGGCAACAAAGCCGACAAATAGCGGATGCGGATTGGCCACGGTGCTTTTAAACTCAGGGTGAAACTGCACACCAATAAACCATGGATGGCCCCTGAGCTCCATGATTTCGACCAGGTTGTCCGTTTCATTAATACCTACAGCCTGAAAACCAGCCTCCTGGTATTGATCAAGGTATTTATTGTTAAACTCATACCGGTGCCGGTGCCGTTCCACAATTTTGGGAATTCCATAGGCAAGGGCAACCTTACTCCCTGCAAGCAGGGTGCATGGATAGGCCCCCAGTCGCATGGTACCTCCTTTGGAACTGACTTTTTTCTGAGCTTCCATGATGTCGATAACCGGGTAGCGTGTTCTGGGATTCATTTCCTTAGAGTGGGCACCTTCTAGATTAAGCACATTGCGCCCGAATTCCACAACGGCACATTGCATTCCCAGGCATATCCCGAAAAAAGGAATCTGTGCTTTTCTGGCATGTTCGATGGACAGGATCTTTCCCTCTATACCCCGTTCTCCAAAACCGGGTGCCACAAGAATTCCGTCAAGACCTTTCAGTTTCTGAGCTACGTTGACTGCTGTAATCTCCTCGGAATGAATGAGCTGCAGGTTAACTTTACACTGATGTACGGTTCCGGCATGAGTAAACGACTCATTAATAGACTTATATGCATCTTTTAGTTCCACATATTTACCGACAAGCCCGATTTGAACCTCTCCCAGCGGATGTGTCAGCCGGAAGAGAAAATCTTCCCAGTCCTGCATCAGCGGTTCGTGAGGAGTTTTTACATGCATTTTTCTGAGTATTTCCTCATCCAGTTTTTCCTGCCGCATCAAAACCGGAACTTCGTAGATTGAAGCTGCGTCGATGGATTCGATCACTGATCTGGCCTCGATATTACAGAAAAGGGCAATTTTATCCCTCAGGTTTTCAGTCAGGTGTTTTTCTGTCCGGCACACAATAATGTCGGGTTGAACACCCTGTTCAAGCATGCTTTTAACCGAATGCTGGGTGGGTTTCGTTTTCAGTTCGCCGGCTGCGCGAAGGTATGGGACAAGGGTAAGGTGCACCACGAGGCAATCCTTTCCCATTTCCCACTTCATCTGCCTGACTGCCTCAATATAAGGCAGGGACTCGATATCGCCCACCGTTCCGCCTATTTCAGTGATCACGAAATCATATCTTTCCTCGTTTCCGAGCAGTTTGATACGATATTTGATCTCATCAGTGATGTGCGGGATCACCTGGACGGTTTCCCCCAGAAAATCACCCCGTCTTTCCTTGTCGATGACACTCTGGTAAATCCTGCCGGTGGTGATGTTGTTTGCCTGTGAAGTCGGAACATTGGAGAAACGCTCGTAATGACCGAGGTCAAGATCGGTTTCCGCGCCGTCTTCTGTAACGAAACACTCACCGTGTTCATAAGGATTCAGGGTTCCTGGATCAATATTGATATAGGGATCAAGTTTCTGGTTAGTGACTGAAAAACCCCTCGCCTGCAGCAATTTGGCGATGGAGGCAGAGATGATTCCCTTACCGAGCGATGAAGTGACGCCGCCCGTAACGATGATGTATTTGGCTCTTCCCACGGCAGGTAGTTGAAAGTATATGATCAGTAGTAACGGTAACTTTTCACCTGGGCAAGGTGTTTGGCCAATCGCATCACCTGCATTGAATAACCGAATTCATTATCATACCAGGCATAAAGCACGATATTCCTTTTGTCATCGGAAACCAGGGTGGCTGCCGAATCGAAGACACAGGCACAGGAATCGCCGATCACATCGGTGGATACCAGTTCGGATGAAGTTGAGTACCGGATTTGTTCAATCAGGGTACCCTTGAGCGAAGCCTGCCGCATGATCTCATTCACAGCATCCTTATCAATATCTCTGGCAATATTCAATGAAACAATAACCAGGGAAACATTGGGAGTGGGTACCCTGACGGAATTGGCTGTCAGTTTTCCTTTGAGGCTCGGAATCGCTTTAACGGCAGCCGAGGCGGCACCTGTTTCCGTTATGACCATGTTCAAGGGAGCCGATCTTCCTCTGCGGGTTTTTTTGTGGTAATTGTCGAGCAGGTTCTGATCGTTGGTGTATGAATGGATGGTTTCGATGTGACCTCTGACGATGCCCAGTTCCCTTTCGATGACGGAGAGTACAGGTACCACGGCATTGGTGGTGCAGGAAGCGGCTGAGAAGACCTGTTCCTCCTCCGGGTTCAGGTTACAAGTGTCCTGGTTGACGCCGTAAACGATATTGGGTATGTCACCTTTGCCGGGGGCGGTGAGCAGCACTCTTTTAACGCCTTTGGCTTTGAGATGCCGGCTAAGGCCAGCCCGGTCGCGGCTAATCCCCGTATTATCGATCAGCAAGGCATCTTTTATTCCAAACTCCTCATAATCAATATCCTCAGGATTATTCCCTGCCAAAAAGTGAACGATATGCCCGTTGATATACATCCGCTTGTTTTCAACATCCTCTATGGCAATCCCGTCGAAGGGTCCGTGCACAGAATCCTTGCGGAAGAGGGAAGCCCTTTTGCGGATATCTTCAGCACTGTTGGAACGGGTGACAATGGCACGCAGCCTTAGTTGTGATCCGTTCCCAGCCTGGTACACCAGTTCCCGGGCAAGGATTCGGCCGATCCGTCCAAAACCGTAAAGCACCACATCCTGGTAATGGTCGCTCCTGGGCTTTACTTTGATGATATGGGCAAGTTTGGCTGAAACGAAGGCCTTGGGATCGTTGCCGAATTCCGTTTTCCCTTCGAGCCATTCACTGTTCAGACGTCCCATATCGATACGCGCCGGGGCCACATCCAGCTCCTGGAGTGCCCTTGCAAGCAGCAGTGAATCATGCACCACAAGGGGTTTCTTGATAATATTCTGGGCATATGAATGCTTGTGAAGGATGCTGGTACCGCTGCGGTCGATCAATTGCCTGCGGAACAGTATCAGCTCAATGCCTTTGTCATACCATAGTTTATGAACAACCTCAACAAATTCATTGGCCGCCTTAATATCGTCTATCCATGAAGACAAGGTTTCCTCAAATGAATTCGGAGAATCATTCACCGGAATCGGAATGTAATTATCCATAGAGCAAATGTAATATTGTGGATATTGTCTGGAAACAGCTTCCAAAAATACGTATTTTCCGGAATGTAGAAGCCCATCATTCAAACAAAAAATGATAAGCTGCAGACAAGCCCCATACGTAGACAAGGATTTGTATTCTTCTTTATTCCAACATAATAGACATTCACTTCACGGATCACTGACGAGTCCGCAGGAAGTCCAGTGAGCGAAAAACAATGAATTTACTGACCCAGGTATGCTTTAAGCAACCTGCTGCGCGAATTATGTTTCAGCCTGCGGATGGCTTTTTCCTTGATTTGCCGGACCCTTTCCCTGGTGAGGTCGAACTTGGCGCCTATTTCTTCCAGCGTAAGTCCATGGTTCATTCCGATGCCATAATACAGGTTGATGACATCCCTTTCTTTTTCACTGAGGGTGGCGAGCGACCGTTGTATTTCCCTGCCAAGGGACTCCCTGAGCAGCCCGGCGTCGGTGACAGGAGTATCGTCATTCACAAACAGGTCGATGAACTTGGTGTCTTCATCGGAAGAAACGGGAGCATCCATAGAAATGAAGCGGGTGGAAATCTTCATTGCCGTGGATATTTTATCTGCAGGGATATCAAGCGATTCTGCCAGCTCATCTGCCGAAGGAGGCCTTTCCAGCCGCTGTTCCAGCCTGGAAGATTCCTTGGATATCTTGTTGATTGACCCAACCTGGTTCAGGGGAAGTCTCACAATGCGCGACTGTTCGGCAAGGGCCTGGAGAATGGACTGCCTTATCCACCATACTGCGTAGGAAATGAATTTGAAACCCCTGGTTTCGTCGAAACGTTTGGCAGCTTTGATCAAGCCCAGGTTGCCCTCATTGATGAGGTCGGGAAGGCTGAGGCCCTGGTTCTGATACTGCTTGGCAACAGACACAACAAACCGTAAATTGGCTTTGGTAAGTTTCTCAAGAGCGATCTGGTCGCCTGCCTTGATTCTCCGGGCAAGTTCAACCTCCTCCTCTGCAGAAATCAGTTCTTCCTTTCCAATTTCCTGTAAGTATTTGTCGAGGGATGCTGTTTCCCTGTTAGTAATGGATTTGGTAATCTTCAGTTGTCTCATTTCTACCCCTACCCTTTCCCTATCTTATTGAATAATAATAACTTAATACTTATCTCCGGTTTGCTAATATACGGCATTTATCCCCTGTCCTCTCTGTATAATTTCAAATCTTTTAAACAAAACCGGAAATTATTTCAACACCACAAGATAATATGCCCTCATCCGGTTCGGGTAAATGCCCTCAAGCAATACGCCACCCTTTTTACCAGACATGATTTTCTCGATGTCGGATGTCTCCCTGACTTTGTTTTTATCAATATACATGATGATAAAATTATTCCTGATACCGGCTCTTGACAGCAGTCCATCAGTCAACTCACTGACTTTCACACCGTGTTCAATTCTCAGGCGGCTTTTTTCCGTCTGGTTCAAATCTGAAAAACTGGCACCCAGCTGTTGGACTATATCCACCTCCATGCGCTTGACCAGCGCAAACGAACCATCCTTATTCCGGAGGGTAAGCACGGCAGTATGTGATTTCCCCTTTCTTTCATACCCCACCTTCACTTTATCCCCGGGCCGGTACTGGCCCACAATCTCATTCATTTCAGAGATGCTGTTCACAGGAATGTCGTTGATAGAAAGGATGATATCCCCCTGCTCGAGTCCGGCCTCACTGGCCGAGCCTTGCTCAACAAGGCGGTAAACATAAACACCCTTCACATCGCTGATACCCTTTTCCCTGGCAAGTTCGCTGGTCACATCTGCCGGATTGATTCCAAGATACCCGCGCTGTGTGGCTCCGTAATCACGCAGATCCTCAACCACTTTCCTTGCAAGATTGGAAGGAATGGCGAAAGAATAACCCGTATAAGAACCGGTATTGGATGCAATGGCTGCATTGATCCCGATCAGGTCGCCCATGGTATTGACCAGGGCTCCCCCGCTGTTACCGGGATTAACGGCGGCATCGGTCTGAATGAAAGACTCTATGGCCGATTTATCACCCAGGATGTTGATATTCCTTGCCTTGGCACTCACGATCCCGGCTGTGACTGTGGACGTAAGGTTAAAAGGATTACCCACCGCCAGCACCCACTCCCCCACTTTTACCATATCTGAATTTCCGAAAACCAGGTAAGGCAGATCCTTTTCTTCAACTTTTATCAGTGCAATGTCGGTGGAAGGATCATTCCCGATGAGCTTTGCTTCAAAAGTTCTCCGGTCGTTCAGGGTTACCTCAATGTAATCGGCATCCTGCACCACGTGGTTATTGGTTACGATATACCCGTCGGGCGAAATAATGACACCACTCCCGGTAGCCACATAAGGTCTTCCCCTGCCCTGGGGGTTAATCTCAAAGAAATCCCGGAAGAAGAAATCATAAATGGAGGACTTTTGCTGGTACTCAGTCTTGATATGCACCACAGCATGGATGGTTTTATCAGCCGCACCAACAAAATCCGGCCCGTTGACTCCCGCAGTAAGGGAAGATACAGGCCTTGCAGGTGCTGTCTCAAGCCTGAAGTGCCGGCTCTCTTTTTTGCCATCTGTCCAGCGAACCACTGCTATGGCTGCCAGACCGCCTAAAAATGCCACGAAAAGAAGAAAAACAAACCTTTTCATAATCGATCTATCTTTCAGGGTGTTCAACTAACATTATTTTTCGGAATTTTGTTGCCGTTTTAGCAAGAATTATGCCTTTCTTAACTTTTTTTGCCCGATTAAGCAACCCTGACGTAACGGAGTCGAATCTCCAATAGTATAACCAATCCGGTTAAGATTTGTTAATAGAGAAACTGCGGCATGGCCTCCAAAAAAGAAAAGACAGGTTATCTTCTGCTGGGAGTGTTCTTCGGGCTGATCATTGCAGCCAGCTTTCTCTGGTGGCAAAACAACTTTCTCAGGAAAGACTGGATCTCCTTTCACAAAATCGGCCATTTCATCAGTGGGATCTTTGACAGCAAAACTGACGTTTTGACATTGACAGAAAACGATACCAAATCCGGAATGCACGCAGACCCGAAAAACCAGCTGGAATCCCGCCGGAATGACACCTCCGATGCCCGCCTCGACTCCTTGCTCATGATGGATGCTGACAGTCTCAGCTATTATCTTGCCGGACAAGGTATGGAGTATTATATCGAGACTGAAGCCGGTTATGATACCCTTATAAATGTATCAAACCGGAAAAGAAGTTCATCTAAAAATGACAGTCTTGAATCCGATACGTCCACAACGCAGGGAAGCATGAAGCAGGGTGAACCTGATATCGAAGTCCGCCGCGACCGTTTCCTTCTTTCACGCTCATACAGGATCGCCGGGTCGCGTGACTCTCTCAGAAATCCGGGAAAACTTGATTCCATCCTGACGAATAACGTTCGTACTTTCCGGCAGGCTCCCAACATCATGCGGATAGAATTCTGGAAATCACCTGTCAATTATACCGGTTACAAAATGTCCAACAATAAAATCATCCTCTTCGGTAACTTTGATCCAGATCAGATCTCACTGGAGCTTGTCAACCATAAAATACTCCTCCATTATAAAAACAACACCTTTAACCTGGTGGCAGGAGACCAGTTCCAACCGCTATCCAATTCCAAACAAAACCAGTGATGCCACCGACTCAGACGGCTGAATGCCATTTTGAAAAATTTCAGGGATGCGGCAATGATTTTATTATCCTTGAAGAAAGCAGTCTTCCGAAAAAACTGCGGCCAGCTGAAATTAAGTATTTGTGCGACAGGAAAATGGGTATTGGTGCGGATGGCCTGATCCTTCTTGAAGCCAGTTCCGTTGCCGACTTTTCCATGCGGTACTTCAATGCAGACGGGAATGAAAGCACGCTCTGCGGCAACGGCGGAAGATGTATCGCCTGGTATGCCTGCCTGCACGGTATTGCAGGAAAAGAACTTCATTTCAATGCACTGAACCGTACCCATAAAGCCCGTATCCTTGAATTTTCGGGAGATACCTCTTTGGTTACGCTCAATATGCCCGATGTAACTGGTATTCAAGTATATAACAATTATACAATATTAGATACGGGCTCACCGCATTATGTAAGCTTCCCCGGCCAGCTTTCAGGGCTGGATGTTAAGGAACTGGGTGCTGAAATACGCTTTAGTCCGCCATTTGCAGAGAAAGGGATCAATGTGAATTTTGTTTCCCTTACTGCACAATCCCTTTTTGTAAGAACGTATGAGAGGGGTGTGGAGGATGAAACCCTATCCTGTGGTACCGGTGTAACTGCCTCCGCACTTTCAGCAGCTTTTCTGCACAGCCACCTTCAGTCGCCGCTCACGGTACAGACCCTGGGCGGTCAGCTCAGCGTCTATTTCAGAAGAACAGCAAATGGTTTTACGGATGTCTGGCTCGAAGGTCCTGCAGTCAGAGTTTTCCGGGGTAACGTGATCCTGCCGGTATGAAAGGGGAAAATATATATCTCAGGGCAATGGAACCTGCAGATGTGGATCTGCTTTACGAGTGGGAAAATGATCCAGCCCTTTGGCACCTCAGCAACATTGTGGCACCGGTTTCAAAATTCACCCTTGAACAATATGTATTCAATGCGAGGAATGATATCCATGCGGATAAGCAACTGCGACTGATCATCATGCACAAAGGGGAAACAGTAACCCCCATCGGTACCATAGACCTGTTTGATTACGATCCATTGCACCGGCGGGCCGGGGTCGGGATCCTTCTGGTAAAATCCCACCGGCAGCGGGGATATGGCCGGGAGGCCCTGTCATTGTTGATTTCATATGCCTTTGAGATGCTGCAGCTTCATCAGTTGTATTGTAATATCCTTGAAGACAATAAGGTTAGCATGAAACTGTTTTTAAATGCAGGTTTTATCATCTGCGGAACCAAAAAACAATGGCACAGGACCGCCGGAAGGTGGAAAGACGAACACATGCTGCAACTCATCAATCCTGTCACCCCTGTATGACAACTGAAACCCAGAAAACAGCAAGCGGCCGTTACCGATGGATCAAATGGACGGCCTGGATGGCTGCTGCCCTCATTGTACTGCTTATCATATTGACAGGCAAGTATTTATGGTATACCTTCCATCCGAATACCCGGGTGCCGGGAAAAGATACCTATTTATATATTGCTACGGGTTCAGGTTTCGAACAGGTATTGGACAGCCTGCTGGTGCAATCATGGATAAAAAATCCCAGGTCCTTTGCCTGGGTGGCTGAAAAAAAGCAATATCCTTCAAACATTAAACCCGGCCGGTACCGGATCACTAACGGCATGAACAACCTGACACTCGTGAACATGCTCCGTTCCGGCGCTCAGGAACCGCTAAAGCTCACTTTCAACAATACCAGGACTTTGCCGCAACTGGCCGGCAAGATGGCAAGACAGCTGGAGGCCGACTCTGTTTCACTGTTGCAGGCCATGCGCAACGCACAGCCGGAAACAGCCGAGCCCTTTACAAGGGAAAGTCTTCCGGCCTTGTTTATTCCCAATACTTATGAGGTGTACTGGAATGTTTCGCCTGAGCGCCTGATCAAAAGGCTAACCGCCGAATACCTTCAGTTCTGGAACGAAAAACGAACCGAAGCAGCCCGTCAGAAAAACCTGAGCCGGATAGAGGTCAGCATCCTTGCTTCCATCGTCGAGGCAGAAACACAAAAAAACGAAGAGAAACCCGCGATCGCAGGCGTTTATCTGAACCGCCTGCGCCTCGGGATGCGGCTTGAAGCGGATCCCACATTGAAATTCGCAATGGGAAACTTTGATATTCAGCGGGTCCTGTCCAGAGACAAACTTCTTGAATCTCCTTACAATACTTACCGCCACCAAGGTCTTCCCCCCGGCCCCATCAACATGCCATCCATTGCTTCCATTGATGCAGTGCTTAACGCTGCGCAGCATAACTACCTGTTTTTCTGTGCCAGGGATGACTTGTCGGGCTACCATGTGTTCTCAACATCCCTTAGCCAGCATATGAGATACGCAAAAGCTTACCATAGTGCCCTCAATAAGTTAAATATCAAAAGATGATCCGGTGAGCGCGTTCAAAGCTTATGATATCAGAGGCATCTTTGGCCGGGAACTACTGACGGAGGATGTTTTCAGAATTGGTTTTTACCTCCCTGAACTGATGAATGCAGGTACGATCCTGGTCGGCCGGGATTGCAGGCTTTCGTCTCCTGAAGTGTGTGAGGCCTTGTGTGAAGGAATCATTACGGCAGGCGCGAATGTCCATTATGCAGGGCTCGCCACCACACCCATGATCTACTATTTAACCGCAAAATATGATTATGCCGCCTCTGTTCAGGTCACCGCATCCCATAACAGCAGGGAATACAACGGATTGAAAATCTCAGGCCGACAGGCCATGCCGGTGGGAAAGGAAAACGGGCTCGGAATACTGGAACAGATGATTCTCAGGGTACCAGTTCCAGGAAATCGCAGAGGAAGGATCACTGACCTTGACTGCCGCACCGAATACTTTGAATATCTCAGGAAACACATGCCGGAACACGCACTGAAACTTACGATCGACAGCTCCAACGGGATGGCCGGACTTTTTATCAGAGAACTTACAGGTTCTCAGGCAAAGTATATCAATCTCGAACCAGACGGAAATTTTCCAAATCACGATCCTAATCCGCTGGACAAAAAGAATTTAGAACAACTGAGCAGGGAAACCCTCAGGAACGGAAGTGACCTGGGGATAATCTTCGACGGAGATGCCGACCGGGTTGCCTTTGTGGACGAACTGGGCAACGCAGTCTCCCCCGATCTGGTGATTGCCGTCCTTGGACATGTCTTTCTTCAGGATTGTAAAGGAAAAGTACTGGTAGATATCCGGACTTCAAGATCAGTGGCAGATTACCTCAAACCTATGGGAGGTAACGTCATTGTCTGGAAAGTCGGCAGAGCCTTTGCAAGTCCGAAACTCAGACAGATCGACGGCATTTATGGCGGAGAACTGGCCGGACATTATTATTTCAGGGATTTCTACTATTCCGACTCCGGTTTGCTGGGTATGATGCATGCCATCAATGTGTTCCAGCAAATGCATCAGGCCGGGATCCGGGTTTCGGAATGTATCAGCAGGATTGCCACCTGGGCACATTCGGGAGAGATCAACTTCAGAATTGCCGGAAAAGAAAGGGCAATCACCGAATTGTGCAGGCAGATACGCAGGACGGATGCGACGCCGGAAGTCATGGATTTCGACGGAATCCGCTACGACTATACACACTGGTGGTTCAATATCAGGGCATCCAATACAGAGCCCTATCTGAGACTGGTGGTGGAAGCTGATCGCAGAGACCTTCTGGAGGAGAAGACAAACCTGATTCAAAACATCTTACGACCATTTGAAACCGAAATCCCGTGAAGTCAGGATTATTGATTATCTTCCTTACGTTTCCATTCCTGCTTCAGGCCAAGGACGGGACTGATACGACCGGCAGGCGCGGTAAGCAGGTGATAAGCGCTGCCCTGATTACAGCCTACGGTGCGGGCATGACCGGATTATACGGGCTCTGGTACAAAGATTATCCCCAGTCCTCGTTTCATATGATCAATGATAACGGGGAATGGCTGCAGATGGATAAAACAGGGCATGCTGTGGCGGCATACAGTGCAGGATACCTTGTTTATAAGTCATTACGCGAAACAGGGTTCAGGGAAAAGCCTGCCATATGGCTGGGGGGCGGGAGTGCCTGGATTTTTCTCGCATCCGTGGAGGTCCTTGACGGCTTTTCTTCAGGCTGGGGTTTTTCATCCGGCGACATGATAGCCAATACCGCCGGCAGTGCCCTGTTCATCGGGCAGCAGCTGGCCTGGAAAGAACAAAGGCTGGTACTCAAAGTATCCTACCATGATAATTCTCTGGCTACACATCGTCCGGAATTGCTTGGCAGCAGATGGTATGAGCAAATGATCAAAAACTACAACGGAATGACTTTCTGGCTCAGCGGCAGCCCCGCCTTCTTCCTTCGCGATCAAAACCTGCTTCCTGCATATGCCGGCTTGGCCCTGGGATATGGTGCCTGCGGTATGCTCGGGGGAAGAGATAATCCTCAACATATCGATGGCAAGCCGCTTCCGGAGTACACCAGGTACAGAAGGTTTTTCATTAGTCCCGATATCCGCTTCCGGCAGATAAAAACCAGGTCAAAAACCCTGAAAGTGTTGTTTGAGGTGTTGGATGTATTCAAATTCCCTCTTCCGGCCCTGGAGTACGACAGCCGGGGTCAGTGGCATTTTCATCCGCTCTTTTTCTGAATTTTTGGCTAATTTTGTCAATGAATCGATTATCAATATTCCGGGGAATGACACGCAAGTTCCTTATTTTAAGCGGTTTCATAATATGCCTGACATGCGCCTGCGATACCGGGCATGAAAAAGCCAGGAAACTGATGCACCAGGGATCCCAATCCCTTTATCGCGGTGATTATCAAAAAGCTATAGATTTACTAAGCCGCAGTATCAGGGTCAGACCCGACATCCCTGAAGCTTACTTCCTGAGAGGAGGCGCTTATTTCAGCCTGAAAGAAGTGCAACCTGCCCTCGATGACTTTTCAAAAGCCATTGAACTGAACCCTGCATATGCTGATGCATGGTCGACCAGGGGGGATATCTTTTTTTACCTGGGCGAAAAAGCGAAGGCATGTGATGATTACAGGGAAGCAGAACGGCTTGGGAAACCCAATATGCGCGACAAGACCAGGAACTGCGTTGACTCGTTAAAGATCAGACATTAAACCGGATATGCAGGATATCTCCATCCTGCACAATGTAGTTTTTCCCTTCTATCATCAACTTGCCGGCCTCTTTGCAGGCATGTTCAGAACCAAGCCGGATAAAGTCATCGTATTTCATCACTTCAGCACGGATGAACCCTCTTTCGAGATCGCTGTGAATGACTCCCGCAGCCATGGGTGCAGTAGCGCCTTCACGGATGGTCCATGCACGCACCTCTTTGGGTCCTGCGGTGAAAAAAGTCTTAAGCGAAAGCATATGATATGCTGCCCTGATCAGTTTATCCACCCCCGGCTCGGTTAATCCCATTTCATTTAGAAAGACAAGCCTGTCTTCGATGGAATCCAGCTCTGATATTTCTGCTTCCATGGCGCCTGCAATCACCAATATCTCAGTGTTTTCATCTTTCATCGCTGCTTTGAACTGATCCACATATGCATTGCCGGTTACAGCAGACATTTCATCCACATTACACACATAAATAACCGGTTTGGCAGTCAGCAGAAAAAGATCCTGAATCGCACGCTGTTCTTCCTGGCTAAGGGGAACGGTCCTGGCACTCTGAAAGGATTCAAGGTGAGTTTTATACACATGCAGGATATCGACCGCACGCCTGGCATCTTTATCACCACCCACTTTCGCAGCCTTTTCCAGGCGTTGCAAGCGCCGGTCAACCGATTCAAGATCAGCGATCTGAAGCTCGAGATCCACGATTTCGCGATCTCTCACAGGGTTGATGGAACCCTCCACATGAGGAAGGGAATCATCATCAAAACATCTGATCACGTGAATGATGGCATCCGTATTTCGAATATCGGCCAGAAACTTATTACCGATTCCTTCCCCCTGGCTGGCACCTTTGGCCAAACCGGGAATATCCACGATCTCAACCGTAGTGGGAACTACTTTCGCTGACCTGATCAATGCATCGATGGCAGCAAGGCGCGGATCTGGAACATCAACCACGCCGAGATTAGATTTTGTGGCTGAATAGGCAAACCTGGCCGCCTGGGCTTTGGTCGAAGACATACAGTTGAACAGGGTGGTTTTCCCGGAGTTGGTCAAGCCTACAATTCCGCATTTCAGTGACATGACGAGCGTTTTAAGGTACAAAGATAGGATAGTTTTCCGGCATTTGAAGCCTTGACAAGATCAGCCTCTTCATCCGCGGTTTTATCCATTTTTATCAACAATCACCCGGGTATGGGGAAAAATCAGGCTATTTTTGTGAACATAAGTGTATTAATATGCATGATCTTCAAGCGATTGCCACGCAGGTCAGACGTGATGTGATCAGAATGGTGACAGCTGCCCAGAGCGGGCATCCCGGGGGAAGCCTGGGCTGTGCTGATTTTTTTACTGTGCTTTATTTCTCAGTGATGAAACACGATCCGGAGCATTTCAGCATGGATGGCCACGGACAGGATGTCTTCTTTTTGTCCAACGGACATATATCCCCGGCCTGGTACAGTGTCCTGGCCAGATCGGGATACTTCCCCCTGCCTGAACTGGGCACTTTCCGCAAACTGAACAGCCGCCTGCAGGGTCATCCGGCAACCCTGGAAGCCTTACCAGGGGTCAGGATGGCGTCCGGCTCGCTCGGCCAGGGGCTGTCGGTCGGCATCGGAGCGGCTCTTGCAAAAAAAATGAACGGAGACCCCCACCTGGTCTTTGTATTGACAGGGGATGGCGAAATCCAGGAAGGACAGGTTTGGGAGGCCGCCATGTTTGCAGCAGCCAGGAAGGTTGACAACCTGATACTTACTATAGATTATAACAATAAACAAATTGACGGCCCCGTTGATGAAGTGGTCTCACTGGGTGATCTGAGGGCGAAATGGGAAGCTTTCGGATGGAAAGTTCTGGAAACGAACGGAAACGATATCAGCAGTCTGCTCGCTACCCTGGCGAAAGCCAAATCGGTATGCGGAATGAACAAACCAATTGCCATTCTCATGCACACTGAAATGGGATACGGAGTGGATTACATGATGGGTACGCATAAATGGCACGGCATGGCGCCCAACCCGGAGCAGGCTGACAGGGCACTGGTCCAGCTGCCTGTAACCCTCGGGGACTATTGACAATGAATGATCATCGCCTTCAAACGATTTAAGCGCATTGAAAACCACTGCCAGGAAAGCCTTACCGTTTCTGATCAGCCTTTGGGTGCTGACTGCACCGCTTTGGCAGCATTCACTTTGCCATGGCCAAAAACCGGAAGAAATTGAAAAACCCACACCGCTTACCCGGATACTTTTTGTTTTTGATGCCTCCCAAAGCATGTATGGCCGCTGGCAAAGCGATTTAAAGATCAATATCGCCCAACGGCTTTTGTCTGACCTGCTGGACTCGCTGGCCCTGGTCGACAACCTGGAACTGGCCCTCAGGGTTTACGGACATCAGAAGAATTTTCCGCCCCAGGATTGTGATGATTCAAGACTGGAAGTTTCATTCTCAGGTAACAACGCCAAACGGATCAAACAGGTACTTCGCGGAATCACCCCGAGGGGAACCACCCCGATTGCTTATTCACTCGAACAAGCAGGCAGCGATTTCCCTCCCTGCGACAATTGCAGGAATATCATCGTACTGATCACTGACGGGATTGAAGAATGCAACGGTGACCCATGTGCCGTTTCAAGGGCGCTGCAAAAAAAAGGCCTCGTCCTGAAACCCTTCATCATCGGAATCGGAAAAGACTTTAAAACTGCATTCGACTGTGTGGGAACCTATTACGATGCCTCCGATGAAGTAGCTTTTTCCAAAGCCCTCAACGTGGTGATCTCTCAGGCACTCAACTCTACCACCGCTCAGGTGAACCTGCTGGATACCGAGGGCAATCCCAAGGAAACCAACGTCAACATGACATTCTACGACAGATTCTCCGGACTGATAAAATACAATTTCATTCATACCCTGAACCATAAAGGCCTGCCCGACACCCTGGTGATAGACCCGCTCATTACATACAGGATGACGGTTCATACAATACCTCCGGTTCATGTGGACAGTATCCAGCTCTCAGCAGGACGGCACACCATCATCCCTGTATCCTGCCCCCAGGGGAGCCTGTACCTGAAATCAGGAAGTACTGTAAAAAACCTTCCGTGCATCATCAGACAAAAAGGCCTGATGGAAACAATCAACGTGCAAACATTCAATACGCAGGAAAACTACCTTACCGGATCATACGACCTTGAAGTGCTCTGTTTGCCCAGGCTCATTATCGGGGATGTTGAAATCATGCAAAGTCACACCACCACTGTGGAAATCCCTGTACCAGGCATCGCAGTGATCCAGAAATCCGCGAACGGATACGGCAGCCTTTACCAGGAAACTGAGAACGGATTGATCTGGTTGTATAATTTCAGGGACAGCAACCCATCCCAGGAAACCGTCATGCTGCAGCCGGGGCAGTACCGTGCAGTATTCCGGTCTAAATATGCCGACCGGTCGATCTATACGGTCGAAAAATCGTTCCGGGTATCCTCCGGTGAAACAATCCACGTCAAACCATACCAAAAGTAAACGGCATGAACCTATACCACACAGATGAGAAAAAAGAAACCAGGGCCGGATTCGGGGAAGGACTTCTGGAACTGGGAAGGACGAACCCGGAGGTGGTCGCCCTGTGTGCAGACCTCACAGAATCGGTAAGGATGGATGCCTTTGCCGTGGAATTCCCTTCGAGGTTCTTTCAGGTGGGAATTGCCGAGGCAAACATGATCGGGATAGCGGCCGGACTGACCATCGGAGGGAAAATACCCTTTACGGGGACTTTTGCAAATTTCTCTACCGGAAGGGTTTACGACCAGATCCGGCAATCCGTGGCCTATTCAAATAAAAATGTTAAAATTTGTGCTTCTCATGCCGGACTGACCCTTGGCGAAGACGGAGCGACCCATCAGATACTGGAAGATATCGGGTTGATGCGAATGATGCCGAAGATGACCGTCATTGTGCCCTGTGATTTCAACCAGACCCGGGCGGCCACCATCGCACTCGGATCACACACCGGACCGGCCTACCTGCGTTTTGGAAGACCGAAGGTCCCAAACTTCATCCCTGCCTCCCTGCCCTTTGTGATCGGGCAGGCACAACAACTGACCGATGGGGATGATGTGAGTATTTTTGCGACCGGACACCTCGTCTGGCATGCCATCCTCGCCAGGGAAATGCTAGAAGAAAAAGGCATACAAGCCCGCGTAATCAACATTCATACCATTAAACCACTTGACACTAAGGCTGTTATCGCTTCCCTCTCTGCTACAGGCTGCGCCGTGACGGCTGAAGAACACCTCAGAAATGGCGGTCTGGGAGATGCGATAGCCCAGGAAGCTGCCAGACATTTTCCGGTACCTCTGGAAATGGTGGCGGTGGATAACCAATTCGGGGAAAGCGGTAAACCCGATGAACTTCTTGAAAAATATGGCCTGACGGCTCCTTATATCGCTGCAGCCGCAAGCAGGGTCTACAAAAGAAAACGATCCACCACAGGGTAATTCCCACACAATCAATTCCCCGGATTATTCGCCTGCCGGAACAAATCGGTTTTCTCCCGCAGGTCTGATGCTGTTGGTCAGCCTGTTATAATGCCAGTAGGCATGACTGCTGTCGGCCATCACCCGGCTGCGGTGAAACCGGTTGAAGAAATGATCGAACAGGTATGATGCACTCCGTCCTCCTGCATAGGAAGCCAGTCCGTATACATCTTCAGGCCTAACCTCCAGCAGACGGTACTTGTAATCAACTTCAAGAAACAGGGGATGCCTCCAGAAACGCCCTTTAAGCCTGTCCTGAACAAAAAATGAACAGAAATACACTCCCGGCTTCTCTTCTCCTGCATTCACAGGATTGATTTCATACCATAAATTCAGGCGCACAAACCGCAGATCGAACTGCTTGTAATACAGCAGGGTATCATCAAAAACATCACTCTCAGTCACCATCTCGTTGCCTTCCTCCAATTCAGCCTGGGCAAGAGAAAACACATAGGCAGGGCGGTCCATCCTGAAAAAGCTATCGAGATCATTCTCAATAAACACATCAAAACCATATTGTTGCAGTTCATCCACCAGGGCATCAGCCAGACCGGTCACCAACTGGCTGTCCTGAATATACTGAATGAAGTGGCTGTTGTAATATCTTACAGAATCAAGCTGATCCTCATTCAGTGTATCCAAACCACTCATATCAAGTGGCTTATCGTTTTTTTTAAAAACGAAATCAGGAAAAAGCACTAAGACTGCCGGGGGTTTAAAGACTGACAGGCTTTCCTTAGCAAGTCGTTTTTGCGGGTGACATGACTTACTCAGGAGCAACATCCCTGCCAGAACCAAGAAAGTCAAAGCGGTTTTAAAAGGGTGTATCAGACCGGACATCTCAATCCGAACATTTGGTATTTGCTGCAATTATTTCTTCTCCAAATTTTTTTCCCAGTGCAAAGCAACGGTCCAGGTCTTCCGCATGGGGAGTAAAGCGGGTGTAAACACCTTCACCGATAATTTTCAATCGCAGGTTCAGCAGGTTGGACTCGAGCATTTTCATAAAATCAGCACTCCAGCCGTAGCTGCCGAATGCTGCGGCAAGTTTACCCCTGTCGCGTATCGGATTCATGATGGCGAACAGCTGGTATAACTGAAGTAATATGTTCTGGTTGATGATGGGAGAACCGGCGATGATACCGCTGGCTTCTGTCACATGCTGTTCAACCGCTTCGGGCGACATCCCTTCCAGGTCGCAGAGATCAACTTCAAGTTCCGGAGAAACGGCCTGAATTCCGCCGGCAATCCTGGACGCCATCAGTGCCGTGTTACGGTAGGCAGAAACATACGCAATCATGACCCTGTTGGGAAGCGGATACTTTACGGCATCAGCAGCCAATGCTTCAGACCAGTCGACATACTTTCTCCAGTTCTTTCTCAGGATGGGACCGTGTCCGGGGCAAACGGCCGTCAGTTCAAGCGGACGTATCTTCTGGATGGCCTTCAGCATGAATTTACTGTATGGTTTCAATATCACATTGTAATAGTACAAAAAGGCATCATCGAATTCGCCCACCTGGTCGTCGAACATGGCCGGATGGCTGTAATGGCAGCCGAAAGAATCGCAGCTGAAGAGCAATTTATCTTCTTCCAGATAGGTGTACATGGTATCCGGCCAATGCAGGTTGGGTGCGCCAATAAAGCGGAGTGTCCTTCCACCAAGGTCAAGTGTATCTCCGTCTTTCACGATAAGGTGCCGAAAATCAGCGCCCATCTGATCGCTAAGATAGCGGATGGCATTGCCGCTGCCCACTACCGTGGCCTCCGGAGCAATCCTGAGCAATTCGGGAAGACTGCCTGAATGATCCGGTTCGGTGTGATTCATAATGATGTACGAAATCGCTGCCGGGTCCGTAAGCTGTTTCAGTTTTTCCCTGTATTCATCCCAAAAAGGAGCCTTCACCGTTTCTATCAGTGCCGTTTTAGCGGATTTGATCAGATATGCATTATAAGTGGTCCCATAGCGGGTTTCCATCACCACATCGAAAGTTACCAGGTCAGGATCAAGGACACCTGTCCAGTATACATCCGGTGTTATCTGTAAAACTGATGGTTTATTCATAACTTCTGTAGGTATTCCCTATTCATTAAATTCAATCGTCATCTGAATACCCGGATCGGCATGTTCGGCGGGCGGCAGGGCCTGCTCCTTTGCCGCTTGCAGATCCGCGTCTTCAGGTCCGGATTCCGTATTCTCCCCACTGCCGGAGGGTGAATCATCACTTCCGGAATCACGAAAACCTGACTCGAGATCAACGATCCTATGCTCGCTCAGGCGCTTCCCCCTGGCCTTGTATCCTTTCACGGCAATGAAATCCGCAAGCTCCGTTTCGGCAATCACTACTTCACCGGTATTCTTTTTGGTATATTTATAGCGGATCACAGGATATTTCTCAGCCCAGAAAAACACCAGTTCCTGGGTAGCATCTTCTGTCAGAAACATCATTTTCCGGTCGCCCTGTTCCGGTTGAAAACGCTTGACATAATAACGGTCCTGTTGCCTGTCGAGATAGAGCACGGTGAATATCCGGCCGGGCAGGTACTGCTCGATAAAAATCAGATCTTCATCAAAGTGAAGGTTAAGGTCAAAGCCGGTAAGTTTATAATATCCTGATTTATAAACAGATATAATTTTATCCCCATTATCAAAAGCCCCCAGCAGGATACCCCTGGCATCTGCGTTCAACCTTCTGATGGACTCATCAAACCAAATATTCCGGGCACTGAGGGTTGAAATCCCTGCTTCTTTCTTTACCACTTTTCTGATCAGGTGTTTGGACAGGATATTTCCGTATGATTGCCGGCCTTTGATAGCCAGGCTGCTGAAATCAAAGTCAAAGCTCAGCTTTTTCAGTTTGGGTTTGGGTTTATGGAAAACCTGTATCACTTCGGCTTCGCCGTTTGGATTAGCCGAGAAATAGACCACACGTGAACCGGCAGTTCCGCGGGTAAGGGAATACTCCTTATCCCTGCTGATGCCTAAAGCAGCAAAGCGTTTCACATAACATAATCCCTGCTTGCCGTCCTGATAGATCATATTGTAGATCGTCCTGTCGTCATTTCGTTTAAACACCGCAATGTGGATGATGTTTTCCCCGACAAAGACCTTTTCCGAAACTCTGGTAATGATGAAAGTACCATCCTCGCGGAACACGATGATATCATCAATATCGGAACATTCGCAGACAAATTCATCCTTTTTCAGCCCTGTTCCGGCAAAACCATCGGTCCGGCTTACGTAAAGCTTTTGTGTTGCAGCAGCGACCAGGCTGGCTTCGATGGTGTCAAAATTCCTGATTTCCGTTTTTCTTTCCCGTCCTTTCCCGTATTTGTCCCGGATATGTTCAAGATATGCAATGGTGAAGGGAATGATAGATGCCAGGTTTTCCGCGGTTTTTTCCATCTCCTTTTCCAATTCGAGAAGGTGTTCATCGGCCCTGAAGGCATCATATCGGGAAATCCGCTTGATTTTGATCTCAGTCAGCCGGATGATATCCTCCCGGGTGACTTCCCTTTTCAGCTTTTTCTTGTATGGATTGAGCCCCAGGTCAATCGTTTCTATCACCGACTCCCAGGTCTCACATTTTTCAATCTTCAGATAGATTCGTTTTTCGATAAAGATTTTCTCAAGGGAAGAGAAATGCCATTGTTCTTTCAGTTCGGCGAGTCTTATTTCAAGTTCCTTCTGCAACAGGAAGCGAATTCTCTCAGTATTGTGTGCAAGAATTTCTGTTATTCCCATGAACCGGGGTTTTCCCTGATCGATTACGCAGCTGTTCGGAGAAACGGAAACCTCACAATCGGTAAATGCATAAAGTGCGTCGATGGTAGTGTCGGGTGAAACGCCCTGTGCAAGGTGGACTGTAATCTCGACTTCACCGGCCGTATTGTCGTCAATTTTCCTGATCTTTATCTTACCTTTATCATTGGCAGCCAGGATAGAATCTATCAGTGAACCTGTGGTCGTACCAAAGGGAACTTCACTGATCACGAGCGCTTTTTTATCCAGTTGCTGTATCCTTGCCCTTATCCTGACGCGTCCACCCCTGAGGCCGTCATTGTACCTTGAGAAATCGGCATAGCCTCCGGTCGGGAAATCGGGGTATACAGGGGTAGAGATCCCATGAAGAAGATCAATGGCAGCCTGGATCAGTTCGAGGAAGTTGTGCGGGAGAATTTTCGATGCCAGTCCGACCGCAATTCCCTCGGCACCCTGTGCAAGCAACAGGGGAAATTTTACGGGCAGGGTTACCGGCTCGTTATTCCTTCCGTCGTAAGATGGTTTCCAGGCTGTGGTTTTCGGATTAAACACCACTTCATTGGCAAACCTGGAAAGGCGGGCTTCAATGTAACGGGGTGCCGCTGCATTGTCACCCGTAAGAATATTACCCCAGTTGCCCTGGGTATCGATCAGGATGTCTTTCTGACCCATCTGAACCAGGGCATCACCGATGGAAGCGTCTCCATGGGGATGATACTTCATGGTGTGCCCGATAATGTTGGCAACTTTATTGTACCTCCCGTCATCCAGATCCTTCATCGCATGCAGCAGGCGCCGCTGTACCGGTTTCAGGCCATCCTCAAGGTCAGGGACAGCCCTTTCCTGGATCACATAGGAGGCATAATCCAGAAACCAGTTCTCGAACATTCCTGAGAGCTGAATGGTTTTCTGCACGTCAGACAGTTCAACCGGATGATCTCCGTTGCCATTCAGTGCATTTTCCTGTATTTCTTCTGCTTCCTCTGCCATGAGCGTTTCTTAGGACGTTTTCCAAAACCTGAGCATGCCAATCTCTGCGGCAATAAAAAGCAAAGCCAGAAGAGCGAACACCTTCCAGTACCTGACACCCCTGTTGAGATCCTCTATCAACTGTGTAAGCGGTTTTTCCGTTGCATCAAGCACGTGTATATGTTTCAGGCCGGATTTGCTTACCAATTCTTTCAAAGCTTCTGAAGTGTAAAAATCAAGCATGGATTCCTGACGGTCGTAGTTAAAGGCCAGTCCGGCCACTTCCTTTCCCCCGTCTGTGAGGATGTAATTCCCCGCCTGACGTACCTGGTTATGAACGAACAACATACGTTTCGAACCGCTCAGCTTGTTTTCCGGGATAAAATCATAATCCTGACCCACTTGTTTGATCCGTAAGACATCATCACCCTTACCGGCATAACCCTGTACCGGAATGGCTGCATCCTGACCGATAGTATAAAACAATGGCCGGATCGGCAGACTAAGGAGCGCCATCCTGTAAAGCGTGGGTACAAATAATACATGCTTACCAAAATTGGTGGAAGATTCCCGGAGGGCAGCAGTGAAAAGATAGATGGTTCCGGCATGCAAGCCATAAGAGACAAGAAAGGGATCATCATTCTCAAATGCTAAGATGGTATTGGCATGACTGGTGGCAGGAAAAGCCAGGGATAAATGGGAAAATGCCTCTGGCAGGTCGAGGTTCTCCGGGACCTTGTCGAAAACATCCCTGAACAGCAGTTGCGAAGGATCCAGGTTACGTACTTTCGCATCAAGCGTATCAACACCCCTGAAAGCACCGATACCGTATTGGTTCATAAATTCGGTCCATGCTGCCTGATCCGGGTTTTCCGGTGGAATAATGCACAAACTGCCACCCTGGTCGATCAAGGCCTGCAAAGCCTGGGTAAGTCCGCTGGGGAAGGACTGCAGTTCACTGATAATAACAAGGTTATAATCCGTTACTGCAGAATAATCCAGCGATTTTACCTGTACAGCGAGGTATTGGAATGCAGAATCTTTACCAAAGAGGTTATCGAGGAAAACATTGGATACTTTATCGTTGATACACAACACCTTATACCTTGATTGCACTTCAAAGGTGAAATAAAAATCATCGTCATAGGTGATGGGGTAATCCGTCAGGGATAGCACGGCATGGAAGAATCCGGGCTGCTGGTTGGTGAAAGAAAGGCTGATTTCGGCCGGGGATCCGGCTTTACAATTCACACTGGCAATGGCTCTTTGCTGCCCATTGATCAACAGTTTCACCGGTATCTTCTCCTGATCTGTGTTTCCTGCGTTTCTGATTCTGACATGCAGTATGCTCAACTGGTTGAGTTGTTGTACCGGACTGTCGAACCAACAACTGTCTATGTAAAGATTTTCTGATTGACTGGCCTCCAGGGGCAGGAGGAACAAGTTGGCTGAGGTATCGGGAGACAGGTGTTCGGGAAGGGTGGTCGATTTTTGAAAATCAGAAAGAATGAAGATATTTTTATTGGTTGAAGCGGACTGAAACATGTCCTGCTGACGAGCAAGTACTGTATTTAAAGGGCGGGTAGCCGGGCTGAAAGGGATTTCCGGAAGCAGGCCCTGGACCTCATCACGGTTGATCCATCGCTGGTGACGGCCTTCAAAATCGGATGTCAGCAGGTGAAACTGATCGGCCGGCTTGTGGGCTGCAAGGATTTCCAGTGTTTTTCGTTTAGCTTCATCCAGCAAACTCCCCTGCCGTCCTTTGGATTCCATGCTGAACGAATTATCGATGTAGACCGACACGGAATTCAGGGCATGCTGCTGTACAAGGCGCCGGTTCAAAGGACGAAAAGGCTGGGCAAAAGCAAGCACAAGCATGATGATGGTCAGTATTCTGGCCAGCAGGATCAGCAGGTGTTTCAGTTTCGACTGCTTCTGGGTCTGGAGTTTCAGTTCTTCAATGAACCTGACATTGGTGAAATACACCTTCCTGAATCTTCTGAAATTGAACAGATGGATCAGGACCGGGATGGCAATGGCAGATAAAGCGATCAGAAACCAGGGGTTTGCGAATTGCATCATGCACTATCTTTCTCAGGTGCGCAAAAGTAAGAATTTTAAGGATACTAAGGGCTCAGGCAACCATAAACGTCGGATCGGGGACTATATTATTGGTGATAAAATTTGATATTATCAGCAGAATGAATTACTTTTGTTCTGGATTGTCTGTTAAGACGATCTGAAATTGTATTTAAATACCCAGAATAATCCTCGGCCAATGAAGCGAAACATTACCATCAGCGGTTTATTGTTAATTGCTGCAATCCTGTCTGCAGGCGTGGTTCACAGTCAGTTGCTTGTCAGCAATGCCATGACCCCGCAGCAGTGGGTTCAGGATGTACTGATCGGTCAGGGCATCCAGGTAACCAATGTAACGTACAACGGAGCCACCATGGCTGCGGGTACTTTTACGGGGAGCACCAATATCGGGATTGCAAGCGGTGTGATCATGACCTCGGGCGACATTAATGTGGCACCCGGTCCGAATAATGCGGGCGGTGCAGGTCTTAACAACAACTGGGGCGGCGATCCCGATCTCGCAGCCCTTGCAGGCGGCTCCATCTACAATGCCTGTGTTCTGGAATTTGATTTCATCCCCCAGTCTGATACGGTCAAATTCCGTTACGCTTTTGGTTCTGACGAGTATCACGAATTCGCCAACTCATCATATAACGACGTTTTCGGTTTCTTTCTTTCAGGCCCGGGAATCACAGGTCCCTTTACCAACGGTGCCATTAACATCGCCCGGCTTCCCGGCACCAATATCCCTGTATCCATCAACAACATCAATAACGGAACTGCAAATGCAGGTCCATGCATTAACTGTGCCTATCTTATCAATAATCCCCAGGGAGCCAACACTACGATTCAGTATGATGCCTTTACCGTGGTGCTTGAGGCAAAAAACTGGGTTACACCCTGTGTAACCTATCATATCAAACTGGCTATCAGTGATGTCGGTGACGGGATTCTCGACAGCGGGGTGTTTCTTGAAGAGAACAGCTTCACATCCAATTCCGTAAGCGTTAACCTGAATTATGTCAGTCCCAGTAATCCTAACCTGGCTGCTCCGGTGGCCATCGAAGGCTGCCGCCGGGCAGAACTTACCTTCACCCTGCCTTATGCCAGACCAGATTCCACCATGATTGAGATTGACAGCATTTACGGCAGTGCCACCAACGGTGTTGATTACAATTTTGTCGACACCATCGTTTGGGTGAAGCCCTACCATATCAGCAGCAAAATTACGGTCGATCCCGTTTATGACGGAATCAGCGAAGGTACCGAAGAGATCCGGTTCAGGATTAAAACCTCCATCTGCGAAGGGGATACCATACTGATCATTCCAATACTCGATTATTTCAATATCCAATTGGATGTTGCCAATGATACCATTGTCTGTGAGGGAGAGGTTCCACTGTGGGTCAACCCCAACGGAGGATTTCCTCCTTACCTGTATCAATGGTCCCCGATCGGCAGCCTGAGCAACCCATACATATCAAATCCCCTTGCCAGTCCGGAGCAGACCACCATGTACAGGGTGGAAGTGAGGGACAGTACCCGCTGCAGCCTTGCCAGGGACTCGATCCTGGTTACATATCACCTGAATCCGCTGATATCGTTCAAACCTTCCGTTTATGAAGGATGTGATCCGCTGGAGGTACAGTTTACCAATAATACAACACCCGATGCCGCTACCACTTATCTGTGGGAATTCACCGACGGCACGTCCGCAACCGACAGGGACCCGGTGCACGTCTTTACCTACGATCCGAATATCCCGACCTACGGGGTAAGGCTGACAGCCACCACAGCGGCAGGCTGTTCAAAGCAATACGCCATTTATAATCTGATCACTGTCCATCCGATGCCGGTGGCGGGTTTTGTTGCCCTGCCCGACAGCACCACGGTGGATGAACCCCTGATCACCTTCTCCAATCAAAGCCAACTGGCTACTTATTACTTATGGACATTTGGAGACAGCCTGGGAGGCACCTCGAATGAAATGAATCCTACGTATGTTTACCAGGGCGACGGCTTGTTTACCGTGTGGCTTTACACCTGGACTGAGCATGGCTGCCGCGATTCCATTTCATCGAAAGTACTGGTGATCAAGGAAGTTGACTACGACCTTACCATTCCCAATATCATCACACCCAACGGGGACGGGAAAAACGACAAGTTTGTAATCGAAAACCTTGAGAACTACATGGTGAATGTGTTAAGTGTTTACAACCGTTGGGGTAAGAAGGTATTCGAACAGTCGCCCTACCTGAGTGAATGGGACGGCGCCAATCTGCCGGATGGCACATATTACGTGGTATTGAGGTATAAGAAGAAGAGAGATGAATTCAAGTATGATGGTACTCTTACCATTTTAAGATAAAACAAAGGCGGCCACGGCCGCCTTTGTTTTTAATTCTCCTTCAGGACAATTTCGTCGTACTCAAGTTCAAATCGTAATTTATGTTTGGATTCCTCCTGGGCGAGTGAAAGAAACAGTTGTTTCATTTCCGGGGCATCGACCTTATCCGATAGGTTCAAATACAGTTTAAACGCGGCCTTTTCCCTTTTCATCGCCACCACCAGGGCTTCCCTGTAACTCATACCGGGATGGGGTTGTACATCTGCCACATAATCACTGATCCTGAGATCACTGACATGTGTGCGTTCCAATCTGATCAATCCCTCTTCCCTGATTCTCATCAGGCGGGATTTATGCCCCATTTCCTCTCTGGCAAACTGGTGAAACACGGCGGCCATATCAGCATTGGCCGCCTGCTTCGACAGTTCGGTATAGAAATCCACTGCATCCTGTTCGGCTTTAATCGCAAAGTCGAGGATATCATTGATATTACTGAAGTGTTCCATCTGACCGGTTAAAAGTTATCAGGCTGCAAACCTAAAAGAATTCCACGATTTTTGCAAAGCCTAAACTGAAGTAATAAGAAATTCCGGGAGGTCACTATACGACACCCTGGTCGAGCATGGCATTGGCCACTTTCAGAAATCCGGCCACATTGGCACCCTTCACGTAGTTAATATAGCCGTCTGGTTCGGATCCGTGCTTCACACATTGGGAATGAATGTCTTTCATAATCTGGTGAAGGCGGGAATCAACTTCTTCCCTGGGCCATCCCATTTTCATTGAATTCTGCGACATTTCAAGCCCTGATGTAGCAACACCTCCGGCATTCACAGCTTTTCCCGGTGCAAACATGACCTTTTTCTCATGGAAAACCTGGATGGCTTCCGGGGTTGAAGGCATGTTGGCTCCCTCGGCCACGCAGATACAACCATTGGCAACCAGTTTTTCGGCATCGGCCTTGTCAAGTTCGTTCTGGGTTGCACAAGGAATGGCAATGTCACATTTCACTTCCCAGGGGCGTTTTCCCTGGAAGAAGCGGGCGTTGGGAAATTCATAGGAATAGGGCTTAACGATATCCTGGTTGGACGCCCTGAGTTCGAGCAGATACGTAATCTTCTCCCCTGTAATTCCATCCGGATCATGAATATAACCATCAGGTCCGGAAATGGTTACAACTTTAGCACCGAGTTCGGTTGCTTTCAGCGCAGCACCCCAGGCCACATTGCCGAAACCGGAGAGGCAGACCGTTTTGCCGTTAAAGTCCATGCCTTTGGTATTGAGCATTTCCTGTGCGAAATACACTGCGCCGAATCCGGTAGCTTCCGGACGGATGAGGCTTCCTCCCCAATTCAGCCCTTTTCCGGTGAGCACGCCGGTGTTTTCGCTTGCCAGTTTTTTGTACATCCCATACATATAACCGATTTCACGGCCGCCTACGCCAATATCACCAGCCGGAACATCGGTTTCAGGACCGATCAGCTTCCAGAGTTCGAGCATAAACGACTGGCAGAAACGCATGATTTCCGTGTTGGATTTGCCTTTGGGGTCGAAATCAGATCCTCCCTTGGCTCCACCCATAGGCAGGGTAGTGAGTGAATTTTTAAAGATTTGTTCGAATCCGAGAAACTTCAGAATACTGAGATTCACACTCGGGTGAAAACGCAAACCGCCCTTGTAAGGACCGATTGCATTGTTGAACTGAACACGGTAGCCGAGATTTACATGTACTTTACCACCATCATCGGTCCAGGGCACCTTAAACATCAATACCCGGTCGGGTTCCACAATGCGCTCAATAATCCCTGCGGATTCGAACTGAGGGTTTTCATTGTAAACCTCTTCGATTGATTCAAGTACTTCTCTAACGGCCTGAAGATACTCCAATTCGCCTGGATGCTTTTTCTCCAGTTCCAGCATTAATTTTTCTAAGTCCATGATTCTGTTAAAATTAGGTTAGTTTTATTCCGTATTGTTAAAACAGTAACAATGTTAATAATTTCACAATGCAAAATTATGAGAAATACAAGCATAAAACAAAATAAACTGTAAGAAATTTTAGAATGGCCAGAACTGATTATCGTTCCAAACTTTTTCCATCAATTCCTGGTTCATATGGAACAGTACTTTATGATGCCCCCGCTCCCACTCGGCCAGCCACAGGAACATTTCCTTCTCATTGCTGTCCGTCGCCAATTCAGCCATCCTGGCATAATAATCGATAGCCCTGGTTTCGAAATCGATGGCAGCGGAAATGGCGGCTGCCTCAAAACCCGCAGCCGCTATCCTGCTGGTCATCTCTCCATTCAATACTGCCTGTACTACCCTTTCATCAGCACCGCTCGATATTGGCTCATTCACATCAAACTTGTGATTCTTTTCATAAAATGCAAACTGTCTGGCCAGGAACTCAACATGCATCTGTTCTTCCTGGGCCATATAATCAAATACCCGTTTTGCATCCTCATCGTTTGTTTGCTGGGCAACCTGGGTATAAAATGCCCTGCCGCGCTTCTCCATCAGGATGGCCATCTTTAAAATGTCAGTGGGAGTTTTTGCTTCCATATGCGGTTTTTTTATTTTCCGGCAAAATTAATAAATTATTTGAACGGTAGGGAATTATACCACTTCCCGGAAGAGAAAGGAGCCGCATGACAAGCTGCAAATTCGGTAAAATAGGTTTATTTTGCAGATAATAAAGCCATGCTTACATGAAACCACCCTGCCCATGGATAACATAAGCGGAATGATCGGCAGCATGTTCCGGAACTGGTCAGGTACACCAGCCCTTACGGTCACTCCCCTGGCCGCTTCCGGCTCACCCAGAAAGTATTTCCGGATTCAAAGCTCCGCAATCAGTGTGATCGGTGCATATCATGCAGACCAGCGGGAGAACCAGGCCTTCTTTTACCTGACAGAACACTTCCGCAGAACCGGTCTCGCAGTGCCGGAACTGTTGGCAAGGGAAGAAGAAAAAGGATGCTATCTGCTTGAAGATCTGGGCGACACAAGCCTGTTTTCACTCCTTTCCCAGGAAGAAACCAGCCAGGAACCAGACCACCTGGTTACAGAGCTTTACAAGCAAGCGGTTGCCACCCTTCCGGTATTTCAGGTGAAAGGACACCGGGAACTCGATTACAGCCAATGTTATCCCAGGGCTGCATTCGACATACAGAGCATGCTATGGGACCTGAATTATTTCAAGTATTACTACCTGAAGCTATCTGGTATCCCTTTTGACGAACAACTGCTCGAAAATGATTTCCAGGATTTCGCGGCAATGTTGCTTACCCGGCCGTCGGATTTTTTTATGTACCGGGATTTTCAATCAAGGAACATGATGGTCCGGCAGAATAAATTGTATTTTATTGATTATCAGGGAGGTAGAAAAGGGAATCCGGCCTATGACCTGTGTTCCCTTCTTTACGATGCCAAAGCCAACCTGAGTGTGGCCTTCCGTCAGACCCTGCTCGACCATTATCTGCCCTTACTGGAAAAGATGAGTGGGATCACCCCTGATGCGTTTACCGGAGATTTTTACCTGTTTGTTTACATCAGGTTGATGCAGGCACTCGGTGCATACGGATACAGAGGGATACACCAGAAAAAAGAACATTTTCTGCTCAGCATTCCATATGCCCTGCGAAACCTCAGCTGGTTGCTGAACGCGCATCCCCTTCCTGACCGACTTCTTCACCTGAGGCAGGTACTGGAAAGCCTTCCCGGCACATCCCTGTATAAGCTCCCCGATGGCAGTCCATTGACCATAACCATCAGGAGTTTCAGTTATAAGAACGGGATTCCGCCCGACACCAGTGAACACGGAGGTGGGTTTGTGTTTGACTGCCGCGCCCTGCCGAATCCCGGAAGGCAAGACGAATTCCGGCATCTGACCGGGCTCGACCGGGGGGTAATTGATTTTCTTGCAGCAGAACAGGAAGTGGATGATTTTTTATTCGGTGTTTTTCATGTGGTGGATCAATCCGTCAGGAATTATCTCAAAAGGGGATTTACTGGTTTAACGGTCAATTTCGGTTGCACCGGAGGGCAGCACCGGTCGGTCTATTGTTGTGAAAGGCTTGGCGAGCATTTGAAACGATTGTTTCAGGTGAATGTGAAACTGGAGCACCGGGAAATTGGGATGTCATCCCGGCGTTGATTTAAATCAATGCCGGGATGACATCCCAATTCACTACTTTCGCCCTGGAAACCTTATCAGTGTAGTAATATGAACCGTCACGCCATGATACTGTCTGCCGGTCTGGGTACCAGGCTACGGCCCCTGACCGAGCACTGTCCGAAAGCACTGGTCACTGCAGGCGGAATAAGCTTGCTTGAACGGGTGATCATCAGGCTGAAACATGCAGGTTTCAAATCGGTGACTATCAATGTGCATCACCTGCCTGACCAGATCATCCGCTTTCTGAAAGCACATCACTATTTTGGCATGGAGATCAGCATTTCTGATGAAAGTGAATTGCTGCTGGATTCCGGAGGAGGAATCAAGAAAGCCTCCGCCCTTTTTCCGGCCGGCTGCCACATCCTTGTTCATAACGTGGATGTGGTCTCGGATACAGACCTTCGACAACTGATGCAGCACCACCAGGCAAGGCATGCCGAAGCTACACTGGCGGTGCGCGACAGACAAAGCGACCGCAAGTTTCTGTTTAACGAGAGGATGCAGCTTTGTGGCTGGGAAAACAGTAAACTGGGACAAAGCATCAGGCTGGAAGGCAGCAATGATGCGACCCTTTGCCGCCTGGCCTTCAGTGGTATTTATGTCCTTTCGCCTGATTTCATCGCAAAGATGCCAGATGGAGGACCCTATTCCGTGATTGACATCCTGCTGAAACAAGCCACAGCAGGCCGCATCCTCGGGTACGAACACAGCGCGGATTACTGGGCCGACCTTGGCAGTACGGAGCGCCTTCAACTGTTTAACAAACAATTTCCAAATCAATAAATTACGGAAAAAAGTCTGTTTCCGGAGATCATAGCGTGCGAATCATACCATCATGGAAAAACAAAAAGAGGCTCAACCATTTCTAAAACAGGTTTCGGATTACCTTCTGCAATCCGGATCCGGAGATTTTTCAGAGACTGCGGTCGTATTCCCGAACAGACGGGCTGGTTTGTACTTCCGCAGGCATCTTGCCGCAAGCATCAGCAAACCTGTATGGGCTCCCACAGTCTTTTCAATCGAAGATTTCATCCTTGCCCTCACGGGAAAAACAACTGCAGGTGAGGAGCAACTGTTGTTGTCGCTATATCATGTTTATTCAGAAGCAGAAGGCAAGCATGCAAGGGATCTGAATGATTTCCTCAGCTGGGGGCCGGTACTGCTCAGAGATTTTAACGATATCGATTCTTACCTGGCAGATCCAGCCGAAGTTTTTTCCTATCTTTCCGAAGCCAGGGCCCTGTCGCTCTGGAGTCCTGACAGGAAGAAACTGACAGAATTCCAGCAGTCGTACCTTCATTTTTATCAAAGCCTGATCCATTACTATGAAGGGCTGAAAAGAAAGATGGAAACCCTGGACTGCTATTCCACGGGTTATCTTTACAGGAATGCAGCCACAATGATATCCGGCCTGATACCCGACCTGCCCTGGAAAAAAATCCTCTTTGCTGGTTTCAACGCCATTACAAAAGCAGAAGATAAGATCATCACCACATTAAAGTCAGCCGGCATGGCCGAGATACTTTGGGATGCCGATGTGTATTACCTTGATAATCCCATGCAGGAGGCGGGACAATTTCTGCGGGAAATCAGAAACAGACCCGGGTCAGGAGATTTCAAATGGACCGGAGATTATTATCATGAAATTCCAAAAGACATCCGGGTGATCGGTGTCCCCTTGCATATCGGTCAGGCCAAGCTTGCCGGGCAAATCCTGGAGCAATTGGATCCCTCCTTTATCGAAGAAACTGCCCTGGTGCTGGGAGACGAAAACATGCTCATTCCCGTACTGCATTCGATCCCTGAATCATACAGTGAATTCAATGTCACCATGGGACTTCCCCTGCAGCACACCTCCCTTTACAGTTTACTCGACAGTTACCTGCTTGCCTACAACAGAGCCGGCAGGCACACGCGGCAAGGCGAAACCAGCGTAACAAGCAGGTTTTATTACAAAGATCTGCTGATGTTTTTCCGGCACCCATGGCTGATAAAACTTCTGAATGAAAATCACCGTCTGGCCGGTAAAAGCGAAACCCTGCTCAAGGACGGGCTGTTGGAAAGAGAAGGCATGCTGCTGTCACAGCGTTTTTGTACCAGGGATGAACTGCTTTTAAGGATCATTCAACCCGGACCTCATGATGTTTTCCCGCTGGATGTGCTTTTTCCTGAACTTTACCCATCCGTTAGCGAAATCATCCTCCTTAGTGAACGCCTGCTTCAGTACCTGAAGCAATTATTTACAGGGGAAGATCAGGAGCTAACATTGTCCTCAAGACAAAACATTGACCTTGAATATATCTATACCTTTTCGCAAATCTTCAGCCAGCTAAGGGAAAGCTGGCTTGACACACCGCTTGTGGTCGATATTCCCGGATTCCACAATTTATTCAGGCAAGCCAGCGCCCGGTCAAAGCTTTCATTCTACGGAGAGCCTCTGAAAGGGCTTCAGATCATGGGTATGCTGGAAACCCGCAACCTGGACTTCCGGAATATCATCATGCTTCATGTAAATGACGACATTCTGCCTGCCGCAAAGCAACACGCCTCCTTCATTCCCCTTGACATCCGCATGCATTTCAGGCTGCCGGCTTACCGTGAAAACCAGGCCGTTTATGCTTATCATTTTTATCGTTTACTGCAAAGGGCGGAGAAGGTTTTTCTGATCTACAACACAGAACCCGGAGAACTCGCAGGCGGCGGAAAAAGCAGGTATATTCTGCAGATGCAGCATGAACTACCGGGGAGCGGATACCCCGTGACGATACAGGAAAGTGTGCTGACATTCCCCGTATCCGCAGGTCAGGCGATCCAGCCGATTAGCCTTCCTAAAACGGAAGCGGTGATGAAAAAACTCCATGAGAAAAATGAAAAGGGATGGAGTGCTTCAAGCCTGAATAAATACAGAAGTTGCGCCCTGAAATTCTACTTTTCTGATATTGCAGGAATTGAAGAACTGACAGAAGCCGAAGAAAGCATGGATGCCGCGCTGCTGGGTATCGCGTTCCACAGCACACTGGAGCAACTGTTCCGCAAACATTGCGGTAAAACACTCACAGCGGGGGTCTATGACGAAATGCTCAGCCGTCTTCCCGGCCTGCTTCCGGGGGTATTTGCCGATACCGCAGCGGGAGGTGATATCAGTTCAGGAAAAAACTATCTTCTTGTTGAAATTGCAAGTGCAATCATTACGAAATACCTCGAAGCGGAGAAAAAAGAAATCGAAAGCAAGCCTGAAATGATTCAAAAGCGCCTCAACCTTTTCCTGGAAAAGTGGATGTCGGTGGATATGAAGCCTTACCGGCTGGGGGGTAAAGCAGATCGCATCGACAGATTCGGGAACATATACATTATTATTGACTATAAAACGGGGAAGGTTGAGTCAGGTGAACTGAATATTACTGACTTCGATCATTTCGAGAATCCCGGAAAATCAGAAAAAAGCTTCCAGATGATGCATTATGCCTATTTGCTGTATCATTTCCTTGAACACAAACCGGATCAGATCATCCCCGGCATCATTTCCATGCGTACCCCTGAACAGGGTCATTTCAGTGTAAAGCTGCCGGAAGGCATGGACATGTTCACTGACGGACTGAGAAGATTCGAAGCACTGTTGTTCGGCCTGCTGGATGAACTTTTCAATCCGGACATACCTTTTACACAGACCGACGACTTAAAAATCTGCGGTAAATGCCCCTATGCGCCCATCTGTATCCGTTGAGAAAATAATCCGGCGGGCCGGCATGAGGGTAAAAAACACATATCTTTGTTTACCATTTCAAACCCTATCAAAATGAAAAAGTGGCATCGTATGGCAGTCGGGCTGTTGTCCTGCACATTCATCATCATTCTAATTACTAAAACTACTCATTCTCAAGCTCTTGTATCAAACGACACCGCAGACTACCCTTACTGGATCGGGATGATGCAGGATGAAAAGGTGAATTTCTTCGAGGTGCAACGGGCTTTTGAAGCTTACTGGAAAGACCGTCCGGTGACCCGCAGCTCCGGCTGGAAACCATTTAAGCGCTGGGAATATATGATGGGACTCAGGGTTTCTGAGACAGGGGAAAGACCTGCTGCAGAAAGGAATAAGAAAGCCTATGAAACGCATATCGCGCAAAAGGGACCCAAAGAAAATGCCGGTACATGGACAGAGCTGGGGCCTCGCTTTCTTCCGGTGGATGCACCTGGTCTTGGCCGTTTGAATGCGATCGCTTTTCATCCGGTTAATCCCGATATATTATGGGTGGGTGCCCCGTCTGGAGGGCTTTGGAAAAGCACCAATGGCGGGCAGTTCTGGACGAGCAATACAGATGAGTTGCCGACCCTTGGTGTGAGTGCCATCATTGTTGACTATACCAATCCTGACATCATCTATATCGGCACAGGCGACCGGGATGCAGGGGATGCGCCCGGCTTTGGCGTGATGAAAAGCGTTGACGGCGGCCAGAGCTGGTTTTCTTCGAATAACGGCATGGGGAATGTCACAGTGGGGAAGATGCTGATCCATCCCCAAAATCCACAGATTCTTTATGCCGCCACCAGCAACGGAGTTTACAAGAGCAACGATGCCGGCAATACGTGGTTCTACAGTTCACCGAACAACGGCCATTTCAAAGACATGGTATTTAAGCCGGGCGATCCGTCCACACTGTATGCAACGAGAAACGGACTGCTATATAAATCTGAGAATGATGCAGTAAGCTGGGTACCACTTACCAACGGCCTGCCCGGTGCAGCCAGGGGCGTCATCGGTGTCAGCCCGGCCAATCCTGAAGTCGTATATTTCCTTGCCGGCAACTCCGATTCCTACAGAGGCATATATTATTCCGAAGACGGAGGCGCCAGTTTTACAGAGCAGTCAGATAGTCCGAACATCCTGAGCTGGGGTTGCAACGGGGGTAATGGAGGCCAGGCATGGTACGACCTCTGCGTTGCCGTGGATCCGTTGAATCCGGATGTGGTGTACGCGGGCGGAGTCAATATCTTTAAATCAACCGACAGGGGACAAAGCTGGTTTATCGTGGCACATTGGTGGGGTGATTGTGATGTGGCCTTCGCTCATGCCGACCAGCATGTCTTCGAATGGCATCCCCTGAACAACAGGCTTTACGCGGGTAATGACGGCGGCTGCTACTATACCGAAGACGGCGGAAATGAATGGGTGCAGATCAGCCAGGGTCTGGCCATCGCCCAGGTATATAAGATCGGACAAAGCGCCACCGAACCGGACCTGGTGATCAACGGATACCAGGACAATGGCAGTGCCGTATTGTCGGATACCACCTGGTACAATGTGCTGGGAGCCGACGGCATGGAATGTGCCATCGACCCGGTGTTGCCGCTATATAAATATGGTACGTACTATTACGGCAGCCTGCACCGCCTGTATGGTTTTACGCACCAGGGGGTGATCGCTGCCAATGGAGAAAACGGGATCAATGAAAGCGGCGCCTGGGTGAGTCCTTTTATTATCCATGAAAGCGATCCCAACACCATTTTCCTGGGGATGAAAAGCGTATGGCGAAGCAATAATGTAAGAAACCTCAGCACCTCCTCGGTCACCTGGACGAAAATTTCGGGGAATTTCGGTGCCGGTGACTGCAGGGCACTCGAACAATCGCCGGCCAACCCGGATATTCTATATCTGATCAAAGACAACGGAAAAATATACCGCACAGATCAGGCCAACGCAGCCACGCCCGCCTGGACCGACCTCAGCCCAGGCCTGCCTGTCAGTTTGAACAATCCCAGCGATATCGAAGCGCATCCTCTGAACGAAAACTGGGCTTATCTGACCAGCAACGGCAAGGTTTACAAAACCACCGACAAGGGAATGAGCTGGACAGATTTCAGCGGTAGTCTGCCCGATGTGTTTTACTCAAGCATCGCTTACAGCATCGGAAGCCTGGAAGGTTTGTACCTGGGGTCTGATATCGGAGTCTTTTACAGGGATGCTTCCATGAACGACTGGATGGTCTTCAGTAACGGTCTGCCTGCAAACGGAAGAGTTACCGAGGTTGAAATATACAGTGATCCGCTGCAACCTGCCAACAACAGAGTAAGGGCTTGTACCTATGGCAGGGGACTTTGGGAATCACCGCTCTATCAATCGCAGCCCCTGGCCCAGTTCACGGCAGATGCCACCGCCATGCCCAGCGGCTGCCCCATCAACTTCACCGACCTGTCGGTCGGTTTTCCGACCTCCTGGCAATGGACTTTCTATGGAGGGAATCCGGGTAACTCAAGTGTCCAGAACCCCTCAGGCATCACCTATCCCACCGCCGGAGCCTACGATGTCAGGCTCGTGGTTACCAACAGCATCGGAAGCGATACCCTCCTGCTGCCGGCTTACATTGTCATCAGCGACACCATCCTGCCAAAACCAGGCTTTTACGTGAACGATTCCATCTTCTGTTCCGGGATACAAACCGTCACTTTCTTTGATTCAAGCCAATACTGCCCGGTCAGTTGGTTGTGGAGCTTCAACCCGCCTGATGTGGTGTTTCTGAACGGAACCTCTGCTACCTCACAGAATCCGGTGGTTCAGTTCACCCAGGACGGTCAGTATACCGTAAGCCTGACCGTTGGCAACGTCAACGGCTCCATCGGCCTCACCAAGACCGGCTTTATCCGTATCGGGGGCTTGCCCCTGCCCTTCCAGGATGATTTCGAAAGCGCAGGTCTCAAACACAAAGCCTGGACCATTGAGAATCCGAACAATGACCTTACCTGGGATGTGACCACCACCGGGGGCAATCCGCCTGGCAGCTTCTCGGCCAGAATGCGGATATTCGGCACAAACTCCATGGGTCGCCGCGACAGGCTTATCACACCGCCGCTCGACCTGAACGGAATGGATCATGCCGCCCTGTTCTTTAAACACGCCTATTGCCAGTACCAGACAGAATATTCCGACAGCCTGGTCATCTGGATCAGTGAAGATTGCGGTAATTCGTGGACACGCTTGTATACCGCTTACGAAGACGGTAACGGCAGCTTTGCCACCCATGCACCGCAAACCTTCAGTTTTACGCCGGCATCGGCAGCAGACTGGTGCGACGGCGGTTTCGGCAGCCCCTGCTTTGTATTCGACCTGACAGCTTACACCGGAAAGAAAAACATCCGCATCGCCTTTGAAAGTGTCAGCTTCATGAGCAATAACATTTTCCTGGACGACATCAACATCGCTGCATCCAACAGCATCAGGGAAATATCGGGTAATTCGCAACTCAGGGTCTATCCAAACCCTGCCTTGCACCAGATGATGGTAGAATCCTCCAAGCCCATACACAAATTACTGATATACAATGCTATGGGCAATGTTGTCCTCACAAGGGAATCTCATGAAAAAACAATCAGGCTGGATGTTTCTTCCCTCGAATCAGGGGTTTACGGACTGACCATCTTCAATGACGACGGAGTGTTCTCGCGCCTGGTGGTGGTAGGGCGATAGGTGTCGGAGGCATCATTCTTCGAAAACGAGTGCCTCATAAACAAAAATATCCGCATCCTTCCAGCCGTCCCACCCGATCCCTGCCTTGTCGCGGGAACAATGACCAAGGTATTCCTCCACTGACCAGCCTGTTTCGGTTGCCACCTGCGGAAGGAAAGTACCGGAACGGTATCCCTTTCTGATATATATCCCATGCCGGCCCAGCACAATTTCCTCCGGATTCGTGATTTTCCGCATCGGGGTGAGCACCGAAATCTCAATATGAATCTTTTTTAACTCCTCGAAAGTAACCTTAGGGAAGCGGGTGTCCTCAACCGCGGCTGCAATAGCCATCCGCTGCACAACCATATACAAAGGATCATCCGGATCGAAACGTCCGATACAACCCCTGAGGTTGTTGTTTTTCTTCAGGGTTACGAATGCCCCCGCGTGTGTTTTAAGTTGTTCGGAAAATACGGTGCCTTCAATGGCAGGAATGTCGCCTGTTTTCAGGTAGCTTTCGAGCGTATGCCTGGCCAGTTTCAAGAGTTGATCCTTGTCTGCCGCCGTAAGCCTGAATTCATCCTGTTGACGCGCAGGTTTTTCATCCGGGGCAGTGACAGCCAGCGCAAAGTAACCGACCACCCGGTCTTTTTCCCCGTAGGGACTGTCGCCTGAATTTTTATACTGAATTTCATGTACCGCAGTACCGGGCAATTCCGATGACAGATACAGGAGGGTCAATACGGAGCTGTGGCCGCAAAGGCTGGTTGCGAGTCCTTTGGTCCCCGAACGTTCATTTTCGCGCAGGGTTTTCAGCAGGGTTTCCGGGTTGTTGGACAGGATGGCACGGGCTGTTTTATGATCTACGGTCACCGCATCTGCATACGCAGGATAATGGGAAAAATCCGTACTGATCACGAACAGGTTTTCATGGTTGAAATATGGTTTCAGCGCGGCGGCGATGTGACGGCAACTTTCCGCTTTATCGGTTCCGATGATGATGGGGACAAGATTTATTTCGTTACCAAGCAGGTATTGAAGGAAGGGAAGCTGCACTTCGAGGCTGTGTTCCTGGTCGTGGAAATCGGGACTGTAACGAAAAACCCCGTGTTCAGCGGCGAGGGAGGCAGCCAGTTTCTGATCCACCTGCACCCTTCCGAGGGGTGTCATATAATCGCCGGGGTAATAAATGCTGGCTCCGTCGAAATATTCCCGGTGACTGGAAGCGATCACAAAGACATTGCGATAGTGTCGGTTGCGGTCGATCTGGCTGAAGGCCGATGCGGCAACCTCACCGGAATACACATAGCCCGCATGCGGGGAAACGACGGCCAGTACATTTTTCACCTTGCAGGGTTCGGCTTCACGGAACAGGCGGTCGAGCTCTGTGCGGAGCTTTGCCGAATCGCCTGTGTAAAAACGGCCGGCAGCGTATGGCAGCCTGTTTTTCTTGTTCCGGTCATCGCCGGAATGATCACCATTACCTGAAGAGCAAAAAATCATCATGACAGAAAAGCATAAAAAAAGCAGAAACCAAACACATCTGTTGACCATAATCAGTGTATATTCGGATGTTCGTTGCGTTCACACAAAGTTAATAAAAAATGTCTCATCCTCAAAACGGCCGCTGGCCCCTGTTTTCGCTGGGACTGATCAGCATCAGTGTCCAGGTGGTTTTTCTCAGGAAGTTCCTGGATGTTTTTTACGGCAATGAGATGATCATCGGGCTGCTCCTGGCCAACTGGATGCTGCTCACCGGGGCGGGAGCCGTTCTGTCGAAACTTTGCGGCGGTAAGATTCCGCTGAAACTCAATCTTTCCGGCGCCTTTATGCTGCTCGGGATACTCCCGGTACTGACCGTAGTAATGATTGTAGCCGGGAAAATCTGGTTTTTCCCTTCCGGCTCGGCCAACAGCCTTTTGTCCATTTTCCTTTTCACCCTGCTGGTGCAGGCTCCCTTCTGCCTGGTTTCCGGCTGGCTTTTTCCCGTACTGGCCGAAAAAGCCGGCTTCCGGCCTGTGGATGCCCTGTCTTTATCCTACCTGACAGAATCCCTCGGCAGCTTTGCCGGAGCCCTGGTTTTCAACACAGTGCTGGTATTTTTCCTGCCGGTACAGTGGATACTGTTCCTGCTGCTCCTGTTCAGCCTCGTGCAGGCCATCCTGTTGAAACAAAACAGGAAAGCCGCGACCCTGCTCCCCTACACCCTGCCGGCAGTACTGGTTCTGATCCTGCTTCCGCTGATCAATCCCATGAAAATGCTCAGCACCTGGTATTATGGGGGGCAGGAAGTGCTGTACGAAAAGGAAAGCCCTTACGGCAACCTCGTCCTGACACTGTCGGCCGGACAAAAAAACCTTTACGAGAACGGCCTTCCCGTCTTCTCTTCCGATGATCCCATCAGCCGTGAAGAAAGCGTGCATTTCGCCATGCTGCAACATGCGGATCCGAAGCGGGTGCTGCTGATCGCAGGAGGAATCTCAGGCCAGGCCGGAGAAATTCTGAAGTACGATATTGAGTTTATTGATTACCTGGAACTTAACCCATGGATCATCCAGACAGGCCTTGCCCATGGCATGATCCCTTCCGATCCAGGGCTCAGGCCGCTTGCAGCGGATGCAAGGGCATTCCTGAAGAAAAACAGGGAGGAGTATGATGTGGTGCTGATTCAACTTTCTGATCCCGTGACTGCCCAACTGAACCGTTATTTCACTTTCGATTTTTTCAGGGAACTGCAGCAGCACGTGAAGCCCGGGGGCATTGTTTCCCTGAGCCTCCGCAGTACGGCTGATTACATCAACCCCACATCACTGAAAATCAACTCATTGATTTACAATTCACTGCTTTACAATTTCAAATACGTAAAAATACTGGCGGGTAACCGGAATTACTTTCTCGCATCGAATGTGAAGCCCAGGAGAGACATCGGAAGACTGTCGGAAGAAAGGGGCATCAGCGCTGAATATGTGAATCCATTTTATCTTGAGGATGATCTGCTGGAGAAAAGGAGTGAAGGCATCGAGAAACGCATGGACAAGGGGGCCGGCCTGAACAGGGATCTTCATCCGCGCGCTTATCTGCTGGAAACGCGTTTATGGATGTTTGCCTTTCCTTCGAAATGGTGGATTCCTGCGATCATCACAGCCGGATTGCTGGCTTGGTTCTTTGTCAGGGCGCGCAGGGCTCAGATACAGCTGTTTGTGACCGGTTTCACGGCCTCCTCGGCAGGTTTTCTGCTGATGATGGCTTTTCAGGCCCTGTACGGTTACATTTACCTGATGTCGGGAGTTATGATCAGCATTTTCATGCTCGGGCTTGCGCTCGGCTGCCTGTTGCACACGTTTTTACTGAAGCGGGAAACAGTACCCGGCCCGGCCTGGATCCAGGTTTTCATCGGAGCATATATAATCCTGGTTTTGATGTTTTTACTTGGCTATAAAAGCATCACGGGATCAGGCGAGATGCTGGCTGCGATGTTTTTGTTGCTGAGCATGATGAGCGGTTTTTTCACCGGCTTCCAGTTCGCCGCCCTGGCTTCCGATACCGAAGGGGAAATCAGGCCCGTAGCTGCAGGGATTTACAGTGCCGAGCTGGCAGGTTCGGCCCTGGGCATGCTGCTGACGGCAAGCCTGTTGCTTCCCCTGGGCGGACCGGTTTGGCTTTGCCTGGGACTGGCGGTCATGAATTTCGTGACGGGATTTGTAGGGTTTGACTGAGCCCGGGGAGCAGGCAAAAAATGCCGTTCAGGTTTTCCTGACAACACAGATGTTCAGTAATGCATGATTTTCAGCGCTCCCCGCCCGGAAGCCGAAGATACCTTTAATATGTACACGCCTGAAGGCAGTTTGTCAAGCGGAAGCCTGAACGGCATAGCCTCCATCCGGCCTTTGAAACTGTATACTTCCCTGCCGAGGAGATTGTATAAACGGAAGTCTGTTTCTCCTCCCGCGCTTTGAGACAGGGGTATATAAATATCACAGCTTTCAGCAGCGGGATTCGGAACGGCAGTAATTTCCAGACTGTATGCTGTCAGCGGTTCAATATTGGCATATCCCCCCGTGACTGTTTTGAACAGCATATTATAAAAGCCCTGATAACCTGCAAGATACGCAAGAGTATCATTAAACATAAACACCCGCCAGGGGTAAACCTGCGGAACCGTCAGCGTATCCCATGTCTGGCCCCCATCGTTTGTTCTGAACAGTTCATGCGACGGTCCGAGCACCATGCCCTTCAGCGGTGAGCAAAACGATACGGACACCGGTTTGACCGGCTGTGGAAGAACCGATGCGATCCAGCTCTGACCCTTGTCAGTTGTTCTCATGATATAACCGGAATCAGACAGAAGGTATCCGCTTGAATCATCGGGAAAAGCATACATCAGAAAAGGCATTGAAGGATCGTGATAAACTGTGTCCCAGGAATAACCATGATCAGTGGATTGCATCAGGGTAGCGTAAGAGTGGGAACTTACATTGTAAGTTGTGGGCATATAAGCCGTTCCGTTCTGAAAAAACTGAAGTCTTCCCCCACCCGTGAATGTGGCAGGGAATGTATAAATATTCACAAGGGTATCCAGGTCATAAAGTTCCAGTTCATTGCCCCTCAGAAAATACACGCTGTTTCCGTTTAAGGCAAAAATCTGGCTGACACCGTTCATGAGCGTCATGTTATAGACCCAGCTCATTCCTGCATTTATCGTCATGTACACCAGGGTGGGCATGGCGGTCGTAATCACCAAAAACCCGGTATCCACATTGGCAAAAGAGGCATATTTGATATCCTGGCTAAAAAAATCAGAATAATAATACGATATACCCCAGGCGAGGCCTCCGTTCAGTGTTCTTTTCAAACAGGTAACAGGGGGGATATAATGAGTATACATAGGCACATCGTAAAACAGATACCCGAAATCGGGATTCAGGAATGTCAGATCATCCATCCCGACTTCCACGGGGGGGTTGGCACCTGTCTGGGTTGGCAGGATGCCGACGACGCTCCACTGCGCGAAGAGCGGTATGTCATAGACCAAATACATTGTCAAGAGCAATGAACGGGGTCCGATGAAGCAGGTTTTCCTTTTCATTTCCAGGGATTTTCACCCAAAGTTAGTTAAAAAGCGGGGGAATGATACCAGTATTTTGGATTGAGGGGGATATACAGAAAACCTGTCTGTTGAACCAGCTTCAGCCCGAAGGTCCGGTGCATGCTTTTTGGTGGCAGAACATGCAATGAATGTTGGCATTCGTAAAATGACGAAGGCCGACAATTTTTCCGCCCTTGCTGTCAAACCGGCTATGAATTCTTTAATATACTGATACGGACTGGAGTTGCCAAAAGGATATACTGAATCTTAGTGAAAATGCGAAGCAATTTTCGCTTAGATTCTTTATACCAATGACTCTGGGAACAATTTTATCGCATTCCTGTATTCTTTCGGTATACTCGGTATACATTGTAGCAGTGTATAGTAATACTCATACTTAACTGCTTTGCGTTCGAAAAATATTAACACGTATAATGCGTAGTAAATAAACCATTTTATAAAGTCCCGTACAGTTTTGATAATTATTTCCAAATCCCGGAACGAATTCCCCCTTTCATCCATTTACTTCAAGTACCTGTAAATGCTATTCTGTAAATGTTCAACTACAAATATCTGAGATAAGAATATTAATTTCTTATATAGCACATTATCTGTTACTTATAACATACTAATTGCTCTTTTTACAATATTACAACAGCTGCAGAAACAAATAACCTTGAAAGACCTCGAAGAAAGAGATCCCTGTGACCTTGGCAAATGTTTATGTTTATTTAGAATAAATATAAATTTATTTAACTAACATGTTTTTCATCATATCGCCTGGGACATTTTCAAGTTTATGTTATTAATCAGTATACCGGATTTTAATATATACCGACCCGGAATGAGTTTGCGAGAAAATTTCGATCCAGGGGTGTACATCATTACTCATACTAAACAGCTTTGCGCTCACAAACCTGTCAAGTATGAGTATAAGGATACTAAACAGTATTGCGAAATGATGATGACCAGAATCAGGCATACCTTAATCAGTTTGAACCGCTTCTTCGCAAACATGTACCGTGTCGGAATATCTAAATGCTGTTTTAAAAGACCGGTAATCAGTTGTCAAAGTGATTTCCTGAGTTAAAAAATCTGTTTTATGAAAAAGAAATTAACCACCGCCCTTTGTGCTTTCCTGTTGTTTCAGCTGGCTTATGCCCAAAACAGCTCACTGATCCAGCTACCCTTGGTTTGGTTGCAACCAGATGTGCAAAATGCTGATTCTGTTTTCTTAAGGGATCTGACGCAAAACAGTCACCATGCTTTTCCCCTGAACCAGGCGGCTCAACCCTCCGGAAGTCTGTTGAATTTCAATCCCTGCTTTTTAATGACTGATGGGGTAAGCCCGTTTTTATCGCATCCTGGAATGGGTACAACCGGCAAAATGACCATGATGGCAGTCTTCCAGGCTCTGGACACCCTGGAAGAATCCTTAATCTGGGAAATCAAAAAAGACACCACCTTTTACCAGCACCTGACCACCCAACGCATCCAGGGATCTTCCCTGAAGTTCAAATACCGTAATGACAACGATACCACATCTCTGGTAAATACTTTTATGTTTGCCGTGAAGGACAGTAATACGGATTCCATTCCTTATGACTTTTACGTTGGCGGAAACGACAGTACCGGGTTCACGGGAAAAATAGCCGAGTTTATCCTCTTCAATGATTATCTGAAGGAGAATGACCTACAAAAATATCAGAGCTATTTGTGTATTAAATATGGAACAACTCTTCGTAAGTCAAACTATGTCAGCGCTTTTGGTGATACCATTTGGAACAGGAAGCAAAACCAGGCCTATAGCATTGGAGTCTTCGGCCTTGGCCGGGATACAATTTTTGGCTTGAACCAAAAGCAATCCTTTTCCACAAGCATCCAGGATATCATCACCCTTGGGGCAGGTTCCATTGCTTCATCCAACGATCAAAACAACTTTTCCCTGAACCAGGGTGACTACCTGCTGTGTGGCAGTAATGGGGAACCCACCACAATTGCATGGCAGGATACGCTCCAGACGGCCGGAGTGCTGCAAAGACAATGGCTGATGCAGGCAAGTGGCAACACAAGCACTAGCGTATCGACAAGCCTGCAGGTAAACCTTTCGGGAATTATTACAGACTCCATGCTGTGCTTTCTGGTAGTTTCGCCAGACGCGCAGTCCATCCAGACATATTCAGACCTGTTGTATTTTCTGCCCGACAGCGTCACCCCAGACAATGTGGCTTGCTTCAGCAACCTGAATTGGGATACAGACCATAGCGGCAGGGATGTGTTTTCCTTTTACTTCATCCAAGAACCGCCTGTGTTTGCCAATCATCCCTCACCAACCTTACCCCTGGTTCAAAGGGATGACACAACTGTTTTTCCACACAGCAATCCCAATAGTACACAAACGGGCCTTCCAGCACCCCAAGCACCCGTCCACCCTTTGGTAAATTCTCCATCCGCTAACACTCCCAACACTGCCAGTACCTTTTTCTTGTTCCCTAACCCAACACAGGGCTCTTTCGACCTGGTAGTCATTCCGGCCAGAGCCTCTTCAATGAGCCTGCGCATCCTTGACAGCAATGGCGGATTGATACAGTCCTTTGATACCTACAACCAACAGCAGTACAACTACAAAGGGACGATTCAGGTTGCCGGCAGGTACTTTTTAGACATTCATCTTGAGGGAGAACAGAAGGTAATCCAGCTGATTGTAAAGTAATGGAAGGAAAAACCTCAGGAAAGATTGAGAAAACAAAAAAAATCAAAATACTATGAAAACCTTCAGAAAATACATCCCGGTTTTAGGCATTATCTCAATAGCAGCAGTTATTGTATGTTCCTCCGGTCCCTCAGAAAAGCTTCACCTGAAGCAAGGAAGGGTAGTTGAATCACCACTTCCGGAAGAAGGTAAAAAGATAGAATCAGCGTATACCCCAGCTCCGGTGGTACCTCCTTTGCCGATAGGTTCAGATCGAAACCGTTATCTGCCCGAAGAAGATTATACAGCGCTGGTTGGGTACAACCAGACAGGGTATTCTTCCAAAAACAATCTCTTTATTATCAACCTTCCGAATCTGCCTTCTGATAATGAAAAAGTATACCTGGAATATGATTTGTTTGGCATGAGGGATTTCTCCTGTATCCCGCACAGCATCAACGACAACCTGGCAACAGGCGGTTTTTTCAAGGCAGTGGACAAGCAGTGGAACAGTCAGAGAGAACAAATCCCTGCACATATTCTGAAAGAGGGGGAAAACCTGATCAGATTTACAGCACCTCAGACAGAGGACTTTCGCTATATGGTTAAAAACCTGTCCATTAAATTTGAGAAGCAGGATGAAGCCAAACGACAACTGGTTGTTAACCAGCCTTCAACAGCCTGCTATTACGAAAACTACGGTTATGTCCAGGGATTTGTTGCAGGGGATCAAAGTCTGCAGGCCATAGTCACCATTTCAGGCACCCCCGTTACAACCCGCCACGGGATGTTTGAGAAGCTGGTAAGAAAACCCGATGACCGGCAGGCAGGGTGGTCTGCGATGATTGTTGCCACTTTTCCGGATGGACAGGTGCTTCAGACAACCGTCAACTTTGATAAGCCTGTGGATTGTGAGATCATCATGGAAGCGACGCCATCATATAACTACGAGGAATGCTTTGCAGGGGATGAAGGAGGTTTTGATCTGCAGTTGAAAGCAATTTGCCTTCAGGCGGCTGATGGGGCCACAAAGCCCGGAACCAAAATCACTGCCATTGAGCTTCGAAGTATTGACTTTCCGTTGATGGATCCGGGCATGGTGAACGTAATGAAGGATAATGGGGGGTACAGATGCCTGCCACACAAATCGGTATTTTCTTCAGATATCAGAATATCATTGGAATATGAGCCCGGACTGCTCCCTTCCGGTTACACTCCCAATGACGTTTTCACTTTTTTCTTTGATGAAAGCATACGCAAATGGGTTGTTTTGCCCAGGGACTCGGTGGATCTGGCAAACAACTGCATTATCAGTCGTACTAATCACTTTACCGACTTTATCAACGGGATTATCAAAGTTCCCGAATCACCCCTGACACAGGCCTATACTCCAACATCCATTAAAGACATCAAAGCAGCCAATCCCCTTGAAGCCATGGGTGTGATTGAACCACCAAAGGCAAACAACATGGGGACGGCCAATCTCAGTTATCCCCTGGTGATACCACAGGGAAGAAAAGGGATGCAGCCGAATCTTACCCTTCAATACAGCAGCAGTAATAATAATGGTTGGATGGGATTGGGATGGAATATTGCAATACCGGCAATAAATGTTGAAACCCGATGGGGAGTCCCACGATATTCTGCAGCATGGGAAACGGAAATCTATTGCATCAATGGCGAACAGGTAATGATGAGAGATGAGAATCATGACCCTGTCCCTTTGCCTAACCGGGATGATTCAACCTGCCGTGTTGACGGAGATGTTAACTTCTACCCAAGGGTCGAGGGAAATTTTGATTCAATTATTCGGCATGGTAAAAATCCAAAGTATTACTGGTGGGAAGTGATTGACAGAAATGGAGTAAGCTATTTCTACGGAAAAGACTTTGATGAGGACACGGTTAATTTCGGGGCGGTTTTAAGGGATACCAATGGTAATATAGCTTTCTGGGGGCTTACAGAAATAAGAGACCTTCATGAGAACTGTGTAAGATACTATTACGAAACGGTCTATGATGCAGGTTTCCCAGATGGAACAGTGTTGGGTAAACAACTCTATATTAAACATATCAACTATACCGGCTTTGATACACATCTTGGTGAATATTCTGTTTTTTTTCAGCGATATGTTCAAAATGTTAACACATATAGAAGAAAGGATGTCATTATAAATGCACGTTACGGTTTTAAGGAAGTTACGGCAGAGCTGCTTCGCCAGGTTATCATCGCATACAGGTCCGATACCATAAGGCGTTATTATTTCGGCTATGAAGAAGGCCCCTTTGGAAAATCATTATTATGTGGCTTTCAGGAAATTGACGAAGAAATTGATACCTCCTTTGATAACACTGATTATTACCATATCCCGTCTAATATTTGTAATGAATTTGGAGGAAGAACGAGTTCAATAAAGGTGCATAGGTTTTCCTATTACAATGATTACCAGTCAGCACTTGCTTCGGGTGGTCTGTTTACCGACGATGTTACAATAACTACTCCTAATGATAACGTTTCAATGCTTGGTAAATCATCTGCAATCGATGCTTCGCATACTGTTCAAAGCGGATTTTCTGGTATGGTGGGAGTCGGATGTGATTTAATTCCTCATTTAAAAACCTTAAGTGTAACAGGCCAATATGCCTATACTGATTCCAGGACAAAAGGAAGCCAGGTAAGCATGGTCGATCTGAACGCGGATGGCTTGCCCGATAAAGTTTATGCTGTAAACGATCAGATATACTATCGTAAACTATTGCAAAATACAAACGGAACATACAGCTTCGGTGATGAGGTATCCCTTTCTGGTCCCGGAAGATTCCTGTATAATGAGTCCTATACGAACTCAATTTCAGTTAATGCAACAGCTACCGATATTCTAAAAGGGAATTATAACCATTCCTTGACAAAAAGTTATACAAGTGATTACTTTGCAGATGTAAATGCTGACGGATTAATTGATATTGTTACAGATCAGGGTGTGTATTTCAATACACTCAATTCAACAGGAGATCCGCAATTTGACAAAGCAACTACCGATACCATTTACACAGCGGGGCTAAGCTGTAACTATACACTTTTTGAAGGAGGAGTGGATGACTCGGTTGGTATTTACAACACCATTGATCCAACCTTATCCCTTGATACGATAATACACTATGACGCTGTCCGTATGTGGAGGGCCCCCTTTGATGGAAATATATCCGTTGATGCGACCATAGCCCTTGTTGAAGACACTACCCGGGCCAGAAGAAACGCACGGCACACAGATGGGGTACGCTTTACAATACAACACGAAGCCACTGAACTCGTTGATGATACCATTAGTGCATCGAATTATACTCCAAAGACACCCGATGGATTAAATAGTGTTGATGTCAATGCCGGAGACAGGATGTTTTTCCGGCTGCAATCAGTAAATACGCGCTCCTTTGATGTGGTTCACTGGGAACCGGTCATTACGTATTCCGCATATACAAATCAAGAGGACGCCAATGAGCTTGGTAACTATCAATTTGATTCGCGAAGGGACTTTATCCTTGATCAGGAACAACTAATCGCCTTCCCGGTGGATGGCAGCGCAAAGATCAACGGAAGACTTGTTATGCCCGAACAAAGCGATTCGATGTGGGTAAAAATATTTCAGAACTCAACCTGCTTCTACAATTATTGCTACCCGGGAAACAGTTCTGTCAATGACTCTCTGGATTTGACCCTGCAGCATGTGGATTCGGGTGATGTGTTCAGGTTCGTTCTTTACGCAAATACAAACATCGACTGGTCGGCAATCAAATTTGATTTTAATATCCACCTGAATTCTGTTGATGACACGGCCTATACTGCCATTAACTTTGATGGTACCAGAAATTTTGAATATAACCCAGTCTGGGCCCACAATCTTTTCTCTTGTCCTCTTTTTGTAACAAGACCCTATACCTTCAATGCCGGGACTATCCAGGTTATACCAGATTTAAGCTTTTCGTCCGGAACAGCCAATGGAAATATCGTTTTCTCCATTAAATCCACACGTGAGCTGCTTGCAAAGCGTAAACTCAATATCGTAAACGGTTCAATTGTCAATGGATCCGCCTTATCAGTAAGCGTTGCGGATAATCAAAAGATATATTTTGAGTTCTTTTGTGAGGATACAGTTTTATCCCCATTGGTCACCGACGCACAGGCAACAGTATCATCTACCCCTTATGATGCAGGATTTCATGCTGCATTCCCTCCTATGATAAAAAGATTTGGCCCGCTATATCGTGGTTGGGGCGCTTTCACCTATAACGATAATCCAGATACTCCGATTGACACATCAAAACTTATCTATGAACAGGGTATGTTTGATAATACAGAACTGGAATCTGAACCAGATACTATTACTTTTTCAAGCTTTGTTGATGATCTGGACAACCTTTATAACCCATTGAAAGCGCCGTTTATTAAAATGGAAGCAAACCAAAAAAGACATGCCTACACTAGTTTCAATGAAATGACGTCTGTGGGTGATACAGGTCAGAGAAATTATCCTTTTCTTGACAATATCCCCTTATTTGACGATCCAATCCCGATTGCCTCGGTTTTGAACCAGGAAATTAAAACGGTAATGCGATCATGTGTTTCTAAATCAGATTCATGGGGTTGGGGTTATAGTATTCCTGGTTCTGGTTTAATATCTAAAAGCCGGAATAAAACAAATGGTTTTACCGAAAGTATGATGGAATATTTTGATATTAATGGCGATCGTTATCCGGACTTCATTGGTCCGGAATATGCCCAGATAACAACAATGACTGGAGGAATATCTGATTTCCTTCTTCCTCATGGACAAATGGTCGGGCGATCATCAAGACAAGATATGACCTCAGTCGGAATTTCGATAGGAGCCGGTTTTAACGGACCAAAGAAAGCTGTAAGCACCAATCCGTCTAATACAGGGCAGAATCCTTCGTTACAGGGAAATTCCGGCACTACCTCAGCAGGTACAGGTTCAGGCGGAAGTACTTCGTCGGGCGGTAACAATGCATCAGGGGGGAATCAAGGCGGAACGGTCTCATCAGGCGGAGGTTCAGGTAAATATTACCAAAATGGTGTTGCCTGCTCATTTAATTATGGAGAAGGATGGGACCACTCATCCTACACCTGGCAGGATGTCAATGGTGATGGATTGCCTGATAAAATAAAGGATTCAGAAAAGGTTTATCTTAATACGGGGTATGGATTCCTGCCGGAGGAAAACTGGGAAAAAACAAGTCCGGGAGGGTATAGCAATACGAACGCGGCCACAATTGGCGGGGGTCAGGAATATGAAAGTAAGGCTAAAAACAAATGTAATTCATCCTGGTCTGGTGGATATTCATATAGCTGGTCTAATAACCGGCTGACTCAAAGCACAGTGGATATAAATGGTGACGGCCTGTTGGATATTTGCGAGTCACCTGATGACGCTGATATGTCATCAGTGTACTTTAACACCGGCAATCAGTACCTTACCGCACCAGTAGCTTTACTGGGCTCTGAACCTTTCAACAAGGGATCGACCTATTCTCATGATCTGAGTCTTAATGGTACGTATGGTGTTAGTTTCCTGATCATTGTTGTGCCTGTAAAATTAATCTTTGGTGCAGGCGGATTTATCAGTTACAATCATAATGTCGAACGTGGCAGGCTGGTGGATATGAATGCCGATGGCTATCCGGATTATGTCACCTCTTCGGATGATTCGGAAATAAAGGTGCGGTACTCAAAAATAGGACGTACAAACATGCTAAAATCATATGAAAACTTCCTCGGAGGTAAAATAGAGATTGATTATGCCTTATCCGGGGGAGGGTTCGATATGCCCCAACGGCAGTGGACCATGAGCTCCGTAAAAGTCTATGATGGCTTTGAAGAAGATGGTCCCGGATTTTCACACTATACCTTCCAATATGACAGCGGATACTACTCAAGACATGAAAGACAATCCTTCGGTTTTAGGATTGTCACGACCAACACACATGATTCAACGCAAAACAGTAACATATATCGTTCTGCCATTGCGAAATATCATAACAATAGTTATGTATTTAAGGACCTGTGCAACTATGAGCTCAGCAAAAATGCCGATGGCGACAAATACATTGAATCAAGGTACAAATATGTTTTAAAAGAAATTTCCACCGGCCTTGAAATCCCTGAAACAAACCCCGAATGTTATGATGAAGGATTCCCTGCTATCGCCCAGATTGACCGTTATTACTGGGAGGGAACATCCAGTGATACCATTCATACAAGAGAAAGGTTCGAGCACGGTACTTACGGTAATATTAAAAAATATTACCAGGATGGAGATCTGGCAATTTTGGATGACAATCTGACATCTGAGATCACCTATCACACTGACCAGCAGGGAGTCCACATCATCTCGCTTCCTTTACAGATACAGGTCAAACAAGGTGCTGCTCTCTACCGCAGGAGAGAAACCCAAATAAATTACGCTACCGGCGATATCACCCGTATCACCATGTACAATCAAAGCCTGACAAGCGAATACAACATTGACTACGATGAATTTGGAAACATCAAACGATTAGCTTATCCCGAAAACCTTAACGGGGAACGCATGGTGTACTACTATGACTATGATCCATATACCTATACATACATTACTGAGATTTCAGATACCCTTGGATATAGTTCAAGCGCAGAATATGACCTTCTGTTTGGTAAACCGATATGGACCATTGACAGATCAGGACAACCATGCTACTATGAATATGATGGCAGGGGAAGGTTGGCATCCATCACCGGGCCCAGGGAGCTGAGTGCCTCTTTACCATATACGATTAAGTTTGAATATTGGGATAAATATGGAGGCATACACTATCTTAACAGGCAAGATTCAATACCATGGGCAAGAACCTGTCATTATGACCCTGATAATCCCTCCAACGATATTATAACCATACTGTTGTCAGATGCTCATGGAAAAATTCTTCAGACCAAGAAAGATATTGCATTGTACGATTCTGCATCCGGCACTGCCACAGAAAATATGGTGGTGTCAGGCAGAATCCGGTATGATGAATATGCAAGACCCATTAAGTCCTATTATCCGGTTATCGAAGCCTTGGGCACAGACAGCATCTTCAATTTTGAGTATGATACCGTACCTCCCACTCTCACTGATTACGACATATTAGACAGGGTGGTAAGCCAGGTTCTTCCCGATGGTGCAACCTCAACAATGGAATATGGATTTGGTGATGATCCTTTCTCCGAAAAACGGTTTCTTATTACCCAAACGGATGCAATAGGTATTACAACCTATTCCTTCAAAGATCCGTTTGATCATGTTACAGCCATTCATGCCCCCTATAATACCTGGACTACCTTTGAATATGATCCTTTGGGTCAGTTGAAGCAATCAACCGATCCGGAAGACAATGTTACGGCATATTGCTACGACATGCTGGGTCGCCTGATACAAAGAAAACATCCCGATGCTGGCGCAACAACCGCTGAATATGACCCTGCAGGAAACATTATAAGTTCGAAAACCCAGGTGCACGACAGTCTGGGGGTTGAAATTACCTACTATTACACATTTAATCAGTTGGATAGCATCCGTTACCCCTTGAATCCTGAAAACAACGTCCACTTTGAGTATGGTTCGCCTTATAGTGGAAACCAGGCCGGAAGGATCATCCGGCAGGAAGATGTTAACGGTGTTCAGGAGTTTACCTATGATGAACTGGGCAACATGCTGACAAATTTAAAAACCATGATTGTTCCTTTTGACAGTATATACACCTTCCTTACAAAAACCACCTTCGACACCTGGAACCGTATTGATACGATTTTCTATCCCGATGGAGAATTCGTCAAATACCACTACGATGCAGGCGGCCGGTTTTTCAATTTGCATGGAGAAAAAGACAACGATTCATACGAGTATGTCATCCAAACCGGTTATGACAAGTTCGAAAACAGAATATTCCTGGAGTATTCCAACAATTCCAGAAGTTACTATCAGTATGACTCAAGAAGACTGCATGTGAACAGATTGATTTCCATCAGCGGAGATGACCATCTCATGATGAACAACACTTACTATTATGATGCGGTGGACAATATCACCGGCATTGTCAGCAACACGGATCCTCATAACAATAATATCGGAGGCTCCGTCAGCAAGCAATACAAATATGACAGCCTTTACCGTTTGATCAGCTCCATTGATACTTCTGTTGTATCAGCCGGCACTTACATTGCCATTGACACCCTTTCATATCATCCATCAGGGAAAATTGACAACAAAACCCAATTGGTAACACACAATGGAAATTCCGTTCAGAATCTTACCTATAATATTGATTACCTGTATCAAACCTTCCAACCCCATGCTCCGGTCTCCATCGGGGATGAGGACTGGGTCTACGATTATAACGGGAATGTGACAAAGATCAACAATCCTGTTACTCTTGAAAACAGATTTCACATGTGGGATGATGAAAACAGGATGAAGTTTGCAATCAATCAAAACCAGCTCGGGTATTATCTTTACGATGCAAAAGGGGAACGTACACTGAAAATCAAAGGAGAATATTCCGTAATGGAGATTAACCATGAGACCATCTGGAATGCTTATATTTCAAATTATCAAACCCTGTACATAAATCCTTACATTGTGGTGAACAACCGGGAATACACCAAACACTACTATATTGAATCCCAGCGCATTGTAAGCAAGATTGGAGGTGGCTTCCCGGAAGAAACAGATTTTTTCGACTGGGTCTGGGGATTTGATGTAAATTCGCAACAGGACTATGACAGCAAAATGACCTTGAATGAGCAGATGGTACTGGATGACCTTGACAGTTGCGGGCAGCCCGGCACCTTTGTGATGTCGTCTGGCTTGTTCAGCTTCCTCTCCTTACAGAATCACCGGGATGATCCGGAAACCGATGTGTATTTCTTCCACCCTGATCACCTGGGAAGCACTTCCTACATTACCGCATTTGACGGGACACCATACCAGCATGTCGATTACCTGCCCTTCGGAGAAGTACTCCTGGAGGAAAAAGCAGACACCTGGCTCAGCCCCTACAAGTTTAACTGCAAAGAACTCGATGAGGAGAGCGGGTTGTATTATTACGGCGCACGGTATTATGATCCCAGGAGCAGCGTGTTTCTTGGGGTGGATCCGATGAGTGATAAATACCCTGGCATTAGTCCTTTTGCGTACTGTGCCAATAATCCTATCAAACTAATAGATCCCACAGGGATGTCCTTTAAACCGTATTTGATTTTTGATGGCAGGTCTGGTATGTTACAAATTTTTGATGACAATGAGACCCCCGATGATTATTGTGATGATATCTTTATAAGTCAATTCCCAGCTCATAATAACGTCGACTCAAAGTCGAAAGGAAAATGGGAAGATGGAATGTATGAAATGGAGGATAAAACCGCTCGGTATACGCACGGATGTGATTCAGACTATAAAGGCATCGTAAAAGACAGTGAAGATGGTAGCTATGGAGAGGAAGGAATATATCGTGCCAAGGATTTCAAGGAAACGGAGTCCGGAAAGTCTAGGAAGGGGATGGCTGTGCATGCGGGAAGAGAAAACAAGCCATTTTTAAAACGAGTGACATATGGCTGTATTAGGACAACGAGGCAAGCAATGAAAACTATTGACTTTGCGATTCAAAAATATGGCCCTCTTCAAAAAATCGTCATTAAAAATAATAAGGAATCGGATAATACTCCTAAATCACTGGAAGCAAATCCCCCCTTCTAATGACTAAAAGATTATTTTTCTTAACAGCTATATGGATAATTATGGTGAATTATCTTAATGGGCAGACAAGTCAGTACCAGAACAAATTAATTACTGCGATGGCTCTTATTGAGAAAGCAGATACACTACCCTCTAATTTATTGATTGAATGCATTCCCAAGAACGATACTGCGTTTAGTGAGTTTTATCATCTAACCTATCACAAATATGATACACTTGTTAACCTTAATTCATTCTACAAACTAACTGACGCCTTCTTTTCTTCAGCCAAATCTGGAAGGAAGGAGGTATACAAATATTTATTAGAAATGTCAATGTATGTTGATGGCGAATATGCAGAATCCTATTATGAGGATGTAGAAAGTCTCATCAACTTTAATTCATATTTATTTTGCGAGATGTATTCAATGTTGGATAAGTCAAAAAAAAGGAAACTTATTGATTATTATAATGCTAACTGCAAATAAACTGTACTACTACGGGGCACGGTACTACGACCCGAAAACGTCTGTTTTTCTGAGGGTTGATCCGATGGCGGATAAATTTCCGCAGACTTCACCGTTTTCCTACTGTAGTAATAATCCAATTATTAAGATTGATCCAGATGGTAAAGAAGAAGAATGGGTAGAAGGTACTAATGGTAAACCCTATTGGAATCCTGAAGTAACAAAAACTGACCAATCAAAGCTTAAACCTGGTGAACGGTATATCGGGCCAACCTATACTCATATTAATGATAACGGAAGCACTGAATATGGCGCACAGGATGGGAATAAGTACAATTCAGTTTCTTTATATGGGGTTGAAGTAAAACCTGAAAGTAATAACAAATCAATTGAAGATAACAAACCCTTAATCTCTGGACCCTGTTCTAATTCATTTGAAAATATAATTGCTGCAATAGATAGATTTGATGATAAATTTAATGGTAGCAAATGGACTGAGGATCAAAGAGATTTTTTTAAGGGTTTGGTAGATATTATGTTAGAGTTAAATCCAATTACGTCAGTGCCACTTGATGCTATAAAAATAATTACCGGAACAGATATTGATACAAATGTACCTCTTTCTAATAATGAATACGCAAAAGCAATAATAGGATTAGCAACTGTTGGATTTTCACATAAAGTTGAATTTCTCTTAAAGTTCGTTTTATCGCCAACACCTGCAAAATAGGTTTTATTAAATGAATGATATAAGAAAATGTTCCTTATCACCGATGCAGTCATTTCGGATTTGGGGAAGTCGTATATTCTTTACTATTCTTTTTCTAAATGCACTTTTCCATATTTCGGAGAACATTTGGGGTATGACAATTTTAGCACTTGTAGCTGGACTAATTGCCTGTTATATTTTCGAAGATAAAATATGTCTGTTCGATGACAGAATTGAGTTTAAAAGAAAATTCATATTTGGTTTCTACAATAAACGATCTGTATTTTTCTATTGTGAAATAATAAAGGTATTTACAAATCCGGAAGAAAGGAATGAACAAGTAGTGGATTTAGTATCCGGGTATAATTTAAAAAAACAAATTTATATTGTAACAATAACAGGTAAGACAATTCTAATTAGGACGGTGATAGATAGAACTGAGTTAAGAAGATTTATGCAAGAGGTAAATAGAAATATCAACAAGGTTAAAGTATAAATATGTTAAAATTATAATTTCGTCACCAATTGAATTATAAGAATATAGTATGAAAAAAATTGAACCATTTAGTATTAAAAGGATTGCAATTTATTTATTAACATTTGGTATCGGAACTATTTTAAAATCCATCGGTTTACCTGGTAATATATTAATATTGATAGGTGTGGGACTCCTTTTTGGACATTTTATCGCCTATTTATTCTCAAATAATGGTAATTCAGGTGTTAAATTTTTGTTTATATTCTTTGGAACGACATTATTAGTCACAATGATTATAATAAAATATAATACTTTAAACTCATTAATATTAGTTTGTGTTTCAATAATTATTTCAGTAACCTTTGAGAAATATCGAATTAAACGCAAAAACAACAAAATTTGTTAATATTACAAAAGTCCACGGGATTGTATTATTTCCTGCAACAACAGAATCACCGGGATGATCCGGAAACCGATGTGTATTTCTTCCACCCTGATCACCTGGGAAGCACTTCCTATATTACCGCATTTGACGGGACACCATACCAGCATGTAGATTACCTGCCCTTCGGAGAAGTACTCCTGGAGGAAAAAGCAAGCACCTGGGGTACTTTGTACAAATACAACTCAAAAGAACTGGACGAAGAAAGCGGCTTGTACTATTACGGAGCACGGTATTATGATCCCAGAACCAGCGTCTTTCTTGGGGTTGATCCCTTGGCTGAGAAATATCCAAGTTTAAGCCCGTTTGTTTATTGCGCTGATAATCCTGTGATTTATATTGATC